>JADKLW010000176.1_pt1 | contig 34258 bp, 26 predicted proteins | sample 8641881 | NCBI WGS metagenome assembly JADKLW01 (sample SAMN16272185, study PRJNA661076) | feces metagenome | isolation source: fecal sample from diarrhoea affected cattle B | host: Bos taurus | place: South Africa: Lokaleng Village, Mahikeng | collected 2019-09 | reverse complement strand
AGATGATCGCGTGAGCGGTCTTTGCAATGTCAGCGTTGGGACCAACACGGTGCGCCAGAGAAGCTACGATCTGGCGACCCTCTTCGCTTTCCCTGGGCATGGCTACTGATTTTTGATGGATGTGTGCCGATGGTACACCTTATTCACTTGAGGGCTCAGTTTGGTGCAGCCCATGGGATGAACGGGGTGGTTTACATCAGTGGCTGAGGCATGGGCCAGTTAGCCGGCTCGCTATCTGCCCTTCAGGCAAGTGCCCGGATTCGCGTGCGCTGCGCTTTGGTGCGCGCCCGGATACAGAAGCATGGATCTCTCGCTTTAGCGAAAAAAGCAGACGGTGTAGTGCACGCGATAAGGGATGTCGATCAATCCACTACGTTGCGGAATGAGCGCCTGCTCCGGATCCCGGTTTTAAAACCTCGTTCTGGATATATACCTCAAGAGCATCAATTTCCATCGGACGTGCAAAAAGGTAGCCTTGAAACAGATCACAGCCGCAATCTTCAAGCATCTGCCTCTGTTCCTCGGTTTCTACACCTTCCGCGAGAATAGCCATCTCGTAAATACGGCCAATATTGATGATGTTTTTTACCATCTTCAAAGAGGTTTCGTCCGACAGAATATTGTTGACGAAGCTCTTATCTATTTTTAACTCGTCAATCGGTAGATTGCGAAGAATGCTGAGTGACGAATATCCGGTTCCGAAATCATCCAAAGCGATTCGGACTCCTGCCGAATGCAATTTTTGCAGAACGCCACGGACGTGATCGAGGTCTTCGATCAACAGGTTCTCCGTAATTTCCAGACACACAGCGTGCGCCGGCATGCCTGCGTCCAGTAGCTTCGCCAGCAAATAGTCTGCGAAGTCGGTCTCTGCGAACTGGCGCAGGGAGATATTGATCGAGAGCTTGAAATGCATCTTGTAGCGTTGGCGAAGGGTCTGAATCTGGTTGAGTGATTGATCAACGATGTAGGCGCCGAGCTTGCCCATTCCGCCAGACTGTTCGGCTACACCGATAAATTGGTCCGGCGGGATGAGTCCCAACTCGGGATGTTTCCAACGAACCAAGGCTTCAACGCCATGCAGCTGACCTGCGGCATCTAACTGGGGTTGGTAGGTCATGTAAATCTCACCGCGCTGCTCAGCGCCCCTGAGTAGCTGTTCAATCTTGAGCCGCTGCAAGTAATGCTGTTCCAGGCTGGGCTTGAAAATGGCGACGCTATTACGCTTTTTCTTCGCCTCATACATGGCTATATCTGAAGCCCGAAGCAGTTCGTCCAGGCGGGTTCCATGTTCTGGAAAACGAGCGATGCCGATACTGCAGCCGGGGGAGAAGGTCATGTCGAAGGCGCAGACATTCTCACAGGCCTGGTAGATCAGGGCCGCTGCTCGTTGTTCGCTCTGCTCCAGGTCTGTGCCCGCTGTCAGCAGGACGAACTCGTCACCGCCATGGCGAACCAGTAACTCGTTATGGTTGGTGTTGGCTTTAAATCGTTTGGCAAGTTCAACAAGGATGCCATCGCCGACGGTATGGCCAAAGCTATCGTTGATACCCTTGAAACTATCCAGATCGATAAACAGAAGTGAGAATTCGGGTTTTTTATGCATCCACTCGTTAAAGGTGGAAGTCAGGTAGTTGCGGTTTGGTAGTTGGGTCAATGCATCATGGTTGGCCTGAAAGATCAGCTCCCCACGTCGGCCTTTCTCGATCCGGTCAATGTGACGGAATAGTAGATACATACTCACCGTGAACACCAACATAACCAGCAGGTAGCTGGCAAAGATATCCAGGAATTCTCTTATCAGGAAGGCATCTTCAATCTCCGAGATAAGCCAGAATTCATACCGGGGATGGTATATGGCCACACCTCGAACCATGCCGCGATCTTCCCCCGCATCCCAACGGAAACCGATCTGGGTGCGATCAGACAGGGCCATCGAAGAGGCAGGTTCAGAGAAATCCTGCAGAATCTGCATGAGATTCCCATAGGCCGGCTGGGCCATGGGCTGCTCGTGAAAGCCTTTGATCAGCTCATCACTGGTGGCGTACTGAACGTAGTGGTCGCGACTGCGAAGAATCGTTATACGGTTGAAGTCCCCTAATACGTGACCATGAGCAAAGTAGCCGTCGGCGCCCGTGACGCTCAAGGCCCCAGTCATGACCCCGAGTACTTCGCCCTGGTTGTTTCGAATTGCCTTGCGCGCGGGAACAGCAAGGCGCGGGGCGAAATACGTGCGGCCAAGAACCATCTTGTCTGTTTCCAGGGCGTAGGCGAAGGAATCACGCACCTCGGGTGCATCGAGAATGTTGGTCACGTTGTTGTTGAGATTTGACGTGCGTTCCAGCACTTCACCCTGGGGTGAAATCAATGCGAACCCTGAGAAAAAATCCGGGTTCAGGTTCATCAGGTCGTCCAGCCGGGCCTGGAGATCTTCAGGCCTATTGGCCTCGCGCTTGAGCAGGTCTTCACCCATCAAGGTGAGGATGGCTTCCTGCTGTTCGAGAATTGACGAGAATGCCCCGAACCACTGAGCCGCCAGCCCTTGTTGGCTCACACGGTAATATTCGGTGAGGCTGTTCCAGCGCGAAATCGAAATGCTTACCAGCAGGACCGTGCTTGACAGCACGAGTAGGAAGAACAATAGCCAAATATTCTTTTTTAGGGCAGCCATTGATACTTGTTTCCGTTCTAGTCCGACCTGAAGTTGGCTCGCGGTTCGGCGGTTCCGGCAAAGCAGCATAGGGGATCGACGATCGGGAATAAACAATTCCGTTCTGGCCGGGGCTGACAAACGGGCTATTTCCCGATGGCGGTTCGCACGCGTGTGGCTGCTGGGCTGCGCCGGTCCTTTCACCACCCACTCGGTTTGCATTAAAAAACACACGTAAAGCCCGGGTGGACGTCAGAGCGTTGTGAAAGACGAAGGCTAGACGTTCAGAAACGACAAAGCCCCGCGTTGCGGGGCTTTGAATATGGTGCCGGCACCAAGAGTCGAACTCGGGACCTACTGATTACAAGTCAGTTGCTCTACCAGCTGAGCTATACCGGCTAAATTATGGGCGCCATTATAGCGATTGGTTGCGGCGAGTAAACCTGTTTCTTTCCAGTTGGTTGCGTGGTGTTGTTGAGGCTTATGCGAGGGGGTTGTCGAGCTCGGCGATCAGCATGAGGTTGCGTGGCGTCAATGCGGTGGGGCAGAAGGTGCCGAGGCGCACCTGATAGCCGTTTTCGGCCAGCAGCAGGGCGCGGTCGAGCAGCAGCCAGTGCTCCAGCGGACGACGGAACAGGCCGCGCAGCAGCTCCAGATTGCGGACTTCGGCGAGGCGCTGCCAGCCGCGTTGTTCCAGCTGCTGCCATGGCTCGGTCAGGGGGGCGGTGATGCCCTTGAGGGTGGCCAGGTCGCGGCAGTACTGCTCGAAGCTTTTCTTCAGCCAGGCGCTGGGCAGTGAAGGTGTTGGCAGGTAGCTGTCGTCATCACGCAGTTTGCGTTGCAGGAGGTCGAAGCCCAGCCGCCAGGCCATGGACTGGTCGCGCTGGCGGCGTTCGCGTGTGCCGGCGGTAACGGTTTCGCTGAGCGGAAGGCCCAGATCGTCGCGTGAAAGTATCAGCGATGATTGCCGGGCGGCACTGGAAAGCGGCTGATACTGCTCGCCCTGGATGCGGTTGTAGCAGCAGGGCGCCAGCGCAAGCTGTCGGCAGCCCTGGGTGATGGTCAGTTGTAGCAGACGAACGTGAAGATCGCCGCAGGCGTGCAGGGCGACCGGGGTTGAGACCGGGTCAAGCTGAGCGGCTGCCTCGGCGCTCATTACGTCCATTTGTATGTGGCTTGCGTCGATGCCCAGACGCAGGCTGAGTTGCGCGCCTGCATTGACCAGTGTCGGGTCCCATTCCAGGCAGGTCAGGGGCGTGCCGTCGCTTGCCAGCTGACGACCCAGATGGCCTTTGCCGGCACACCAGTCGAGCCAGTGGCGGGGGCGCTCGCGAAAGTCGAGTGCTGCGCTGAACGACTGGATCTGCAGCCATTTGCGTCCAGGTACGTCCGTGGCCTGGCGGGGATCACTGGCGGGTAGTGTTCGCATGGGCAGTTCGTCCACACGGGTCAATGCTGCCGCCTGCTCGGCCAGCGCCTGGAAGGGAGTCGGGGCCAAAAGTGCACCGGGATGATTGTGCGCGGCTTCGGCTGCTTCCAGAGAGCGGGCGCGCAGCCAGGCGGCCAGTTGCGGATGATCCGCTTCCCAGGGCAGTCGGATATGGGTGAAGGGACGGGGTCGCCACAGCGCCTGATACTGTACGAGAAACGTATCGAGCCGCTGAAAGCGTTCAGCGAGCTGCGCATGGCTGGCGGGGCTGGGCATGGATAAATCCGCGGATGGTCAGGCACTAGACTGAAAAGCGAGACGCCTGTCGAAACAGGCGTCTGCGTGCAGCTATTTACCGTAAACCTGCTCGGGTAGCCAGGTGATCAGGCCAGGGAACTGGTAAGCGATCACCAGCAGCAGGATCTGGATCAGGATGAAAGGGATCACACCCTTGTAGATGGTGCTGGTGGGCACCGATTTTGGTGTCACGCCGCGCAGGTAGAACAGGGCAAAGCCGAAGGGTGGCGTGAGGAAGGAGGTCTGCAGATTCAACGCAATCATTACGCCGAGCCATACCGGGTCCAGACCCATTGCAAGCAACACGGGACCGACGATTGGCACGACCACGAAGGTGATCTCGATGAAGTCCAGGATGAAGCCCAGCAGGAAGATGACCACCATGACCAGGAAGAAGGCGCCGAGCACGCCGCCTGGCAACTGGGCGAACACATCCTCGATCATGGCTTCGCCGCCGAAACCACGAAACACCAGCGAGAACAGCGATGCACCGATCAGGATCAGGAACACCATGGCGGTGATTTCGGTTGTGCCGTGCGCCACGTTACGCAGTTGGGTGAGGTTGAGTTTGCCTTTGTACAAGGCCAGCAGCATGGAGCCCACGGCACCCAGCGCTGCGGCTTCCGTGGGCGTTGCGTAGCCGGCAAGGATCGAGCCGAGCACGGCGCTGATCAGCAGTAGCGGCGGCACCAGGGCATTGATCAGCTTGCCCCATTCGATGGGGCCAAGCTCTTCCTGGGGCAGCGCTGGCAGTTTCTTGGGCTGCAGCACGGCGATCCCGATGATGTAGAGAATGTACAGGCCAACCAGCAGCAAGCCCGGCAGCAGCGCGCCGACGAACAGGTCGCCGACCGATACGGTCTTCGGCGAGAAGATACCCATTTTCAGCTGCGCCTGCTGGTAGGCGCTGGACATCACGTCGCCCAGCAGAACCAGCACGATGGAAGGCGGAATGATCTGCCCCAGGGTGCCGGTGGCGGCCAGGGTGCCGGTGGCAATTGCCGGGTCGTAGCCACGACGCAACATGGTCGGCAGGGCCAGCAGCCCCATGGTGACCACCGTCGCACCAACGATGCCGGTACTGGCAGCCAGCAGCGCACCGACCACGCAGACGGAGATCGCCAGCCCGCCGCGCAGGGTGCCGAACAGACGTGACATGGATTCGAGCAGGTCTTCGGCGACCCGGCTCTTTTCCAGCATGACGCCCATGAACACGAACAGCGGAACGGCCAGCATTGTCTGGTTGTTCATGATGCCGAACAGACGGTTCGGCAGGGCGCTGAGGTAGCCACCGTCGAAGGTGCCGGTCAGTACGCCGAAGCCGGCGAATAGCAGCGAGACGCCACCCAGAGTAAAAGCCACCGGGTAGCCGCCCATCAGTGCCAGGCAGATGCAGGCGAACAACAGGATTGCCATCAATTCAGCCATGCTTCACCTCCGGTTCCGAGGTCGGCAGGCGACCGGCGAGAAGGTAGGCACCCTTGATAAGTTCAGAGAGGCCTTGCAGCGCCAGGCTGACCACCAGAATCAGGATGATGCTCTTTTGCAGGTAGACGAATTTCAGGCCGCCGGATTCGCTGGACGCTTCCAGCGTTGACCAGGAGTTGCTGACGTAATCCCAGCTGGCCCAGCCAAGAAACAGGCAGACGGGAAGCAGGAACAGCAAGGTGCCGAGCACTTCGACAAGGGCCTGATAGCGTGGGCTGAAACGCTGGTAGAAGATATCGACGCGGACATGGCCGTTGCGCTGCAGTGTCCAGGCGGCGGCGCCCATGAAGACCAGCGCGTGAGCATAGAGAACCGCTTCCTGGAGTGCGGTCGCGCCGATGCCGAAGCCGTAGCGCAACACCACCACGACCGTTGTGCCGAGCACCAGAAACAGAGTCAGCCAGGCGCAGACCTGGCCGAAGCGGGCGTTGAGGGTATCGATCAGACGGGCTAAAGCGAGCAAGGGAGGGGCATGTATCGACATGGTAGGTCCTTATTGTTATTGCCCTGAGCAGCCCGCGATTTTAGGCGCCAGTCAGACGGCATCGCAACTGACAGTATTCAGTAAATAGTCTGAACATCCGATTGCGAACTTGAGTGATGGATAGCCGTGTGATAGCTAGAATAATCTGGATGCAGGGTTCCGGTATCCAGTTCATTACAACAACAAAAGGGAGTTACCCATGAAACGACGTCAAATACTGGCCGCAGCCGGTGTCGGTTTGGCCGCGACGGCCCTGGCCGGTTGCAACAAGGAGGCCGAAACCGCTACCGGCAAGTCCGAAGCAGGCGCCAGTGCCGAAAAATTCAATTGGAAGATGGTGACTTCCTGGCCGAAGAACTTCCCCGGTGTAGGCGTCGGTGCCGAGCGCTTTGCCAGGCTGGTCAATGAAATGAGCGCGGGCCGACTGACGGTCAAGGTGTACGCTGCCGGCGAACTGGTTCCAGCGCTGGAAGTGTTCGATGCAGTATCCCGTGGCACCGCCGAGATGGGGCACGGTGCGCCGTACTACTGGAAAGGCAAGGTCCCGGCGGCGCAGTTCTTCTGTGCCCTGCCGTTCGGTCCCAATGCGCAGGAAATGAACGCCTGGCTGCATCGTGGCGGCGGCATGGAGCTCTGGGAGGAGGTCTACAAGCCGTTTGGCGTGCTGCCGATTGCCTGCGGTGCGACCGGCGTGCAGACAGCGGGCTGGTTCAACAAGGAAATCAATTCGGTTGATGACTTCCGCGGCCTGAAGATGCGCACACCCGGCCTGGGTGGCGAAGTGCTGACCAAGATGGGCGGAACAGTCGTGAACATGCCAGCCGGAGAGATCTTCACTGCCTTGCAAACCGGTGCGATTGATGCAACCGAGTGGATCGGACCCTATAACGATCTGGCCCTGGGCCTGCACAAGGCAGCGAAGTACTACTACACGCCGGGCTGGCAGGAGCCGAACGTAACCTTCGAGCTGGATATCAACCTCAAGGCTTGGGAAACCCTGCCGGACGACCTCAAAGCCATCGTTCGTGCCGCCGCTCGGGACGTCAACGGTGACATGCTTGACGATTACAACGCCAAGAACATGGAAGCTCTGGAGCAGTTGCGCGAACAGGGTGTCGAAGTTCGCCGCCTGCCGGACGAAGTGCTGGCGCGGCTGAAGGAAGTTGCTGCCGAAGCAGTGGACGCCTCCGCTGCCGCCGATCCGGTTGCGAGCAAGGTGTGGGAGCAGCAGCGTGCCTATCTTCAGCGCCTGTATGACTATGCCGAGCTGAACGAGAAAGATATCTACAACATTCGCGGCTGATCGTTTGGCGAGATGCCCATGAACAAAAACGCCGCCACTGGCTGAACCCGGTGGCGGCGTTTTTGTTGCGCTTCAAATCCCGGCTCTGCCGGGTGGATCGATGACGCGCGATTCACCCTACGCCAGGCTGGCAGTCAGGCTGATCCGGGCGTTGAGTACCTTGGAGACCGGGCAGCCTTCCTTCGCCTGATTGGCGATTTGCTGGAATTGCGTTTCATCGATGTCCGGTATTTGGGCTTCGAGTGTCAGCGCAATGGCGGTAATGGTGAAGCCTGAATCGTCCTGTTCAAGGGTCACTTCGGCACGGGTTGCGATACGTTCTGCGGTGAAGCCGGCCTGGCCGAGCATCAGCGACAGCGCCATCGAGAAGCAGCCGGCATGTGCTGCGCCAATCAGTTCCTCGGGGTTGGTGCCGGGGGCGCCTTCAAAACGGGTGTTGAAGCCGTAGGGGTTGTCCTTCAGCGCGCCGCTCTCGGTACTGATGGTTCCCTTGCCGCTTTTCAGGTCGCCCTGCCAAACAGCGGATGCGGTTTTTTTCATGATTCCTCCGGTTTCTCGTTGGGGCACCGAGATGCGGCTGATCCCTGATCAACAGGAGTCGAGTCTGCTGCTCGGATTCGCGTGTGGGCTAGGGTTGGTCTGCGGCAAGCAGCGCGCGGGCGAGTTCCAGGTCGCTGGCGTGCAGTTGCGGTTGCTCGCTGCGCAGTTGCACCAGCGTGGCTTCGAGGTAAGGGCCGCGAATGGCGCCGTCGCTGGCAACGAAACTGCTCGCATCTTCGCGGACGTTGGCCACCATCTTGTTGTCCTTGAAGGTCAGGTAGGTCGATCCGGTGGTTGCGCCAGAGGAAAGAATCTGGCGGACGAAGCCGCCATCTGCCATCGCCATGCCGAAGGGAATGCAGCTTATCGCCAGGGCAGCCAGTGATTTTCCACGCATGATGATTGTCTCCGTTTGGTCCTTCTTCAGAGACTGCCGGGCGACGGGCGTAGTTCCTGGCTATCCGTCGCGCCCGATCAGTTCGCTTACCTTGGCAGCAAGCGTGTCGATGCTGAAGGGCTTGGCGAGCATGTCCATTCCCGGCGCAAGGAACTCGTCACGGATTTCGGCATTGGGCGCGTAGCCGGTGATGAACAGCACCTTGAGATCCGGGCGATGCTGGCGCGCCATTTCCGCCAGTTGGCGACCATTGATTCCAGGCAGGCCAATGTCGCTGAGCAAAAGATCGATGCGTTGATCACCTTCCAGATAGGGCAGCGCCGTGGTGCCATCCGGCGCTTCGAGCACCCGGTAGCCGAATTCCTCAAGCACCTCGATCACCAGCATGCGCACGGCCACTTCGTCTTCCACCACCAGTACGGTTTCGTCAGGGCAGGTCGATTGTGTGGCTGTGTCGCGCTTCTCTTGCTCCTTCTGTGGCTCAGGCTGCGTGTGGTTGCGTGGCAGGAACAGGGTAATCACCGTGCCCTGGCCAGGTGTGCTGTCAATGCGCACATGACCGCCGGTCTGCTTGATGAAGCCGTATACCATCGACAGTCCCAGGCCGGTGCCCTGGCCGATGGGCTTGGTGGTGAAGAACGGATCGAAGGCTTTGGTGATCACCTCGGCCGGCATGCCGCAGCCGTTGTCGGCCACGCTGAGGGTGACGTAATCGCCTGGCTCAAGGCGGTCTGGCTGGGTATTGTCGATCTGCACGCAACCGGTCTGAATGAGCAGCCTGCCGCCCCCATTCATGGCATCGCGCGCGTTGATCACTAGATTGAGCAGGGCGTTTTCCAGCTGGTGAGCGTCGGTATAGGCCAGCCAGGGGTCGGCTTGCAGGCGGGTCTCGAAGATGATGTGTTCGGCCATGGTGCGGCGCAGCATGTCTTCCATCGATAGCACCAGCTGGTTGACGTCCACCGGCTTCGGGTCAAGCGACTGTCGGCGGGCAAACGCCAGCAGGCGGTGGGTCAGCGCGGCGGCTCGATTGGCCGAGCTGGTGGCCGCATCGACATACCGGTCGAGGCCGTTCACCCGACCGCTGGCGACCCGGCGCTGAATCAGCTCCAGCGCACCCAGCACACCGCTCAGCATGTTGTTGAAATCATGGGCCAGGCCGCCGGTCAGCTGGCCGATGGCTTCCATCTTCTGGGCATGCCGCAGGGTTTCTTCGGCGCGTTCGCGTTCGTTCATCTCCAGGTGCAGGAGATGGTTGATGTCCGCCAGTTCACGGGTGCGTTCGGCTACACGCCGCTCCAGATTGTCGTTGAGTTCGCGCAGCGCCTCTTCGGCGCAGACCTGGGCGGTGATGTCGGTGTTGGTGCCGAACCAGTGTGTGACCTGGCCGAAGTCGTCGCGAATGGGCAGTGCGCGTGACAGGAACCAGCGGTACTGGCCGTCCTTGCCGCGCAACGGAAAGGTTTCCTCCCAGATCGAGCCAATGGCCACGGCACGCTTTAGCGAGGCGCTGATCCGTTCATGGTGGTCCGGGTGGTTTACCGCGCGCCAACTCAGGGCGAGCATGGCTTCAAGTGTCGTGCCGGTATAGTCGTACCAGCGCTTGTTGTACCAGTAGATCTTTCCGTCCGGGTTCGCCATCCAGGCAAGCTGACTCATGTTGTCGGCGAGCGTGCGGAACTGTTCCTCGCTGGCGCTAAGCGCGCGTTCGGCACGGATACGCTCGTCAGCCGTCCAGGCGCGGTCGGCCACTTCGCGAATGAAGGTGATGTCCTCATCGGCCCAATGTCTGGGTCGATCCTGCAGAAGGATCAGGGCAGCGCTCAGCCGTCCCTGTTCCTGTAGCGGCACGCAGACCAGGCTCTGGATATGCCGCTGCCGCAACGCTGCAGCCTGGGAGGTGGTGCGATTGTCGTGCTGTACATCAGCGATCACCACCAGCTCATCGTTCTGCAGGTCGTCGATGAAGTCGCCGTAATCAGCGAAGCACAGGTCTTCGCTGTAATCGTCCAGTGCACCGTCGCTCCAGGAGCGCTCGACGGTGGCGAACTGGTAGCACGTGGGGAAGGTTAGGAAGGCGGTTCGGGAGACGTCCAGGGTTTGGCCCAGCGCCTGTACCGCTGCGTAGGCGAGGGTGTTGCTGTCAGGCTGGCCGCGCAGCAGGTCACCCAGTTCCATGAGCACGGTCTGGCGCTGCTCGGCGCGCTGCCTTTCCCGGATCTGCTCTTCGAGCAGGGTATTCATGCTCAGCAGTTTCAGCGCCGCAGTGCGCTCGGCGGTGATGTCCCGTGCGGTTCCGAGCAGGCGGATCTTGCCGTCGGGGTCCAGCAGGCGGCGTCCCCGGTTGGTCAGCCAGCGGAACTTTTCGCCGGCGACATCGTAAACCCGGTAGTCGAGATTGAGTTCGCCTTCACCCTGGCCATCCAGGGCCTTGCGGAAGGCATCGAGCAGGGCGGGGCGGTCTTCAATGTGGATTCTGGCGAGAAATTCGTCGATGCTCAGCTCCGGTTCGTTCGGCGCGATGCCAGCGAGCGCCTTGAGCTGAGTGTCCCAGCGCAGGGTGTTGTCTTCGAGCTCATACTCCCAGACGCCGATGGAGGCGATTTCATTGGCCAGGCTGACACGCTGCTCGGCCTCCAGCAGGGCCTGACTCGCCCGGTCCACGACACTGCGAAAGTGTGCGCAGCCATTGTTCTGGTTGGTCGGGTCGAGTGCGTCGGGGCGGTGGCTCCGGCGCAGCTCCAGCAACGCCATGATCTGCCGCGCGAGTGTCTGCAGTTGTGCCTGCTGTTTCTCATTGAGCCGTTGTGGTTCGGTATCCAGCACGCACAGTGCGCCCAGAGGCAATCCATCAGGGGTATGTAGCGGTGCCGCAGCATAAAAGCCCGACATCTGCTTGGCCTGAGGATCGTCTGCAAGGTTTTCAATGATCAGGAGGGGTGGGTGCTCCATCGCCCTGGCACAGAGTGTGGTGGCGTAGGCATGGCCGTCACTTTCGAGATTGTGCGAAGCCTTGATCCACTGGCGCTCGCCATCGTCGAAAACAATGGCGGCGCTGGCGGTGTAGCACAGCTCGGCAGCCAGCGACACCAGATCGTCGAATGCCGCTGCGTCGGGCGCATCGAGCATGCGGTAGTCGGTCAGCGCTGCCTGCCGTCCGGTTTCGTCCCTGCGAATGGTGCGGTTTTCGTCGTTCAAGATTTCTGCTCGTCTGTCCATGTCGGCAAAATCATGGGTCGTCCTCAGAGGCCTGCACCGGTGCGCAAGATGCTCGGGACGGGCTTGGTACCAGTAAACTCCGGTCTATGGCGGTCTGCCAGAACCGTCGGTCTGGTCATCGTCAGGGTATCGCTGATCGATCCGCGGCTCGCAGTGCGGCAAGCAGGTTGCGGTCACGCTGGTAGATGTCGGGGCGATAGCGTGGCTGGCCGGCACTGTCGGCTTCGGCTGTCCAGTAGGCGAGCAGTATCGGCATCGGTTGGCTCAAACGAAATTCGTACGTCTTGCCCGTTTCAAGCAACTGCTCGAAGCGTACGTGCTCGGTGTCGGCCAGCAGCAGATCGATCAACTGCATCACCGATTCGACCCTGACGCAGCCGGAGCTGAAGGCCCGCTGTGAGCGGGCGAACAGGCTCTGGCTTGGTGTGTCGTGCAGGTAGATTGAAAAGGGGTTGGCGAAGCGGATTGCCACCCGTCCAAGCGGATTGTCCGGCCCTGCTGCCTGGCGCAGAAGAATGTTGCCAGGATTGCGCCAGTCGATCAGCTGCGGGTCGAGCGGGTTGCCCTGGTGATCAAGGACTTGCAGGCCCTGTTGGGCGAGATAGTCAAGGTTTTCACGAATCTTCGGCAGCTTGTCCTCGCGCATGATGGTTGGCGGTACTGTCCAGGTCGGGTTCAGCGTGAGGCGGGTGACGCTGGACTTGATCGCCGGTGTTTGTCGGGTGCTGCGTCCGACCTGAGCGCGGGTTTCCCACAATGGCTGGCCTTGATGAATGTGGATGACGCGCCCGCCGGCGATATCCACCAGCAGCGACTGTGCCTCGATATCGCGGGCAAACCAGCGAAAGCGTTCCAGGTTCACCCTGAGCTGGCCCAGTCGCTCGTCCCGTGTGGCATTCAGCGTGGCGAGTGTTTCGGCGCCCAGTATGCCGTCGTCCTGGAGTCCGTGATGGCGCTGGAAGGTCTTCAGTGCCGCCTCGTCGGAAGCGTTGTAACGATTGTCTGCAGCGTCCGCGGTCCAGGCTGTATCCATCAGGTGGCCGTCATCGCTCAAACGCTGCCGCAGCAGTGGCAGGCGCGGGTCCGACATGCCGGGACGCAGGGTCTTGCCGGAAGGGATGCTCAGGGGCTCGGGTTGCTCGTCGGTACTCAGCTGGGCATAGGCCTTGCGCAGATTGCGGTACTGCTCCAGGGCGGGGCGTGCCTTGTCGAATGCCAGTTGTGGTGATGCCTGTTCCAGCGCCTGGGAGGCAATCTCCAGCAGGCGGGCGTTTTCCTGCTGCTGTTGCACGGCACCTGGGTCGCGCCAGATCGGCTCTAGACGCTCCTGTGAGAGGCGACCTTGAGCCAGATGCCGCAGCGCCAGAAGATAACCGTGGCTGGCGAGCAGGTCGCTGCACTCGCGCTGCAAGGGTTCTGCAGTGGCGGTCTGCAGCGCGCGGCGAATGGTTTCGGGGTGATAGGTGGCGGGCTCCAGCCCGTCATCGGCCAGTGCATCGAGTTGAATCAACAACTGGTCGAGTTGCTCATAGGCGGTCCACAGCGGCTCAAAATGATGTTGCCGATAGAGTGCGAACAGCTGTTCCCGAGCCTGTTGATCGATATCGGACAGCGGTTTTGCGCAAGCCTCCGGGAGCCTCTGCAGTGCTTCATACAGGGGGGCAGGTTGCTCGTTAACCGGCTCTGCGCATGCCAGCAAGGGCGCCAGCAACAGCGGGGCGAGCAGACGAAATGCGTGTTTTTTGTACAAGGCTTCACTCCAGATTATCCCGCCGACTGCTAGACTGCGCCGCTGAACCGGCTGCGGCGCCTGGGAAAAGCAGGCCCCTTCAGGTCATTACAACATGTTCTGTCAGACGCTTCCGGCGTGCTTTCTGCCTCGTCTGACCTGATTCGCTACTCCCTACTGGGGCTTGGTAGCAAGTATAGGCGCCGGCCTGACGGGAGACCGTCGGCATTGGCACCGGATGAGGTATTTAGCACATGATGACTACGCTTCGGCACCTGTGCCTTGCCGCCGGCCTGTTTCTGTTTGCGCCGCTGGTTTCCGCCAGTCCCTCCTATCAGCCCTTGCTGAACGATCTGTCGCGAGTGGCACCCACTCTGGATACCCAGGTTCTGACCCACGCCGTGGCTGCCATGAAGTGCGCCGTGAACAATGGCGCCAGGCCAGCACAGCGGCTGGCGGTGATCGATTTTTCTCTGCCTTCCTCGGAGCGCCGGCTGTGGATTTTCGATCTGCGACAGCGTCGTCTGCTGCTGGAGGATTTCGTTGCCCACGGACAGAAGTCCGGTGAAAACCAGGCCACGCAATTTTCCAACGTGGTCGGCAGTCACCAGTCGAGCATCGGCCTGTTCCGTACGTCTGAAAGCTATACCGGCAAGCATGGCTACTCACTGCGCATGGATGGCCTGGAGCCTGGCGTCAATGATCGTGCCCGCGAGCGCGCGATCGTCATTCATCCGGCGGACTACGTTAATCCCGCCTGGATCACTACCCAGGGGCGCATCGGTCGTAGCCAGGGCTGCCCCGCAGTGCGCCCGGAAGTGGCGCGCATGGTGGTCGATAGCCTCAAGGGCGGCCAGTTCATGTTTTCCTGGTATCCCGATCAGGACTGGCTGCAGTCGTCGGCCTATCTGAATTGCGAGCCTTCGCGCGTGGCGGGGATATTGGCGGCGCGGCAGGGCTGACTCGGCGGCAAGCAGCGTAGTGCCGAACGTGTTCGGCTTTCGCATGTCGGCCGAATGAATTCGGCTCCACAGCGGGTTTATCGCGAACGAAACGTAGGGTGGATCACGCTTCACCGATCCACCGGGTGGCGACTTACCGGGTGGCGCCCCACCGGAGCGGAGTATTGGTGGATGTAAAAAGCGACATCCACACTACAATCGCCTCCAGCCTATTTCTGCTCGCTTTGCGGCGTCACCCGCAGCACTTCCTCAAGCGTGGTCAGTCCAGCCGTGATCTTCTGCGCGCCGGACAGGCGCAGGCTGTGCATGCCGTCCTTGAAGGCCTGGCGGCGCAGGGCGACGAGGTCCGTGTCGGCGGTGATCAGCGGCTTGATGGCATCGTTGAGCAGCATGATTTCGTAAACCCCCGCGCGGCCCCGGTAGCCCGTGTCCCGGCATTCGATGCAACCCACCGCCTGCTGCGCATGGCTCGGCAGAGGCGCATTCCAGGGCCTGGTCAGTGCTTGCCAGTCATCGGCGTCCAACTGCACGGGTGCCTTGCAATGCGGGCACAGCGTGCGCACCAGGCGCTGGGCCATTACGCCCAGCAATGTCGCGCGCAACAGGTAATGCGGTACGCCCAGTTCCAGCAGGCGGGTGATGGCACTGGGCGCGTCGTTGGTGTGCAGGGTGGAGAGCACCAGATGGCCGGTCAGCGCCGCCTGGATGGCCATCTCCGCGGTCTCCAGATCGCGGATCTCGCCGACCATGATGATGTCCGGGTCCTGGCGCATCAGCGCGCGTACGCCGCTGGCGAAGGTCAGCTCGATGTTGTGCTGCACCTGCATCTGGTTGAAGGCGCCCTCGATCATCTCGATCGGGTCTTCGATGGTGCAGACATTCACTTCCGGCGTCGCCAGCTGCTTGAGCGTGGTGTAGAGCGTAGTGGTCTTGCCCGAGCCGGTGGGGCCGGTGACCAGGATGATGCCGTTCGGCTGGCCGGTCATGCTCTGCCAGCGGCGCAGGTCTTCGGCGGAGAAGCCCAGCTGGTCGAAGCCCTTGAGTAGCACTTCCGGGTCGAAGATACGCATCACCATCTTCTCGCCGAAGGCTGTCGGCAGGGTCGACAGACGCAGCTCGACTTCGCCGCCATCCGGCGTCTTGGTCTTGACCCGGCCATCCTGCGGTTTGCGTTTCTCGGCGACGTTCATCCGGCCCAGGGATTTCAGCCGGCTGACCACTGCCATCGTCACCTGTGGCGGGAACTGATAGACGTTGTGCAGTACGCCGTCGATGCGAAAGCGCACCGTGCCCTGCTCGCGACGCGGCTCGATGTGAATGTCGCTGGCGCGCTGGTCGAAGGCGTACTGGAACAGCCAGTCGACGATGTTGATGATGTGCGAGTCGTTGGCGTCAGGCTCCTGATCGCTGGCGCCAAGGTTGAGCAGTTGCTCGAAATTGCCCGTGCCGCTGATCTTCTGATCTGTCGCGGTGGCGCCACTGACCGACTTGGCCAGCCGGTAGAACTCCACGGTGAAGCGCTGCAGCTCCACCGGATTGGCCACTACCCGCTTGATCGACCGCTTGAGCACATGGGTCAGATTGGCTTCCCAGCTGTTCACGAACGGCTGGGCGCTGGCGATGGTCACGCTCTGGGTATCCACCGCCACGGCGAGAATCTTGTGGCGCTGGGCAAAGGCGTAGGACATCAGCGGTGTGATGGCCGCGACGTTGATCTTCAGCGGATCGATGCGCAGGTAAGGCTGGCCGGCCTGTTCGGCGAGCCAGACGGTCAGGGTTTCCAGATCCAGCTTCTTGCCCGGACGGATCAGGTCATCCAGTTGCTGCGCAGCAAGAAATTCCAGCGGATGCTGCTGGCTGGCCGCCGTATTGCGGCGCAGCGTCAGACACTGCTCGGCAGTTTCCTGCAGGAGCCGGCCCTGCGCCACCAGATCGCGCAGCAGCTCGTTGAGGTCGAGGAAGCGATCAGTTGCAGACGGGGCGAAGACGGACATCAAGAACTCCTGGGAAAGCCGATGTGGATGTCGCTTTTTACATCCACCGTGACGCCGACGGGTGGGATGCCACTCGGTGGATCGCCACCCCGTGGATGGCCACCCCGTGGATCGGTGAAGCGTGATCCACCCTACGCTTGGCTCGCAGCTTACTTCGTCAGCATCTTCCAGGCTTTGAGCGTCCACACAGTACGTGCCTGTTCGACACGCGCATCGAGCACGTCTTCGCTCAGGGGTTGCTGCGCCAGCTCGTAGAGTTTGGACAGCTCGCCATAGAGGCGATCGGTTTCGGGCACGTCCAGCACCGTACGCGCCAACCGTAGCCAGACCAGCAGGCGCTCCATGCGCGGGCGTTGCTCGGCAAGGTCTTCCGGTTGCTGCTGATAGCGCAGCAACTGCAGCGCCACGGCTTCTTCGGCCAGCTGGCGTGGCAGCCATTTGCCCAGCTCGGCAGCGCCCTGGCGCTCGCCGCGATTGTTGCGCGCAGAGGTCCAGCCCCGTTGCCACAGCCATAACGAAGTCTTCAGCGAAAACAGGCCCCAGCGCGGCTGATCGAGCTCGGTGGTGAATTCGCCGGGTGCTTGCTGGCGGATCGTTTCGTCATCCTGGCCGGCTTCGATACGCGGGCGCCAGTCGCCGATCAGCGCGTCCAGCCGTTCGCGCAGTTCATGGCTGCTGGCGCGCGGGGCGGCCTGACCGAGGCTGCCGAGCAAAGCGCGCAGTTCGACCAGTTGCTGCAACCACTGTTCGAGCAGTTTCCAGTGGCCGTTGAAGCGGTACTGTTCGGCCAGGCGCTGGCTGTTGCTCAACAGCTGCCAGGCCAGCGCGGCAAAGGCAGCGTCCAGCGGCATGTCGGCTTCCAGCTGGGGGGCGGGCAGCTGCAGCGAATAGCTGTCGGCGTCGTACAGGCGGTAGCCGCGTTCGGCCTTGCTGATATCGCAGGGCATCAGTGCCAGCTCGGCAGCCAGTTCGACGGCCAGTTCCAGCAGTGCCTGGGGATCGCCCTGGCGCAGCTCCAGCTCCAGCTCGCAGATTTCCTCGTTCTGCTTGCCGACCACGACCTTGCCCAGATCCAACGCTGCTTCGATGACCACCTTGGCCTTGCCGCGGCCCCAGGCGATCTCGGCCTTTTCACGGACGAAATCGGTAGTGAAGATTGGCTTCAGCGCCTTCTTGTCCAGGTCGGCAAGATCCGCCGGCCAGCAATCGTCGGTGAGCTTTTTGGGGTCCAGCTTGGCCTTGTCCAGGTACCAATCCCATTCGTTGCGCTCGGACAGGCCGGCCACGCTCTGGCCACGGCTCTTGAGGGTCTGGATGAACTGCTCGCCGTCGCGGCGCAGGCGCAGCGCGACCCTGGCCTGAGCCAAGTCACGCTCGGGCGTGTCGTAATACTGGTTGAATAATTCGTGACGCTGCCAGCCGCTCTTATTGCGTTTTTTCAGCAGCGGGTGGTCACGCAGCGCCGCCAGGGTGTCGCGACTGACGCGCAGTTTGATTTCGGTTTCTTTCTGCATGATGCCGATCAATGCCTATAGCAAGTTTGTGTTACAGCTTGATGGCATACGGTAGCAGGCGCGATAGCCTGTCCGTATACTTGCCGCCTTCTGAAGCCGGGGTACTCCCTATGCCAATCAATCCTTTCGTCAGCCTGTTCGGGCGTTCGCCAATCGGCCCCATGCAACAGCATATGGCCAAGTCCCACGAATGCGCGGCCAACCTGGTGCCGCTGTTCCAGGCGGTGATGGCAGAAGACTGGGAACGGGTCGAGCAGATCCAGAAAGAGATGGCCCAGTTGGAAAACGAGGCCGACAAGCTCAAGAAGAATGTTCGCCAGCACCTGCCCAAGAGCCTGTTCCTGCCGGTGCCGCGCTCGGATCTGCTGGAGCTGCTGAGTGTACAGGACAAGATCGCCAACCGCGCCAAGGATATCGCCGGCCTGATGCTGGGCCGCTGCATGACGATTCCGGAGCAGTTGCAGCCGCTGATGCTGGCCTACGTACAGCGCTGTGTCGATGCCAGTGCACAGGCCCTCAAGGCCCTCAAGGAGCTTGATTCGCTGCTGGAAACCGGTTTCAGCGGACGTGAGGCCACCCTTGTCGAAGGCATGGTCGAAGAGCTCGAAGAGATCGAGCGCGAAACCGATCGCATGCAGATCAAGGTGCGTCGCGAGCTGTTCAAGCTGGAGCGCGAATTGCCACCGGTGGACGTCATTTTCCTCTACAAGATCATCGAATGGATTGGAGATGTGGCCGACCGTGCCGAGCGCGTCGGTAATCGACTGGAACAACTGCTGGCGCGTTGAGCGCCAGCGTCTTTTCTGGCTTCAACAGGTAATTTTTTATGTCTCTTATCTCGGAATACGGCTTCGTACTCCTGGTGCTCGCCTGCGCGTTCGGTTTCTTCATGGCCTGGGGCGTGGGTGCCAACGACGTGGCTAATGCGATGGGTACGTCGGTCGGCTCGCGCGCGCTGACCATCAAGCAAGCCATTCTGATCGCGATGGTTTTCGAGTTCTGCGGTGCCTACCTGGCTGGCGGGCAGGTCACTGAAACCATCAAGAACGGCATTGTCGATGCCGAGCTGATCCCGCCTGATCTCTTCATTCTGGGCATGATGTCCTCGTTGCTGGCGGCTGGCACCTGGCTGTTCATCGCTTCGATCCGGGGCTGGCCGGTTTCCACCACCCACTCCATCGTGGGCGCGGTAATCGGTTTCGCGGCGGTAGGCATCTCGCCAGATGCGGTGCATTGGGGCGCCATCGGGCCGATCGTCGCCAGCTGGGTGGTGACGCCTTTCATGTCCGGTGTGATTGCCTTCGGCCTGTTCATGAGTGTGCAGGCGCTGATCATCAACACCGACAATCCGTTCAAGAACGCCAAGCGCTTCGTGCCGATGTACATGTTCCTGACCGGCTTCATGGTTTCGCTCATGACCTTCACCAAAGGTCTCAAGCATGTCGGTATCGACCTGTCCGCCTCGCAGGGCCTGCTGCTCTCGGTAGCCATTGGCGTACTGGTAGCGCTGTTTGGCATGGCCCTGTTGACCCGGATCAAGGTGGACGAGGAAGCTGATCGCGCGTTCCATTTCGCCAGCGTGGAAAAGGTCTTCGCCGTTCTGATGATCTTCACCGCCTGTGCCATGGCCTTCGCCCATGGCAGCAACGACGTGGCCAACGCCGTCGGGCCACTGGCAGCGGTGGTGGGCGCGATCCAGGCCGGTGGCGACATGACCATCGGCGCCAAGTCCTCGGTGCCAGGCTGGGTGCTGTTGCTGGGTGCGCTCGGTATCGTGATCGGTCTGGCTACCTATGGCTACAAGGTGATCGCTACCATCGGTCGTGAAATCACCGAGCTGACGCCGAGCCGCGGCTTCGCCGCCGAGCTGGCCACGGCTTCCACGGTAGTGGCCGCGTCGGCGATAGGGCTGCCGATCTCCACCACCCATACGCTGGTCGGTGCGGTACTGGGTATCGGTATCGCGCGCGGCATCGGCGCGCTGAACCTGGGTGTGATCGGCAAGATCTTCACCTCCTGGCTGGTCACGTTACCGGTTGGTGCGGGGCTGTCGATCATCTTCTTCCTGTTCTTCCAGGCCATTTTTATCTGATACCAGACCAGGCCCATACCACAGGCGCCCCGTCCGCATTGGCGGGGCGTTTTGTTTGTGGGGGCTTTACTGCGGGCCGATTCGTGTTTCACTGCTGGCATCGCCTGATTAAATCTGGAGCTAGCCGGTGGCCCTTCCTCCGCTCAAGCAGCGTTTCGCCGAACTCATTGCCTCACCCTCGGTCAGCTGTACCCAGCCTAGCTGGGATCAGAGCAATCGCCCGGTGATCGAGCTGCTGGCGGCCTGGCTTGGCGAATTGGGGTTTGCCTGCGAGACGCAGGAAATTGCGCCCGGCAAGTTCAACCTGTTGGCCAGCTACGGCACGGGTCCCGGCGGGCTGGTGCTGGCCGGGCACAGCGACACTGTGCCCTTCGACGCCGAGCTGTGGAAGTCCGACCCGTTGCAATTGCGCGAAGCGGACGACCGCTGGTACGGCCTGGGCAGCTGCGACATGAAAGGCTTCTTCGCCCTGGTTATCGAAGCGGTGCTGCCGCTGCTCGACCAGCCGTTCAGGCAGCCGCTGCTGATTCTGGCCACCTGCGACGAGGAAAGCTCCATGTCCGGCGCCCGTGCGCTGGCCGAAGCGGGTCGACCGCTGGGGCGCGCCGCAGTGATCGGCGAACCCACTGGTTTGCGCCCGGTGCGCCTGCACAAGGGCATCATGATGGAGGGCATCAGTATCCAGGGGCAGAGTGGCCATTCATCCAACCCCGCATACGGTCATAACGCGCTGGAAGCGATGCACGCAGCCATGGGCGAGCTGCTGACGCTGCGCCAGCAATGGCAGCGTGAATACAACAACCCGCTGTTTGATGTTTCCGTGCCGACACTCAATCTCGGCTGCATTCATGGCGGCGACAACCCCAACCGCATCTGCGGCCAGTGTGCCCTGGAGTTCGACCTGCGTCCGCTACCCGGCATGGAGCCCGAACAGCTGCGCGCTGCCATTCGCCAACGCCTGCAGCCGTTGGCCGAGCAGCATCAGGTGCAGATCGAGCTGGCGCCGCTGTTCCCCAGCGTGCCAGCCTTCGAGCAGGCCGCAGGGGGCGAGCTGGTTACGCTCGCCGAACGCCTGACCGGGCATGTGGCCGAAGCAGTGGCGTTCGCTACCGAAGCGCCTTATCTTCAGCAGCTTGGCTGCGAGACCATCGTTCTCGGCCCGGGCGACATCGCCTGTGCGCATCAGCCGGACGAATACCTTGATCTGGCCCGTATCGAACCCACCGTGAGGCTGTTGCGCAGCATGATCGATCACTATTGCCTGCAGCCGGCGAGCCGAGGATAGGGGCAGATTCCGCTAGGAAATCTGCTCCGCAATCCCTCGAACCCAACCCGGCTCCCGGATCAAAAAAGCTGCTACCCGAAGGCTTCTGCAATGCACGACTACGTCACCTGGCTTCGCGACTCCTCGCCTTATATCAACGCGCACCGTGACCGCACTTTCGTGGTCATGTTGCCGGGCGACGGCCTGGAACATCCCAATTTCGCCAACATCGTCCATGACCTGGTGCTGTTGCACAGCCTTGGTGTGCGTCTGGTACTGGGGTTTGGCTCACGCCCGCAGATCGAGACGCGACTGGCCACCCGCGGCATCGAACCGCATGTTCATCGGGGCCTGCGGATTACCGATTCCGCCGCCCTGGAATGCGTGATAGATGCCGTCGGACATGTGCGCATCGCGCTCGAAGCACGGTTGTCGATGGATATGGCTGCCTCGCCCATGCAGGGCGCACGGCTGCGCGTGGCCAGCGGCAACTTCGTCACTGCACGGCCCATCGGCGTGGTCGAGGGGGTCGATTACCAGCACACCGGCGAGGTGCGACGCATCGACCGCAAAGGCATCGGTCGCCTGCTGGACGAGCGCACCATCGTGCTGCTTTCGCCGCTGGGTTACTCGCCAACCGGGGAAATCTTCAACCTGTCCTGTGAAGACGTTGCCACTCGCGCCGCCATCGACCTGCAGGCCGACAAGCTGGTCCTCTACGGTGCCGAGCGCGGCTTGCTGGATGAGAACGGCAATCTGGTGCGTGAGTTGCGCCCGCCGCAGATCCCCGCCCATGTCGGGCGTTTGGGTGGCGATTATCAGGCCGAACTGCTGGATGCCGCCGCACAGGCCTGCCGCGGCGGGGTACGGCGCAGCCATCTGGTCAGCTATGCCGATGACGGTGCGTTGCTCAATGAGCTGTTCACCCGCAATGGCGCCGGCACCATGGTCTCCCAGGAGCAGTTCGAGCAGCTGCGCGAAGCGACCATTGAGGATGTGGGTGGGCTGATAGACCTGATCACGCCTCTGGAAGAGCAGGGCATTCTGGTGCGTCGTTCGCGGGATGTGCTGGAGCGCGAGGTCGAGCAATTCAGCATCGTCGAGCGCGACGGGCTGATCATCGCCTGCGCCGCGCTGTATCCCATCCCCGATTCGGATTGGGGTGAGCTGGCCTGCCTGGCGGTCAACCCCGAATATCGCCACGGAGGTCGCGGCGACGAGTTGCTCGAACGTATCGAAGCGCGTGCGCGCAAGCTGGGGCTGAAGACGCTCTTCGTGCTCACCACACGCACTGCCCACTGGTTCCGCGAGCGCGGCTTCGAGCCCAGCGGCGTCGAACGTTTGCCAGCGGCGCGAGCCTCGCTGTACAACTTCCAGCGCCAATCGAAGGTGTTCGAAAAGGCCTTGTAACCGCTGCTAGGCAATCGCCTGGTGTAGGGTGGATCACGCGTTATCGATCCACCAAGCGGAGTCTCGGTGGATGTAAAAAGCGACATCCACCCTACATGGCCTTTAAGCCATCAAACTCCGCTGATACTCCTCGACGAAGCTGTCGAAATCCTGCGTGTCGGCCGCTTCCATGGTGGTTTGCTGGGCCAGGGAGGCTTGGCTGGCGGTATCGAAGCAGGCTGTTTCGGCGGCCGTCAGCGGCTGTTGGCGGAGGTGCTCGGCATGCAACCGGCTCTGGCGCAGGGCGAACTGGCTGAAACTTTCCCCGCTGCGTTTGAGCTCGTCGAGTAAGCGCGCGGAGGGTGTCAGACGGCTGTCGGCTACCTTGGCCTGTTGCTCCACCAGGGCCTGGACGTGCGCATCAACGCCATGGCTGCGGTCCAGCAGCGCGGCGACCTGGCCGATCCTGTCGAGCAGCTCTTCTGCCCATGTCTGCAGCCCTATCTGCTCGCCACAACGTTGCAATTCAAGACCCGGCTTGCGCCCTTCGTTGACCACCTTCAGGAAGTTGTCGCTGCTGGCGCTGCACTCGCCTGCGGCCAGGCAGGGGCTTTCCTCCAATGCGCAGAAGAGCAGGAAGGCATCCAGAAAGCGCGCTTCTGCAAGGTCGATGCCCAGCGGCAGGAAAGGATTGATATCCAGGCAGCGGACTTCGATGTACTGGATGCCACGAGCGCGCAGCGCCTGCAGCGGACGTTCGCCCGTTTCGGTGACGCGCTTGGGGCGGATGTTGGAGTAGTACTCGTTTTCGATCTGCAGGACATTGGTGTTGAGCTGCAGCCAGTTGCCGTCAGCGTCCCGGGTGCCCATCGCGGCATAGGCCGGATACGGCGTCGACACGGCCTTGTGCAGGCTGTCGGTATAACTGGACAGATTGTCGTAGCAGGGCGTCAGGCCGGCCTGGGCGTTGCTCTGGTAGCCCAGGTCGCTCATGCGCAGGCTGGTGGCCCAGGGCAGGTAGAGGGTGTCTTCGTCCAACTGTTCGAGTTGGTGCGAACGCCCGCGCATGAAGCTGGCATCCAGTGCCGGGGAAGCGCCGAACAGGTACATCAGCAGCCAGCTGTAGCGGCGGAAGTTGCGAATCAGCGCGATATAACGCGAAGACTGGTAGTCCTGTCGGCTGCGCGGGTCGCCGTCGTCGGTCTGCAGCAGCGACCACAGCGCTTCGGGCAGCGAGAAGTTGTAATGGATGCCGGCGATGCACTGCATGGTCTTGCCGTAGCGCAGCGCCAGACCCTGGCGATAGACATACTTGAGCCGACCGATATTCGAGCTGCCGTATTCGGCAATGGGAATCTCTGCCTCTTCGGGCAGAGGACCCGGCATCGAGGGGCTCCAGAGAAACTCATCACCCAGCTTGCTGTAGGTATAACGATGAATCCTGTCCAGCTCGGCCAGCGTCTGCTGCGGATCGGTTTCGGTGCCGGTAATGAACTCCAGCAGCGCCTCGGAATAATCGGTGGTGATCTTCGGGTGGGTCAGTGCCGACCCCAGTGCCTGCGGGTGCGGCGTCAGCGCCAGCTTGCCGCGGCTGTCGATACGCAGGCATTCACGCTCGATTCCGTGCAGGCATTGGGCGAGCAGCGAAAGGTTCGGGGGCTCGGCCAGCAACGCCAGGCGGTGGGAGAAATCGCTCAAGTTCGGGTTCCTTCACGCATCAGTCGGCCCAATATGGGGCGGGGAGCGGCAAGCTTCAAGCTGCAGGCATCAAGAAGAAGCATGCACGGCTTTCGCTTGCGGTTTGTCGCTTACAGGCAGGCAAAGGTCGACTGTGCCTTGGCGATCAGTTTGTCGCCTTGATGAACCTCAGCTTCGAGCACCTGGGTGCGACGCCCGCCATGCACGACCCAGGCCCGGCACAGCAGTTCGCCTTCGGTCACCGGGCGAATGTAGTTGACCTTGCATTCCAGGGTCACGCTGTTCGGCAGACCGCCGTTGAGGCTGTGGCTGGCCTGGCCCATGGCGGTATCGATCAGCGAGAACAGCGCGCCGCCATGCAGCTTGCCGTGCAGGTTGCGCAGCCCGTCGTGCATGGTCAGACCGAGAACGGCCTCGCCATGCTCGACGCGGTGAATCTCCAGGCCGAGCAGGCGGGCGAAGGCGCTGGAATTGCCCGCCGCCTCGACTTGAATACTCATCTTCACTTCCTCAGGTTCTTGGCATTGGCAAACAACGCCGCCATGGCATTGTTGGCCGGCGCGGGCTTTTCCTGTGGCGCATGACGCTCGCTGCGCGGTGCATTGCCGCGTGGCTTGCCGCCGCGAGGGCCTTCGGCCTTCTCGCCGGGCGTGTCGCTCATGCGCATGGACAGGCCGACGCGCTGGCGCGGGATGTCCACTTCCATGACCTTGACCTTGACGATGTCACCCGCCTTGACCACTTCGTAGGGATCTTTGACGAACTTCTCCGACAGTGCGCTGATATGCACCAGGCCATCCTGATGCACGCCGATGTCGACGAACGCGCCGAAGTTGGTCACGTTGGTCACCACGCCTTCGAGCACCATGCCCGGTGTCAGGTCGCTGAGCTTTTCCACACCGTCCTGGAATTCGGCAGTCTTGAACTCGGGGCGCGGGTCGCGGCCTGGCTTTTCCAGTTCCTGCAGAATGTCGCTGACGGTCACCAGGCCGAAGCTCTCATCGGTGAACTGCTTGGGATCGAGGCGCTTGAGGAAGGTCGAATCGCCGATCAGCGAGCGGATATCGCGACCGGTGTCCTGGGCAATGCGCTTGACCAGCGGGTAGGTCTCCGGGTGGACAGCCGAGGCGTCCAGTGGGTTGCTGCCATTCATCACGCGCAGGAAGCCGGCGGCCTGCTCGAAGGTTTTGTCGCCCAGGCGCGGCACCTTCTTCAGCTCGCTGCGGGCCTTGAACGCGCCGTTGGCGTCGCGGTAGGCAACGATGTTTTGCGCCAGGGTGGTGTTCAGGCCGGAGATACGCGCCAGCAGCGCTACCGAGGCCGTGTTGACGTCGACGCCCACGGCGTTCACGCAATCCTCGACTACGGCATCCAGCGAGCGCGCCAGTTTCAGCTGCGACACGTCGTGCTGGTACTGGCCGACGCCGATGGCCTTGGGATCGATCTTCACCAGTTCGGCCAGCGGGTCCTGCAGGCGACGGGCAATGGATACGGCGCCGCGGATCGAAACGTCCAGATCCGGGAACTCCTTGGCCGCGAGCTCCGAGGCAGAATACACCGAGGCGCCGGCTTCGGAGACCATCACCTTGGTCAACTTCAGGCCAGGCACCTGTTTGATCAGGTCCGCGGCCAGCCTGTCGCTCTCACGGCTGGCGGTGCCGTTGCCGATGGCGATCAGGTCGACTGCGTGCTTGGCGCAGAGCCTGGCCAGCACGGCCAGGGTGCCGTCCCAATCGTTGCGCGGTGCGTGTGGATAGACGGTGGCGGTGTCCAGCAGTTTGCCCGTGGCATCGACCACTGCCACCTTGCAGCCGGTACGCAGGCCCGGATCGAGGCCAAGGGTCGCGCGTGGGCCGGCCGGTGCGGCCAACAGCAGGTCGTGCATGTTGCGGGCGAACACGCCGATGGCGTCGTCCTCGGCCTTGTCGCGCAGCTCGCCGAGCAGATCGGTTTCCAGGTGCGTGTAGAGCTTCACCTTCCAGGTCCAGCGCACCACTTCGCTGAGCCACTTGTCGGCAGCGCGGTTCTGGTTGGCGATGCCGAAGCGCTCGCCGATCATCACTTCGCCCGGGTGCATGGCGCCCGGGGTTTCATCACCGACCTTCAGGCTTACGCTGAGCACACCTTCGTTGCGCCCGCGGAATATCGCCAGCGCACGGTGCGATGGCGCGCTCTTGAGCGGCTCGTCATGCTCGAAGTAGTCGCTGAACTTGGCGCCTTCGGCTTCCTTGCCCGACACCACGCGGGCGCTGAGCGTTGCGTTGTGGGTGAGGAAGTCACGCAGCTTGGCCAGCAGGTTGGCGTCTTCGGCGAAGCGCTCCATAAGGATGTATTTGGCGCCATCGAGCACGGCCTTGGTGTCGGCGAAGCCCTTCTCGGCATCGACGAAGCGTGCGGCTTCGGTCTCGGGCGTCAGTGTCGGGTCGGCGAAGAGCGCATCGGCCAGCTCGCCGAGGCCAGCTTCCAGGGCGATCTGGCCCTTGGTGCGACGTTTCTGCTTGTACGGCAGGTAGAGATCTTCGAGGCGGGTCTTGGTCTCGGCCAGGTTGATCTCGCGGGCAAGTTCGGGGGTCAGCTTGCCCTGTTCCTCGATGCTGGAGAGGATCGAGGCGCGGCGCTCGTCCAGCTCGCGCAGGTAGCGCAGACGTTCTTCGAGGTTGCGCAGCTGGGTGTCGTCGAGGCTGCCGGTGACTTCCTTGCGGTAACGGGCGATGAAGGGCACGGTGGAGCCTTCGTCGAGCAGCGCCACGGCGGCGGCGACCTGTTGCGGGCGCACGCCCAGTTCGTTGGCAATGCGGGAATTGATGCTGTCCATGAACCTACCTGGGTCAGTCAAACCATGCAGGCCGTGCCTGCGCGAAAGGGCGGGATTATAAGGGCAGCCGGAAGCCTGGGGCTGGAAGCTGAAAGAAAAAGCGGCACAGGTAATGGATCGGAATTTATCCGCCATCGCGCTTGGCCCGCAAAATCTGCTAACAATGGCCGCCAATCGCCTTGTCATTGGCAAGCGCATAATGTGGCGTCGATAAATCGGGGAGTTTCCATGAGTAGCACTGCGTCAGCCAGCGAAGGTGAAAAGATCCTCATCGTCGATGACGATGCCCGTCTGCGGCGTTTGCTTGAACGCTTTCTCGATGAGCAGGGATATCGTGTCCGTACCGTGGAAAGCGCCGAGCAGATGGATCGTCTGCTCAGCCGCGAGCTGTTCCACCTGGTGGTACTGGACCTGATGATGCCCGGTGAGGACGGCCTGTCGGCCTGCCACCGCCTGCGTGAAAGCGGCAATCAGATTCCGATCATCATGCTTACCGCCAAGGGCGACGAGGCCAGTCGCATCCAGGGGCTGGAGCAGGGGGCCGACGATTACCTGGCCAAGCCTTTCAATCCGCGTGAATTGTTGGCGCGGATACGTGCCGTGTTGCGCCGCCAGGCGCCACAGGTGCCGGGCGCGCCGGGCAGTGAAGACGAGACGGTGACCTTCGGTGACTACGAGCTGTTCCTCGGCACTCGCGAGCTGAAGAAGGGCGACGAGGTGCATATGCTCACCACCGGTGAGTTCGCAGTGCTCAAGGCGCTGGTGCAGCACGCCCGTGAACCCCTGACCCGCGACAAGCTGATGAACCTTGCCCGTGGTCGTGAATGGGATGCCCTGGAGCGCTCCATCGATGTGCAGATCTCGCGTCTGCGCCGCCTGATCGAACCCGATCCGTCCAAGCCGCGCTATATCCAGACGGTCTGGGGCGTGGGCTACGTTTTCGTGCCAGACGGCAACAAGTGAAGCGGCCAGCAACACGTCGCCATCGGCAAGCGATGATGACGTGGGGAGCTTTTGCCTGCGGCATGAAGCTTGAGGTCTGCAGCTAGATGAAAGCCCCGCTCTGGTTCCCGCAAAGTTTCTTCGCCCGCACCCTGTGGATGGTGCTGATCGTCGTCCTGTTCTCCAAGGTACTGATGCTGGTGTACCTGATGATGAATGAAGACGTGATGGTCGATCGTCAGTACAGCCACGGTGCGGCATTGACCCTGCGTGCCTACTGGGCTGCGGACGAGGAAAACCGCGAGCGTATCGCTACGGCTGCAGGCCTGCTGCGCGTGCCGCCCGAGGAGGTACCGCCCAGCGAATACCACTGGCCCTACACGGAAATCTTTCAGCGGCAGATGCAGGCCGAGCTCGGCATCGACACCGATGTGCGGGTGCGTATCCAGCCACAGACGGCGATATGGGTGCGCGCCCCGAAACTCGGGCCGGACTGGCTGCAAGTGCCGCTGTATGCCTATCCCTTGCGCGGCCAGCGGATCTGGAGTGTGTTGGGCTGGTTCCTCGGGATCGGTCTGCTCTCCACGGCTGCCGCCTGGATCTTCGTCAGTCAGCTCAACCTGCCACTCAAGCGCCTGGTCTACGCCGCCCGGCAGATCGGCAAGGGGCGCAGCGTGCGCCTGCCGGTCAGCGACACGCCGAGCGAGATGACCGAGGTCTATCGGGCCTTCAACCAGATGGCCGAGGACGTCGAGCAGGCCGGGCGTGAGCGCGAACTGATGCTCGCCGGGGTCTCCCACGATCTGCGTACGCCGCTGACGCGCCTGCGTTTGTCACTGGAACTGATGTCCAGTGACGATGAGCTGACCGATGACATGATCCGCGATGTCGAGGACATGGACGCCATCCTCGATCAGTTCCTCGCCTTCGTACGTGATGGCAGCGACGAGCCGGTGGAGAGCATCGACCTCGGTGAACTGGTGTGCGAAGTGGTGGCGCCCTACAACCAGTACGGGGAAACCGTGCGCCTGTGCGTGGAGCCGATGCCGGAACTGGCGCTGCGGCGGGTGTCGATCAAGCGCCTGTTGGTCAACCTGATCGAGAATGCCCTGCGTTACGGCGGGCATGGAGTCGAAGTGGCGGCTTTCGTTTCGGGCGAGCGCCAGGCGCCCTATGTGGTGTTGAGCGTGCTTGACCGGGGTGCCGGGATCAATCCGGATGAGCTGGGTGAGATCTTCAATCCCTTCATCCGCGGCGACCGCGCTCGCGGTGGGCAGGGTACCGGGCTGGGGCTGGCCATCGTCAAGCGCATCGCCGCCCAGCATGGCGGCACCATCGAGCTGCGCAATCGTGCCGGCGGGGGGCTGGAAGCTCGCGTCAGCTTGCCTTTGGGGCTGTTGTTGCCGCGAGGTGCTGCCGAGGCGTCATAGGTCGGGTTGGTCTAGCCTTTGCCCTTGGTTCTGGTCAAATGCGGGCCGGCGTTCTTCTCCAGATACTGGATGATCAGCCCGGCCACGTCCTTGCCAGTGGTTTCCTCGATGCCGGCCAGGCCGGGTGAGGAATTCACTTCCATCACCAGCGGGCCGTGGTTGGAGCGCAGGATGTCCACGCCGGCGACGCTCAGGCCCATGACCTTGGCGGCGCGAATGGCGGTCATGCGTTCTTCCGGGGTGATCTTGATCAGGCTGGCCGTGCCACCACGGTGCAGGTTGGAGCGGAATTCACCCGGCTTGGCCTGACGCTTCATCGCCGCGATAACCTTGTCGCCCACCACGAAGCAGCGGATGTCCGCGCCCCCGGCTTCCTTGATGTATTCCTGCACCATGATGTCCTGCTTGAGACCCATGAAGGCCTCGATCACCGATTCGGCCGCCGTCGCCGTTTCGCACATGACCACGCCGATGCCCTGGGTGCCTTCGAGCACCTTGATCACCAGCGGTGCGCCGTTGACCATCTGGATCAGGTCGGCGATGTCATCGGGCGAGTGCGCAAAGCCGGTCACTGGCAGGCCGATGCCCCGGCGCGACAGCAGTTGCAGCGAGCGCAGCTTGTCCCGCGAGCGGGCGATTGCGACCGACTCGTTGAGCGGAAATACGCCCATCATCTCGAACTGACGCAGTACCGCGCAGCCGTAAAAAGTCACCGACGCGCCGATCCGTGGAATCACCGCGTCGAAGCCTTCCAGCGGCTTGCCCCGGTAGTGGATCTGCGGCTTGTGGCTGGCGATGTTCATGTAGGCGCGCAGGGTGTCGATTACCACGACCTCATGGCCACGCTGCTGGCCGGCCTCCACCAGTCGGCGAGTCGAATACAGGCGGGGATTGCGCGACAGCACGGCGATTTTCATTGGGCACCGGGAGAAGTAAGGGTTTGGGGTTTTTGTTGCACATAGGTCAGCGCCGGATCGATCAGCCATTTGCCATCCATCAGCGCCCTGGAGCCCAATAGCAGGCGATAGCGCATTGTCTTGCGGCAGGTCAGGGTGAATTCGACCGGCCACAGGTGATCGCCCAGCGCCAGCAGTGTGCGCACTACATAGCGGGTCTGGGTATGGCCATTGGAGCTCTTGATCAACTTGCGCGTCACCAGCGGTGCTTCGCAGCGGTGTCGGCGCTGCACTTGCGTACCCAGGTGGGCGGTGAAGCGCACCCAGCGTTGACCGTCGCGGTCGAATTCGCTGATCTCGGTGGCGTGTAGCGCCGAAGTGCTGGCGCCTGTGTCGATCTTCGCGCGCAGACCGACCACGCCGAGTTCGGGCAGTGCAATCCATTCGCGCAATCCGATGACGGTGTGTGGGTCGGGAGTATCCAAGGCGAGTATCCAGTAGGGTTGCGCCATTCTAGATGGGGTGCATGACAAGCGCATCTATCTGTACGAACCTATGACCCAACATGGCAGGCAGAGTTGAACGATGAGTGAAAAAGATGACGGCAAATTTCGTCTGGACAAGTGGCTGTGGGCTGCACGCTTCTTCAAGACCCGGGCGCTGGCCAAGGCCGCCATCGAAGGCGGCAAGGTGCACTGTCGGGGTGAGCGCTGCAAACCGGGCAAGGAGCCGAGGGTCGGTGAGGAGCTGGTGATCCGCGCGGGTTTTGACGAGCGCACCGTGGTGGTCCGCGCCCTGTCCGCCGTGCGCAAGGGCGCGCCGGAAGCGCAACTGCTATATGAAGAAACAGCCGACAGCCTGATCCGCCGTGAGCAGGCAGCGGCGCAGCGCAAGGCCGGAGCGCTGGGTGTGGAAACCGACGGCAGGCCGAGCAAGAAGCAGCGCCGCGACCTGCAGCGCTTTCGTGCGGACCAGCAATGAACTGCACCGGTTGGATGGGCGCCACTTTCAACCTAGAATGCGGTCCCTTCTCTCGTGGGTCACCAAGGCTTGCGTAACTCGCCAAGTTCCGCTGCCCGCTACGGCTCCCGTTCTTCAATCTGGTCTGGTCCTACTCATGCTCGATTCCGATTACACCCAGCGTTTTCTCTTCGATGACACCGATGTGCGTGGCGAGTGGGTCGGGCTTGAGCGCAGCTATGCCGAAGTGCTGGCCAAGCACGACTACCCGGAGCCGGTTGCCCAGTTGCTGGGGGAACTGCTGGCCGCTGCGGCATTGCTGGTCGGTACCCTTAAATTCGACGGGCTGATGGTGCTGCAGGCGCGCTCCAGCGGGCCGGTGCCGCTGCTGATGGTTGAGTGCTCCAGTGAGCGAGAGGTGCGTGGCATTGCGCGCTACCACGCCGACCAGTTGACCCCGGGCGCCACCTTTGGCGAGTTGATGCCCGAGGGGATGCTGGCGATGACGGTCGACCCGACCAATGGTCAGCGATATCAGGGCATTGTGGCGCTGGATGGCGTCACCCTGGCGGACAGTCTGTCCAATTACTTCGCTTCATCCGAGCAGTTGCCGACGCGCTTCTGGCTTAACGCCGATGGCCGTCGCGCCTGCGGCCTGCTGTTGCAGCAACTGCCTGCCGATCGCATCCGCGATAGCGAAGAGCGCGAAGCCAGCTGGCAGCATCTGCGAACCCTGGCCGACACGCTGTCGGCTGAAGAACTGCTGGGTCTGGATACCCAGACTGTGCTGCACCGGCTCTATCACGATGAGTCGGTGCGCCTGTTCGAACCGCGTCCGATCACCTTCCGCTGCAGCTGCTCACGCGAGCGCTCGGCCAAGGCAGTAATCAGCCTGGGTCAGACGGATGCTGAACAGCTGTTGCGCGAGCAGGGTGATGCGATCACCATCGACTGCCAGTTCTGCAACCACAGTTATCGCTTCGATGCAGCGGATATCGCACAGTTGTTTGCCGGCGCGGGTGTCGAAGGACCGTCAGGCACACGGCATTAGGCTCTGAACCTTTTTGCCATCACGCGCTCATACCCAGCACCGCGCCTTTTCTGTCATAATCGCGCCCACTTTTTTCGGTGTAGTCCGCTGTTTGGTGGGCTACAACAGCATGGAGGAATCGGCCCAGAGCCGACGGGAAACTCATGACGCAAGCCACCAACGCCGTGTACATCGATATCAGCGCCGCTCAACTGGTTGAACAAGCCATCCAGCGCGGCGAAGGCCAACTGGCCGCCAATGGCGCGCTGGTCGTCAGGACTGGGCATCGTACCGGTCGCTCTCCCGTTGACCGTTTCATCGTCGAAGAGCCAGGCAGCCAGAACAATATTGCCTGGGGTCCGATCAATCGCCCGTTCCCGGCGGAGAAGTTCGATGCGCTCTGGGACCGTGTCGAAACCTTCAACCAGGCCCAGGATCACTTCGTTTCCCATGTCCATGTAGGCTCTTCCGAGTCCCACTACCTGCCCGTCAAGATGACCACTGCCACGGCCTGGCAGAACCTCTTCGGTCGTCAGCTGTTCATCAATCCAGAGCAGTACAATCAGGCAGGCAAGGGCGAGTGGCAGGTGCTCAACGTTGCCAACTTCGAGTGCGTCCCAGAGCGTGACGGCACCCACTCCGATGGCTGCGTGATCATCAACTTCGCTGCCAGAAAAGTGCTGATCGCCGGCATGCGTTACGCCGGTGAAATGAAGAAGGCCATGTTCTCGGTGCAGAACTATCTGCTGCCAGAAGCTGACGTGCTGCCGATGCACTGCGCTGCAAACATCGGTGAAGAAGGCGACGTCACGCTGTTCTTCGGCCTGTCCGGAACCGGCAAGACCACCCTGTCGGCGGATGAATCCCGCTACCTGATCGGCGATGACGAGCACGGCTGGGGCACCGGTGTGGTGTTCAACATCGAAGGCGGCTGCTACGCCAAGTGCATCGACCTCTCGGAAAAGAACGAGCCGGTCATCTGGAAGGCCATCAAGTTCGGCAGCGTGCTGGAGAACGTGGTTCTCGACGACAACCATGTACCGGATTACGCCGATGCAAGCCTGACCCAGAACAGCCGCGCCGCCTACCCCCTGGAGCACGTCGAGAAGCGTTCCGAGAAGAACCTCGGCGGTGAGCCTAATGCGGTGATCTTCCTGACCTGCGACCTGACCGGCGTACTGCCGCCGGTGTCGATCCTCAACGAAGAGCAGGCGGCCTATCACTTCCTCTCCGGTTATACCGCGCTGGTCGGTTCCACCGAGATGGGTTCGGGCAGCGGCATCAAGTCGACCTTCTCCACCTGCTTCGGCGCGCCGTTCTTCCCGCGTCCGGCCGGTGTCTACGCCGAGCTGCTGATCAAGCGCATCCAGGCCTTCGGCTCCAAGGTCTATCTGGTCAACACCGGCTGGACCGGCGGCGGCTACGGCGTCGGCAAGCGCTTCAATATCCCGACTACCCGTGCGGTGATCGCGGCGATTCAGGGTGGCACTCTGGTCGGTGCGCCTACCGAGCATCTGCCGATCATCAACCTGGACGTGCCGACCTCGGTTCCGGGCGTCGATACCCAGCTGCTCAACCCGCGCAACACCTGGGCAGACGCCAGCGCCTATGACGAAGCGGCCAAGCTGCTGGCTGAGAAGTTCATCGAAAACTTCAAGAAGTTCGATGTCTCCGACGCCATCAAGGCGGCTGGTCCGCAGCTCTAACGCCGTAGCGTTACCGAAAAGCCGCCTTCT
>JADKLW010000118.1_pt1 | contig 34491 bp, 27 predicted proteins | sample 8641881 | NCBI WGS metagenome assembly JADKLW01 (sample SAMN16272185, study PRJNA661076) | feces metagenome | isolation source: fecal sample from diarrhoea affected cattle B | host: Bos taurus | place: South Africa: Lokaleng Village, Mahikeng | collected 2019-09 | reverse complement strand
TTTATAACAGCTTATCATTAAACATCTTCAGCGTTTCCAGCACGTTGCTCCGCACATGAATGAAATGTTCAATACCGTGTGCTTTCAGATCATCCATGCAGGCGGGTGAGCCTGCCACCACCAGCAGCTCCCTGCCGTCCCTGAGCAGATCGTACGCCTCAGGTGCCAGCGTGACATATTCCTCATCGCTGGAGCAGAGCACCACCACGTCAGCCCCCTTCGCACGGGCTGCCTGTACACCTTCAGCCACCGTGTTGAAGCCGAGGTTGTCAATCAGCTCGTAACCGGCACAACCAAAGAAGTTGCTGGAGAACTGCGAACGTGCCAGCCGCATGGCCAGGTGGCCGATGGTAAGCATGAACACTTTGGGTCTTTTCCCACTTTGTTCTGTGGCCAGGCGTACATCGCTGAAAGCATCGGCGAGCCGATTATGATTGAGCTTCTTCAGTGGTGTCGCCTTATCGCTGTCACCACATCCGCAGCCATGCTTCTCCTTGTCCTCAATCTTTCCCGCCATCGACTCACCGAAGTTGGGATACTGATTGGTTCCCAGCATGATCTCCCTGCGATTGGCGACGGCATTGAAACGGGCATCTGAGGAGCCGTTGATGGCATCCTGTACTCTCCCTGCTTTCAGCGCTTCGTAGAAGCCAGTCTCTTCTGTTTCGAGGAACAGCTTCCAGGCCTGTTCAGCCAGCGAGGAGGTGAGCGTCTCAATATAGTACGAGCCGGAAGAGGGGTCGGTGATCTTATCAAAATGAGCCTCCTCTTTCAGCAACAGCTGCTGGTTGGCAGCGATACGTTCAGCAAAGGCTGAAGGTGTCTCGAACGCCTCATCGAAGGGACGCACTGTCAGCGAATCGACGGCACCGATGGTGGCCGACATTGCTTCTGTCTGCGTACGCAGCAGGTTCACGTAAGGGTCATACAGCGACTGGTTGAATCGCGAGGTGGTTGCATGTATATTCATCTTAGCAGCACAACGGCAGGTGCCGTCGGCCGCTTTATTGTCACAGTCATGTGCACAGGGAGGCTTGTAGGCATTTACGATCTCAGCCCAGAGCCAGCGTGCAGCACGGAATTTGGCAATCTCCATGAAGTAGTTGGATCCGACACCAAACCCGAATTTAATCTTTTTTGCCGCGAGGGAGGGGTCCACACCGTTCTCAATCAGCTTCGACAGCACCTGGTTACCGTAAGAGAGGCTGTAGCCCAGCTCCTGAAAGCTGTAAGCACCGGCATCGTTCATCCTGTTGCCAGTGACGGAAATAGCGCGGTAACGTGGTAGAGGAGCAGTGATCTTCACCATCTCCACCGTTTTCTCCACCCATTTGGGTTCATCCATACCTTTTTTCAGGATCTTTCTGAAGGGGTCGAACTCAATGGAACCGAAGCACTGCATCAGATCTGCTTTCTGTGCAGTCACATAAGCGACCACCAGCCTTGCCAGTTCATCTGTTTTTGAGATGCAGGTGCTGAAGTTCAGCTCCACCTTGTCGGGTGCGATACCGTTGAGCAATATCGCCAGGTTCCCCGCCGAAAGGTCATTCTTCGGCAGATGAAAACCAAAGGAGGTGATCCCCCTCTCCAGCAAAGCAAGTGCTTTTTTGTTGGCTGCATTGAAATCTGTCACGTCAATCTCCTGACGGACATACCAGGCATTATCCTTTCTCGTGCTGCGTACATAAGGAAACTGTCCGGGCAGACTCTCTGCTGCAGCCATTCCTTCAATATCTTCTGCACGATAAAAAGGATTCACATTAAACCCTTCATTTGTTCTCCACACCAGTCTCTTTTGGAAATCGGCACCTTTCAGATCTTTGGTGACGACAGCCATCCACTCTTCGGTGGTTACGGGAGGAAAATCCGTGAAAAGTTTCTCTCTCTGTTTACTCATATTTACTACTATTTATTATTTTGAAGTCTCTCTTTTGATCTCTCTTTTGATCTCAAAAACCGTATAAAGTACGGCAATGAAATAACCGACAAATTTATGATAATTTGTTCTCTTATAAAACAATTCTAATGCTTTATTGCGACTATTGCAAGGAATCATCTTACTCAGCTTGCAAGCGATCACCTTACTCAGCTTGCTTCATCTCGACCAGCAGCTCCGTGATCTGCTCCACCACAGCCTTCACATATCGTTCACCCTTTTCGGCGGTCGATCGCTTCGGGTTGCCTATGCCGGTGTCGGAGGATACCTCATCCCAGTTGCGGGGCATCCAGCCTATCTTCCTGTCCACCGCACCTATGCTGCAGGGAGCCACCTTACCGTCGCCGGCTCTCTCCATGGAGACCAGCTCAGGGTGGTAATGCTGCATCACCGATGTCTCCTGCTCGCCGGCATGATCATCGGGTTTCTCTTCGAAATAACCCTCCGTGGGAACGATCGCCCACCAGTCCACCGCGATGATGCGGAAGTCGGGGAAGATCAGTGCCAGATCACGGATATAGGGCTTAAAGGTGTTCCCGCCGTGACCGTTGAGAATCACCAGCTTGCGGAACCCCTGTCCATGCAGGGAGGTCACCACATCCACCAGGATGGCTTTCTGTGTCTCACTGCGTGCATGAATACAGAAGGGCTTGTTCCATTGTCCCCTGTTTTGCGACCCCAGGAAAACCGGCGGCATCACCATGCAGGTGACACCCTGCGCCAAAGCTCTGTCGGCACAATCACCCGCGATCTCTGCGGTGAGGATGCAGTCGGTAAGATAGGGCAGATGGTAATTATGCGGCTCGACAGCTCCCCAGGGGAGAAGAACAATATCATACTTCTGTTCAAGCACTTCACCATAGTTGGTTTCGGAAATATGAAGGAATCTGTTTTTAGACATATATTGAATGCATTATGGCGACCGATGAAAAGCTATTACACTGAAATCAGGCCATTTCTGATACAGTAAAATGTAAGCCCTGACACGGTTTTAATACCTGTTTTGGATATAATATTTTTCCGGTGTGTCAGCACCGTATTGTGACTGATGTTCAATTTATCTGCGATCTCCTTATTGAGATACCCCTGCACAATGAGTTTAAGTATCTCTGTCTCACGGTTTGTCAGCAGCCGTTCATTGTCGTTCGGCTGATGCTGATGATCAGCGGAGATGATGTGTTGCAGTTGTCGCATGCCTGAGGAGTCCAGCTCATTCAGTTTAGGCCGGAGCACTTTGCTCCTCAGCCTGTTGTGTGCTGCCAGGTCTTTCTCCAGTGAATGAACAGAAAAGACAATGGCATATATAAGGTTCTGATTGTATTCTTTGGAAAGATGCTTGATAAGTATATTCTTCAGGTCGTGCAGCAGTTCATCGGGCAGCTCCTCTTTGAAGTCAGCCACTTTCTGCAAATATCGGGTCATCCGCTCCTTGAACTTGAGGAACAACAGGCGAAGCATTCCCAGCTCTTTGTTTTCAGCACCACTGATGGCGATGAAGGCGTTAAGGTGCTTTTCAATGTTTGGCACCAGCTCATGGATGTAGTTCTCCACAGTATGGTGAAAATAATCGGCAATCAAACCCGTGTCAAAGAGAGCAAGAGAGGCATCAGGGATGTAGCTCTCATCAAGATAGACATTGAGCACGGTAAGGATAAAATCGGGATTCAGCTGATGCTCCTCACATAGATCCAGCACCGTCTTATCACCTACGCCAAGCCGTATTCCAAACCGGTTCAGCACGGGTATAAGCTCATTGTGCTCCAACAGCACATCAGCCATCACGCTATGTGGATCCAACAGTGTCTTCATCATCTCTCCTTATTCGCTTTGACCCGTGAGGCAAAATGGTTGTTACGCCGACGCTCCCTGTAGTAATGAGTGAGTGTATCCAGCGGATGCAGGAACAACATGCGCGGCCCGGCCGATCGCATCACCTCTTTTATTTTCAGACGCATATCGTTCTTGTAACAATGTATGGGGCATAAGCCACAGGTGGGTTTATCTTCACCAAAGGGGCACCGTTCCAGTCGCCGCAAAGCATATGCGCGCAATGTGATACATTCGTCGCACAGCCCCTTGCCGGAACCATGTCTTGAATGACAATAGATAGCGATCATTTTGCTTACGACTTTCTTTTCCCCTTCGTTCATCTTTTCTCCCTGAATCGAAGCGTAAAATTAGCGATTTTCTTTCTCGTTGCCAAACAGAATAGACTTATTTCTTTCAGTTGCAGCGCAGTTACTTTGTGTCGTTCTTTTCCTGAAGATGAACCGTGCGCATCTGACGAAGAATAAGTGCCTGTCGTTTTTTCATGTAAGGTGAAGGTGTCGCCGAGCTGTATACCAGCGGATTGGGCAGTGTGGCGGCAATCAGTGCTGCCTGAGCGGCGGTGAGCTTCTCAGCCGTAGTGTTAAAATGATGGTTCGCCACCGCCCCGGCACCATACAATCCTTTCCCTGTCTCCATGATGTTAAGATAAACCTCCAGGATACGCTCTTTGGGCCATACCAGCTCTATCAGAAAGGTGAAATATGCTTCCAAGCTCTTTCTGAACCAGGATGAACGGGGCCACAGAAAAAGGTTCTTCGCTGTTTGCTGGGTGATGGTGCTTGCCCCACGCAACCTCTTTCCTGTTTTCTTCTCACTGATCGCTTTTTGTATCTCCACCCTGTCGAAGCCGTGGTGTGTGTAGAACCGCTGATCTTCCGATGCGAGCACGGCACGCTTCAGATGATCTGAGATCTTATCGTAAGAGACCCACTGATGATGGAGCTGCGGCTGTTCACCGCTGCTCACCTGCTGTATCGTTCTGATGCCCATCAGCGGTGTGAAGGGGACAGGCAGAAAACGGAAGAGGATCACTCCCCCCACCGAGAGAATGAAAAACCATACAACAAGCCTGCCGATAAACCGGGATAGATTTTTCATCTGATCACTTTCTATTTATTCAGAACACAAAGATAGAAAAAAGTGAGTCAGGTTAACTGACAAGAGGGCATGCCAATTACCTTTTCTTCGACATAAGGTAATCACCGCCGGCGGTCTCCTCGATAAAATAACCCTCATTCAGTTCAATGGTCCATCCATCACCTGTAACCCTCTCTCCGGTGATCACAAGAGGCTCGGAGACGATCACCCAGCGCCAGTCGGACCTGAGCAGTGCACCACCCTCCACCACTGTGAGTACACCCCATCTATCACTAATCTGAATGTCGTGATATACTGTTCCTTCATCTTCATCAAGAGGGATAAGGTTATTCAGATCGAACGACATATTCATATCCTCCAGCCTAATCTCAAGATGAGGCTCATCAAGAAACTTTTCCCTGTAGATATCAAGCCGTGCATTGTTGGATAATTCCCGCCTCTGCTCCTCCTCTGCAATCATTCTCCCGTTGTATTCCTCTGCCAGCTGTTTCACATAAGTCTGCAACAAAATACGTATATCCATGCCGAAAGCTTCAGAGAAAACCCCGGTAAGGTCACTCTCCGATTCGAGCTGTTTGTTCCAGTGATTATCTTTCTGATACAGAAAAAAACCATATACAGGTACCGTTTCGTATGCGAAGGTGCGTACAAAAGAAGGTGTCTGCTCAAATACGGAGAGACGTTGCAGGAGATACTCACGCCATTGCCATTTATCACGACCGCTCATCATCTGACCTGTGTAGGTGGCAAGTCCCTCCATCAGTTCCAGCCAGTTCTCTGCGGTCTCGGCTCCCCTGTAAAGCTGATGGCGGTATTTCCTGAATATCAATGCATTGCGCAGATGCTCCTCGGCCCGGGAAAATCGTTGCGCTCTTAAAGCCTCTCGCAGCGCAGCTAATTCGAGACGCAGGTAGATCCGTCCCTCACGATAATCCAGATGGATGTTATCCTCTCGCTGAAAACGAAAGCCCAGTGATGCCTGTGCAGAGTGAAACAATTCATGTGTGATGAGATCGACGCGATCATACCGGTTTGGCGGCAGAGGCATTTTCACCATCGCCCAATGTATGCCGCTCCACTCAAAGTCAGTGTTGGCAATAGTGACCTCTTTGGGTAAAACTCCTCTATAGATACCCTCGTTCAGTGAGAGATGCCCCACCCTGTCGGGAACATTGGCGTACACCTCCCTGCTGTCGGGATCAATAATGATCACAGGACCATATATATTTTTATTCCATAACCCTATATGTCTTGAGGTAGCCTCCTCCACCTGTGAGAAATAGATAGAGATACTATCCGCAGGAAGCTGCAAATTGTGAGCGCTGATTGCCTCCACAAACAGGCTCATCAGCCATATGCCAATGAGTTTTTGCATGATGTAAAAAGGTCTTATTACAACCTTGTTTTTATATGATCACGTCAACCACTGCAAGGTCGTTACCAGCAACCATGAAACGGATATCATAACCGGCGTACGATAATCCGTATACCCTTTCGGGATCATCCTGATAAGAGGGTCGCGGATCATTGGAAAGGATGGCCTGCAGCACTTTACGTTTATCTTCGGGAATGCAGATCAACAGTGCTTCGGGGAAATGAACCCGTAGCATATGAGTCGCCTTCGCATTGATGAGCCCGCCTGTAGCATCAGGATGACTGTCAGCAAAAACAATATAGGGCTTGATATCATAAATGGGAGAGCCATCCATCATATCGGCACCTGAGACATGTAAAAGGGGTCCCTCAGGTGAGTGCAATTCAATATTTTCAAGCTTCACACAGGAGAGAGCTACAGGATTAGGCCGGAAAGGAGAACGGGTGGCAAACACCCCCATACGCTTGTTACCTCCCAGTCGCGGGGGCCTCACCATGGGTGACCACTCTTTGCGGATCGATTCAGAGAACTCCCAGATAAGCCAGATATGAGAATATACCTCCAACCCCCGCAGCGCATCGCCATTACGAAATTCCGGCTCAAACACAATCCTCCCCTTCAACCCTTCAATCATTCCACTCTGGCGGGGAATGCCGAATTTGGTCTTAAAGTCGGTCTCTATGCGTGCGATAGTTTTCATCTGCATCTATATTTTCATCACCTTAGCCGATAAGCGTGTGACCCATTTTCGCGGCATAAAACGAATGGCAAAAGGAACCAGACTGTTCATAGCCCCGTGAACGGCGACAGGCTTCCCCTTCATCATGGCGTTGTATCCCAGCAGGGCCACCTCTGCCGCACCGGCAATCCTTACGTTCTTCACCAGCTGAGAAGCGTTCATCTTTGATTCTTCCCCAAAATGGGTGTCTGTGGGTCCCGGACAGAGCGCGGTGACAGTGATATGATTTTTTTTCAATTCATCACCTATCGCTTCAGATAAATGAAGGACGAAGGCTTTTGTCGCGAAGTAAACCGCCATCATCGGTCCGGGTTGAAAAGCTGCAGTGGAAGAGATGTTGAGTATTCTCCCCGGCTTGCGTCCGCACCAGTCTCTTACATAGAGATGTGTCAGATGGGTGAGAGTGGTCACATTGAGGGCAATCATCTTCTCGTAACGCTCCCATGACGTATCAGCAAAAGCACCATAATCACCAAAGCCGGCATTATTCACCAGGTAGTCGGGATCGATCTCTCTTGCCTTGATCTCATCAAATAGCTCCTGCGCTGCATCCGGTAAAGAAAGATCTTTCACCAGCATCAGCACTGTGGAGAGTGCATGTTTGTTCCGCAGTTCCTCTTTCAGTTCTCTCAACTCCTTCTCACTACGGGCAACCAACACAATATTGCATCTCTTCTCTGCAAAAAGTATGGCCAGTTCCCTGCCAATCCCTTTGGAGGCTCCGGTTATTAACGCCGTTTTATTCATTCATCCAGACTATTTGGAACAAAATTAAACTATTTTTCGTCACCTGTAGCAAAGATGGAGATATTTCTGCACTCACTTCAATTCAGGTACGCTTGCGTGATTTGTCTATACGAAGAAAGATGAAGAGCAGGATGGTAAATCCCCATAGTGATGAGCCGCCATAACTGAAGAATGGCAGGGGTATACCAATCACAGGCATGATGCCGATGACCATGCCCACGTTGATGATCAGGTGAAACAGGAAGACACTCACTACCGAGTAGCCATACACCCGCCCGAAGATTGTTGTCTGTCGCTCCGCCAGAAAGAGCAGGCGCAGCACGAATAGCATAAAAAGAATCAAAATCAGGGTGGACCCGATAAACCCATGTTCTTCCCCTATGGTGCAGAAGATGAAGTCGGTATCCTGCTCGGGCACATATTTCAGTTTCGTTTGTGTACCATTGAGGAATCCTTTCCCAATGATCCCTCCGGAGCCTATGGCAATCTTCGACTGTCCCACATGATAACCGGCACCGCTCAGATCCTGTTCCATCCCCAGCGTCACTTTTATACGCATCTGCTGATGTGGCTGCAGCACTTCATAAAAGACATACTCCACCGACTCGAGAAAAGCAAAGGAGCCGATCAGAAACAGGAAGATATAGATATAGCTCTTTCTGCGGTACCGGAAAAAGAGGTAAAGCAGATAGAGTGCCACCACCGACAGCGCAATGAGAGCGACCACTCCCCAGTCAACCATTACCGTGGTGAGTGAGACGGCATAGGCTGTCAGGAAGGTTGCGGCAGCCAGCAGAAGGATCATAAAGAATACAACACGCTGTTTCAGGTAACTCCACACCATGGAAGCGACAAAAATAATAATCAGCAGGATAGTGATGAACTCACCCTCCGAAATGATACCTATCTGGCTGTCGGAGAACTTGATCCCAAGAATAAAGTACACGATAGCCACTACACCCATGAAGAGGAATCCTCCGGGCAACCCCTCCCTGTAGAGTACCAGTATAAAACTGAGATAAACAAGTGCCGTACCGGTCTCACTCTGTGCAATCACGAGTAACACAGGCAACAGAATGATCGCCGAGACCATCAACAGGCTCTTCCTCTCCATCAGACGGAAACTGTAGGAGTTAAACATCTTGCCCAGCGCCAATGCGATAATAAACTTCATGAACTCGGCAGGTTGCAGTCGCACCGGCCCAATAATAAGCCATGAGCGGGAACCATTGATCTCTTTTGCCACCAGCAGCGTGATCAGGAGGAGCCCTATACCCACCATATAAAAGACAAAGGCATAGGTCTCATAGAACCGCACATCGATCTTTAACAGGGCAAAAGCAAGAAGAAGCGATGTCCCCATCCAGACGAGCTGCATGCCTGCCCTGCCCGACAGGTCAAACAGCCCGGTGGCGTTCTCCAGGTCGTAACTGGCAGCGTAGATACTGAGCCATCCAAGCAGCACGAATCCAAGGTAAAAGATGATCGTTGTCCAATCAACCTTACCCTTCTCATTTAACTCTTTGCTTCCCTGGTAAACCATCATTATCTCCTTTGCTCTTCTTCAGCTAATTGACAGGCATATTTCTTGTATAGGTATATGGCATAATCTCACGGTTGACAATGGATGTCTCCAGCCATTGATCACTCTCAGGAATCTCCCCCCTGAAAAACTGCTGCATCATCAGTCGTGCAATAGGCACCGCGTTCGTAGCGCCAAACCGTCCATTCTCCACGATCACGGCGATGGCTACCTGCGGATCATCCTTCGGCGCGAAGCCAATGAAGAGTGAGTGGTCATCACCATGAGGATTCTCCGAAGTACCGGTCTTGCCGCACACCTCCACGAATGGGGCGAGGTTGATACCGCGGCAGGTTCCCCTGGTTACCGCATCGGCCATACCTTCAACAGTCACATCGAAGTATTCTCTGTTGATCCCTGACTCGTGTCGTGTGCTATAGCGTTCATCGAGTGCTGCTCCCTCACGTTCCCTGACTACATGAGGGGTATAAAAATGACCCCTGTTGGCTATCAGCGCCGATATATTGGCGAGCTGCAGGGGGGTGGTAAGTATCTCACCCTGCCCGATGGCAATTGAAATAATATTATGTGCGTTCCACCTGTCGGTCTTGAAGACGTTGGAATAAAATTTACTGTTAGGTATAAATCCTCTTTTCTCCGACGGCAGGTCCACACCCAGGGGGTAACCGAAACCCATGTTCACCATGTGGTCCTTCCACACATCAAAGGCTTCACCCACTGACGCATACTTGCTTCTGTTACTCAACATACCATTGAGCCCGTAACAAAAAAAAGAGTTGCATGAGGTGGAAAGAGCGTACTGAAGAGCCAGCGGTGAGCCATGACCGTGACAGGCAGGGCGACCGCCCAGTGGAGGATAGCCGCCGTAACATGAATATCTGGTTTCTGCGGTCATGATACCTTCCTGCAGAAAAACAAGCCCCTGGGTAGGCTTAAATGTCGACCCGGGGGGGTATGTACCTGCAATAGCCCTGTTGATCAAAGGTTTGTAAGGATTGTTCTCGAGCGCCTGATAGTTGGCGCTGAAGGCCTTACCTGTCAACAGTGACGGGTCGTAGGTGGGAGCAGAGATCATACAAAGGATCTCGCCGGTTTTGGGTTCAATCATCACGATACTACCCACCTTGTTGTGCATCAACGTCTCACCATACGCCTGCAATGCGATATCGATGCCCAGGGTAAGATCCCGGCCCGACCGGGGTGTTTTGTCCTGTCTTCCCTCCTGATAGCGTCCCTGCACCCTGCCATGTGCATCACGCAGCAGCACCTCCACACCTTTCTCACCCCGCAGGTCCTCCTCGTGTGACAGCTCAATACCTGATTTCCCGACATAATCACCCCGCACATAATAAGGATCGGCAGCCATCTTGTTTTTATCCACTTCAGCCACGTAACCAAGGATAAGTCCCATGTTAGGATAATTGTATTGTCGCTCGGTACGGCTCTGGATATAGATCCCGGGAAACTTGTACAGTTTCTCCTGCAGCAAGCCGTACTCTTCCATATTGAGCTGAGAGAGGAACAGCTGTGGGGTGTAGGATGAATAGCCGGGGTTCTTGCGCCGGTCTCTCATCTCGGCATTCAGTGCATGAAAACGGTCCATATCAATATTCAGCGTATGGCAGAAATCGAGCGTGTCCAGCTGCTCCATCTCTCTTACAACCATCATCACATCATAGGTGGGCCGGTTATAGACCAGCAGATTTCCCTTCCTGTCGTATATGGCTCCCCTGGCCGGATAAAGTTGTCTGCGAAGGAAGGCATTACTGTCGGCATACTCTCTGTACTGTGGACTTAGCACCTGCAGAAAGAAGAGTTGCACTATGTACACCAGAACGAAGACCACAGCCACGCCGGCAATGATATTTTTTCTTTTACCTAAAGGATTATGTGTGTTCACTTGCTTTTCTCCTATACATTAAACTATCCATCGTGATAATGAGCAGGATGGTGATGGCGGCAGAAGTGACAATCCGGAGAAAGGTAGTCATAAGATTGAACAGTGTGAACGATTCAATAAAAAAGAGTATCGTCAGATGAAGGAACACGATGAAGAACGTAAATCTGACGAAAGGTCCACCGGAGGTGTAGATGCCCGGGACAAACTCATCATACTCCTCCTTATCGAAAAAGAGGCTCATGACCGGTTTTCTTAATGCTGCCACAATGGTAATTGCTGCTGCATTCATGCCGGGAGTATTGAGAAAGATGTCAATGATCAACCCCATCAGGAAGGCGGAGATAATCACATAAAAGAGGTTTCTTCCCCTGGGGAGCTTTAACATGAAGTAGCCATACAAGACAGGAGTAGCCAGTCCGAACAGGCTGATCCTGTTCAGCAATAATACCTGCAACAGTATTAAAAGCACAAACAGCACTATTTCGTAGAGGTAACTAAGTTTCATTTTTGTACAATCTCTTCCAATGCTTTCTGTTCTTCGTAATAGAGGTCATTAATCACGAGCACATCCTGCAGCGTGTAAAAATCGGTTGCCAGATGAATGTTGAATGTGTTGAAGTTATCATCTCCCGATAAACCGGTTTCACTAACATAGCCAATGATAAGGTTTTTCGGAAATATACGGGAGAAGCTGGTCAGCACAGTATCCCCTTCATGAAATATTTCATGTTTGGGCAGCTCCTGCAGCTGTGCCTGCCTGATGTTCTTCCCATCCCATGAGATAGATCCATAATTGGCAGAGTTCTTCAGCTTGGCGCTCAACCGGAACTTGGGGTTAATCACAGGGATCACCACCGCAAAATTGGCAGAGACGTTCGAGACCACTCCCACCACACCAGTCTGTGAAATCACACCCATATCGGGTTTGATCCCGTGAGCTGCTCCTCTGTTGAGTGTGATAAAATTATTATGGCCTGAGAAGCTCAGGTTGACCACTTTCGCGGGAATAAAATCAAATTGCAGTGTGCCGACGGTATCCTCAGCGAATGCATCCACCTGCAGGGAGTCACCCGTTTCAATGTTCTCTGCATCTGTTCTGAGTGCAAACAGCTCCCTCTCCAGCACGGCGTTTCGTAGGAGCAACTCCTGATTGCTCTTCTTAAGTAAGAGGAACGATGTCACATTCTCAGAGGCGGTGTAAAACCACCCTGTCACACTATTGGCAGAGGTCATATAGACACTGCGCTGGTAGGAGTTATGCGTAAAAACGAGATAGAAACTGAATGCAACAAGTAGTATTGCAACCAGCCAGTGACTATTTCGTATGATGAAGTTAAAAAGATTACGCATGCGATCCTAAGCCATTGTCTGTGATCCTGGCCAATAGCTGCAAGCTATGAGCCTACAGCGATTTATCGCATTAAAAAAGTAAATTTGTCGATGTTCCTCAGTGCGATGCTGGTACCTTTAGCCACCATGTGCAACGGATCATCCACCACCGTGAAGGGAATGCCGATCTTTTCAGTCAGTCGCTTGTCGAGTCCTCTCAGCAACGCACCTCCACCGGTAAGGTAGATACCGTTACGCACTATATCGGCGTACAACTCGGGAGGCGTTTGTTCCAGCGCGCTCAGCACGGCAGAGTCCACCTTCGACACCGACTTTTCAATGCAATGGGCTATCTCCTGGTAGGAGACAGGCACATCCATCGGCAGCGAGGTCATGCGGTTAGGGCCATGGACGACGAAGTCTTCCGGCGGATTATCAAGCTCAGTAAGCACGGAGCCTACCATTATCTTAATCTGCTCAGCGGTACGATCACCCACCTTGATGTTGTGCTGACGTCCCATGTAGTCCTGTATATCTTCGGTGAAATCATCACCTGCTATTTTGATCGATTTATTGGAGACGATACCACCCAGTGAGATCACCGCTATCTCGGTGGTTCCCCCGCCTATATCCACGATCATGTTACCTTCGGGTGCTTCTACATCAAGGCCTATGCCCAGTGCTGCAGCCATGGGTTCAAAGATCATGTACACATCACGGCCCCCGGCATGTTCAGCCGAGTCACGCACGGCACGTATCTCCACCTCAGTACTTCCTGAAGGGATACAGATGACCACACGCAGTGAAGGTGAAAACAACCCTCCCTTGTTCTTGTTTGCCATCTTGATCATGCCGCGGATCATCTGTTCCGCAGCATTAAAGTCGGCAATCACACCATCTCTCAACGGTCTCACCGTACGTATATTTTCATGTGTTTTACCATGCATCTGCAGCGCTTTCTCGCCCAACGCGATCATCTTGTCGGTTTTGCGATCCAGTGCTACGATGGATGGTTCATCAAGTAGTATCTTTCCTGCATTGTTCACAATAACGGAATTGGCGGTTCCAAGGTCCATTGCCAGCTCCTGTGTAAATGAAAATAATCCCATAATATTTCAGTTATCAGTTATCAGTTCTCAGCGGTCAGCTATCAGCCTTAGCTATTGTGTTTAGTGTTTAAAATGTCGTACGCCGGTGGTCACCATGGCCACACCGTTACGGTTGCAGTACGCCACCGATTCTGTATCACGGATAGAACCACCCGGTTGAATCACGGCAGTGATACCCGCCTTGTGAGCTATCTCCACACAGTCGGGGAAAGGGAAGAAGGCATCGCTGGCCATCACTGCTCCCTGCAGATCGAATTGAAACGTTGCCGCTTTTGCGATCGCCTGGTTCAATGCGTCCACTCTCGATGTCTGTCCTGTACCGCTGGCAATAAGCTGTCTGTTTTTAGCCAGCACGATCGCATTGGATTTGGTATGTTTCACCAGTATATTGGCAAAGAGCAGATCATCCATCTCTGTGCTGCCGGGTTCTTTGTCGGTTACCACCTGCAGATTGTCCGCTGCCTGCACGCTCAGATTCTTGTCCTGCACCAGTGCCCCGTTTAAAACGGAACGATACTGCAGCTTCTGCGATGCTTTCTCAGCTGATTTAAGCACCAAAATTATACGATTTTTCTTTTGAAACAAAATATCCAGTGCCTCATTATCATATGCGGGTGCAATCATTACTTCGAAGAAGATAGTGCTGATAGCCTCAGCTGCAGCTCTGTCTACCTTCCTGTTGGTCACCACGACACCACCGAAGGCCGACACCGGGTCAGCAGCAAGTGCTGCATCCCATGCCTCCCTCACGGTAGGACGACAAGCCATACCACAGGCGTTGTTATGCTTCAGTATGGCCACGGCCGTCTCATTAAAATCGGAGATCAGTGAAATGGCTGCATCGATATCCAGAAGGTTATTATAGGATATCTCTTTGCCATGCAGTTGTTCGAATATCTCATCGAAATCACCATAGAAAGTACCCTTTTGATGTGGATTCTCCCCGTAACGCAGCTTCTTACCGTCATCCACGGCAATACGCAATGCCGATTGGTCCTCTTTATCGAAATAGCTGTGGATGGCTGAGTCGTAGGCCGAAGAGACCTTGAATGCTTCTTTGGCAAACCAGCGTCGCTCTTCCAGTCCGGAGAGGCCCTGTTTCTCTTTCAGCAGACTGAGGAGGGGTTTATATTGATTTCTGGAAGCTACTATAAGCACATCCCTGTGGTTCTTCGCCGCACCACGAATCAACGAGATGCCGCCTATATCAATTTTCTCAATGATCTCCTCCTCTGTACCACCTGCTGCTACCGTCTCCTCAAAGGGATAGAGGTCGACGATCACCAGATCGATCGAGGGGATATCATATGATTTCACCTGTTTTTTATCAGCATCATTATCACGCCGGTAGAGGATTCCCCCGAAGATCTTGGGATGAAGGGTCTTTACCCTTCCACCCAGGATGGAGGGGTAGCCACTCACATCTTCCACCGCCTCGCACTCGTAACCCAACGTCTGGATGAATTCCTGTGTTCCACCGGTGGAAATAAATTTCACACGTAGATTATTAAGTTCCTGAAGAATCTCCTCTAATCCTTCCTTGTGATATACCGAAATAAGAGCTGTTTGAATTTTCTGTGACATCGTCTGTCTTTTTGACATGTTATTTTTAAAGGAATACAAAGGTATAAAATCTATCGGTCATTATTGAGGATTGAGGCAATAGTTTTATGAAAAAAAACGGAGATTTCACCCATGGTGATATCCCCGTTTCTGTGTTACTCTCTTCCCTGCAAGGGGAAGAAATACTTTTCCACTTCTTATCTTACTTCCCATCCCAGGGCGCTGGCACCGAGGACGGCAGCATCGCTCTCCTTAAGATCGGAAAACATCAGTTGTACCTTGTTCTTGAAAATATTGAGCAGGTTCTTCTCCATGCTTTCACGGATGGGGTTCATAATCAAGTCACCTGCCTTAGCCAAACCACCAAAGAGAATGATTGCCTCGGGACTGGAGAAGGCAACGAAATCGGCAAAAGCTTCTCCCAGCATCTCACCGGTGAAACGAAAGATCTCACGCGCCATCTCATCACCTGCCATCGCTGCATCAAACACATCCTTCGATGTGATATCGTCAATAGGGATGCTGCGCAGACGTGTCTGGGCTTCAGGCCTCAGCTCCAGGTACTCGCGGGCAGTGCGTGCCACACCCGTGGCGGAGGTATATGCTTCGAGACAGCCTGTCCTGCCGCAACCACAGAGTCGACCGTTATGGCGACGCATGACCACGTGCCCAAGCTCACCGGCGAAGCCATCATGACCATACACCATCTGTCCGTTCACCACGATACCGCTACCGACACCTGTACCCAGGGTGATCACGATAAAATCTTTCATCCCGCGGGCAGCACCATAGGTCATTTCACCTATTGCAGCCGCATTGGCATCGTTGGTAAGTGCTACGGGAATACCGACACGGTCTTCCAGCATCTGTGCGAAAGGGATCACACCTTTCCAGTTAAGGTTAGGTGCAAACTCAATGCTACCGGTGAAGTAGTTCCCATTGGGAGTACCTGCACCAATACCCTTGATCTGTTCCTTGGATGTTGTCTGACTGATGAGGTCCTCAATAAGCTCTGTCAGCTCATCCAGGTAGGCTTCCACCCCCGGATGTTTGGATGTTTTAATACTACCGCTGATGATTATCTGTCCTCTCTTATCTACAATGCCGACGACGGTGTTTGTACCGCCGACATCAATACCTATCACATAGGGTTTGTCCATGATTCGTTTTATTAAAAGTTAGTCAATGTAGCTCATTTTTTTTCGTAGGCACAAATATAAAGAAATTTCATTAAAGAGCTTTCAGGAAGTTCGATTAATTTTTTATTTTTAGCGATAAGCGGGAAGCGGGAAGCGATAAGCGATAAGCGATAAGCTGTAAGCTTTCAGGTGGGGTGAATGTATCTGTCAGCGGTAATGGGTAAGGGGTAAGTGGTAAGCGGTAAGCGATAAGTGATAAGCAATAAGTGGTAAGCAATAAGCGGTAAGCGATAAGTGGTAAGCGATAAGCGATAAGATTTTTGTTTTTTAGTTTTCGAATAATAATTGTCAATTTAATAAAATTATATACATTTGCAGTTTTTGAGTTTACATTTAACGGTTGCAAGCCTGAATTAATATCATTTCTATCAAAAGAGGACAATACTATTTACAATTAGATAACTATTACACAATCAATCATGAATGAAATTAAATTTTATAGCGGGGAGAGTATCCCGTTAGAGTTGCACAAAGTACGCATCGTACAGAAACTACATCTGGTACCCATTGAAAGAAGGCTTGAAGCATTGCAGGAAGGCGGTTTTAACACGTTCAGGCTAAACACGAAAGATGTCTTCCTCGACATGCTCACCGACAGTGGCACCAATGCGATGAGTGACAATCAGCTGGCTGCGATGATGCAGGCAGACGATGCCTATGCCGGATCACAGAGTTTTTTCCGTCTGCAGAAAGCAGTAGAGGATGTGCTGGATAAAAAATATTATCTGCCGGTACATCAGGGACGTGCAGCAGAGAATATATTGTCCAATGCTTATGTACGTAAAGGTAATCTGGTGCCGATGAACTACCACTTCACCACAGCCATGGCACACATCACCCAGTATGGAGGAAAGATCGCCGAGTTGCTCTACGACGAAGCCTATGTGATCAACTCCTCCCACCCCTTCAAAGGGAACATGAATATTGAGAAGCTGGAAGAGATCATCAAGATACACGGTGCCAAGAACATTCCTTTCATCCGTATGGAAGCATCCACGAACCTGATCGGGGGACAGCCCTTCTCCATTCAGAACCTGAGGGATGTGAGGGCCATAGCCGACAAATACAATATCCGCCTGGTGCTCGACGCCAGTCTGCTGGGTGAAAACGCATTCCTCGTCCTTCAAAGAGAAGAGGAGTTTAGAGAGAGTAATATGGGTGAGGTGATGAAGATCATGACAGGCCTTGCCGATATCGTCTATTTCTCGGCACGCAAGCTGAGCTCCTCACGTGGTGGAGGTATCTGTACAAATAATCTCGATATCTACCGTGAGCTGGAGGCGCTGGTGCCTCTTTTTGAAGGGTTCCTCACCTACGGAGGTATATCGGTGCGTGAGATTGAGGCGATGGCTGTAGGCCTGTATGAGACACTTGATGAGACGATGATCAGTCAGAGTCCCAGCTTCATTGCCTATCTTGTGAATGCATTGGATGCAAAGGGTGTTCCGATGATCAAGCCGGCCGGGGTGCTGGGTGCGCACGTGGATGCGATGCAGGTGTGTGATCATATCTCCCAGAAAGAGTATCCCGCCGGTGCACTGGCGGCGGCCCTGTTTCTTATCTCCGGAATCAGGGGCATGGAGCGCGGCTCCATCTCCAACCAACGTGATGAGTATGGCAATGAGACCTACGCCGATATGGAGCTGTTGCGTCTGGCAGTGCCACGTCGTGTTTTCACCCTCTCACAGATCAAATATGTGGAGGATCGCATGACCTGGCTCTATGAAAACAGGAAGCTGATAGGTGGTCTTCGCTTTGTATACGAACCCCCGGTACTCCGCTTTTTCATGGGTGGCCTGGAGCCGGTGAGTGACTGGCCACAGAAGCTGATTGCCAGGTTCAAGGAGGATTTTGGAGAGAGTTTATAATAACAGGAAAGAGACCGCATCAAGTGCGGTCTCTTTTTTATTAACTTTTATTTATCATATTTTAAACGATCAGGCCAGCTCTGTCTGGCACAATTGTACTATTTTTAACCCATTATTCACAAAAAAGATTTTTAAATGAAGAGAAACGCTACTACCATCCTATTGTTTATCCTGCTGTTTAGCACTACAGCCGTAAATGCCCAGCAAATTATAGCTCACCGTGGCTACTGGAAGACCGACGGATCGGCACAAAACTCGATCACCGCACTGATGAAAGCCGATTCCATAAGCGTATACGGATCAGAGGTCGATGTATGGTTGTCTTCCGATGGCGTACCGGTGGCGAATCATGATGCCACGGTCATGCTGAACGGTGTAAAGATCACTGTTGAAGAGACCCCACTCTCCACACTGCGGCAGGTGAAGCTCTCCAATGGTGAGACACTGCCTACCGTGGAAGAGTATCTCGATGCATTTGCTGCCTGCAGCCACACAAGACTGATCATCGAGTTCAAAACACATTCCCAAAAAGAGCGTGAGGAGGAGCTGGCCCGCAAGGTGATTAAGATGGTACATGAACGGGGGCTGCAGGAAAAGGTGGAGTACATTGCATTCGGCATCCATTTTGTGCTGCAGGCAAGGCAGCTCGATCCGCAGGCCGCTGTCTATTACCTCAACGGTGATCTGTCGCCGGGCGACCTCTCAGTGATGGGACTGGCCGGGTTCGATTATCATCACAGTGTAGTAGCCAAAAAACCCGAATGGGTGCAGGCAGCACATGAACTGGGACAAATGGTGAATGTGTGGACAGTCAACACTCCTGAAGATATCCGGAAGATGATCGGCCTGAAGGTCGATTTTATCACCACCGACGAACCATTACTCGTAAAAGAGATACTGCAACAACAATGAACCTGAAAGAACAACTCAACCGCGCTATTGAGATTGCCGTTTCGGCACATGAGGGACAACTCGACACCAACAATGGCCGTCCCTACATTGAACATCCCTTCAGGGTGATGAGCGCTGGACATACACTGCAGGAGAAGATTGTAGGCATACTGCACGATGTGGTGGAGGACAGCTCAATGACACTGGATCAGCTGAACAAAGAGGGTTTCTCTCAGGAAATCATCGTTGGCGTTGATGCCATGACACGACGTGGGAATGAGTCTTACGACGATTACCTGCTGAGAGTGCAGGCAAACCCTCTTGCCACGCGGGTGAAGCTGAACGACCTGACAGATAACATGGATATCCGCCGCTGGGACGAGATCCCTTACCATGCGCTGGCCCGCCTGCAGAAGTACCTGAAAGCCTATAAGCAGCTCACCGAATAGTGGCAGGCATATATATTCATATCCCCTTCTGTAAAACACGCTGTACTTATTGCGATTTTTACACCGCCACGAACGAATCACAGATGGATCCGTTCGTGGCTGCATTATGTGCTGAGGCGAAGATGAGGAGTGAGGAGACGGGGGAGCCTGTGGAAACCGTTTATTTTGGCGGGGGGACACCCTCGCGACTGCACAAAGACCATTTTGAACAGATCTTCGATGCCCTTTTCAGCCACTTTCCTATTGTGCCGGATGCAGAGATCACCATCGAGGCCAACCCCGATGACCTCACGGAGGAGTATCTCGGGATGCTCTCCGGGCTCCCTTTTAACCGCATCAGTATAGGCATACAGAGCTTCGATGATGCGGAGCTGACGTTCCTCAGCCGCAGGCACACAGGACAAGAGGCGGTGGCAGCGGTACGGCGGGCACAGCAGCATAGCTTCAACAATATCAGTATCGACCTGATGTATGGTCTTCCCGGGCAAACAATGGAGATCTGGCAGAAGAACCTGCAGCAAGCCATCGACCTGAATATTCAGCATATCTCCGCATATCATCTTATATACGAAGAGAAAACAAGGATGTACAGGCTGCTGAAGGCCGGCAAGATCAGGCCGGTGAGGGAGGAGACCAGCACGGAGATGTTCGCTATGCTGATTGATACGCTCACAGCACACGGTTTCATCCAGTATGAGATCTCCGCTTTTGGCAGGGAGGGCTGCTTCTCGCAGCACAACAGTGCCTACTGGAAGGATGTGAAGTATGTGGGACTGGGTCCCGCTGCTCACTCCTACGATGGTGATCACCGCTCGTGGAACGTGGCATCGATCAACCGTTATATCAATAGCATCAATGCCGGCACGCCGGAGCGGCAGGAGGAGCAGTTAAGTCTCTACGACAAGTACAACGAGTTCATCCTCACCGGCCTGCGCACCATGTGGGGGATCAACCTGCAGGAGCTGAGAGCACAGTTTGGTGAGCAGCTGCATCACTTCTGCCTTGAAAATGCACAGCGCTATATTGATCAGAAGCTGTTGCAGAGTGAGGATGGCATACTGAGACTCACCCGCGAGGGGATCTTCATCTCCGACGGCATCATGAGTGAGCTGATGTGGGTCTGAAAGCCACAGCAGATAACCGGCAAAAGCGTTCTCAATTGACAATATGTTCACTGATCACTGAAATCGACGATATCGCTTAGCTCAACCCCTCAATCTCACCGTTCACTATATCGATGCGTGTAGCCTGCGGATCGGCAGGAAGCCCCGGCATACGCATCATCTCCCCGGCAATGGCGACAATGAACTCCGATCCCTGGTTGATCACCAGGTCGTTGATCTTGAAACGGAAACCTTTCGCTACGCCAAACCACTTTGGATCGGCAGAGAAGGAGTATTGTGTCTTGGCGATGCAGACCGGCATCATTGCGAGAGGTGTCCCTTCAATCATCTTCAGTTTTTTCAGTGCTTTCTCACCCAGCACCACATCATGTGCCCCATAGATCTTCGTGGCTATCTTGGTCAGCTTGGTCTCAATATCATCCTCATCGTCATAGGTAAAGCGCAGTTCGCCCGAAGGTCTGTTCTCAATCGCATCGATCACGGTATGGGCCAGCTCCACAGCACCTTCACCGCCCTGAGTGAATGCTTCATTCACTGCAAAAGCCACCCCTTTCTCTTCACAGAAGGTACGGAGGGTTTCTATCTCTTCAGGTGCGTCGAACGCATATTTGTTGAAAGCCACCACCACCGACTGTTCAAAATCGGCCAGGTTGAGAAGATGTCTCTCCAGGTTCTGCAGTCCTTTCTTCAGCCCCTCCATATCAGGCTCTTTGATGTTCTTCTCCGGGGTGCCGCCATGCATCTTCAGTCCCTGTGCCGTGACGACGATCACCGTCAGCCTGGGCCGTAGTCCGCTCTTGCGGCACTTGATGTTGAAGAACTTCTCCGCCCCCAGGTCCGCCCCGAAGCCGGCCTCGGTGATCACGAAGTCACCATAGGTCATCGCCATCTTGGTCGCCAGCACCGAGTTGCAGCCATGTGCAATGTTGGCGAAGGGGCCGCCATGCACGAAGGCGGCGGTGTTTTCAGTGGTCTGTACCAGGTTGGGGTTGATGGCATCCTTCATCAGCACAGTGATGGCACCGGCCACCCCCAGGTCCTTCACAGTGAACGGTTCATTGTTACGATTATATCCCAGCAGGATGTTCTCAATACGACGGCGCAGGTCAGCTTCATCCTCCGCCAGGCAGAGGATGGCCATCAGTTCCGAGGCGGCGGTGATATCGAATCCCGCTTCCGCAGGGACGCCGTTACCCGGCCCCAGCCCCGTCACTATGTAGCGCAGGCTGCGGTCGTTCACATCCAGCACACGCTTCCAGAGGACCTCTTTGATCTCGTCACCCGTACCCTGCACACGGAAGATATAGTTATCGAGCAGTGCCGAGATGGTATTATGTGCCGTGGTCACCGCATGAAAATCGCCTGTGAAGTGAAGGTTGATGTTCTCCATGGGGAGCACCTGCGCATAACCGCCTCCCGCAGCACCGCCCTTCATACCAAAGACGGGGCCCAGCGAGGGTTCTCTCAGGGCCACGATGGCTTTTCGTCCAATCTTGTTCATTCCAAGTGCCAGGCCTATGGAAACGGTGGTCTTGCCGATGCCCGCCCTGGTCGGTGTGATGGCAGTCACCAGGATCAGGTTGCTCTGTGCAATTTTGTCCTTGTCGATCAGATTGACGGGGATCTTGGCCATATGCCTCCCAAAATTAATCACCTCATCACGTGGGATGCCGATGCTTTCGGCCACATCCTTGATCTTCCTGAGCGGTGTCTCTCTTGCAATTTGAATGTCTGTCTTCATATATTGATTTGATAATTTGATAATTTGAGGAGTTGAGGATAAGCTAATCAGCTAATCAGCTAATCGACTTATCAGCTTTCAGTTTCTCCTCCAGCATCGCCAGCTGATCACGCAACTGTGCCGCCTCCAGGAACTCCAGCTTCTTGGCAGCTGCCAACATCGCTTTCCGCGTCTGTTCAATCTTCGTCTTCAGGTCGGCGTCGGTATGAAACTCACCCAGCGGCTCTGCGGCCATCGCGTAGTAGTCGGGCTCCACATAGGCCCTGGCTTCGCCGATGACGGTATATTCCTTTGTCAGTGCCGTTGAGCGGGCTCGTATGATCTGTTGTGGTGTGATATTATGCTCAATGTTATACTGCATCTGTTTCTCACGGCGGCGGTTGGTCTCATCGATGGTCATCTGCATGCTGTTGGTGATCTTGTCCGCATAGAAGATCACCTTTCCGTTCACATTACGGGCAGCCCTGCCGGCAGTCTGGGTGAGAGAACGGTGTGAGCGGAGGAACCCCTCCTTGTCCGCATCGAGCACCGCCACGAGCGACACCTCGGGCAGGTCGAGCCCCTCACGCAGCAGGTTCACACCCACCAGCACATCGAACAGGCCACTGCGCAAGTCATCCATGATCTTCACCCTGTCCAGTGTCTCCACGTCGGAGTGGATATAGTTACATCGTACATTGTTCGCGGTAAGGTAATCGGTCAGCTCCTCGGCCATCCGCTTGGTGAGCGTGGTGACAAGCACTCTCTCATCCTTCTCCACCCGCTGTTGTATCTCCTCCATCAGGTCATCTATCTGGTTCAGGCTGGGACGTACGTCGATGGGCGGGTCGAGCAGTCCCGTGGGACGTATCAACTGATCCACGACAATCCCTTCCGACTTCTCCAGCTCATAATCGGCCGGCGTGGCGCTCACGAAGATGATCTCCTTGCTGATCTCCTCAAACTCCTCGAACTTAAGCGGTCTGTTATCAATGGCTGCCGGCAGGCGGAAGCCATACTCCACCAGGTTCATCTTGCGCGAGTGGTCGCCGCCATACATGGCACGTATCTGGGGGATTGTCACATGGCTCTCATCGATCACGGTGAGGTAATCATCGGGGAAGAAGTCGAGGAGGCAGAAGGGGCGTGTCCCCGGCAGACGACCGTCAAAATACCTCGAATAGTTCTCTATGCCGGAGCAGTAGCCAATCTCCTTAATCATCTCCACATCGTACGTCACCCTTTCGTAGATTCGTTTCGCCTCATACGGCTTGCCGATGGAGTGGAAAAACTCCACCTGTTTACCCAGGTCGAGCTGTATCTCATCCACAGCCCTGTGAAGACGTTCAGGCGTGGTGACGAACAGGTTCGCCGGAAAGATACGGTACGATTCGTGCCGCTCCATGGTGATTCCTGTAAGTGGGTCCACCGTCTCGATGCTCTCTATCTCATCACCCCAGAAGATGAGGCGGATGATATAGTCGTGATACGCCAGGAAGACATCCACTGAATCGCCCTTCACCCTGAAGTTACCCCGGTTGAAGTCGACTGTTTCGTCCCGTGAGTAGAGGCAGTTCACCAGCAGCCGCAGGAACTGATCCCTGTCGATGGTCTGTCCCACGCTCACCTCGATGGTGGTCTTGTTGAAGTCCTCGGGATTACCGATACCATAGATGCAGGATACGGAAGAGACCACGATCACATCCCTCCTGCCGGAGAGCAGTGAGGAGGTGGCTGCCAGACGCAGCTTCTCGATCTCATCGTTGATGGAGAGATCTTTTTCGATATAGGTGTCCGTGGTGGGGATATAAGCTTCGGGCTGATAGTAATCGTAGTAGGAGACGAAGTACTCCACCGCGTTGTGAGGGAAGAAGCTCTTGAATTCGCCATAGAGCTGTGCTGCCAGCGTCTTGTTGTGACTCAGCACCAGTGTCGGCTTGTTGACCTGCGCGATCACGTTGGCAATCGTAAACGTCTTTCCTGAACCGGTCACGCCCAGCAACGTCTGATAAGGAACATTCTGTTGAAGTCCCTCCATCAGTGCCCTGATAGCCTCGGGCTGATCACCCGTCGGTTTATATTCTGATGTAAGTTGGAATTGCATAGATAATCTATAAACAAATAAAAGATAATTTGGTTTTATCGCTCTTTTTACGTCGTGATGTTCAACAAACAGTTCATGGCGCCCCGGAATAAGGTTTGGTTTCATGTATGCTGATGATCTGGAAGAGCGGGTTCAGCTCCAGATGGACGATATAACCCGGTACCTGCTCCATGCTACCCTCTTTCATATAAGTCTTCAGGAGCGGCACGTTCACCTTGTAGTTATTGTTGAGTGCTTTATCATATTGCACCGACTGCAGATCGGGTACAAACTTGAGTGTCGCCCCCTCTGTCTGCGCACCTGCTACCAGCAGCTCACCCAGGATCCTCTCCCGCGTGGCGGTGCCCGAGTCAAAAAAGCGGTGTACCGTAGGTGCCAGCCAGCGGCTTATGCCGGAGTGATCCACAGCCGAGAGAGAGCTGTAAAAACCATTGACGGTAGCTCGGATACTATCGAGCGAGGCCACATCCACCGGAAAGGACTGATACAGCATTTCATATCGCTCTTCCGCCACGGAGAGATAATCTCCGCTGAACTCACCGCTCTGTACCATCATCATGTAATCGGAATAGGATGCTGCCGTGTTCGCATGCAGAGCACCCATCCAGGAGAGTGAGTCGAGGCGTCTTTTTATCAGTGGAGCATAGTTGCTCGCAGGGTTCTGCTGCAGGAAATCACGTAACTCTGTCACCTTGTCGGTCATTTTCATTCGTTCCCATACCGATGCCTCATTCAATTTCAGGCTTAACAGAGCAGCCTCCGCCTCCTCCGCGTGTGTTCCGCCCGGGTGTGACTCAATATAGGTAAGAAAACCCTCCACGCTGTTCTCTCTCACGGCTGTCTCCCAGCCGCTGCGCTCCAGGTTACCCTTGCGTATGGTTTCATTGTAGACAAAAAAAGCAGCTATCAACAGCAGTACTGTCAGAACAATCCATGGAAAAGCGCCTCTCTTTTTTTTCTTTTCCGGGTAATAATTCCTCGCTATCGGTTCGCTATGCACAAGAGGTGCTTTTTCTCCTGTTTCCTCATACATTTCCCGATCGTCCTCTGCTCCTACTGCTGCTGCTTCCTCATGCCGGAGCGGATTTTCATCTACCGGCAGGATAAATTCCTCTTCCTCCGGGAGATCCTCTACTACCATTGTCATATCAGTGAACTCTCCATCCTCGGGCAGATCTTCTGTGACTTCTTCATTGTAACCGGTGATTTCATTTTCCTCCCCGGGCAACTCCAACACCTCCTCAGGAGGGATCTCCCCTGCCCCATTTTCAGGCAGCTCCACCTCGTAATCTGAACGTATCTTCTTTGTGCACTCTTCACAAAAGAGCGCTGCATCGATCTTGTTTTTTCCGCAGAGTGGACATTGTTGAGACATATAAACCAATTATAAAGCAATGATACCTTTTCACAAAGATATGAATGTTTTAGATAAACAGTTGGCAAAACAGGAGAATTTACAATTGTGCTCCCGCGTAGATTTGCCCTGCACATCCTCCCTGCATATTTGTGGTTCGACTGGTCGTTCCGGCCGCTCAGGGTCCTGTGGCGACTGCCAAATAAAGCGCAGAACAAAGAGTGACTGACCAATACCCGCTCTTTCCTGAATGAGAGAAAGCATAGCTTATAGGAACACACGGAAAACAGGGTTGAAAGCACGAAAGATAGTGAATCTGTAACTAAAAAGATAATATTAATAACAAAAATACAGTAAAATCGCTTACCGGGAGTTATCTTTGCGAATAAATGCAATGGTTGATTTCTTTTTATTAGTATAGAAAGAGAATCAATAGAGCAGGTTGGGATTTTATATTGCCGGTCTTTTTTTATCTGACAGTAATGAACCATTATTTGAAAGAAACGTCGTCATTCACCGATAAGCAGCTGTTCAAGGAGATCAGTGAGGGGAATGAACAAGCTTTTCAACTTATTTTTAAGCGGTACTACCCACGCATGCTTTCTTTTGCAGGCAAGGTGGTGAAATCTCCCCATGTGGCTGAAGAGATTGTGCAGGAGGTGTTTATCCGCTTGTGGGAACAGCGCGAAGTGTTGACTGAGATCAGGAATCCGGAAAATTATTTTTTCATCGTTATGCGGAATCATGCCTTCAACTATCTGCGTGCTGCTGCCAATGAACAAAACCGCAGGGAACAGCTTTGGGAAGCATTGGAGCAGAGAGCAGCTGATGCGAGTACCTCCCTCGAAACGCAGGAAGCCGAACAGTTCTTCGAGAAGATACTGTCGCAGTTGTCACCACAACAACGAAAAATATTCCGGATGAGCAGGGAAGAGGGTTATTCACATCAGCAGATTGCCGACGAACTACACCTTTCAAAACATACCGTTAAGAAACATGTGGCTGACTCGTTGAAGATATTCAAGACATACTTAAAATATTTCGGTCAAGTCGTTTTTGTTAATTTCCTGATAATGTGAGCATTGAATGAATGCTTGTAAATTTCCTCATTTTTACTACTCCCTCCCACCCTTTTCAGTGTCTTTACTATGAAAGCAGCCAAAAACATGAGAGAATCCAAAAAAAAGGTGAACGAGTTATTCGAAAAGTATCGCACCGATGCTTGCAACAGGGAAGAGTTTGATGAGCTATTGGATCTTGTCGGTAAAGGTGAGCATGACACAACGTTGCACCGTCTGTTGAAACAACAATGGGACGCTGAGGTTCCGCGATCCACCCGGAAAATATCTTCTCGCTGGTATAGCGCTGCGGCTGTACTACTGTTGCTTATTACGACAACAATACTCCTCTGGAGGTCAGGCGGAGATGCAACGCATACCTTGTCCCCACAGCAAGAAAACAACCTGTTGTCCGGCATCACCCATATACAATTACCTGATGGAAGTAGTGTCATGCTACGTGACGGAAGCTGGCTCAATGTGGATAGTTCGTTTGCAGGAAACAGCCGTGAAGTAAGCCTGCGGGGAGAAGCCTATTTTGATGTTGTGTCCAATCCCGGAAAACCTTTTATTATTCACACAGGGAATGTGAAAACCACCGTGTTGGGCACCGCCTTTACGATCAAAGCCAATCCTGCTGATCCGGTGATCACCATCACCGTCACACGTGGAAAGGTAAAGGTAGAAGATGAGCAAACATTACTGGCCACACTGGAGGCTGACAGGCAACTGGTTTATAACACCCGGTCGAACCGTATCACCGAACAAACGGTAGATGCCGGTATCGCATCAGAATGGAGGTCGAACAGTTTGATTTTCAGGAACAGCACTTTTGAATCAATCGTACAGGAGATATCCTCCATTTATGAAGTAACGATCCTGTTTGAGAACGAAGCACTGAAGCAACGACAGATTACAGCTTCATTAGACAACCGCGATGCAATAGAAACAATTTTGGATATATTATGTACTGCTCAACGCGCATACTATGTAATGGAAGGAGAAACGTATGTGATCAAATCATTGAATGAGTGATGAGCGGGATACCTGCGCTTTAATGAAAAGAATAAAATATTATCGTATGAAAAAAAAACGACCGGACGACCAAATGATGCATAAAAATTCATTCCTCAAAAGATGCTGTTATAGTTTCATTGCACTATTTATATGGATGGGAGCGGCCCATGCGCAATTGGACGAAGACATCCACACCAAAACAGTCACACTGGGGTTTAACCAGGAGAAACTTTTCAATGCTTTATTGGCACTGGAAGAAAAATCGGGGTTCAAGCTGGTTTTCCCCGGTGAACCGGTCAACGCGGCATACCCCGTCAATCTGCAAAAGGAAGAACGTACGGGTGGCTGCCACACTGCAATTGATACTGAGAGGTACTGATCTCAATTTTAAGCAGACAGGCAATACGATTGTGCTGTTTTTAGCCAACGAGAAAAAAGATATCCCGGAGAGCCCAAGCACAGTGACCGTGCGGGGGACCGTGCGGGATGAAGCAGGTGAGTCGCTCCCCGGAGCCGTGGTGATGCCGAAAGACGTGACAAAAATAAATGGCACCATCACCGATGCAAACGGTAACTTCATATTACCCAACGTCTCACCTGACGAGATATTGGTCTTCTCTTTCGTGGGTTACGAAAAACAAGAGATTGCGATTGATGGAAGAACAACACTGAGTGTGACGTTGGTACCGGGAGCACAACTGCTGGAAGAAGTGGTGGTGACCGGCTACCAGTCGATCGCGCGGGGAAAAGTGACCGGAGCAGTCTCCACGGTGAACGCCGACGTTCTGGAGGAGCGTTACACGACAAATATCATGTCGAACCTGGAAGGCCGTGTAGCCGGCCTGGTGACCGACGGAGATAATATCACCATCCGCGGTCTGGGGAGCCTCTACGCTGTAAACAGCCCTTTAATCGTGGTGGATGGCTTGCCTATCGAAGGATCGTGGCAGGATTTAAATCCCTACGATATTGAGAGCGTCACCGTCCTCAAGGATGCCGCCGCCACAGCCATGTACGGCTCAAGGGCTTCCGCAGGTATTATTGTGATTACAACCAAAAAACCACGCGACGCAGGTCGCATCAGTGTGGATGTACAGGCCAACTTCACCATCCATCAGAAACGAAATCTGGACTATGCCGACAACTTTCTGATGACGCCGGCGCAGCAGGTGGATGCCGAAGAAGATTATTACAAATACAGGTATCTCACCGAAGGAACTGCCGTCAATAACCGTGTCTCTTTCAGGGATAATACACTCAACAAGAACCAGCCTTATTCTCCCATTCAATATGCCTACTATCGCCTGGGAGAAAATATGACCACCGAAGCGGAAGTGAACGATCTGCTGGGTGAACTGCGGCAGAATGATTATGCGAAAGAATATGGTGACCATATCCTGCGTAAGCAGTTAGTGCAGCAATACAACATCGCTATTCGCAGCATGTCGGACAAATACCAGTCTAGTTTGGTGATCAACTACAAACAGGACAATATGGGCTATATCAATGAAAACGACAAGCGGTTCACGCTCTTCTATAAAGGGGAATACAAGATGGCCAAATGGCTCAACCTGAGCTTCGGGGTGAACAGCATCCTGCAGAACAGCCACTACTCCAGCTACGACGGCTGGCTGAACAAGGCGAGAGATCCTTTCTCCGAGTTCGCATACTCCCGCTTGCTCAACGATGATGGAAGCCATGCCAATCATAGCCGGTTTGGGAACGGCCTGTTTACCGATGATCCCGCTTTTCGCCCCACGCATTACAACGCGCTGGAGGAGATGGCTTACGACCAGACCCGCTACGACCGCCAGAGCTCACGATACAACGGGGGACTGCTGTTCTATATCATGGATGGACTCACTGCACAGGGACAATTCATCTACGAGTCGGAACGCAATACCAGCAGCCGCTTTTCCGAGGCGGAGAGCTATCTGATGCGCATGATGCGCAATGCGTATACAAGAGATAATGGCGGTAGCTGGGAGTATATGATTCCGGAGACGGGGGGGCGACTGGTGACCGACAACCGGAAGGGTGATTACTGGACAACCCGCGGACAGCTGAACTATTCGCGTGTGTTTGCACAAAAGCATGCTGTGGACTTGCTGGCGGGGATGGAGTTTCGCGAAACACGTTCCAAAGGGACACGCGGTCTGCTGATGGGTTACGATGACCAGCTGCAGACACAAAACACGGCGAATATGAACATGGTGGAGCTGCGTGCCTGGCAGACGAATCCCTACTATTACGATATGAATACGGTCTCTTTCTTCGGCCTGATAGAGAACAGCATGGCGCTGCACCCGGAAGATTGGCACCGCTTTGCTTCAGGATATGGCAACATGACCTATACCTACGATAAAAAATATAACCTCTTCGGATCGTTCCGTAAGGACTATGCCGATGTGTATGGCCTGAACAGCAAGTACCGCGGTAAACCGCTCTGGTCGGCAGGGGCGAGCTGGGTTGTCTCCGACGAGGGGTTTATGAAGGATATAAGGTGGGTGGATTATCTGAAAGTGCGCACCAGCTACGGGATAACGGGTAATATTGTGGCGGGTGTGAACAGCATCATGGTGGCTAACACCAAGATACCTGTGAATACATGGACGCAGCAGCCCAGGGCAAGGATAGACCGACCGGCGAATCCTTTCCTGACATGGGAGAAGACGGCGACAACCAATATCGGGCTGGACTTCGGCCTGTTGCAGACGCGACTGCGGGGGGCGCTGGATTTTTACTACAAGAACGCCGACGACGTGTACGCGCGCAAGACATTGGAGCCCACTACCGGCTTTTCCGAAATGTGGATGAACATGGCAAGCCTTTACAACAAGGGGGTGGAGCTGGACCTGACATACGACTGGTTTGCACATAGAGACCGTAACCGGCTCTACTGGTCGACCAGCATGACGATGGCCTATAATCATAATGAGATCACCAAGATTGAATCACTGGCAAAAACTGCCAACGAGCTGGCGGGCGACTATAAGCATATGGAAGGTTATCCCATCAGTGCCATGTGGTCGTACCGCTACGGGGGACTCACCGATGAGGGGCAGCGGATGTTCCTGGACAGTGATGATGCACAGCTGACGGGAAATCAGATCAGCGGAAAAGATATTGATGCAGTGGTCTTCTCGGGACAAAGGGATCCGAAGATCACGATGGGGTTGAGCAACACATTCCGCTACAGAGGATTCAGCCTGTCCGTGATGGCTGTTTACTATGGCAATTACTATATGCGGAGCCTGCAGGAGGGCACGTTAAGCAGCCCCGTGGGAGCTTACAACCCGGGAGTGATGGCATCGTATCTGCTGGATGCATGGACACCGGAAAATACCGATACCACGGTACCGGGGATCTTTCAGAACGACCGCTCATCGAATACGGACGGATCAGGTGCCTACAACTACCTGGATATCTATGTGCAGCGGGCCGATTTCATCAAGATCCGCAATATCGTGCTGGGGTACGACCTGCCACAGAACTGGATGGCTAAAAGCGGCATGCAAAATGCGAACCTCCGCTTCCAGATTGACAACCCTGCGGCACTGTGGACCAAAAACAAGGTGGGTGTAGATCCCGAGACAGGTGGTCTTCGTCGCCCATCAACCTTTATCCTGGGTCTTGCCCTTAATTTATAAATTGAACAATAAACATTGATGATATGAGAAATATAACTTTGAGGCTTTTCGCAGCCCTCGTGCTGCTCCCGGTTTTTGGCGGCTGCAGCGATTTCACAGATATCACGCCCAAGGGACAGAGCATTCTCAACAAGGTGGAAGAACTGGAGCTGTTGCTCAACGACGAGTATATGCAGTTGCAGAGTTGGGAACCGATGTATCTGGTGAATGACAATATCCCTTCACAAAATATACTCGACCTGATTACACGTCATGAGGAGGGCATGCCTACAGTGGAGTCGGTGCTGCTGACATGGGACGAGACGGTGGATCGTGCCGACATCACACAGGATCCGCAGCAATACCTCTACGGTGCATTCTACGGCATCATTGGCCGTATAGCCAACCCGATCATCGCCAATGTGGACGATGCTGCGGGTAGCGAGGCAAAAGCCGCACAGATCAAGGCCGAAGCGTATGTGCTGCGGGCTTATTTCCACTATCTGGCCGTCACATTCTATGCGAAGGCTTACAACCCTGCCACCGCTGCTACCGACGGAGGTGTTCCCTACATGTTTGAGGATTTCTCCATCAACGAGCTGGCGGAGAAAAGAACCGTGCAGGAGGTCTATGCATTCATCATGGACGATCTGGAAACTGCCTTCGCCTTGAATGCGCTTCCTGAGAATCCTGCCAGAATGCGTGCGGGGAAAGCATTTGCTTATGCCGTGAAGGCGAAGGTGCTGATGGCCATGCGCGACTATAGCGGTGCAGAACAGGCGGCAAGTGCTTCCCTGGAGATCAACGACCAGCTGCTGGATCACCGGGACGACCGGCTGGCTATTCCGATGCCACCATTTGATATTCCATTTTTCGACCGGCCCAAGTTCAACGACGAGGAGCTGTTCTATCAGATGTCGTCGTTCACCATGCGCTACACCTTTTCTCCCGACCTGTTGGCAAGTTTTGACCCCGACGATATCCTGCTGAAACATGGTGAACTGGAAAACAATGTGGCCACCTATCTGACAGGTGGTGTGCTGATGAATCAGGGAGGCAATATGACCTCTGTTGCCGGCGTGCAGGCGTGGTTCCATTATGTGATGGCAGGTGAATATAAGGTGCACTATAGCATCAACAGCCTGACCACGGTGGATATGTACCTTACCCGTGCAGAATGTCTGCTGCGTGGTGGTGATGGAAACATTCCGGCAGCGATGGCCATCCTGGAGAAAATACGTGAGCGGCGGATTGATCCGGATGCTTACACACCCATGGCTGTAGATACCAAAGCCGATGCCATTGCAGCATTGAAGCAAGTCTCCCGGCATGAGAATTTTGCCACCTCCAAAAACTTCATCAATATGAAACGTTGGAATGCAAGCGAACCCGAGTGGCAGACAACCCTCACAAAAACGCTCACGCTGGCACCACAGGGGTTTATGCCCAGAGGGGGCAACCCGATGAACGGCTGGGATCCCATTCCGCCTGTGATCACCAGGAGTTATACGCTACGCCCCGACTCACCGTTATGGATCTTTCCGTTCCCGCAATCGGCCACCAATTACAATCCTAACCTGACACAAAATTATTAACTCAGGTTTCGCATGAATACGTATTCAGCTACATACTCGACTGACAATATTTTTTGGCCCATTTTTCGATTTACAGGCTATCTGATAAACAACTCGCTTCGCTTAAACAGCTTATCAGATGACGCCTGTTTCATCGAATGGTTCCCCACAAAATATTGATAGGTCTCATATTTAGCTGAAAGTATTTAATTGAAACATGCGAAATTTTTAAATTCATTATATGAAGAAAATAGCTTTTTTATCCATTTGTTGTTTATTGGCAATGAGCAGTTGCACCGACGAAAACAGTCCGTCATTCACGTTGAAAGGTAAATTAGGAAACTGGAGCGATCCGGCAACAATTTATCTAAGCTATTGGGATGACGGTAACGAATACCTTGATACGACCCGCCTCAGCAAGGGTAGTTTTTCCTTTGAGGGAACTGTCGGTGAGCCGGCACCCGCCCGTTTGATTCTGGATTATACAGGCGAAGGCATGGGGCAGGCTGCGCAAGCGGGACACATTTTGTATTTGTACCTGGAAAATGGAACGGTGAAACTAAAATCGCCCGACTCGTTGCAAAATAGCCAGTTTATCAATTCTCCCATTAACGAAGAGCATCTGGCATATCTTGATTTCATTGGCGGACAAATCCAGGATCTGGCTGCCCGGATGAATCAAAAGATGATGCAGGCTACACCCGAGCAACTGAACGACTCGGCTTTTAATGCGCAGTTAAACCTGGAGTACAAACAATTATTGAACGAACGTACCCAAAAACAACAGCAGTACGTGCGGGATCATCCCGATTCCTATTTCAGTGTGGTCGCTCTTTCGGAATCTGTTTCATCTGATTTTGATGTGGAGGAGATAGAACCCCTGTTTTTATCTATTGATGAAAAATATCGTGAGACATTTCCCGGGAAAGCTTTCGCACAACGGATAGAAGCGGCGAAGACAATTGGAATAGGGAAAAAAGCCCCGGGGTTTACACAAAACGACCCTGATGGCAATCCGGTAAGCCTGTCCGATTATTTGGGAAAATATGTGCTGCTTGATTTCTGGGCTTCATGGTGCGGCCCCTGCAGGCAGGAGAATCCCAATCTGGTGAAAGCATACGCTGCCTACAAAGACAAAGGCTTTGAGATTCTGGGTGTCTCACTCGACAATAAGGACGGCAAAGAAGCGTGGGTAAATGCGATTGAGAAAGATGGCCTTACCTGGACACAGGTTTCCGACCTCAACTCCTGGAATAACGAGGTAGCACGTTCCTATGGTGTCAGGGCAGTGCCTCAAAGTTATCTGATTGACCCCCAGGGAGTCATTGTTGCGCA
>JADKLW010000172.1_pt1 | contig 34674 bp, 27 predicted proteins | sample 8641881 | NCBI WGS metagenome assembly JADKLW01 (sample SAMN16272185, study PRJNA661076) | feces metagenome | isolation source: fecal sample from diarrhoea affected cattle B | host: Bos taurus | place: South Africa: Lokaleng Village, Mahikeng | collected 2019-09 | reverse complement strand
GCCTGACTTTTGGTGGCTCGCTGATCCGCCCCGAAGCGACCGGCTACGGCACGGTCTACTTCGCCCAGGAAATGCTGGCCACACGGGGCCAATCGTTTGAAGGCAAAACCGTTTCGGTCTCTGGCTCGGGCAACGTGGCGCAGTACGCGGTCGAAAAAGCCATGCAGCTGGGTGCCAAGGTGGTTTCTGTGTCCGACTCCTCGGGCACCGTGTACGACAAGGACGGTTTCACCGCTGAAAAGCTGGCCATCCTGATGGACATCAAGAACAACAAGTACGGCCGCGTCAACGACTACGCCGCACAAGTGCCTGGCGTGGAATTCATCGCCGGTGTACGCCCCTGGAACATCAAGGTCGATGTGGCCCTGCCTTGCGCCACGCAAAACGAGCTGGATCTGGACGATGCCAAAACCCTGATCGCCAATGGCGTGCTGTGCGTAGCGGAAGGCGCGAACATGCCTTCGACCATTGAAGCGGCCAAGGCTTTTGAAGCCGCTGGCGTGCTGTATGCACCGGGCAAGGCATCGAACGCGGGTGGCGTGGCTACATCGGGTCTGGAAATGTCGCAAAACGCAGGCCGTTTGAGCTGGACGGCCGAAGAAGTCGATGCCCGCCTGCTGCAAATCATGCAAGGCATCCACGCCGCTTGCCTGAAGTACGGCAAGCGCGCCGATGGCTCGATCAGCTACATCGACGGCGCCAACATCGCCGGCTTTGTGAAGGTGGCCGATGCGATGACTGCGCAGGGCGTGATCTAAGCCGCAAACACGGATCAGAAAGTACAAGAAAAGGGGCTTCGGCCCCTTTTTCTTTGTGCATCGAATATGCATTCAGCCCTTATGTAACATGCACCAGCAGCTTCCAATATCCTAGCAATTTAGCGGACAGGGAAAACAGGCTATAAATGCGTCCGGCTGGCCACAACACGCGTGTGTGTTGCTGGCTTTTTTGCTTTGTTTGATTGTGATTTGATCGTGAATTTTTCTGTGAACAAGATTGTGGCCGCTTGCGGTCTGGTGGCAGTTTCCACTTGCGCTTTGGCTGACTCCAGCGTGAACGTGTATGGCCGTATCGATGCCTCTATTGCATCGGTCAAGGCTGGCGGTGAGCGCACCAACCGCGTGGACAACGGCGGCTCCTACTTCGGTTTCAAGGGCGTGGAAGCGCTGGGCAATGGCCTGAAGGCTGGTTTCATTCTGGAAAGCGGTTTTGATGCGGACACTGGCGCCAACACCGACGCCACCAGCTTCTTCAACAACCGCAGCGAGTTGTTCCTGCAAGGCAACTTCGGTACCGTGCGCATGGGCCGTTTCCTGAACCCTTCGTACTACGCCGTGGCCGACCGCGCCAGCCTGCACAACGAAGACTACGGCATCACTTACGACCAGCTGTACGTCTACCAAGGCTCGGACGCCAACCGCGTGGCTTACACATCGCCCGTATTTAGCGGACTGACTGTGGAATCGTCGGTCAGCCTGCACGAGCGTGCTGCCGGCAGCAACAACAAGAATGCCTATGACCTGGCCGCCAACTACGACCGAGGCAACTGGTCGTTTGGCGCTGGCTACGGCGAGCACGGCGATGACCAGCAGTACGCCCTGCGTGCGACCTGGACACAAGACGCCTGGACCGTATCAGGCTACCACCAGCGTAGCGAAGAGATGGCTGGCGGCTTCAAGGCCAAGACCAACGTGACACGCGCTGCCGTGGCCTACGCCATGGGCGCGGGTGAAGTGCACGCCAACTACGGTCACGCCAACGCTGCGGGCGCAGCCGAAGCCAACCAGTGGACCGTGGGCTACAACCACCACCTGAGCAAGCGCACCAAGGTGTACGCTTTCTACAGCCAGATCCAGAACAAGAACGGCGCACAGTTCGGCGACGCACTGATGGCCAACGAAGACCAGAAGTCGTTGTCTGTCGGCGTTCGCCACAACTTCTAAAGCTTCGGCTTTCAGAAAACAAGAAGCAGCCCGCGTGGCTGCTTTTTTATTGCGGTGAATGGCTGCCAAGGCCAAACTCATAAAACAGGAGCGTCTTGCCGTTATAAATAAACGCTTTCAGATAGAAAGAACACTGAAATCATTAATTGACAAGGGCATGCCGCTCTACTTTTAAGCAGCCATGCGTTCGAAGCAAGCATCCAGCTGCTGCACCCAGGCCGCTTGCTGTGCCGCGTTGGCAAACGTTGCCTCCAGGCTGTTACGTGCCAGCTGGTAGGCCTGCGCAGCGCCCATGCCCGTTGCGGCAAACACCTGCAGGTAGTTCTCGTTCACGTAGCCGCCAAAGTAGGCCGGGTCGTCCGAGTTGACGGTGACATTCAGGCCAGCCTCCAGCAGGCGCGGCAGATTGTGGTCACGCAGATCGGGAAATACGCACAACTTCTGGTTCGACAGCGGGCAGACCGTGAGCGGCATGCGCGTTTGCGCCAGGCGCTGCATGAGGGCTTGATCTTTTTCAGACTGCACACCGTGGTCAATACGCTCAACCTTCAATACGTCCAGCGCACCCCACACATAAGCGGGCGGCCCTTCTTCACCGGCATGCGCCACCAGGTGAAAGCCCAGCGTTTTGCACTGCGCAAACACACGCGCGAATTTCTCGGGCGGGTTCCCCAGCTCCGCGCTGTCCAGCCCAATGCCAATGAAATGCTCGCGGTACGGCAGTGCTGCCTGCAGCGTTGCAACAGCGGCCTCTTCGCTCAGATGACGCAGGAAACTCAAGATCAATACCGCGCTGATACCCCACTGCGCCTGCGCTGCTTGGCAGGCACGGGACAGGCCCAGAATCACCGTCTCCATCGGCACGCCGCGCTCGGTGTGCGTTTGCGGGTCAAAGAAGATCTCTGCGCGCACCACGTGGTCTGCCGCAGCCCGCTCCAGATATGCCATGGCCATGTCGTAAAAATCCTGCTCTTTCAGCAGCACACTGGCTCCGGCGTAGTAAATGTCCAGAAAGCTTTGTAGATCGGTAAAGGCATAAGCGCTGCGCAAATCCTCCACGCTGGCGTACGGCAGCGCCACACCGTTGCGCTGTGCCAGGGCAAAGATCAGTTCGGGCTCCAGCGAACCTTCAATGTGCATGTGCAGCTCGGCTTTGGGCATGGTGCGCAGCAGTTGGGGCAACTGATCGGCAGGAATGCGCTGGGCAGCGGCAGGAATCACAAAAGTCATGGCATTACACTTCCAAAAAATATTGCAGGGCGGAGCGGCCCAACAGCGCCGCATGCGGGCGCATCTTGGCAAAGAAAAGGGCTGCCCACAGGCAGCCCACACAGTAACCCAGCCTGAGACAAGCTCAGGCATGCCTGCACTTATTGGCCTGGCACTTTGCCTTCTACACCTTGCACGTAGAAGTTCACACCCGCCAAGAAAGCATCATCGGCCACGGCACCGTCGGCCAGAATTTCCTTGCCTTCATTGCCAAGCACAGGGCCCTTCCAGATCTGGAATGTGCCGTCCTTCAAGCCAGCGCGGACTTCGTCCACCTTGGCCTTCAGTTCCGCAGGAACGTCTTGCGCCACCGACACCAGATCGATCGCGCCTTCCTTCACACCCCACCAGCTATTAGGGCCTGTAGCCCAGGTGTTGTTGAGCATGTCGCCCACAGACTTGGAGTAGTAAGGCTGCCAGTTGATGACGGCCGAGCCCAGGTGCGCCTTGGGGCCGTAGGCGGTCATGTCCGAATCCCAACCGAAGGCGCGAATGCCTTTTTCCTCAGCCGTCTTGAGCACAGCGGGCGAGTCGGTGTTCTGGAACAGGATGTCTGCGCCGCCGTTGATCAGGCTGGTGGCCGCTTCGGTTTCCTTGGGTGGGCTGAACCACTCGTTGACCCACACCACCTTGGTCTTGATGTTCGGGTTCACCGACTGCGCGCCCATGGTGAAGGAGTTGATGTTGCGAATCACCTCAGGAATTGGCACCGAGCCCACCACGCCCAGCGTGTTGGACTTGGTCATGCCACCGGCGATGATGCCGGCCATGTAGGCGCCTTCATAAGTGCGGCTGTCGAAAGTGCGCACCGTCTCACCAGCCTTGTAGCCTGTGGCGTGTTCAAAACGCACGTCCTTGAAATCGGGCGCAATCTTTTGGATGGTGTCCATGTAGCCAAAAGTGGTGCCAAAAATCAGCTTGTTGCCCTGGTTGGCCAGGTCACGCAGCACGCGCTCAGCATCCGGGCCTTCCGGCACGCTTTCGACATAAGAGGTCACGATCTTGTCGCCAAACTCTTCCTGAATCTTTTTGCGTGCGCTGTCGTGTGCGTAGGTCCAGCCGCCATCACCCACCGGGCCTACGTAGGCAAACGCCACCTTCAAAGGTTCAGCCTTGGCAGGTGCTTCAGCAGCAGGCGCCACTGCGGGTGCAGGAGCGGCCTCCTCTTTCTTGCCGCAAGCAGCCAATGCTGTCACGGCCAGCGCCGAGATAGCAGCCAGTTTGAACATGGAACGTTTGTTCAGATCAGTCATGGATCATCCTTATGGATAGGGTGTAAGCAGGCTTTGACAGCAACACCAGCCTGCCAGTTTCAAGGCCTGTCAGTGTGCATTCGTCACCATCAAAGGCGTGATGGTTGCACAAATTCAGTGCTATTTTTTCAAACAGCCATATCCTAGCCCGGCTGTTTTAACGAGCTAAGCGAATTCAAGGCCAGCGCGTCAGGCAAGTGTTGCTTTGATGCTTATGAGCAAGAGGTGTGCCATCGTGCACCAACGCTGTATACATTCGTGCCCCCAAGTCTCTTTCGGTGCGGCACAAAAAAGCCTCCCGTACCTGGGAGGCTTTTGTTTCAGCACTGCCGCTGCGGTGGCAGTGGGGCGCTTTACTTGGCGCCGGGCACGGTGCCTTCGATACCATCCACGTAGAACTTGATGCTGGTAATGAAGGGCATGTCTGCCACCGCACCATCAGCCAGCAGTTCATTGCCAGCGTTGTCCTTCAAAGGGCCTTTCCAGATTTGGAAAGTACCGTCCTTCAGGCCTTGACGCACTTGGTCTACCTTGTCTTTGACCTCTTGCGGCACGTCGTCCGAGATCTTGATCAGGTCCATCGCGCCCTCTTTAACGCCCCACCAGAAGTTCTGACCGTTTTCAACCTTGCCATCCAGCGCGTCTTGCACCACTTTGGTGTAGTAAGGCGTCCAGTCAATCACGGCAGAACCCAGGTGCGCCTTGGGTGCGTAGGCACTCATGTCGCCGTCCTTGCCAAATGCATAAACACCACGCTCTTCGGCAGTCTTCAATACGGCAGGTGAATTGGTGTTCTGGTACATGACGTCCACACCGCCATTGATCAGGCTAGTAGCGGCTTCCGCTTCCTGGGGTGGGCTGAACCACGAGTTCACCCACACCACCTTGGCCTTGATGGTGGGATCCACGCTTTGTGCTCCCAGCACAAAGGAGTTGATGTTGCGCACCACTTCAGGAATTGGCACGGAAGCCACCACGCCGATGGTCTTGGTCTTGGTCATGGCACCGGCCACGATACCGGCCATATAGGCACCTTCAAACGTCTTGGCGTCGTAGGTTGCGCTGTTGGCAACGCGCTTGTAGCCAGTGGCGTGCTGCAAGTTCACGTCGGGCAGATCCGCGCCCACCTTTTGCACATATTCCTGGTAGCCAAAGCTGGTGGCAAAAATCAGCTTGTTGCCCTGGCCGGCCATGTCGCGCATGACACGCTCGGAATCTGGGCCTTCAGCCACGCTCTCGACGAACGATGTCTCGATCTTGTCGCCAAACTTTTCCTGCACAGCTTTGCGGCCCAGCTCATGCTGGAAGGTCCAGCCGCCATCACCGATGGGGCTCACATAGACAAAGCCGACCTTCAACGGATCGGCTTTGGCAGGTGCTTCTGCTGCAGGTGCTACGGGAGCAGGCGCGGCTTCTTCCTTCTTGCCGCAGGCAGCCAAGGTGGCAACGGTGAGGGCCGACAAGGCCACCATCTTCAACACGGTGCGTTTGTGCAGTTTGGACATGTGTATTTCCTCGACATGGATGTAAAAAAGGCGGACTTGGAAAGCCCGCCTTGCGCCTCATGTGCTCCGACCAGGGCACAGCGTCATGGTTGTTGTAGCTCCATTAGGAGCCTGGGTAAAACGGCTTTCCAAGCGAAGCCGGCATGTTCGCACGAATCCATGCAGGGTTGCGCGAAATCAGCACCAAAACGACGATCGTTGCCACATAAGGGAGCATGCTCAGTAACTGACTTGCAATGTGAACACCAGTCGCCTGCAAGTGGAATTGCAGCATAGTGACCCCGCCAAACAAGTAGGCGCCCAGCAAGATGCGGCCAGGCCGCCAAGTGGCAAACGTGGTCAATGCCAAGGCAATCCATCCCCGGCCTGCGACCATGCCTTCGACCCACAATGGTGTGTAAACCGTTGAGACATAAGCACCTGCCAAACCACACAAGGCGCCACCGGCCATGACCGCGCCCAAGCGGATCATGCGCACGTTGTAGCCCAGCGCGTGCGCTGACTCTGGCGACTCTCCCACCGAACGCAGCACCAAACCGGCACGCGTGCGGTACAAGAAATACACCAGCAGTGCGGCAATGATGACCGCGCCATATACCAGTGGATGGTGACGGAACAAAGCGGGCCCCACCAGGGGAATATCGGCCAGATAGGGAATGGCAAACTTGGGCGACTCCGGCATCTTGGCTTGCACATAGTTCAAACCTGCAAACGCTGAAAAGCCACCGCCAAACAGACTCAATGCCAAACCCGTGGCCGACTGGTTGGTGTTCAGCCAGATCACCAGCACACCAAAGATAGCGGCCAACAGCGCGCCAGCCCCCATGCCGGCCAGAAAGCCCAGCCAGGTACTGCCGGTGTGCACCACCGCAGCAAAGCCTGCCAGTGCGGCGCACAGCATCATGCCCTCTGCACCCAGATTAATAACTCCGGCTTTTTCATTGATCAGCAGCCCCATGGCAGCCAAAGCCAGTACCGTGCCCGCGCTCAGCGTCGAGGCCAATAACAATGCATACGCGTCCATTACTGGGCTCCCTTCACTGCAGGTTTTGCAGCCACCCAGCGCACGCGGTAGGCAATCAATGTGTCACAGGCCAGCAGTGCAAACAGCAGCAGGCCCTGAAACACGCCGGTCAACGACTTGGGCAAGCCAAGGCGCGACTGCGCCAGCTCACCACCGATATAGAACATGCTCATCAAAATGGCCGAGAAAATCATGCCCACAGGGTGCAAACGACCCACAAAGGCCACGATGATGGCCGCAAAGCCGTAGCCAGCAGGCACATACGGAGTCAGCTGCCCGATAGGGCCGGCCACTTCCAGCGCGCCCGCCAAGCCTGCTGTGCCACCGGAGATCAGCAACGCTGTCCACAACGCACGGCGCGAAGAAAATCCTGCATAACGTGCGGCAGCCGGAGCCATACCGCCCACTTGCTGGGCAAAACCGGCCTTGGTGCGAAACAGGAAAACCCACAGCGCAGCCACACCCAGTAGCGACAGCAACGTGCCGATGTGCACACGCGCACCTTCAATCAGCTTGGGGATTTGTGTGACGCTGTCAAACGCCTTGGACTGCGGGAAGTTGTAGCCCATCGGGTCCTTCCACGGGCCAAAGACCAGGTAACCCAAGGTCAGCGTGGCGATGTACACCAGCATCAAACTGACCAAGATTTCATTGGCGTTGAACTTGTCACGCAGGAAGGCCACGATACCTGCCCACACCATGCCACCGGCCACCCCGGCCAGCAAAATGACAGGAACAATCCAGGGGCCGGTGTTTTTATCCGCCAGCAAGGCAACGCCGCCGGCGGCCACCGCGCCAATGACAAACTGCCCTTCTGCGCCAATGTTCCAGATGTTGGAGCGAAAGCACACAGACAAACCCAGCGCGATCAGCAGCAAGGGCGTGGCCTTCATCACCAACTCACCCAAGGCATAACTGGTTTTGATGGGTTCCCAGAAAAAAGCCTGCAAGCCTTTGACGGGGTCTTTGCCCAAGGCCACAAACAGCGCCACCCCAATGGCCACCGTGATCAACAGCGCCAAAATGGGCGCGCCATAGGTCCAGAATTTGGAGACCTGCGGACGAGGTTCGAGCTTAAACATGCTGCGTGCCTCCGTGCTGTACTTCTACTTGGGCCAAGTGCTGCTGCACATCGGCGTTCCACAAGCCACTCATCCATTCGCCTACCAGTTGCAGCGTCGCATCTTTGCGTGCCAGCGAGGGGCTGAGCTGCCCCTTGGCCACCACGTGCAGACGGTCGCTGATTTCAAACAATTCATCCAGCTCTTCGCTGAGTACCAGCACCGCGCAACCGGCGTCGCGCAGCGCCAGGATAGCCCCGCGAATTTGCGCGGCAGCGCCCACGTCCACGCCCCAAGTGGGTTGCGAAACGATCAGCAGCTTGGGATTGGCATCAATCTCGCGACCCACAATGAACTTTTGCAAGTTACCGCCGGATAGCGACTTGGCGGGCGCATTCGGGCCGCCTGCTTTGACGCCATAGCGCTGAATAATGTCGGCCGCGTGCGCTTGCAGCTTGCCCAAGCTGAGCCAGCCGAGCTTACCCACGGCATCGTCCCGCGTGAGCAGCATGTTGTGCGCCAAGCCCATGGTGGGCACAGCCCCGCGGCCCAAGCGTTCTTCGGGCACAAAATGCAGCCCCAGGTTGCGGCGTTGTTTAGGGTTCAGGCGGCCTGCCGCTTTCCCTGCAACCCGAACCATGTCGGGGCCTGCACGCGTATCTTCACCCGACAGTGCATACAGCAACTCGCGCTGTCCATTGCCCGAAACGCCGGCAATACCCACCACTTCACCAGCACGCACTTCAAATTGCATGTCGATCAGATCCACGCCGAACTGGTCTTGTTTCTTCAAGCTCAGACCATTGACATGCAGCACCGTGTCGCCGGTTTGAACCTCGCGATATTGCAGCGCGGGTGGCTCGGCACCAATCATCAGCCGCGACAGCGAGGCATTGCTCTCTGCTTGCGGATTGCAATAGCCCGTCACCTTGCCACCACGCAGTACCGTGCAAGCCGTACACAGCTCACGAATCTCATGCAGCTTGTGGCTGATGTAAATGATGGAGCAGCCTTCCGAGGACAGCTTCTTGAGCACCACAAACAGTTTTTCCACGGCCTGCGGGGTCAGCACAGAGGTGGGCTCGTCCAGAATCAATACGCGGGGGTCAGTCAGCAAGGCACGGATGATTTCCACGCGTTGCATTTCGCCCACCGACAAGCTGTGCACAGGGCGCGCAGGATCAATGTCCATGCCGTATTCGGCGCCCTTGGATTCAATGCGCGCTGTCACCTCTGCCAAGGACATGCTTTTGTCCAGGCCCAGCCAGACGTTCTCTGCCACGGTCAGCGTGTCAAACAGGCTGAAGTGCTGAAACACCATGGCAATGCCCAATTGGCGCGCCTCCTGGGGGTTGCGGATATGGACCGCTTTGCCGTTGAACAGCACACGGCCTTCGTCAGGCTTGACGGTGCCGTAGATGATCTTCATCAGCGTGGACTTGCCAGCGCCGTTTTCGCCCAAGAGGGCATGGACTTCGCCAGGCTGCACCGTCAGCGACACTCGGTCGTTGGCCACGACAGCGGGGTAGCGTTTGGTAATGCCCTCCAGCTGCAATCGCGGCGGCGCTTCACCGGGCACGGGGTTTGGTTGGGGGGAATTCATGCGCGAGATTGTCTCAGTTTCAAAAAAAGTCTGATTAGGGAAAGCGGCTATACAGCCGCTTTAGCTTCGATTCAAAGCTATATATTTCATAGCTTTAGGGCAATATTCTTAAAAGCTTCACGCAGCCACAGGCCTGCGCTACTGTGGTGGGTGCGGTCATGCCACAGCTGGTAGTACGTCATGGCGGGCAAAGCCACAGGACACGGCAAAATTTCCAGCGACAGCTGGGCGGCGTAGCGCTCGCAAAACTGGCGTCCGGTGGTCAGAACTAGCAAGCTCGATGCCACCATCTGCGGCATCAAACCAAAATGGGCACAGCGCACGGCAATATGGCGGCGCATACCCTGGGCTTCCAAGGCATCGTCCACTACGCCTTTGGCGCCAGGGTGGGTGGGCATGGGCGCAATGTGCTCCGCCTCCAGCCATTCTTGGGCAGACCAGCCGCGGCGCGCCGCAGGATGGTTCTTGCTGACCAGGCACACCACGTCATCCGCAAACAATTGCGCCATGCGCAAATCTGCCGGAGGCTGGGGCCAGTTGCCAATCACCACATCGACCAAGCCGTGTGCCAGTTGCTCGGCATAGTTGCTGTCATGGCTCAGCGCCATGATTTCCACCGAGCACAGCGGTGCCTCACGCTTGAGATAGGCCACCACACTGGGCAAGAACATGGGGTCCAGATAGTCACTGGCGGCAATGCGAAAGCTGCGCGTGGAGCTGCGGGGATCAAAGGCCCGTGCATCGGTAAACAGGCTTTCTGCTGCCTGCAAGATGGCGGCCGTGGGGGCCAGCATGCGCAGCGCCGCATCGGTGGGCTGCATGCCGCTGCCAGAGCGCACCAAAATAGGGTCGCCCGCCAATAGCCGCAGCCGCTTGAGTGCGGTCGACACTGCAGGCTGGTGCATACCCAGACGCACAGCAGCGCGTGACACGCTGCGCTCGGCGATCACCGTATGCAACACACGTATCAGGTGCAGGTCGATTTTTTCAAAGGGCGTGGTTTCTCGCATAAAGAATAAGGGCCGCCAAAGCGACCCAGTATGCCAAGACAGCAGTGCCTGTGAAGGCAGGGATTATTCGGTTCGGTCAATGCTGTTGAACAGCTTCTCCGGTCAATGCGGCTTCGTCCAGCTTGGCCTGCCAGTACGCCAACCTGGCGTTGTGGCGAGCCATGATGGCGGCGTCAATGGCTACTTTGTGGGTGTCGGAGTAGTCCTCCATTTCATCCACCAATTGCAGCATCTTGCGCTCCATCAGGTCCATCTGCTCCATCAACTGCTCCTGCGGCGCGATGTCGGTGCTCAAGGGGTTGGCCAAAATTGCGAGCAGCTTGCTGTTTTGTGCAGCATCTTCAGCGTCCATGTCGCGGCACGCTACGTCATAGGCAGCTCGCACCGTGTTGAAAGCATCCATGCGCTGGTTAAAGCCTTCGCTGAGCACTTGCTTTAAGCGCACTTCAGTCTGCAAATAGACTGCATGGCAGCGCTGCACCTCGGCTTCGCGTTGCAGGCGCTCAGCGCGCGTGCGCGGGCCTTCCAGGCGAAACAACGCCGCAAAAATCAGCACAGCCACAGCGCCATACCAGAGCAACCACTCAGTAGGTACTTCAAAGCCCCCCCAAGCCAGCAACGCCGTACCTGTCCACGCCCCGATATAGACCGCTTGACTCTCTTTGCGCACCTCGCGAGGTACCGGAATCGGTGCCAGCTTCACCAAGGAGTGAAACTGCGCAGGCTCTTTCGGCGCGGGAGCCGTCAGCTTGGCCACACGCTCGGCAACCTGGTCAATCTGAAAATCGGGGTAAGCAGGTTCGGGCTGCTGCGCTGCAGACCAGAACTTGAGGGAACTCTTGGCGCGTCGCAGGAAAGAAGAAAAGTTCATCAGCGGCAAAAGTTCAAGAAAATCAGGAGCGAATTTTATCCATTGCCTGCATTTGTCAACGGGTAGTCAATTTGCACAGAAATTGCTTACAACTCCATATACCCCTTAAACACACGTAACCCCTCGTCACGATTCGGTTTTACCTTATTGCAAAACTGCAATGAGGTTCATACAAAAGACCATATGTCGCGCCCAGGTACGGGTGTCTTAATTAGCTCAATACCTATTGCGAAGCTTCTTTATGTCCTCACGCCCTCTTCATTTTCTGCGTCGTGGCCAGCCTGTCACGCTGCATGACATCCCTGCCGATCGCACTTTGCTGGAAGTGTTGCGCGAAGACTTGCACTGCACGGGCACCAAAGAAGGCTGCGGTGAAGGCGATTGCGGAGCATGCACCGTGGTGCTGGGCGAGCGCGTCACCGATGCGCAAGGCCAGGCGCAATTGCACTACAAGGCCATCAACAGCTGCATCCGCCTTGCGCACTCCATTGATGGTATGGCGCTGTGGACAGTGGAGGACTTGACCCAAGACCCTGACATTGCCCTGCCCGCAGGCAAAGACCTCCACCCTGTGCAGGAAGCGCTGGTGCAGTGCCACGGCACGCAATGCGGGTTCTGCACCCCCGGTTTTGTGATGAGCATGTTTGGCATGTACCAAAACCATGCCTGCGGCAGCGCGCTGGATCGCCAAGGTGCGCAGGAGGCGCTGTCTGGCAATCTGTGCCGCTGCACCGGCTACCGTCCCATTCTGGATGCTGCGCAGTACATGGCCAGCTTGCCAGTGGCTACGGTAGATGCACCCACGGTTATTCAAAAACTAGAGCAGCTTGCCGTTGCAGCTACTCAATCTCAAGATAAAAACACTTACAAACGCCCAGACAGCCTGGGCGAGCTGCTACAAATTCGTGCGCAGTACCCGCAAGCACAGGTGGTGGCAGGCTGTACCGATGTAGGCCTGTGGGTCACCAAACAGCACAAGCGCCTGGAGATGGTGCTGGATGTCACGGCAGCCGCAGAACTCAAAGTCATTGCCCAAGACAAAGCCCAAGGCCAACTGCGCATTGGCGCCGCCGCTACGCTGGAAGAAGCCTTTACGGCGCTGCAATCTCACTGGCCGCAGTTGCACAAATTTGCCACACGCTTTGCCGGCTTGCCCGTGCGCAACAGCGGCACACTGGGCGGCAACGTGGCCAATGGCTCACCCATTGGTGACTCCATGCCGCTGCTGATCGCCTTGAATGCGCAGGTGGTTTTGGCCAGCGTGCGCGGCGAGCGCAGCCTGCCGCTGGAAAAGCTCTACACCGGCTACCGCCAGAACGTGATGGCGGCCGATGAGTTGGTCGTTCGCATCGACGTGCCGCTCCCAAAAACTGGCACTACCACGCAGCAGCTGCGTGCCTACAAAATCAGCAAGCGCCAGGATGACGATATTTCCGCCGTGTGCCTGGTGATCCATTTGGGCATCGAAGACGGCATCGTCCAGACCGCCAGCATTGGCGCGGGCGGCGTGGCTGCCACGCCTGCCCGCGCGGTACAGACAGAACACGCCCTGATCGGCCAGCCCTGGAACGCGGCCACCGTGCAAGCTGCCCAGGCGGCCTTGGAGGCTGAGTTCCACCCCATCTCCGACATCCGGGCCAGTGGCCACTATCGCAAGCACCTGCTGGGCAGCTTGCTACAGCGCTTCTGGCTGGAAAGTCAGGGCCACACCGGCGTATCGCTGGAAGATATTCGCGTAGAGGTCTCCGTATGAATGCCGCCATGATGCACAGCCCCATGACTACCGGCGTGGTAGGTCAGTCCAATATCCACGAAAGCGCGCATGCGCAGGTACTGGGCGCTGCGCCCTATCTGGACGATCTGCCTGAGCTGCGCGGCACGCTGTATGCCGCGCCCATTCTTTCCACCGTCGCCCACGGCACCCTGCATGGCGTAGACAGCAGCGAAGCGCTGGCCATGCCCGGCGTGCGCGGCGTGGTGCTGGCCGCCGATATTCCGGGCGACCCCATTCTTGCGGCTTTTGGCCACGATGAGCCGATTTTTGCGCTCGACAAGGTCTGGCACGTCGGCCAAGTGATTGGCCTGGTGGTGGCTGACAGCGTGATGGCCGCCCGCCGCGCTGCGCGCAAAGTGCAAGCTGATATCACGCCGCTGCCAGCGATCATGGATACCAAAACCGCCATCGCTCAGCAAAGCTTTGTGCTGCCACCGGTACACGTCCAGCGTGGCAATGCCGATGCTGGCCTGGCCCGCGCCGCGCACCGCCTGCAAGGCACGATGCAAGTGGGCGGGCAAGAGCACTTCTATCTGGAAGGCCAGATTGCCTACGTGATTCCGGCCGAGCAAAACCAGTGGATCGTGCACTCCAGCACCCAGCACCCAGGCGAGGTGCAGGAGTGGGTGGCGCACGCGCTGGGCATTGGTGCGCACGCGGTCACCGTGCAGTGCCGCCGCATGGGCGGTGGGTTTGGCGGCAAAGAAACGCAAGCGGGCCACCTGGCCGTGTGGTCGGCGCTGGCCGCGCGCAAGTTTGGCTGCCCGATCAAACTGCGCCTGGACCGCGATGATGACTTCATGGTCACCGGCAAGCGCCATCCGTTCGATTACGAATGGGATGTGGGCTTTGACAGCCACGGTCTGATTACCGGCCTGAAGCTGGAGATGGCAGCGCACTGCGGCTTTAGCGCTGACCTGTCCGGCCCGGTGGCGGACCGCGCCATCTTCCACGTGGACAACGCTTACTTTTTGTCAGACGTCAGCATTACGTCTTACCGCTGCAAGCTCAACACGCAGAGCCACACCGCCTTTCGCGGCTTTGGCGGCCCGCAGGGTGTCATCGTGATTGAAGCCATCATGGGCGACATTGCACGCACGCTGGGGCTGGATGCGCTGGAAGTGCGCCGGCGCAATTACTACGACGCCGATGTGCAGTCAGGCCGCGCCGTGACCCACTACCAGATGGCGGTGGAGGACAACCTCCTCGTGCCAATGACACAAAAACTAGAGCTAGATGCCCGCTACCAGCAACGGCTAGCGGCCATTTCGGCTTGGAATGCGCAAAATGCGGTGCTGCAGCGCGGCATGGCGCTGACCCCGGTGAAATTCGGCATCAGCTTCACCGCCACCCTGTTCAACCAGGCCGGCGCGCTGGTACATGTCTATACCGACGGCACGGTGCAGGTGAACCATGGCGGCACCGAAATGGGCCAGGGCCTGAACACCAAGGTGGCGCAGATCGTCGCCGATGAACTGGGCGTGCCGCTGGCGCAGGTGCAAGTGACGGCCAGCGACACCAGCAAAGTACCCAACGCCAGCGCCACCGCCGCCAGCAGCGGCACCGATTTGAATGGCCGCGCCGCGCAATATGCAGCGCGCTCGGTGCGCGAGAACTTGGCAGCCTTTGTGGCGGGTCTCGACCACTGCGGTGCCGGTGCCGTGACGTTTTCGAGCGGGAAAATCCACACCGCGAAAGGCTCACGCGAATTCAACGCCGTGGTCAAAGCAGCCTATGCCAACCGCATTCAGCTGTGGAGCGATGGTTTTTACCGCACGCCCAAAATTCATTACGACAAAACCACGTTGACTGGCCGTCCGTTCTATTACTTTGCCTACGGCGTGGCATGCACCGAAGTGGCCATCGATACGCTGACCGGCGAATCCAAGGTGCTGGCCATTGATGTGCTGTATGACGCGGGCAAAAGCATCAACCCAGCGATTGACATTGGCCAGGTAGAAGGCGGCTTTGTGCAGGGCATGGGCTGGCTTACTACTGAACAACTGGTATGGAACGACAAGGGCGTGCTGACCACGCATGCCCCCAGCACTTACAAAATCCCGGCCACGGGTGATATTCCAGAACACTTCAAGGTGGAGCTGTTTAACGAGCCCAACTTTGAAGACAACGTAGGCGGCAGCAAGGCTGTGGGCGAGCCGCCTTTTATGCTGGCCATCAGCGTGTACGAAGCGCTGCGCCACGCCGTTGCCAGCGCACGCGATCAGCAAGGTAAAAGCGGTGTGGTGCAATTGCAGGCGCCTGCTACTGCCGAGAACGTACTGGCAGCGCTGAGCCGGTGAACTGGCACGGTCTTTAGAGCGGCTCTTAGTGGTCGCCTGTGGTGCGCGGCGCCACCACTTGCCCCACTGCCACCTGGCAGCGGCCGCGCCGCTTGGCTTCATAGCACGCCATGTCGGCCGTGCGCAGCACATCATTGGCAGCGTGGCGCAAGGTATCTGCAGCCACCACGCCAATGCTGATGCTGACCCAGTGGCGCTCACCGCCCCAGTTGGGTTGCCAGCGCCACAAAGCATCGCACAAGGCCTGCGCCACGCCTTGTGCATGGGCCAAGCTGATGCCGGGCAACAGCACCGCAAACTCATCCCCGCCCAGGCGCGCTACATCGCCCAGCGGCTGCGTATAACTGGCAATCAAGCGCCCCACGTAGCGCAGCACTTTGTCGCCCATTTCTCGCGATGTGATTTCATTGATCATGCCCAAGTGGTCCACATCCGCGAACAAAATGCAGCCCTGCGCAGGCATGGAAACACAGTGGGCGGGGTCAGCCACTTGGGATGCGGCCATGCTTTCGCTGGTCCACGACTGCAAGCCCCAGACAAATGCTTCACGGTTCGGCAGGCCAGTCAGGAGGTCGCGCCAGGCTTGAGGGTCGCCCGGTAAAGGGGCCACCTTGCGCGAACGCCAAGGCAGGCGCAGCTGCCAGACGGTGGCGCTGGGCAAACTGGAAGGCGTCCACGCCAGCGCATCAAGCTGCACCGTATCCCCATCGCGTTTTTTCAACCCGATCAAACCTTCAAAACTGCCATGACTGACCAATTCGTCCCTGATTTGCTGGAGCACTTGCGCGTCGGCAAAAAAGCGAGCAATCGGCATACGCTCCTGATCCTCCAACATATAGCCCAGCACCACCGCTAGCTGCGCGGTCGCCATACGCACCTGGCCATCTTGCTCCAGCATCAGCGTGGAGGGCATGGCTTCCATCATGGCCATGGCTTGGGCCTGCACTTTCAGCAGCGGCTCTGCACTTTCCTCTTGCGCTGGAGAGTGCGCAGTCACAGCGATATCATCTGCGGTGCCTTGGCTGCTCAACAGCGAATCAAGGGGGTCATTAGGCTCTGCCCTGGGGTCTATCCAGCGCCATACCAAGTACCAAGCCAGCAGCGTTAAAAAAGCTGCTGCCAGGCCCAGCATCCACCACAAGCTAGTTGGAAAATGGTGGATTACGCCGTCCTGCGACATATCCCTTAACACCACGGCCTGCCACTGCGGCAAAGGCAGGCCTACCCGCGTCGCCAGTACTTGACCCCACAGGCGGGTATCAGCGTTGGCGGTAGAAGGCCCTGACAGCGCCTGCCATTCCTCCCAGTTGCGGCCCATGACTTCTTTCATCGACAGCCATCGCTGCCCCGCCTCAGAATGCACCAGCACCACACCATCACTGCCCACCAGCATGTATTGCACATCTTTGGAGAGGCTCACTGGCTCGGGTAAAAGCGCAGCCACTGGCAATTTGACGATGGCGGCCAAAGCCCCGGAAATATGGCCTTCGGCCTGGCGCAAAGGTACGCTCAGCAACACATGCAGGTGCTGGGTATCGTCCACTTGCTGCATATAGACCACGGTGGGTTTACCTTCGTTGACGGTACGGCGCAAACCATCGCGGCCTGAGCTGTCCAGCTCTACCGGCGCACCGACCTGACCGTGGTGGCTCAAACTGCCATTGGGCAGTGCAACGTGCAAGCTTTCGAACAGGCGCAGCATGGAGCCGTCTTGCTGCATCAGCGCATCCAGCACTGCAGGCTTGTCTAACAAGCTCGAATGCATGCCTTGGGCAATGGAGGTCAGCAGCCGCTGGTGCGCCTCCATGCGGGCGGTGAGCATGCGCGCCCAGAGATCTGCTGTGGAGGTTTGTTGCGCGGTAGTGGTGGCCTGGCTGCGCTCATCGAAAAACTGTGCCATTACAAAGCCTGCAGTCAGCATGGCTGCCACCACAAAACCCAGCAAGATGAGCAGCAAACCACGCAGACCACTGCCCCCAACGCCGGGCGGCCTCAACCGCTGTAGCTGCTGGCTATGGAAGGATGGAAAGGTAGATTTCTTGGAAAGACGCACATCCGACTATAGGCAGGAGCGAGGTGCGTTTTACACGGGTAGAACCCTTGAAAGACACCGCCTCAAAGCGGTGTACGTTGCAAGCACTACTCGAAATTAAATGCCTGCAACGGTTTGCAGCGCAGAGGGCTGGGGCAAATTGAGCACATTGCCCGTGCCCGCAATCAAGCCATGCTCACGCAGGTGGCGCAGAACCCGGGAAAAGGTTTCTGGCGCAATTCCTAACTGGGCGGCAATGGTGCGCTTGCGCTGGTTGAGGGTAACGCGCAGAGTGCCGTTGTCCGCATGCTGGGCGTGGCGCAGCAGCCATTGTGCGCAGCGCGCCTCTGCATCTTGGGCCAGACGACTGACGGCCGTTTCTGTCTGCTGGCAGTAGCCTTGGGCCATGTCGCGCACCAACGCGGTCACCGTATCTGGCAAAGCGTTCAGACCGTCTTGAAAAGATGCCAGCGATACCCTGCGGACGCGAACACGCGAATCCGTCACCATATCTACGCAGCAGGGTTTGCCAGCCAGTACGAATGCCGCATCCAGCCATGCCGGGCCGTTGACGATGCCCAACTGGTGGCGCATTTGCCCCTCATCGCGCACACCCAGCACCACGGTGCCGCTGTCCAAGTACAGAACAGAGTCCGGATGCGCGCCGCGCTGACGCAGCAGTTGCCCCGAGGAAATTACCTCTGCCTGGGCCAAGGGGTCAAATGATGGGATGTGGAACATGGGTACGGACTGTGCCGCAGCGCCTGCCCTAGCGTGTTGAGCCATGTCAATAATATGATGTAGTTTTGAGCAGCCAAGCCTTATCCCACAAGCCTTTCCACCCAGTTGCAGTCTTTCAAAGGCCTTGGTTTTCCCCATAAAAAAACCCGCAGCGCCCGACTGCGGGTTGTGGGGAAATAAAGCCCTGTCAGTGGATGGGGGCACCGCTTTCGAACCACTGTTTGAAAGATGCACGTTCGGCATCGCTGAGCGCGCCGGGGTTGCCAAATGGCATCTTGCGCAGCATCACGACCTGTTGGTAGATGCCTTGGGCGTTTTGCTTGATTTCTTCGGCGGTATCGAACTTGACGTTCTTTTGCGCGATGGTGTTGGCGCTGTGGCACACCACGCAGTGCTGCTGCATCACCGTGTGAATATTTTCATAGCTACCTGCCTTTGCTGTGCTTGGGTTTTCAGCCATTTCGGCCATATTTTTGGCTTCTTCGCCTTGCAGCACAGACTGGCCCACAGGTGCAATCACGGCGGGGTGCACTGCCACAGCAGCGGGCGGCACGGGTTTGAGCCAGGCAATCACGCCGATCAGCACGGCCACGCCCACGGCTGCGTACTTCCAAGGATGGGGGTTGCGACCCAGCTTGTAGCCGTGGCGCATGACGAAGAACTGGCGAATCGCGGCACCGGTGAACATCATCAGAATCAGCACCAGCCAGTTCATCTCGTGTGAATGCAACCAGCCATAGTGGTTGGACAGCATGGCAAACAGCACTGGCAACGTGAAGTAGGTGTTATGCACACTGCGCTGTTTGCCACGTTTGCCGTGGATGGGGTCGACGGGTTCACCTGCCTTGATGGCCGCCACGACCGTCTTTTGGCCAGGAATGATCCAGAAGAACACGTTGGCGCTCATGGAAGTCGCCAGCATGGCACCGATCAGCAAGAACGCTGCCTGGCCGGGGAACAACTGGCAGGCCACATACGAAGCAATACACACCAGCACCAAGACCAGTGCGCCAACGATGCCGTCTCCACCCTCTTTCTCTCCAAAGAGGCGGCAAATGCCGTTGTACAGCAGCCAGAACACGACCAAGAACGCCAGCGCTGCCCCAATCGCCATGCCACTGGACATGACGGGATTGGCGGGGTTGACCAGATAGATGTTGGCGTTCCACAGGTACGACACCGTCAGCAGCGCAAAGCCGGACAGCCACGTGGTGTAGCTTTCCCAGTAGAACCAATGCAGGTGCTCAGGTAGCTTGGGCGGCGCGCCCGCAAATTTCACAGGATGGTAGAAACCGCCGCCATGCACGGCCCACAGCTCACCACTGACACCTTGTTTTTTGAGATCGTCGTCGACGGGCGGCGTCAGGCTGCTGTCGAGAAACACAAAGTAAAACGACGAGCCCACCCAGGCAATGGCGGTAATGACGTGAAGCCACCGCAACAGCAGGTTGGCCCAGTCGAGGATATAGCTTTCCATAGCACTCAACTCCGGCAGCGCAAGGGCTGCCTAAGGATCAAACCTGCTCACCACTGCGGGCGCTCTGAGCAGAAGAAGGGGTCGCGCACCTGGGTTGTCAAAACCATCCTGGGCACCGCTGCGACCTGTCTTTCATCAAAGTGTATGCAGTTTTTGTCGCCAATCGTGCAGAAAATCGCTCGATCTAGGGCAACTACGTAGCCGCGTCAGTGTGATGAAAGCTGCTGCCCTCGCAGCTGCAATAACTGTGCCGCAACCGAGATGGCGATTACTTGCGGCTCTTTGCCCGGCACATCGGCAATCCCAATGGGGCAGGTGATGTGGGCAATTTCCTCGGGCGCAAAGCCGCGCTCGACCAGGCGTCTTTGAAACACCGCCCATTTGGTGGCACTGCCGATCAGGCCAATAAAAGGCACGTCGCCCCGCTCACGCTGGCGGCGCAGGCAGGCACTGATGATGTCCAAATCTTCGGCATGGCTAAAGCTCATCACCAGCACCAGCGATTGCGCGGGCAGATCGCGCACGGCGTCGTGCACAGGCACGGAATGCTCACACTGCACTTGCGGCACGGCGACAGCGGGGAACATGTCGTCGCGGCTGTCGATCCATTGCACGGTGAACGGCAAAGGCTGCAGCACGCGCACCAGCGCATGGCCAACATGCCCTGCACCAAACAAGGCCACCGGCGTGCGCGCGGGTTGCAGGCGCTGCTGGAGTGCACCGACGTTGTGCGTGGTCACGGCACTCAAACGCATCTCTACCGCCCCACCACAACACTGCCCCAGCGACGGGCCCAGCGCCAGACGGTGGAGGCGTGCATCGCCCGGCAAACCTTGCCGCAGCCAGTCCCGTGCCAGGCGAGCAGCTTCCCATTCCAGATGGCCACCACCCACAGTGCCAATTTGCTGACCAGCTTGTACCGCCATCCACGCGCCCGCACCGCGCGGTGCAGAGCCTTGTGTGGCCACCACTTCCACCAAACATACCGGCGCATGTACCACTGCCGCATGCAGACGTTCCCAATCGTTCACCCGAAGACCTTTCTTGCGTTATCAGCGACACAGCAAGCACAAGCCTTGCCACTTTTGTCCGCTGGCAGATCGCGCTAAGCTTGCCGCATGTCTGACCAGCCTCGCCCTACTTCGACCGCCCATCCTAAGCGCCATTGGCTGTGGGGCGGCCTAGCCGCCGCAATGGCTGCATTGCTGGCGGCCTGCGGTGTTAAACCCAGTGTGCCCCCGGGCAGCAGCGCAGCTGCAGCGGGCGCATCCAGCGCCACCTCGGCGCGCGCTTACCGTCAGGATGCCGCCAAACACTTGTATGCCCAAAACACTGCACGCATTTACCAGGGCCGACTGCCGCCCATGCTGTATGCCGTGGGCACCCTGGAGGTGAACCTGGGGCGCAAAGGTGAGGTGCGCAGCTTGCACTGGATGCGCGCACCGCGCCATGCACCCGAAGTGATCAAGGAAATTGAGCGCACCGTGCGCGCCGCTGCACCATTTCCAGTCGCCAGCAGGCTGGGTTATGTGACCTATACCGACACTTGGCTGTGGGACAAATCGGGCAAGTTCCAGCTCGACACCCTGACCGAAGGCCAGCGCGACGGCATGTAGACGCCTCAACAAAAAGAGAGCGGCTGGCCCTTGTTTTTTATAGGTTTCAGAGATAAAACTATCTGAAATCCAGCAAATACGAAGGCCAGCCGCTCTCTTTTTTGTTTTAACTGTGCACCATTTACGAGCCGCGGTAGGTCGAATAGCTCCAGGGGCTGACGAGCAATGGCACGTGGTAATGCTGGTCGGTGTGCGCTACCCCAAAGTCCAGACTCACCACATTCAGAAAATTAGGCTCGGGAAGTTGCACGCCTTTTGCTTTGAAGTAGCCTGCAACATCGAAAGACAAGCGGTAAGTGCCCACTTGGAGACTCTGGTTGTCGAAAAGTGATGCATCGGTGCGGCCATCGTGGTTGAGCGTCAGGCTTTTCACCAGTGTGGCGGTATCACCTTGCGTAGCAAACAACTTCACCTCCATGCCAGCTGCAGGGCAGCCGTGCATGGTGTCTAGAACGTGGGTACTCAAGCCCATGGGGGTAACTCCTTAATGTGCTGTGGCTGCCTTGCAGCCGCTTGTTTACCAAAAGTGTATACAATTTTTGCTCAAACGCATCTATGATGATCCCTATGGAAACATCCTCCACCAGCGCCATTGCCGACGCACTCACCCGCGCCATCGTCGAGCACAAGTTGCTGCCCGGCACCAAGCTGGCGGAACAAAAGCTGGCCGACCACTTCGGTGTCTCGCGCACCCTGGTCAGGCAAGCTTTGTTCCAGCTTTCGCAAAACCGCCTGGTCACGATGGCCCCCGCGCGCGGCGCTTTTGTGGCAACACCGTCGGTCGATGAGGCCAAACAAGTCTTTGCCGTGCGCCGCATGCTGGAAGCCGAAATGACCCGCGCCTTTGTGCGGCAGGTCACGCCCAAGCAGATCAAAGCGCTCAAGCACCATATTGCCGCCGAGAAAAAAGCCATGGAGCGCAATGACGTGGGCCAGCGCACGGAGCTGCTGGGCGACTTTCACGTGGTCATGGCCGAGCAGATGGGCAACACCGTGCTGGCGCAAATTCTGGGCGATTTGATCTCGCGCTGCGCCCTCATCACGCTGATGTACCAGAGCACCCTGGCCGCCGAGCATTCGCACGAAGAGCACGAAGCCATCGTGACAGCCTTGATCGATAAAGACGAAGACACCGCTGTGCGCCTGATGCAGGAACACCTGGAGCATGTCGAGCAAGGGTTGACCTTTGACCGTGACATGCCTACCAATGATTTGTCCATGGCGCTGTCCAGCGTCACCCTTTGAGTTTGTTCCGGAAACCATGACCTACAACGCCTGCGCCCCCTACCCCCGTGATTTGATCGGCTACGGCCGCCACACACCGCACCCGCAATGGCCGGGGCAAGCGCGCGTGGCGGTGCAGTTTGTGCTCAATTACGAGGAAGGTGGCGAAAACTGCGTGCTGCATGGCGATGCCGCCAGCGAGCAGTTTCTGTCGGAAATGTTCAACCCTGCCGCCTACCCCGAGCGCCATATGAGCATGGAAGGCATTTACGAATACGGCAGCCGCGCCGGCGTGTGGCGCATCCTGCGTGAGTTTGAAAAGCGCGACCTGCCGTTGACCGTATTTGGCGTGGCCACGGCCCTGCAAAAGCACCGCGATGTGGCACAGGCCTTTCACGAACTGGGCCATGAAGTGGCCTGCCATGGTCTGAAATGGATTCATTACCAAGGCGTGCCCGAAGAAATTGAGCGCGCGCACCTGGCGCAGTGCATGCAGATCTTTGAAGAGATTTACGGCCACGACGGCGACCACGGTCTGGGTTGGTACACCGGGCGCGATAGCCCCAATAGCCACCGCATCGTGGCCGATGACGGCCGCTTTAGCTACGACAGCGATTACTACGGCGACGACCTGCCGTTCTGGATGACCGTCGGCAAGACCGACGGCAGCCAGCACCAGCAATTGATCGTGCCGTACACGCTGGACTGCAACGACATGCGCTTTGCGCTGCCCCAGGGTTACTCGCACGCCGATCCGTTCTTTCAATACCTCAAAGACACGTTCGATGCGCTGTACGCAGAAGGCGATCCGCAAGGCGACAACGCCCCCAAGATGATGAGCATTGGCATGCACTGCCGCTTGCTGGGTCGCCCCGGCCGCATCACGGCGCTGCAGCGCTTCCTCGACCACATCCAACAGCATGACAAGGTGTGGGTAGCGCGACGGATTGATATTGCGCGCCACTGGGCACAGCACTTTCCAGCGCCAGCTTTGTAATCAATATTTAAGTCAAATTAGCCTCTAGCGCTTATCCAGCCTGCGCAAGCAGCTCTTGTTTTAGATAGGAAGCACCATGGCCCTGACCTTGGAACAACTCAACGCTGCGGACACCGCAACGGCCGTGCAGCTGCTCGATGGCCTGTATGAACATTCGCCATGGATTGCTGAGGCCGCACTGGCCCAGCGCCCGTTCAAGTCGCAGGCGCACCTGAAATACGCCATGGCGCAGGTTCTGGACAAAGCCGGGGTGCAGCCGCAACTGGATTTGATCCGTGCCCACCCGGAGCTTGCAGGCAAAGCCATGGTGGCCAAGACGCTGACGGCGGAGTCCACCAACGAGCAAAAAACTGCGGGCCTGACCAGTTGCACACCCCAAGAGTTTGCGCAAATCCAGCAGCTCAACGCCGACTACAACGCGCGTTTCGGCTTTCCCTTTATTGTGGCCGTGCGTGGCCCGCGTGGCACGGGCCTGACCAAGCAGGACATCATCGAGACATTCGCTCGGCGCCTGAACAACCACCCCGACTTTGAGCGAGCCGAAGCCATTCGCAACATCCACCGCATTGCCGAAATTCGCCTGAACGACAAGTTTGGCTACGCGCCTACCTTGGGCAACGATGTATGGGACTGGCAGGAAAAACTGGCCCAGCATAGCGAGCCGGGCTACGTCGAAAAAGGCCAGCTCACCGTCACCTACCTGACCGATGCCCACCGCGCCTGCGCCCAGCGCATCAGCCACTGGATGCGTGACTGCGGCTTTGATGAGGTTGAGATTGATGCAGTCGGCAACGTCGTGGGCCGCTACCGACCGGCGCAAGAACAAGGTAAGTATTTATTGACCGGTAGCCATTACGACACCGTGCGCAACGGCGGCAAGTACGACGGCCGCCTGGGCATCTTTGTACCCATGGCCTGCGTGCGCGAGCTGCACCGCCAAGGCAAGCGCCTGCCTTTTGGCATTGAAGTGGTGGGCTTTGCCGAAGAAGAAGGCCAGCGCTACAAGGCCACGTTCCTGGGCTCTGGCGCTTTGATTGGCGACTTCAAGCCCGAGTGGCTGGAACAAAAAGACGCCGATGGCATCACCATGCGCGAGGCCATGCAGCATGCAGGCCTGTGCGTTGACGACATTCCCAAAATCCAGCGTGATGCCGCGCAGTATCTGGGCTTTATCGAGGTACACATTGAGCAAGGCCCGGTGCTCAATGAGCTGGACATTCCGCTGGGCGTGGTCACCTCCATCAACGGTGGTGTGCGCTATGTCTGCGAGATGATTGGCACGGCCAGCCACGCAGGCACCACCCCGATGAATCGCCGCCGTGATGCCGCACTGGGTGTCGCCGAACTGGCCCTGTACATGGAGCAACGCGCTGCGCAAGATGGGGACAGCGTGGCCACCATCGGCATGCTGCAAGTGCCCAACGGCTCCATCAACGTGGTGCCCGGCAAGTGCATGTTCACGATGGACATGCGCGCGCCGACCGACCCGCAGCGCGATGCCATGGTCAAGGACGTGCTGGCCAAGCTGGATGAAATTGCCACCCGCCGAGGTCTGCAAACCAAGCTGGAACTGGCCATGCAAGCAGCTGCTGCACCGAGCGACGCAGCGCTGCAGGCGCGTTGGGAAAAGGCTGTAGAGGCACTGGGTGTGCCCATCTACCGTATGCCCAGCGGCGCAGGCCACGATGCCATGAAGCTGCACGAAATCATGCCGCAGGCCATGCTGTTTACGCGTGGGCTGAACAGCGGCATCAGCCACAACCCCCTGGAATCGACCACCAGCGACGACATGCAACTGGCCGTCGATGCCTTCAGCCATGTGCTGCAGCAACTGGCCGCCGACTAACAACTGATTAAAGAGACAAGCACATGACCCAAGACCGCCAAGCCACCTACGCCGCGCTGGATGCGTGGATTGATGCCCACTTTGATGAGCAGGTGCAGTTTCTGCAAGCACTGGTGCAGGTGCCCACCGACACCCCGCCCGGCAACAATGCGCCCCACGCCGAGCGCACGGCGGACCTGATTGCAGCGTTTGGTTTCAACGCGGAAAAACACGCCGTGCCTGAGCAAGAGGTGAAAGACTACGGCATGCAGACCATCACCAACCTGATCGTGCGCCGCCCTTATGGCACACCGGGCGATGGCGGCAAGACCATTGCGCTGAACGCCCACGGTGATGTGGTGCCACCCGGAGAAGGCTGGAGCCATGACCCGTATGGCGCCGTCATCGAAGACGGCAAGATGTACGGCCGCGCCACAGCGGTAAGCAAGAGCGATTTTTCCAGCTTCACCTTTGCGGTGCGTGCGCTGGAAGCTGTAGCCAAGCCCACCAAGGGCGCGGTGGAGTTGCACTTTACCTATGACGAAGAGTTCGGCGGCGAACTGGGCCCCGGCTGGTTGCTGAAAAAAGGGCTGACCAATCCTGATTTGATGATTGCCGCCGGTTTTAGCTATGAAGTGGTCACCGCCCACAACGGCTGCCTGCAAATGGAAGTGACCGTGCACGGCAAGATGGCCCATGCTGCCGTGCCCCACACTGGGGTGGACGCATTGCAAGCGGCTGTCGCAATCATGAATGGCTTGTATGCAGAGAACATGAAGTACCAGCAGGTGCTGTCCAAAGTGCCTGGCATCAAGCACCCCTACGTGAACATTGGCCGCATTGAAGGCGGCACCAACACCAATGTGATCCCCGGCAAAGTCATGCTCAAACTCGACCGCCGCATGATTCCCGAAGAAAACCCGGTGGAAGTGGAAGCCTCGATGCGCGCCGTAATTGCCAAGGCCGTGGAGCACTTCAACACCGAGCGCGGTTATCAGGGTGAGGACGCCGTGCGCGTGGACATCAAACGCCTGCTGCTGGCCCATGCCATGACGCCTTTGGCAGGTAACCAGCCGTTGGTAGATGCCATTCAAACCCATGGCGAAGCGGTATTTGGCGAAAAGCCGCCCGCCGTAGGCACCCCGCTGTACACCGACGTGCGCTTGTATGTGGAGCGCGGCATTCCCGGCGTAATTTACGGTGCAGGCCCGCGCACCGTGCTGGAGAGCCACGCCAAACGCGCCGATGAGCGTCTGGACCTGGAAGATTTGCGCCGCGCCACCAAGGTGGTGGCCCGCAGTCTGGTGGACTTACTGGCTTAAAGCTGGCACAGCCCCTTCGGGGGCTTTTTTATTGCCGCCCGCACACCACCCGTGGTGCGTGGAATACCGGGGCCATCGGCCACCGCAACGCCTCGAAAAAAAATATTTCACATCGGGTGCATCCAAACACAGCGCTGGCGGGTAGTACCAGTAGCAGCACCACAAAGCTGCGCGGCCCTCATCCCATCACCTTGTTTGGAGAATCACGATGACTACCTCAACTGCACTCCGTTTTGCGCCCCTGGCCCTGGTTGGCGCCGCAGCAGCCTTGCTGAGCGCCTGCGGCGCTATGTCGCATTCCACCGCCCACCATAGCTTCTCGCAGCAGGGTCTGCCTGCATCCATTCAGGTGCCCGCCGGCCACAAGGTGGCCTGGGAAACCGTGGGCAGCGGAGACATCACTTATGAATGTCGCGACAAAGCCAATGCACCTGGACAAACCGAATGGGTATTCGTCGGCCCCGATGCCGTGCTCAAAAGCCGCGACGGCAAACAAGTAGGCCGCTATTACGGCCCACCTGCGACCTGGGAAGCAGCAGACGGCTCCAAGCTCACAGCCACACAACTGGCAGTTGCCCCATCGGGGGCAGGCCACTTGCCCTACCAATTGGTCAAGGCCAATCCGGCGATGGGACAAGGCGATCTGACAGGTGTCAGCTACATCCAGCGCGTGGCCTTGCAAGGCGGCGTTGCCCCCAGCGACAAACCTTGCACCTCAGCCACCAAAGGGCAAAAAGCCATGGTGAAGTACCAGGCCGACTACATCTTCTGGAAGCCCATGTAGGCCTGCACTACACTGGGGGGAGGATTGCTTTTCCACCCTCCCCCTACGGGCTTGCCTGTGCCAACTTTGAACCCCGCCGCTGACACCGCTTTGGATCATGACGCTGAGTTGCAAGCCTGCGCACGTGGCGACCGCGTGGCCTTGCAGCGTATTTACGAAAGCGAAGCGCGCTACCTGCTGGGCGTGGCGCTGCGCATTGTGCGCGACCGGGCCACGGCAGAGGATGTGCTGCACGATGCGTTTCTTGCCATCTGGCGCGGTGCTGCCAGTTTCGATGCCCGCCGCGGTGCGGGCCGAGGTTGGATTTACACCGTAGTGCGCCACACGGCCCTGAACCGCATGCGCAGCAGTGCACGCGCAGTCACACTGGATGAACCCGCTGCAGCCGCACGCGATGCCCAAGCCGCCATCGAGGCTTGGCATGACAGCAGCCATGATTTGACCCACCAAGCGGCACTGGGCCGCCTGGGCCTGTGCCTTGAAGGGCTGGAGCCTGCCCGCCGTGCCTGCCTGTTGCATGCCTATATAGACGGCTGCACGCACAGTGAAATTGCGGCACGGGTGCAAGCACCACTGGGCACCGTCAAAGCATGGATTCAGCGCAGTCTTCGCTCCCTGCGGGAATGCATGCAATGAGTACCGAGAGCCACCTGCCGCCGCCATCGAACGATGATGGCAACTACGACGATATCGATACACAGGCTGGCGAGTATGTGCTGGGCACACTCGATGGCGCCGAACGCCATGCCATGCACATTCGCCTGCCGCACGACCCTGCTTTGCGGGCCGCCGTCGATGCCTGGGAGGTTCGGCTGCACCCTTTGACTCGTGGAGTGGCGCCAGTCCAGCCCTCTGCAGCGGTGTGGCAACGCATTGCAGCCAGTACCGCACAAGCACACCCCAGCTCTTCCACGCGCCAAGCGGCAGCACCGCGCTGGTGGCAGTGGGACAGTCTGGCCCTGTGGCGCGGGCTGGCTGGCACGGGATTGACGGCGGCAGCCGTGCTTTGCGCGATGCTGCTCGCAGGCCCGGCACCACAGCCCGCTGCAGCCCGCTATTTTGTGGTGCTGGCCGCACCGCAAAATCAAGCACCAGGCTGGCTGGTGCAAGCCCAGGCTGCAGGAAATCTGCGCTTGGTACCGCTCAGTCCTGACGTGATTCCTGCGGAGAAATCATTGCAGTTCTGGACCAAGGCAGACAGCTGGTCTGCCCCCGTGTCACTGGGCTTGGTCACACCGGGCCAGGCCATCGAAGTGCCGGTTGATCAGCTTCCCCCGCTGCAGCCCAACCAGCTGTTTGAGTTGACGCTGGAGCCTGCCGGTGGCTCGCCCATTGACCGCCCTACTGGCCCAATCCAATTCATTGGCCGGGCTGTGCAGCTGTAAGACTCAGCCAGCAACGCCTGCCGCACAGCGCACTTAAGCGCCAGGCCAGCCATGCACAACAGGGTTTTAACGGAGGGTTCTTGCAGCCGCTTTGTATACACTTTTTGTATGGATATATGTACATCTGAGATGCAGCATTGCCCACCTCATCGCAAAAGCCCCAAGGAAAGCCGCTATGCCCAACACCGTGCACCCCGTTGATGAAAAACTCCCTTTAGGTCGCGTCACCGCACTGGGTTTGCAGCATGTACTGGTGATGTATGCCGGCGCAGTGGCCGTACCACTGATTGTGGGGCGGGCATTAAATCTGCCTCCTGAGCAAGTCGCCATGCTGATTTCGGCCGACTTGTTTGTTTGCGGGGTGGTCACATTGATTCAAGCCATGGGCTGCACGCAGTGGTTTGGCATCAAGCTACCGGTGATGATGGGCGTGACCTTTGCTGCTGTTGGCCCCATGGTGTCGATGGCGCAGTCCACAGGGGGGCACGCTGGCGCGGGGCTGATCTTTGGCGCGGTCATCGGGGCAGGCATTGTCTCCATGCTGATCGCCCCCATCATCAGTCGCTTGCTGCGCTTTTTCCCGCCGGTGGTCACCGGCACCATCATCACGGTGATTGGCATCAGCCTGATGCGGGTGGGCATCAACTGGATTTTTGGCAACCCCGTAGGCCCGACTGCCCCCAGCGTTCCCAACCCCGAACATTTGAAGTGGCTCTCAGAAGCGCAAGCCATGGCCGGTGCGCCCGGCACCTCGCTGCCGCCCGTACCCGCTGGTTTTGCAGTAGTTCCCACTATTCCCAATCCCAAATATGCAGACCTGACCGGCGTAGGTATCTCCGGCGTTGTGCTGCTGACCATCTTGCTGGTGGCGCGCTTTGGCAAAGGATTTTTTGCCAATATCTCCGTGCTGCTGGGCATTATTGTGGGCGGCGTGATTACAGCGGCCATGGGCCTGATGGACTTTCACAAAGTGGCCGAAGCCAAGTGGTTCAACCTGGTATTGCCTTTTGAAATAGCCACACCGGTGTTTGATCCGATCCTGATTTTGACCATGACGCTGGTAATGATTGTGGTGATGATCGAATCGACCGGCATGTTCCTGGCCCTGTCCGACATGACTGGCAAAAAGATCAGCCAAACCGAACTCACGCGCGGTCTGCGCACCGATGGCCTGGGCACGCTGATTGGCGGCATCTTCAACACTTTCCCCTACACCAGCTTCTCGCAAAACGTAGGCTTGGTCGCGGTCACCGGCGTCATGAGCCGCTGGGTGTGCGTGGCAGGCGGCGTGATTTTGATTGTGCTGGGCGTGCTGCCCAAGATGGCAATGCTGATTGAGTCGCTGCCCACCGTCGTGCTGGGCGGCGCAGGCCTGGTGATGTTTGGCATGGTGGTCGCCACCGGCATCCGCATCTTGTCCAACGTGGATTTCAAGCACAACCGCAACAACGCCATGATTGTGGCCGTATCGATTGGCGTGGGCATGATCCCGCTGGTAGCGCCGAACTTTCGCCAATGGATGCCACACGCCATCCACCCGCTGATTGAATCCGGTATCCTTTTGGCCTCGCTGGCGGCCGTACTTTTGAATGTGTTTTTCAATGGTACCCGTGGCGACACCCAAGCTGTAATCAATGCTGCACGCCAGGCAGACGCCCACTAACGCGTTGTGTCTTTGGTCTTTGCCTGGTCATCACTGGGCCCTGTCAAACCCCTTGGCTATCGCGCAAGGGGTTTGTGCCTGAGGCTTTGTACATTGCAGCGGACAAACCGTTCATCCCTTTGACATACAAGACCTAGGGTAAGCTCCGAGGTCAACAAGCCCGTGGGGCTTGATTTGCCAGATTCACGAGATATTTTTGTATGACGCAAACTCTGTCCACCGCTGAACAAGCCCTGCGCGATGCAGCGCGTGAGTACCACTCCACCCCTAACAAGGGCAAGATTTCCGTTACCCCTACCAAGCCGCTGTCCAACCAGCGCGACTTGTCGCTGGCGTACTCGCCCGGCGTGGCTTACCCCTGTCTGGACATTGAGGCCGACCCTTCCAAAGCCCATGAGTACACCTCGCGCGGCAACCTGGTTGGCGTGATCACCAATGGCACTGCCGTGCTGGGTCTGGGTGATATTGGCCCGCTGGCTGCCAAGCCGGTGATGGAGGGCAAGGGTTGCCTGTTCAAGAAGTTTGCGGGTGTGGACGTGTTCGACATCGAGCTGGCCGAGCGCGATCCCGACAAATTGATCGACATCATTGCCTCGCTGGAACCCACCTTGGGTGGTATCAACCTCGAAGACATCAAAGCACCTGAGTGCTTCTACATCGAGCAAGAACTGTCCAAGCGCATGAACATTCCGGTGTTTCACGACGACCAGCACGGCACGGCCATCATCTCCAGCGCAGCTTTGCTCAACGGCCTGGAATTGGTCGACAAGAAGATCGGCGAAGTCAAAGTCGCTGTTTCTGGCGCGGGCGCTGCGGCGATTGCCTGTGTGAACGTGATGGTGGGCCTGGGCGTCAAGCAGTCGAACGTCTTCATGTGCGACTCCAAGGGCGTGATCTACAACGGCCGCCCCGGTGGTTTTGACGCATCCAAGGCCGTCTACGCCCAGGACACTGAACTGCGCACACTGGCTGATGCGGTCAACGGCGCCGACGTATTTTTGGGCTGCTCAGCACCTGGCGTGTTGACCGCAGAGATGGTCAAGACCATGGCCGACAAGCCCATCATCTTGGCGCTGGCCAATCCAGAGCCCGAAATCCGCCCTGAGTTGGCCAAGGCCGTGCGCCCGGACTGCATCATGGCCACCGGCCGTTCGGACTACCCCAACCAGGTCAACAACGTCCTGTGCTTCCCCTACATCTTCCGCGGCGCACTCGATTGCGGCGCCACCAAGATCACAGAAAGCATGAAGCTGGCGTGCGTGCGCGAAATCGCTGCCCTGGCCAAGCAGGACGTGTCGGACGAAGTCGCCGCCGCCTACCAAGGCAAAGAACTGAAGTTCGGCCCCGACTACCTGATCCCGACACCGTTTGACACCCGCTTGATCTTGCGCATTGCGCCTGCCGTGGCGCAGGCCGCTGCAGAATCCGGTGTGGCCACACGCCCCATCGAAGACATCGAAGCCTACCGCGAGAGCCTGTCGCGCTTTGTCTACCAGACCAGCATGTTCATGCGCCCCGTGTTTGCTGCCGCCAAGAGCGATGTGCAACGCGTCGCCTATGCCGAAGGTGAAGACGAGCGCGTACTGCGCGCCGTGCAGGTGGTGGTGGAAGAAGGCTTGGCCAAGCCCATCTTGATTGGCCGCCCCGCCGTGATCGAAGCGCGCATCGCCAAGGCTGGATTGCGTCTGCAACCCGGCGTAGATGTCGAAATCTGCAACCCTGAAGACGACCCGCGCTTTCGCCAGTACTGGGAGGCTTACCACCAGCTCATGGGCCGCGACGGCATCACGCCAGAGACCGCCAAGTCTGCCGTGCGTCGCTCCAACACCCTGATTGCGGCACTGATGGTCAAGCTGGGCGATGCCGATGCCATGCTGGCCGGTTTGATGGGCCGCTTTGACCGTCACCTGGACTACATCGAGACCGTGCTGGGTCACAAGCCCGGCGCTGACCGCCTGGCAACCGTAAACGCGCTGATGCTGGAAGGCCGCACCCTGTTTATTGCAGACACCTACATCAACGAAGACCCCAGCGCGCAAGAGCTGGCCCAGATCGCCAAGCTGGCCGCCGACGAAGTGGCACGCTTTGGCTTGCCGCCCAAGGTGGCCTTCCTGTCGCATTCCAACTACGGCTCTTCCACCCGCAAGTCGGCATTAAAGATGCGCGAAGCACGCAACCTGTTTGCAGCTGCCAACCCCGGCATCGAATGCGACGGCGAAATGCATGGCGACGCGGCACTGGACGAGACGGTGCGTGAGCGCTCCTTGCTGGATTCAAGCCTGACCGGCGAAGCCAACATCCTGATCTGCCCGAACCTGGATGCGGCGAACATTCTGTTCAACGTGCTCAAGACCACGGGCTCACACGGCACCACCATCGGCCCTATCCTGATGGGTGCCAACGCAACGGCCCACGTGCTGACCCCGTCCTCCACCGTGCGTCGCGTGGTGAACATGACGGCCTTGTCGGCAGCCCAGGCACAGGCCTGCAAGGCGTAATCACCCCAGCGCAGTCGAAATGAAAGCCCTTGGCAGAAATGCCAAGGGCTTTTTTTGTGCATGAACTTCAAGATTCATAGCTGCGTGCCTTAGTGAACCCTAGGTTTCCCATATAAAACATCGTGAAATCTATGAAATACGTGGGCTCACTGCTCTGAATAAATGCATCTGCACGCGCATTCTTTCGCATTGGAACCCGCGATCTCCGCCCCGCTCAGAACTGCCGACGCAGGTGATAAAGATCACTGTTGACGCAGACATCAAAAAGTGGGGCGAAGCAGTTAAAGCTGCGGGCGCCACTTCTGACTAAAAGGCTTGTCTGAACCGCCCCAAAGAAACCGCCTTTCGGCGGTTTTTTTACGCGGTCGCTGCGAAATAGATAGCTACCTGCCTTTGAGTCTCAATGAATCCAAAGTCATTTGGCATTGAAAGCGTTGAGAAACAACGGCATGCAGCTATCTTATTCAAAAGCTCAAGCCGCCAAACGCTGCTCCAGCAGCGCCACGGCATCGTGCGCATTCATCGCTTTGGCACAAGTCAGTGCTGTGGTGCCTTGGTGATCTGCTTGCCCAATGCACGCCCCGCGCTCCAGCAGCAAATTCACGATATCCGTGCGATTGAACATGGCCGCAAACATCAGCGGCGTACGGCCATCGGGCGAAGGGCCATCCACCTGCGCACCGTTGTCAAGCAACAGCCGCGTCATCTCTGCATCGCCCTTGAATGCAGCCCCTGCCAAAGGCGTCTGTCCACGGCCATTCACCTGCTGCGCATCTGCGCCATGTTGCAGCAGCACCTTGGCAGCCTCAGCATGACCGTAATAGCTGGCCAACATGATCAAACTATCGCCCTTGGCATTGCGCAACGTAGCAGGCAAACCATTTTCTAGCCACAGCTTGAGCTGCGCCGCATCACCTTGTCGAGCGGCATCGAACACGCGCTCTGCAAACTCCAAGGTTGCGTCGTCCAAAGGTGGGATAGGTTCACTCATAGATCAATGTCCTTATATATACACGCCACAATATTCAGAGTGGACCGCTGCAGTCAGTGTAGATAGATACAACAAAACTATCAATTTCAAAATTTAGATAGTCAAAATTAAACAAAACTATCCGACCAAATTTTTTATAGATTCAAAAAATTCACTCCATTGGACCTCGTTCTCGCGAAGGGAAATGAGCGGCTAAACCTTGTGTAGAATATGCAGCTTCCGGAGGTTTGGGTGAGCGGTTTAAACCAGCAGTCTTGAAAACTGCCGACTCGCAAGGGTCCGTGAGTTCGAATCTCACAGCCTCCGCCACATTGAACTAAGTTATTGAAATCGCTTCATATGAAGGAGTTTTACTCCTGAAGTGGTACAAATGACTGGTACACAGCGGCAGCAAGGGATTCGGTCAGCCAAGGACGCTGACATGCCAACCTACATGCGCAAAGACGACCACGTGTTGATTTCCACGCAGAACTGACCCGCCGGGCATGCGGACAAAAACTTGGACT
>JADKLW010000136.1_pt2 | contig 34827 bp, 31 predicted proteins | sample 8641881 | NCBI WGS metagenome assembly JADKLW01 (sample SAMN16272185, study PRJNA661076) | feces metagenome | isolation source: fecal sample from diarrhoea affected cattle B | host: Bos taurus | place: South Africa: Lokaleng Village, Mahikeng | collected 2019-09 | reverse complement strand
TGGATAATCTGAATCTTCGAAAAGTGTCGGTCGCTAATTATTGATCCATTCAGTAAACCCGTGTGGGACACATAATGAACGACTTTAGCGATCTCAGGAGATTTTCAAGAAAACCAATGGTGCCCAGAAGAGGACTCGAACCTCCACATCCTTGCGAATACTAGCACCTGAAGCTAGCGCGTCTACCAATTCCGCCATCTGGGCACGCCGATACATTACCGGTGTAGCAGCGGGCGATTAGCGCTATGAAGATGATATTGTCAATGATTCATCTGCGCTTATCTGCAATCAAATTGTTTTGGCGAGATTGTTCGCTCTAATATACTATAATTGATCTTGCTATTAATTGGATTCGGATATTGCGTGAAGCGTGCCGGTCGGGCACAAGCGCGCGCAGAATATAGATATTTGCGACAAGAAACGGATACTGGATTATGACGCTCGACGGGCAACTGATTTGTATTTTTGGTGGTGGTGGATTTTTGGGCCGCTATATATCACAGCATCTCTTGTCGCGCGGCGCACGCGTGCGGGTGGCTGAACGTGATCCTAAAAATGCATTCTATATCAAACCGCTAGGCAATCTAGGACAGACCCAGCTTTGCAGTGCGGATGTAACCAAAAAAGATAGCGTCCTCCGCGCAGTACATGGCTGTGATGCCGTCATCAATCTGGTGGGCATATTAGACGGTGATTTTGATGCTGTGCATGTGACAGGCGCTCGCAACATTGCCGAAGCGGCGACGCAGGCAGGGTGCGGCGCCTTGGTCCAGATGTCAGCTATAGGTGCGGATACTGCATCGCCATCCCGCTATGGGCAGAGCAAAGCAGAAGCAGAGGAAGCAGTGCTGAGCGCTTTTCCAGAGGCGATCATTCTGAGGCCGTCTATTGTCTTTGGCCGGGAAGACCAGTTTATCAACCGTTTTGCGGGGATGATCCGGATGTTGCCTATTGTTCCAATCATTCGCGGTGAAACCAAGCTTCAGCCGGTGTTTGTCGATGATGTTGCTCAGGTCGTTGCCGAAGCTCTGGAACATCCGGAACTATATGCTGGTCAGGTTTTTGAATTGGGTGGTCCGGAAGTCATTAGCATGTCTGACCTTAACCGGCAGATTGCTAAAAGAATTCGCCGGGACCGGGTGTTTGTTGAACTTCCCGAGATCGCTGCAAAGATTATTGCAAAACTTACAGGCTTTTTACCCGGCGCTCCCATAACATCCGATCAATATAGGATGCTGCTAAAGAACAATGTTGTAAGCGAAGGCCAAGCGGGAATGGAAGCCTTTGGTATAACACCCACACCGCTGGCCGCTGTCGGGCATGGATGGATGGAAACTTATACAATCCATGGCCGTTTTGGGACGCAGGCTAAAGCGGGTTAAACCTTTCGGCGTCAAAACCAGATCAGTAGCGCTGCACCTAGAGCGACGCGATAGATCACAAATACCATCATAGATGCCTTACGCAAAAACTGCATGAGGAAGGTCATTGTCAGTAATGCAGCAACAAAAGTCATAGCGCCTGTAATGAAGGCTTCTTTGAGCAGTTCACTATTCGCCTCCATTAGATCCGGCACGATCAATATGCCGGCCCCCGCGACGGCAGGGATCGATAGAAGAAACGAAAACCGCGCTGATTCAACACGGCTATAGCCCAAGAATCGTGCTGCCGTCATAGTCACGCCCGAACGGCTGGTTCCCGGAATCAGTGCAAGTGCCTGGGCTAAACCGACGATGATTCCGTCTTTAAGTGTCATCTCTTCAAAAGTTTTGACCTGTCGCCCTACTCGGTCTGCAATACCGAGTAATATGCCATATATAATCAGGTTGACGCCTACCAAAGTAGTGCTGCGAAACCCATCCAGATATCCTCCTGTTTTCAGGAATAGACCTACAATTACCGCAGGAATCGTACCGATAATTATCCACCATAACAGGCGACGTTCCGCGTCAGCCTTACCGATACCAATGGTTGCGAAACCCCCCTTGCCTAGAGCAATCACATCTTTGAAGAAGAAAGTAATAATGGCAAGCAGTGACCCCACATGAACGGCAATATCGATCATCGGTCCCTGATCGGAATAACCTGTAAAAACAGGAAGCAGTATTAAATGGCCGGATGAGGAAATTGGCAAAAATTCAGTGACACCTTGCACAATGGCGAGGAGCAGCATTTGAATAAATGTCATGATAGGATCCCGATAATCTGAACGAAATATCCGTATAGAAGCGGCATTTGAATTTGTCGCTAATTTTTGTCAGGGTAGGATTAGGTCCGGATTGATATACAATTAGAAGCCCGCATAAGACAATTAGAGCCCTATGATGTGGAAAATTCTAAATTAGGACAGCAAAGTTGCCCATTTACCAAATTTTTGCGTGACTCTGATTCTGACCTGCTCTATTAAAGCTATATCAACTCGCACCTAGTTCATTCTGAAGAGTCGCCGTTGGAGTTGACCCAAATATAATAAAACTACTGGAAATGAGTGACGGGCATGGCAAAAGTCGCAAATAAACTAGATATGTTGAAATTTGTTAGTACCGGACAAAATTATCCGGAAAAGCGCGAACCGATTTTACGCGCCGAAGATTTTCGTGAAATTGCTGATCGTTATGATCCAGCAAAAGCGGCTGAGCAGGCTTCTCGTTGCTCACAATGCGGAGTGCCTTATTGCTCCGTCCACTGTCCTCTGCACAATCATATCCCGGACTGGCTTCGGCTAACTGCGGAAGGAAGGGTCAGGGAAGCCTATGAAATGTCGAACCTCACTTCCACGATGCCAGAGATTTGCGGACGCATCTGCCCACAGGATCGATTGTGCGAAGGTAATTGCGTTATCGAATTTTCCGGCCATGGCGCAGTTACCATTGGGGCGGTAGAAAAATATATTACCGATACAGCTTGGGATGAAGGTTGGGTCGAACCCTTGGTACCTGGAAAACCTCGCGGCCAATCAGTTGGCATTATCGGGGCTGGGCCTGCAGGTCTGACGGCTGGCGAATATTTGCGCGCGGCTGGCTATGACGTGCATATTTATGATCGCCATGACCGTGCAGGTGGCTTGCTGACCTATGGTATCCCAGGTTTTAAACTGGAAAAAGACATTATTATGCGACGGGTCCAGCGGCTGAAAGATGGCGGGATCAATTTCCATGAGAATTTTGAGGTTGGCAAAGACGCGACACTTGATGACTTGCGGGGCAAACATGATGCAATCCTGATCGCGACAGGTGTTTATAAAGCTCGTGAAATAATGATGCCTGGTGTGGGGGCTCCGGGTGTGGAGGAAGCACTCGCATTCCTTACCGCGTCCAATCGCAAGAGCTTTGGCGATGACGTGCCAGATTTCGACAATGGTCGCTTTAACGCAAAAGACAAAAATGTCGTTGTCATCGGCGGCGGAGACACTGCCATGGACTGTGTCAGGACTTCGATCCGTCAGGGTGCTAAATCGGTAAAATGCCTCTACCGCCGCGACCGCGACAATATGCCCGGCTCTCAGAACGAAGTTAAAAATGCCGAGGAGGAAGGCGTTGAATTCGTCTGGCTGTCAGCCCCTAAAGCAGTGGAGGGCACAGATCATGTCACTGCAGTTAAAGCTACGAAAATGCGTCTTGGTGCGGCCGATGCAAGTGGAAGGCGCTCGCCAGAGGTTCAGCCCGATAGCGAATTTACGCTAGAAGCCGATCTCGTCATCAAGGCGTTGGGCTTTGATGCAGAAGAACTCCCGACCCTGTTCGATTGTCCCGATCTCAGCGTCACACGCTGGGGCACGTTGAGGGTCGATCATAAATCTATGATGACCAATCTCGACGGTGTTTTTGCTGCCGGTGATATTGTTCGCGGGGCAAGCCTGGTTGTTTGGGGGATTCGGGACGGGCGGGATGTGACTGAGCATATGCATAAATTTTTGCGCGAAAAAGCCAATGCGGAAAAGCAAGCGGCCTGAATAGACGCTGCACATCACAATGTGAAAACTGCGAATGACGAAGACTCCATTGATTGAAATGAAAATATAATGACCCATTATTATCCCACACCGGAACATAAGCGGCTTGCTGATACCGGTATGTATCGACCTGAATTTGAATCTGATGCCTGCGGTGTCGGTCTGGTTGCGGCAACTGATGGAAAGCCGTCAAGACGGGTGGTATCATCCGCAATTGATGCGTTGAAAGCAGTTTGGCATCGCGGCGCGGTTGATGCGGATGGAATGACTGGAGACGGTGCAGGCATACATGTTGATTTACCTGCCCGCTTCTTTGATGATGCGGTTGCCGATAGCGGGCACAAGGTCAGACCCAACCGGCTGGCCGTGGGGATGATATTCCTGCCGCGCACGGATTTGAGCGCTCAGGAGACTTGTCGCACCATTGTCGAGGCTGAGATTATCGAAGCCGGTTATACCATTTATGGCTGGCGGCAAGTGCCTGTGGATGTGTCGGTTATTGGTGAAAAGGCACAAAATACCCGGCCCGAAATCGAACAGATCATGATCGCAGGGCCGATGCCGGATCGGCAGAGTGTCGAGGAGTTTGAAAAAAACCTCTACCTCATTCGCCGCCGTATCGAGAAAAAGGCTGTCGCGGCGCAGATACAGGATTTCTATATTTGCAGCTTGTCTTGCCGTTCCATCATTTACAAGGGCCTGTTCCTTGCCGAATCCCTGTCCGTCTTTTACCCTGATCTGCTCGACGAGCGGTTTGAGAGCCGGGTCGCGATTTTCCACCAGCGTTATTCCACCAACACCTTCCCGCAATGGTGGCTGGCACAGCCGTTCCGGACCCTTGCGCATAACGGCGAAGTGAACACGATACGCGGCAACACCAACTGGATGAAAAGCCACGAGATCAAGATGGCAAGCCTCGCGTTTGGTGATCATTCGGAAGATATCAAACCCGTGATTCCCGCTGGCGCTTCGGATACGGCTGCGCTGGATGCCGTGTTTGAAACCATCTGCCGCTCTGGCCGCGATGCACCGACTGCAAAACTGATGCTGGTGCCGGAAGCATGGCAGAATGGCACGGACCTCGATCCTTCGCACCGGGCCATGTATGAATATCTGGCCAGCGTGATGGAACCTTGGGATGGCCCCGCTGCACTTGCCATGACCGATGGTCGCTGGGCCGTTGCCGGAGTGGACCGCAATGCTTTGCGTCCGCTGCGCTATAGCAAAACGTCGGACAACTTGCTGATCATCGGTTCGGAAACCGGCATGGTTGTCGTTCCCGAAAGCCAGATTACCGAAAAAGGGCGCCTTGGCCCCGGACAGATGATTGCCGTTGATCTTCAGGAAGGCGTGGTTTTTGCCGATAAGGAAATCAAGGACCGGATAGCTTCGGAAGAACCCTATGCCGATCTCGTCAAAGGTTTCCGGACGATAGATGATCTGCCCCCCGCTCCGGCGGAATCGGGCATGAACTTTTCCAAGGAAGAATTGATCCGCCGCCAGGCCGCTGCCGGTCACACATTGGAGGACATGGAGATGATCCTCGCCCCTATGGTTGAGGACGCGAAAGAGGCGGTCGGCTCCATGGGCGATGATACTCCTCTGGCTGTCATCAGCCTGAAACCCCGGCAAGTCAGCCATTTTTTCCGCCAGAATTTTAGCCAAGTCACCAACCCGCCGATCGACAGCCTGCGTGAGCGGCACGTGATGAGCCTGCGGACACGTTTTTCCAACCTTGCGAATATTTTGGAAAAAGACAGCCAGAACGAGAATGTTCTGGTGCTCGACAGCCCTGTTTTAAGCTGCGGCGACTGGGAGCGGTTAAAGGCCGGATTTGGCGATGCGGTTGCCACGATTGATTGCACCATGTCGACCACGGGCGGGGCCATTACCTTGCGCGATGCGATTGCCCGGATCCGCGATGAAGCAGAACAGGCCGTGCGTCAGGGCAAGACCGAAATATTCCTGTCTGACGAGAATATTGACGAAGACTATATGTCCATTTCCATGGTCATCGCCACTGCTGCCGTACATACGCATCTGGTCCGCAAGGGGCTGCGTTCTTATGCGTCGGTCAACGTCCGTGCAGCCGAATGTCTGGACACCCATTGCTATGCTGTGCTGATCGGTGTGGGCGCGACGACAGTGAACGCTTACCTGTCCGAAGCCGCGATTGTGGACCGCCATGCCCGCGGGCTTTTCGACGGTCTGTCACTCGATGAATGTATCGCCCGTCACAAAAAGGCCGTGGATGAGGGACTGCTGAAAATCATGTCCAAAATGGGCATTGCCGTGATTTCGAGCTATCGCGGCGGTTATAATTTCGAGGCCGTGGGCCTGTCGCGCGCGTTGTGCAACGACCTGTTCCCCGGAATGCCGACGAAAATTTCCGGCGAAGGCTATGCGTCCTTGTTCATCAATGCCCAGGAGAAACACGGAGCGGCATTTGATGCGGCAGTAGTCCGTTTGCCCGTCGGCGGTTTTTATAAGCAGCGCGACGGCGGCGAAACCCATGCTTACAGCGCGCATCTGATGCATTTGCTGCAAAGCGCAGTCGCACATGACAGCTATTCCTCTTACCTGCAATTTTCACAAGGTGTCCGCGAGCTGGAACCTGTTTACCTGCGCGATTTGATGGAGTTTAACTACGCGCCGGAACCGATTCCGATTGATGAAGTCGAAGCGATTACAGAAATCCGCAAACGGTTTAACACCCCCGGCATGTCGCTTGGTGCGCTTAGCCCCGAAGCCCATGAAACACTGGCCATCGCCATGAACCGGATCGGCGCTAAATCCGTTTCCGGCGAGGGCGGCGAGGAAAAGCGTCGCTATACGCCTTATGAAAATGGCGATAACGCATCCAGCCCGATCAAGCAGGTAGCTTCCGGCCGCTTTGGTGTGACGGCGGAATATCTGGGCGCTTGTGAAGAGCTTGAAATCAAGGTCGCGCAAGGTGCAAAGCCCGGCGAAGGCGGACAGTTGCCCGGCTTCAAAGTTACCGAGTTTATCGCCAAGCTGCGCCATTCGACGCCGGGTGTCACCTTGATCAGCCCGCCGCCGCATCATGACATATATTCGATCGAAGATCTTGCGCAGCTGATTTACGATCTGAAACAGATCAATCCCAAAGCACGCGTCTGCGTAAAGCTGGTTTCCTCTGCCGGCATCGGCACGATTGCGGCTGGCGTTGCCAAGGCCCATGCCGACGTTATCCTGATTTCCGGTAATACCGGCGGGACAGGCGCGTCTCCGCAAACGTCGATCAAATTTGCCGGCACACCATGGGAAATGGGACTTACCGAAGCCAACCAGGTTTTGACGCTGAACAATCTGCGTCACCGGGTAAAGCTCCGCACCGATGGTGGTCTGAAAACCGGCCGTGATATTGTCATCGCGGCGATATTGGGCGCGGAAGAATATGGCCTCGGCACGCTGAGCCTTGTCGCCATGGGCTGCATCATGGTGCGTCAGTGCCATAGCAATACCTGTCCGGTCGGCGTGTGTGTGCAAGATGAAAAGCTGCGCGAAAAATTCACCGGCACACCGGAAAAGGTTATCAACCTGATGACCTATATGGCCGAGGAAGTGCGCGAGATTCTGGCGCGGCTTGGTTTCCGTACTCTGGAAGAAGTTATCGGCCGAACGGAATTGCTACGCCAGGTCAGCCGCGGGGCCGAGCATCTTGATGACCTTGACCTCAACCCGATCCTCGCCAAAGTTGACGCACCGGACGCAGAGCGCACGTTCAATCTGCCAACGCACCGTAATGAAGTGCCTGATAGTCTGGACGCGCAAATGATTGCCGATGCTAAACCGGTATTTGAGCGGCGCGAGAAAATGCAGCTTACCTATACGGTGCGTAACACCCACCGCGCGGTCGGCACACGTTTCTCGGCAGAGATCACCGCCAAATATGGCATGAGCACATTGAACGAAGACCATGTCCATGTCCGTCTGCGCGGCAGCGCGGGGCAATCGCTTGGCGCATTTTTATGTCAGGGGATCACGCTGGAAGTGTTCGGTGATGCGAATGATTATGTCGGTAAGGGTCTGTCAGGCGGCACCATCGTCGTGCGCCAGATGGTCAGTTCACCGCTCGACAGCAAGAGCAATACGATCATTGGCAACACGGTGCTTTATGGCGCGACAGCAGGCCGGTTATTTGCTGCGGGTCAGGCGGGCGAGCGGTTTGCCGTTCGTAATTCCGGCGCGGATGTTGTGGTGGAAGGCTGCGGCGCCAATGGCTGTGAATATATGACCGGCGGCAACGCGGTTATTCTGGGTGCAGTCGGCAATAATTTTGGCGCAGGCATGACCGGCGGCATGGCCTTCATCCTCGACCTCAACCGCGACTTTGCCAAACTTGCCAATCCCGAATCTATTGTCTGGCAACGGCTGGAAAGCGAATATTGGGAACAGCATCTTAAGCGGCTTATCGAGGCACATTTCAAGGCCACCGACAGTAAATGGTCCGAGACTGTTCTGCGCGACTGGGACCGCTGGCGGTTACGCTTCTGGCAGGTTTGTCCAAAAGAAATGCTTACCCGTTTGACGCATCCTTTATCGGACAGCGAAACGATTCAGGCGGCGGAGTAACGCCAAGGACGCACGTTTTTCGGGGCGCGAAACCCGGCTATCGTCATTCCTGCTTAAGCGGGGATGGCGGTAACCGCTTTTTGCTTGCCTGCAGTCATGATATGTCCGCACGGGACAAACCATGACACCAGACAAGCCAACAGGGAGGAACCATAAGCATGTCCCGGATCACGCCCAATTATATAGAAATGAAGGCCGCTGATATGACGGCCAGCAAGGCCTTTTACGAGAAAGCCTTTGGCTTTAACTTCACCGATTATGGTCCGGACTATGCCGGGGAAGAAAGCGGACCTGTGCAAATCGGTCTTGCTGCCGGGGATGAACCTGCGGCCCCTCTCCCGACTTTTGAGGCTGATGATCTGGAAGCGGCATTGGCTCAGGTGACGGCTGCGGGCGGCTTAATTGTCAAAGAGATTTTTGACTATCCCGGTGGCCGCAGGTTTGAATGTATAGACCCGGCGGGTAACCGGCTGGCCATTTACAAGACCGCTGCGATGACCGAATGAAACCGGTCATCCTGCAAAGGAACCGGTAATCCGCATTTCGCGCATCAAGGCTCTTCCCCCGCAGCACAATCCGGCTTAACAGCAACAATATGTGGCATTTATTCCAATTTCCGCTTTGTCCGTTTTCGCGCAAAGTACGTCTGTTACTGGGCGAAAAATCTGTCGGTTACGAACTGGTGCGCGAATCGCCATGGCTACAGCGCGATGAATTTCTGGATATGAACCCTGCTGGCCGGACTCCGGTGATGAGCCACGATCAACGCGACATCATCCTCGCCGATAGCGTCGCGATCTGCGAATATATCGAAGAGACGGTCGAAAAATCCCCGATGATAAATGGCACCGCGACAAATCGGGCCGAGATCCGCAGGCTTGTGGCCTGGTTTGACGAACAGTTTTACGGTGATGTGACTGCGCCATTGCTTTATGAACGCATGCATAAACGCATTGTCCATCGTGCTCCGCCGGATGCCAAGATATTGCGCGAAGCCATGCGGCGGGCCAATGTCCATCTCGATTATATCGACTATCTGATCGACCATCGTAGCTGGCTGGCCGGGGCGACGATGAGCCTTGCCGACCTTGCCGCTGCGGCGCAGATTTCGGTAGCGGATTATCTGGGCGGGATCGACTGGACGGGCCATGGGCAGACCAAGGCATGGTATGCCATGTTCAAATCGCGCCCTTCGTTCCGGCCATTATTGTCTGAGCGCATGGAAGTCATTTCTCCGCCATCCCATTACGAGCTGGTTGATTTTTGACGCGCCGCGTAATGTAACACATCCCGAAGCATCAACCCCCGCGAAGGCGGGGGTCGCCCTACTCACCATGCACCCTGCTTAGAGTGGTTTCGAGTGAAATGGAACATTTCACGGCTCGGAAATCACGGTAAAACAATAAACTAGGCCCCAATTTTGATTCAATCAAAATTGAACAGGGTCTAGTCCTTCACCACGGTCATCAGGTAATTGAGCGCCAGGTTATCGGAAAGCCCAAAACCATGCGACGGACTATAGGAAATGCCCGTTACATCCGTCACGCGCAGGCCCGCCTGACCCAAGAGTTTTTCCAGCTCATCGGGCGTGAAAAACTGGTCATGATGATGCGTACCCTTGGGTATATGCCCGGTCCTCTCCGCCAGATCGACCATCAGCAATTTTGACATCGCCGTGCGATTGGGGGTGGAAAGGATCATAAGACCACCATCCGCCAGCGCGTTGGCAAGCCCGGCGACAAAGCCGTCAGGATCCTCGACATGCTCTATCACTTCAAGCGAGGTGACGAGATCAAATCCGCTTTCACCGAATGTTTCGATCCCGTTGTTTTGATAAACAATATCCAGCCCCTGCGGCTCTGCATGGGCGCGTGCTGCGGCGATATTTTCCGGTGCAGCGTCGAGCCCTGTTACCTCTGCCCCCATTCGGGCGAGCGGTTCGCAAACCAGCCCCGCTCCGCACCCGACATCCAGCGCGCGCTTGCCGGTCAAGGGCCGCAATCCGGCTGGATCAACGCCGAAATGCAGGTTGATCGCGTCCCTTATATAACCGAGCCGGACCGGATTCAGCCGGTGGAGCATGGCAGACGAGCCTTCCGGATCCCACCACTCTGCCGCTAAAGCACCGAAATGCGCCGCTTCTTCGGGGTTTATTGTGCTTTTGATTTCAGGTACAGACGCCCCTGAAACTTCCCTATTGCTGATGCTTGCGTTTGTCATATCGTCTCTTTATCACAGCGCACGCGTCTCGTTCAGACCCTTTTTCAACAGAAAGTAACATAAGCAGGCATCATGGCACGAATAGTGATGAAATTTGGCGGCACCTCTATGGCTGGCATCGAACGTATCCGCCGGGTAGCCCAGATCGTCAAGCGGCAAGCCGATGCGGGGCACGAGGTCGCCGTTGTCGTCTCTGCTATGGCAGGCGACACCGACAGGCTGGTCAATTTCTGCCGCGAAGCCAGCTCGTTATACGATCCGGCAGAATATGATGTGGTGGTTGCCAGCGGTGAACAGGTGACATCCGGACTGCTCGCCATTGCCTTGCAATCGCTTGGCGCCAGAGCGCGCAGCTGGCTGGGCTGGCAAATGCCGATCCGCACTGTCTCATCCCATAGCAAGGCGCGAATCGAAACGATTGATGCTGCTGAGCTGACCGCATCCATGGAAAGCGGTGAAATCGCGATCATTCCGGGTTTCCAGGGGATAAGCGAGAATGGCCGGATTACGACACTGGGCCGGGGCGGATCCGATACCAGCGCCGTCGCCATTGCCGCAGCGGTAAAGGCGGATCGCTGCGACATTTATACCGATGTTGACGGGGTTTACACAACGGACCCGCGCATTGTGACCCGCGCGCGCAAGCTGAAAACCGTTACGTTCGAGGAAATGCTGGAACTCGCCAGCGTCGGCGCAAAAGTCTTGCAGACACGCTCTGTCGGTCTGGCGATGAAAGAGAATGTGCGTATTCAGGTGCTGTCATCGTTTAACGGGGACGACGCGCCATGCGCCGATGACCTGCCCGGAACAATGATCGTCAGCGAAAGCGAAATGGAGAAAAATGATATGGAACGCCAGCTCATCACCGGCATTGCCCATGACAAGAATGAATGTAAAGTCACCCTCACCCGCGTGCCGGACAAGCCCGGTGCAGTGGCGAGCATATTTGAACCTCTGGCCGAAGCCGCCATCAATGTGGACATGATCGTCCAGAACGTCGGCCGCGAAAAAGGCGAAACCGACGTGACCTTCACCACTCCGGCGAGCGACCTGGACCGGACGATGCAGATACTGGAAAAGGCAAGGGACCAGATCGGTTATAACCGCATACTTTCAGACACCAATGTGGCAAAAATCTCTGTCGTGGGCGTCGGCATGAAAAGCCATGCCGGTGTTGCTTCGACAATGTTCAAGGCACTGGCCGAGCGCGGCGTCAATATCCAGGCGATTACCACCTCGGAAATCAAGGTCAGCGTTCTGATCGAAGCAGATTATGCCGAACTAGCTCTGCGCGTGTTGCACACCGCTTACGGGCTGGATGCAGAAGAAACGGTTTGAATGAAAGCCCCTCTCTTCGGGAGAGGGTTAGGCGCCACTGCTCCTGAAATCACCCGCCCCTGCCCCTTCGTTGGAAGGGAAGAGGTTAAAAGGTAAGAAATATATGACGCAATCGAAACTCGCATCCCTGATGCAGCGCGGCACAGAACTGCTTGGTAGCGAGACCGCGATCATGTGCGGCGCGATGAGCTGGGTTTCCGAACGTAATCTGGTCAGCGCGATTTCCAATGCAGGCGGATTTGGTGTGATTGCTTGCGGTGCGATGACGCCGGACCTGCTAGACACCGAAATTGCCGAGACAAAAAAGCGCACGACCAAACCGTTTGGCGTCAACCTGATCACCATGCACCCCGATCTGATGGAACTGATTGCCGTTTGCGGCCAACATAGTGTCAGCCATATCGTGCTGGCGGGCGGATTGCCGCCCAAAGGCAGCCTTGAAGCGATAAAAGCAACCGGCGCGAAGGTGATCTGTTTCGCGCCTGCCCTCTCGCTGGCAAAGAAATTCATCAAATCAGGCGTTGACGGCATTGTTATCGAAGGCATGGAAGCGGGCGGCCATATCGGACCAGTGGCCACATCGGTGCTCGCCCAGGAAATATTACCGGAAATTGCAGACCAGATTCCGGTTTTTGTCGCAGGCGGAATTGGCCGCGGCGAAGCCATTGCCAGCTATCTGGAAATGGGCGCGAGCGGCGTCCAGCTTGGCTCCCGCTTTGTCTGCGCCCATGAATCCATTGCCCACCCCAATTTCAAAAAAGCCTTCATTCGCGGCAATGCCCGTGACGCCGTGATCAGCGTCCAGGTCGATCCGCGTCTGCCGGTCATTCCTGTCCGCGCCCTGAAAAACAAGGGGACCGAAGAATTTACCCGTAAACAGCTTGAAGTCGCAAAACTACTGGATGCGGGTGAAATTGAAATGGGCGAGGCGCAGTTGCAGATCGAGCATTTTTGGGCCGGTGCGCTCCGCAAGGCAGTGATTGACGGCGATGTCGAAAATGGTTCGGTTATGGCCGGGCAATCTGTCGGCATGGTAAAAGCCGAAGAAAGCGTGGCGGACATTATGAAATCGCTGATTGAGCAAGCGGAAGCGGCGCTGGCGCGATAGGGTTCGGCTCGTTTGCTATTTGCCGCTGCGTAAACATGTCTCGTCATTCCCTCGCAGGCGGGAATGACGGTGTGCGGTGTCCTTTTTCTTTACACCCGAAATTTCTTAGAGACGTCCCTTAACTGTCTTGTCTAAATAACACAGCTTCGGCATAGTAAAATGATGACCGATACGATCATCGACCCGCTTGACCAGATGGAGCAAGACAGCGCGCGGACCTATAATCAGGGCCTGACCCCGCTACACCCTCCGCACAAATCCCTCATCCGGCTGAATATCGGAATCATTGCGGCCATTCTGTTCATTGCTTCAATGGTCGCGGAATTTTTCATTCGCAATGAGTTACCCTTGGCAGCAGGTGCCGTTGCCGGGCCGGTGGCGGTGATTGCGATTGTGCTTTTCACGTTGCTGCCGGATCGCATCTATCGCCGCTGGGGCTATGACATGGGGGACCAGCAACTTCGTATTTTGCGCGGATATCTTTGGCGCACGGATACGATCGTTCCGTTTAACCGGATTCAGCATATTGATGTGGCACAGGGGCCGCTCCAACGGATGTTCGGATTATCGACCCTGATCGTCCACACGGCGGGCACGCATAACAGCATTGTCACGTTGCCCGGCCTTGATCCTTCGGATGCAGAATCCATGCGCGACACGATCAAGGATCATATCCGTCAAGACATGATATGAATGATGCCCCTCCCCCCAAATCACCGGCGCATACAGCAATAGACCCAGAACCAATCGCTTCGTCTATGGCGGCTGACAACGGGTTCCGCCATCTTCATCCGCTCAGCATCATCATGAAATCCGTTTCGGCTATTGGTCAGAACCTGATTGCCATTGCTGTTTTATATTTCAGCGTTTTTGACCGGAATATTGTCTATACTCTGCTGGCGGCTTTTCTCTTCTCCGGCTTCATCATTGGTGTCATGTCACTGATCTGGTGGCGCTTTACCTATCAGGTTGGAGCAAAGGAAATCCGCATTAAAAGCGGCCTGCTCAACCGCAATAACCGGTCGATCCCCTATGACCGGATACAGGATGTCAGCCTGGAACAGAAGTTGATCAGCCGGATATTGGGGCTCGCCACGGTAAAGCTGGAAACAGGAGCCTCGGTGGGCGAGGATGGCAAGCTGGATGCGCTTTTGCTGACCGATGCCCGTGCGCTTCGCGACAGGCTGCGGGACTATAAGTCGGGAATTACCGCTGAAGCTGCAGATGTTGCCGATTCAGATCACGGAGACGAGCAGCCGGAAGGGGAAGAACGCGCGCCACTCTTTGCCATGGACAACCGGCGGATATTCATTGCCAGTCTGTTCAACTTCTCTTTCATCCTGCTCGCCATCATGGGCGCGGTTACCCAGAATCTGGATTTTCTGATCCCCGAAAAGATGTTCAGCCTGTGGGATTGGGCCGATGAATTTGAAGATCAGGCCATCATATACACGCTAAGCGCTACGACGCGTTTTATCTGGCTTATCGGGATGCTTTTCTCGATCATTGTGGTGGGAATGGTTGGCGGTATCATCCGCACTTTCATCCGCGAATATGGCTTTCGCCTTGACCGCGTTGATACAGGCAGACCGGGGTTCCGGCGGCGGCGCGGCCTGTTTACGCTGACCGATATGGTTATGCCAATCCACCGGGTGCAGGCTGTCATTATTCAAACCGGACCCATCCGCAGCCGCTTTGGCTGGCACCATTTGAAGTTCCAGTCCCTCGCCAGCGATGGCAGCGGAGAGCGCGACCATAGTGTTGCACCATGCGCGCAAATGGACGAGATTGATCCGATACTGGTCGAGACGGGGATTGCAGGTGTGACCGGTGATCTGCAATTTCATCATGTGCATTCGGCATTATGGTGGCGCGATGCGATCATCTGGGTCGTCGTGATTTTGGCGGTTAGTATTGCCAACGGGATGCTGCTTAACCCAGTAATCTACGGGCTCAGTTTGCTGGCTATCCCGGTCATTGCCGTCAAGTATCTTAACTGGCGCCATCACCTTTATGCGTTGAGCGCCACACAGCTTTATGTCCATCAGGGCTGGTGGAGACGAAAACTGACGATTTTGCCGATCCGCAAAATTCAGAGCGTCGATATTAGCCAATCGCCGCTCGACCATCCGCTTGGCCTTGCCACCATTATAGTGGGGATTGCGGGCGGATCAGTTACCACACCGCTTAGGATCAATGATATTCCCGTTGCCCTTGCCGGGGAATTGCGGACAAAGCTGATCTGAGCCCCCTAACTTTTCCTTTCCGAATATCATCATACTTGACTTGAACGGCTGAATAATATCGGTTGCAGCTGATATTATTTGCAGGAGAGCAAGATGCGCCGGAAACATTTTCTAAAATTGATTTCACTGACAGCACTGGCGATCAGCGCGCCACTCCAGGCCGCGAATGAAGATGGAAAATCAGCGCAATTACACCAGATTATCGACTCTTACTGGGCCTATGTGCTGGACCAAAATCCTGAATTTGCCTCGTCACTGGGCGTCAGTGATCCAGCCGGACGAGTCACCGATTACAGTCTGGAAGCCGAAGACAAGCGGGTTGAGATGGCCAAAAAATGGCTGGCTCAGCTCGATCAAATTGACCAGAGCAGCCTCTCCGAAGAGGACAAAACCAATTACGGCATCCTGCGCCGAACCCTTTCCGAACAGGTAGAGGCGAACAGCTATGGCCAGCGGACAATCAATTTTACCAGTTACAGCAGTTGGCATCAAAACTTTGCCGGTATGCAGAACGGCATGCCTTTTCGCACGGCGGCGGATTATCAGACCTATGTCAATCGCCTGAAAAAATACGGCGCTGTCCATCAGCAATCTATTGCGGTCGCCAATCAGGCGCTGAAGGGCGGCTATGTCCAGCCCTGCGCGGCGCTGGTAGGTTACGAGAAAACTATTTCCGGCCTGATCAAGGAAGACCCGAAGGAGACGCGCTTTTACGAACCGTTCACCCGCAACAAACCCGAAACGATTGACCAGAAAACTTTTGACGCTCTGGCGGCCAGTGCCAGCAACGCCATCAGCACGGTGATCGAACCCGCGCTGAAACAGCATCTCGATTGGTATAATAGCAAATATGCGCCCAATTGTGCCAAGGAACCGGGTATATCTGCGCAGCCCGGCGGTGCGGAATATTACGAATTCCGCGTCCGGCAGATGACGACTACCGACAAAACGGCGGCCGAGATTCACAATATCGGCCTGTCCGAAGTCGCTCGCATCCGCGCCGAAATGGTGGAAGTTTCGAAACAGGCCGGGTTCGATACGCGGGAAGCGTTTATCCAGGAACTGCGAACCAACCCCAAATATTACGCGAAAACGCCCGAAGAACTGATGGAAAAAGTCGCGCGTGTGAACAAAATGATTGACGGCAAAATGCCTTCGGTCATCGGGAAGCTGGCCCGCCTGCCCTATGGCATCAAAGAGATTCCGGCGGAAACGGCAGAAGGCACGACGACAGCTTATTATAATCCCGGATCACCCGAAGTCGGTATTGCCGGCTTCTATTATGTCAACACGTCCAAGCTCGACCAGCGGCCCTTCTGGGAAATCCCTGCGCTCAGTGTCCATGAAGCGGTGCCTGGCCATCACCAGCAAATCGCGCTGCAACAGGAACTGGACATGCCGGACTTTCGCAAACACGGCGCGTTTTTCACTGCCTTTGTCGAAGGCTGGGGTCTGTATTCCGAACGTTTGGGTATTGAGATGGGCCTTTATGACACGCCCGCAAAGGATATGGGCCGTTTGTCCTACGAAATGTGGCGCGCAGCGCGGCTGGTGGTCGATACCGGCATCCATTCAAAAGGATGGAGCAAGCAGCGCGCGATTGATTTCATGACAGACAACACGGCGCTGAGCGAAGCCAATATCGAAGCGGAAGTGAACCGCTATATCAGTTGGCCCGGACAGGCGCTTGCCTATAAAATGGGTGAACTGAAAATCCGCGAACTACGCGAAAAGGCCACCACAGCACTTGGCGACAATTTTGACCTGCGCGAATTTCATGATGTTGTGCTGGGTCAAGGCGCGGTGCCGCTTGACATGCTGGACGCGCAAGTCACCCGCTGGATCGAAGCGCAAAAATAAACCCGTCAAACGAGATTACTGCCGCCTGATAATTCTCTATATCAAGCGGCGGTAGGGATCATTCGTCGCCGGAATCTTCGGGAGCCTCTTCTGCGTCTGTTTCGGGTGCGCGTTCATCAGCGCCCGGCGGAACGGCTAGTGCATTACCGGCCCGTTCCTTTGCCTTTGCGTCTGCAGCGGCTTCTGCATCCTGCGCTTCCAGACGAGCGCGCGCTTCCGCTGCACCGACTTCGCGAGCTTCACGCTGGGCTTCGATTTCGCGGAGACGCTCTTCCACCTCTTCGGCCTGTTCGTCGATGCTCGAAAGCCGTTTCTGACGCTCTTCCTCGATCAACTGTCCCCAGTTGACTGTATCGTCCTGGCCCCGTTCGGCATAAGCCTGGGTCAACAGTTGCTGCGTACAGCCGGTAAAGCCGCCAGCGCCAACCGGCGAACAGCTTTGGGTTCCGTTTTTGCCGACATATTCATAAGACCGGACGCGTTCAGACCATGCCTGGTTCTTGGCATCGCCAAGTTCGGCTCCGCGGAGTGTTTCGGGGATGCGATAACGTTCGGACTCGTCCTTTCGCGCACAGACAACAATTTCCCCTTCCGCGCTTTGCGGGCAAGGATCATCGCCATAGACGATCAGCTGGTTGACCCGGTCACCGGGTTCATCCTGCGCAAGCGCGGGGCTGGCCAGCATAGCACTTGCGAAAAGCAAACCTGTGGAAAGAAAAGCTGTCTTTTTCATATATTATCCTTTGCCATAACCCGAATGAACCGCCGCTGAAGCCCCGGCGGCACGGGCTGAACCATGTAACCCAGGGGCTAAATCCGTTTTGAAAGTCCTATTGCCAGCTTACAGCCCAGCCTTATGACCCCGCTCAACACCGGATAGCCAAACGTCTCTTCTGCGCCGGAGTCAATCGCTGTCTGCTTATGTTCCAGCTCTTCTTCCCGAAACTCGGTAATCTTGCCAAGCAATTCGGGTTCGCCTGCATCTGCAAGCTGTTCCATCTGCTCTTGATAATGCAGGTCAATTTCTGTCTCGACAGCCGCGGTGCAGGCCATAGCCGCGCGCGGCCCCATGATTGCTGTGCCAGCGCCCAGCGCATAGCCAGCCACTCTCCAAAAAGGTTGCAGTGCCGTAGGACGGACATTGCGCTCGACAATCATGCGGTCAAACGCATCCAGATGCCGCTGCTCCTGCTCCGCCATGCGGTGGATCGCGCTGCTATCGGGCGCATCTTCACCCATGACGGCAAGCTGGCCCTTGTAGATTTGCGCGGCGCCATATTCACCGGCCTGATTGACACGGATCATCGAACCGATATCCGGCTTTACGTTACCCAGGGTAGCTTTGCTCTGGCTATCAGCCATTTTTCGCATCCTTTCGGCCCACGGCCAATAAACCTAAGATGATCATCGCTCCGCCAACTGACAAGAGAAAATTATACCCGGCCAGCGATATGCCGAAAAGTGACCACGGCGCGACGTCACAGCGCACCAGCGGCGCGTTCATGATCGAGCCGAGCAAATCGTCCCCCGCCGCAATATTAGACGCGCAGGATGTTATCCCTTCCCACCAGCCATATTCTACACCGGCATGAAAACCGCCGATCAAACCGCTTGTCAATATCGCCAGTGCAGCGGCTAAGACCAGATATTTCGACAAAGGCCGCGGGTGCAGTGCCGTGGCTGCTACTCCGAGGAAAATAGCGCCATAATGCGGCCAGCGCTGCCACATGCACATTTCGCACGGATAAAGGCCAAACACATATTGGCTAATCAACGCGCCGCCAATCAGCGCCGACGGGATAGCAATGGACAGCCGAAGTGCCGCGTAAGAAGGAGCCATATCGGGAAAGCTCCTAGTTTTTCGCAGCGGTAGCCGGTTTGGCCGATTTCTTCACTGCTTTTGCTGCTGTCTTCTCAGCTGCCTTGTTCATGGCAGCCTTAAGACCTTCTGGCCCAAGCCGCGAAAGGGTTTGCAAAGCATAATGTAGCTGGAAATCCTCAATACCCTGTTCTTTCAGTTCTTCCGCAGTGGCCTTGAAGCGCGGATCATCTTTAAGATCCTCTTCCAGCACTTCATCTTCCAGACCCACTTCATTGATAAGATGCCTACGCAGATCGGATTCGCGGAAGCGCGGACGGGTTTTGTAATCGGGGTCGGATAGTTGCGGGACCAGAATATCCGGCTTGATGCCGCCTTCCTGAACCGACTTGCCCGATGGTGTATAATAGCGCGCCGTGGTCAGACGCAAAGCCGAGTCGTTGGACAGAGGCAGCAAGGTCTGCACCGACCCTTTACCAAAGCTGCGCTCACCCATTACCAGCCCGCGATGATGATCCTGCAACGCCCCGGCAACAATTTCCGAAGCCGAAGCGGAACCGGCATCAATCAGGACAATGATCGGCAAGCCGTTTGTGGCATCGCCGCTCGTAGCAAAATAGCGTTCAATGTCGGATTTACCGCGCCCGCGCTGCGACACGATTTCTCCGTGGGTAAGGAAAACGTCGGAAACATTCACTGCTTCATCCAGCAATCCGCCAGGGTTGGACCGCATATCCAGAATATATCCCAGGGGTTTTTGGCCCAGCGCCTTGTCAATGCCCAGAACCGCAGCTTGCACATCGGCACCGGTGTCACTGGAGAAGCTGTTGATGCTGATGACACCAATCTTGTCTTTCACTTCCCAGGTGACGGGCTTCAGGTCGATGATCGCGCGTTTCATCGACACGTCAAACGGTTTGTCACGGCCCGGCCGGACGATGGTTATGCTGATCGGCGAGCCGGGTTTGCCCCGCATCTCATCAACCGCTTCATCCAGCGAACCGCCATAGATCAGCTTGCCATTGATATGCGTGATATAATCGCCTGCCTTCACGCCCGCCATATCAGCCGGTGTATCCTTGAACGGCGCAATCACTTTTACCGCGCCATCTTCCATCGTCACCGAAAGGCCAAGGCCGCCATAATTGCCGTCTGTCTGTGTGCGGAGATTTTCAAAGTCCTTGGCATCCAGAAAACTGCTATGCGGGTCAAGGCTGGCCAACATACCGTTTATCGCGCCTTTGATAAGATCCGTGTCATCCACCTGGTCAACATATTCCGTCCGCACCCGGTCGAACACGTTCATAAACTGTTCCATCTCGCGATAGGTGCTCGCATCAACAGCCGAAAGAGCCGAAGTAGCCGCAGGCAGGAGCGCAACGGACAGCACCAGAGCGGTGGCTTGCAAGAAAGGCTTTTTCATAATCGGCATCCTGTAAACTTTACTATGTTACGAATATAAACGCGAAACCGCGATAATCCAACCAATCAATAAATCAGCGCAGCAATATCAATCGGACGGCCATGACGCCGCAGCTCGACCGTGATATCGGTGTTGCGGTCCGCTGAACGGCCAATGGGTGCGCCCTGCTTCACAATATCGCCGACCGCTACATTGATCGCTGCCATATTGGTAATCAGGCTGGTCCAGTCCGCATCATGTTCGATAATCAGGATATTATCATAACCATTATAAGGACCGGCAAAGACAATCCGGCCCTCGGCTGGCGCGACAATTTGTGCGTTCGGTTCGGCGGTGATGGTTAATCCACGAGAGCGATAGCCGCTGTCCGACCGCTCACCCAGGCCGGTAACAAGCTCACCCGTCACAGGCAAAAGATAGGCCGTGGCGATGTTGCGCCGCGCGGGGAAGCGAGCCGCCTGAACTCCGTTTTGATTCATATTGTCCGGATTCGGACGTAGCATCGGACCATCCAGCGCCGCCAGCGATTCGCGAACCGCGCCGCTTTCGCGGATCTGGCCCATCAGGTCGAGCAAATCACGCGCTTCTTCGCCCAGTGCCAGGGCACGATCCTGTCCCAAAGTCGTGGGGAATTGCAAGCCGGACGTCCCACCGGATTGCAGATAAGCAAGCTGTTTCCGCCGCTGTGTCAAACGCTGCTGGCTTTCATCAAGAGAAGCTACTGCCCGCGCCGACTGGACACGCAGCTTTTCACCTTCGTTAACTTCGCTGCGTAGATTGGCTGTGCGACGTTCAATTTCGGGTAGGACCGTGGACATGATCGAGCGGATATAGATAAGCTCATCCAACGAGCGTGGTTCGACTATGGCAAGGGCCGTCGGCTTACGCGTCATCATCTGCAAAGCGGCGGTCAGGCGCACCACCGGCCTTTGCTTTTCGGCCAGCCGCGCGCGTTGACTGTCCTGCAGTCGGGCTACAATCGCTATGCGTGCCCGTGCTGCACGGATGTCGGCCTCTGCCGCTTCTATGCGCGCCGCCATGGCAGCGGTTTCTATGCGGGCTTTGTCAGCGTCATTGGTTGCGGCCTCTGCCTGATAGCGAAGGGCAATGCTGCGCTGCTGCGCCCTTTCCGATTGCTCGCGCGCGGAAATCAAAGCCTGCTGTTCGTCGGCCAGCAACGGGTCGCTGCTTTGTGCTGGCAGGGAGGCAGCGAAAAACACACCTGTCACCAGAAGAACGGGTATGATGAATAGCCAGCGGATCACGCCCTAGCCTTCACGGTGATAAGGGTGGTTTGCGATAATGGCAGTCGCCCGGAACAGTTGTTCGGCCAGCATTGCCCGGGCCATTAAATGCGGCCAGGTGGCTTTTCCGAATGAAAAGAAATGGTCCGCGCTGCCCCGCTCTTCGCTGGTCAGGCCATCGGCGGCCCCGATTAAAAAACGAGCTTCGCGAACGCCGCTATCGCGCCAGTTGCTTAAAATATCGGCAAAGGCCTTGCTGCTCCAGTTTTCCCCGGTCTCATCAAGCGCGATGATTTTTGTCTGGTCGCTTATTTTCGGTGTTTTCCCGCCCTGTTCAGGCAGTTCGCTCAGCTTCACATCCCAGTTGATCCGCTTGATATACCGGTCAACCAGCTCCTGTTCGGGGCTGCGGCCGATTTTCCCGCGAGCGACAATATGGAGCCTCATGAACGATAAACCGCCGGATCAGGCTTCGGAAGCCTCTGCTTCGGAAGCCTCTGCTTCTGCTTCTTCTTCCTCTCCCACAGCCCACATGCGTTCCAGATTGTAAAAGCTGCGTACTTCGGGACGGAAAATGTGAACAATCACATCGCCTGCATCAATCAATACCCAGTCGGCATTGGCGAGTCCTTCGATTCGCGCCTCGCCGCCGGCTTGCTTGATATGCTCAGCCATTTTCTGCGCCATAGATGCGACCTGACGGGTCGAACGCCCTTCGGCGATGACCATATAATCGGCGATATTGCTTTTCCCTTCCAGCGGGATGGAAACAATATTCTGTGCCTGATCATCGTCGAGCGATTTCATCACGAGAGCATAAAGAGCCTCTGATTCGGCTTTTCCTTCCTTGGAAGTAGCGGATTTCAGCACTTTGCTTTTCGGTTTCGTCAATTCAAATCCTATCAATATGTCTGGCAAACCAATTTATGCGTCACGGTGTCGCGGACACAGCGATCTGCATATTGTTTGTGCCAATGGGGCCGGGCCATCCGGATCGCGGTGGCTGAGCGGGGGTCGGGACGATAGCGCAAGAATGTCAGCGCTGGCGTACTCCAGTTAGTCTAGTTCATCCGCTGGCTCGCAGGCCGGACGGAGCGCCGGAGCCATGCCATTGCGGGTGCCGCAAAAGCATCGTCATCATAGCCGGGACGCGCGATAACTGCAATCGGCAATAAACGTGCAATTTTCCGCCAATCCTTCCAACGGTGGAATTGCGCCAGATTATCCGCTCCCATGATCCAGATAAATTGTCGTTTCGGATAGCGCCGGATGAGCGCACACAGCGTATCATAAGTATATCGCGTGCCCAGAGTCTGTTCGATAGCCGTTGCCTTGATCGCGCTACGTCGTGCCATTTTCTGCGCTGAAGCCAACCGCGCGGAAAGCGGGGCCATGTCACTGGCCTGTGCCTTTAGCGGGTTTCCCGGTGACACCAGCCACCACATCTCGTCGAGCGCCAGTTCCTGTATGGCAAACAGACTGATCGAACGATGTGCGCCGTGCGCGGGATTGAACGACCCGCCAAGAAGGCCTGTCGTCCTCACTAACTGATGCTCAAGGCCGGACCTGACCGGTTCCGCGCACCACCCATTTATAGGTGGTCAGCCCTTCCAGCGCGACCGGCCCACGGGCATGAAGGCGGCCCGTAGATATGCCGATCTCTGCGCCAAGGCCGAATTCACCGCCGTCGGCAAACTGGCTGGACGCATTCCACATCACGATCGCACTGTCCGCGCTCCGGATGAAGCGGTTGGCGACTGCTTCATCTTCCGCCACCACGACATCGGTATGATGTGAGCTGTGCTCGGCAATATGATCCAGTGCATCATCCAGTCCGCCAACCATTCGTACCGAAACGATCGGAGCGAGATATTCGGTATCCCAGTCCTGACTGTCAGCCGAAACCGTCCGCGAATCCAGTTCCATGACAGCATCGTCGCCGCGCACTTCGCATCCGGCATCCAGCAATGCGCCGAGCAGCGCGGCAGGTGCCGGGTAATCCTGATCGATCAGCAATGTTTCCATCGCTCCGCAAACCCCGGTGCGCCGCATCTTGGCATTGACTGCGATGGCGACCGCTTTTTCCTGATCCGCTGTCTTGTCGATATAAGTGTGGTTGATCCCGTCAAGATGAGCGAGCACGGGAACCCGCGCTTCTTGCTGCACCCGCGCGACCAGTGACTTTCCGCCGCGCGGTATGATGATGTCAATGAGGCCAGCCGCTTTCAGCATCTCTCCGACTGCGGCGCGGTCTGTTGTCTGCACCAGTTGGATCGCGTCTTCAGGTAGACCTTCTGACACAATGCCGTCTGTCATCGCCTTGTGAATCGCGCGGTTGCTTTCAATCGCCTCTGACCCGCCGCGCAGGATGACCGCATTGCCGGAGCGCAGGCCCAAAGCCGCTGCATCCGCCGTGACATTGGGCCGGCTTTCATAGATGATCCCGATCACGCCAAGTGGCACGCGCACCCGTTCCATGACAAGACCATTGGGGCGTTCATTCCGGTCGATTACCGCTCCGACCGGATCCGGCAAAGCCGCTACCTGTTCAATCGCCGAGGCAATCCCTTCAAGCCGTTCGCTGTCGATCATCAGCCGGTCCAGCATCGCATCACTGAGCCCGTTGGCGCGGCTCCTTTCCATATCGGCCGCATTGGCGGCAAGGATTTCTGCTTCGTCGGAACGCAGCTTTGCCGCAGCAGCATTAAGGGCGCGGGCTTTCTGTTCGTCCGTTACATTGGATAAAACCGCAAAAGCGGCGCGGGCGCGTTGGCCCATGTCGGTTACAAGTTTTTGATGTTCAGTCATGCCTGCTTGCTAGCATGGCTATTGCCAGCCGATAAGCAAAAAAGTCTTTGCGTCCTATGGACAAAACTATTTCATCAAAAGTGACAAATCGCACAAACGACTCGGAAATCCGTCTTAATATGCGTAGATTTTACATCCTTTCCCGCAACTCATCTGATCTCTGTTTCGATTCGTCACGAGTCCGGCCCTGATGATTCGCGCCATCGGCGACCCTCTGCTAACCGCGCTTTGGGGATTAGTTTAGAGTTTCGGGTATGCACAACCAAAATTTGAAGAGCGGATTTTCCGCGCGCGTGGACCGTATGTTCACGGACCGCGAGTTTTTCATGCGCGCCAATGGACAGGTCCGTTTCCTGACCATTTCGGCCAAGCTGCAAAAACGCGTCGCACTGGCTGTCGGCGCTGTGATTGCGATCTGGCTGTTGGCGACACTGGTGATGACCGTCAGCACCTTGACCGCGTCCGGCGAACGGATGGCGCTTGCCAAGAAGGAAGCCGAAGTAAATAGCGGCCAGAGCGAGATTGCCGCTTACAAGGATTCGATTGACGGCCTCGCCAAAGATCTGATCCGGCGGCAGGAAGCGATGGAACAGATTACCCAGCAGTTTATCGGCGAAGAAGGCCTGAACGGCGGAGAGCTTATCAAAGGCGCTGCTCCCCTTTCCGAAACCGGCAGCAAGATTTCGCTCGATGCCAAAAAGCTCAGCGCTGCGGTTCCGGAAGCTGCTATTCTGGCCCAGCTTGAATCGCGCCAGATCAGCTTTGCCGACAAACTGACCCGCGCTGCCCTTGCCCGCACTGCCCGCGCCGAAGCAGCGATTCGCGATTTCGGGCTTAACCCTTCGATTCTCTCCCCCCAATCGGGCAAAGCCGCTGGTGGTCCCTATATTCCGCTGTTTACCGATGGTGAGAAACAGTTGCACCCGACGCTGAAACGGCTGAACGATGCATTGTTGCAGATGGATCATGTCGAACGCATCCTGCTTGCCATTCCGTCTGCCATGCCAACCGGAACACCCGATATGGCCATGATGACGAGCAGTTTCGGCTATCGCAGAGATCCTTTCAACGGCAGCGGCGCGATGCATAGCGGCATTGATTTCAAAGGGCGCAGCGGGCAGCCGGTATTGTCGGCCGCGCGCGGCACTATTACCCATGCTGGATGGAAATCCGGTTATGGCAAAACCGTGGAAATTACCCATGGTAACGGACTGATGACGCGTTATGCTCATCTTTCCGGGATTCAGGTCAAAGCTGGTCAAAAAGTAAAGAGGGGCATACAAGTGGGGGCAATGGGAAGCACGGGCCGTTCAACCGGCACGCATCTTCATTTTGAAGTGCGGTTAAATGGAGCGGCGATAAACCCTCTCCCTTTTCTGAAGGAGAATACAGATGTTCTCGAAGTTCAAACCCTCGCCAGAGAGCGAACCGACGCCACCACCAGTGCCCAAGAGCGCACCGGCAGAACAGGCTCCCGTCGTGGCTAGAAACAACCATAGCAACAACCAGCCGAGCTTCTCCGTCATTGGCGATGGCATCGTAATCACCGGCAATATCGACGCGAAAGTCGATCTGCATATTGACGGTGAAGTCATTGGCGACATTAAATGCCAGTCACTGGTGCAAGGCCCGTCGAGCAAGATTCAAGGCTCCATCATCGCCGATAATGCCAACCTGTCCGGATCGGTCGAGGGTTCTATCGAGGCAGGCGATCTGGTCATCAATTCCAGCGCCCGTATCGGCGGCGATGTATCTTATGAAAACGTCAAGATCGAACAGGGTGCCCAGGTTGACGGTCGCTTCAAGCATAAGAGCAACCGGACACCGCATCTGAACAAGAACACGCTCGATGTATCCGCGAAAGCGCCGTCACTGGAGCTGACTTCTGGCGAGAAAGCGGCTTAGCTTTTTGATCTGGAGCGGGAGGTTGGCCCTTCCGCCCAAGATTTTCATTTAGGTTTTTTCCTGCAAGGGATAAGAGTGTCGCTTTCGGGTGGCAGGGGTTCTCTTATGCTTCGTGGATGGGCTGTGGTGACGGGTCAAAGTTCACAAAGTTCACACCAAGGAACCGCCCTTTTCCGCCAATTCTTCTAAAATGGACTTTGTAGGATTCCAACAACCCTAAACTGTTGGATTTGGGGCGCATTTTTCCCCACCCGTCATTCCCGCGCAGGCAGGAATCTCTGGAAGACTGGCACTATCCCACAAAGCGATTCTCGCCTGCGCGGGGATGACGAAGGAGATACAGCTTCTGCGCGCGTGATATTCAAGGATGAGAAAGAACAGATCAGGAACTAGCATAGTTTTGATCCTGTAGGACAGCGCTTTTTCGTAATATTTGCGGATTGCGTTTTACATTTGAGGCACGAGATAACCGGAACGTGGTGGCAGCACTCTGGGCTCGGTATCAAGTGCGGAGCACGGCAAACTTCACCGAACCAAGGCTAATTACGCGGCGCTTGTCGCCGGTAGCTTAGCGCCTCTGCCACATGGATGCGGCTGACCTGCTCCGTGCCGGCCAGATCGGCGATTGTGCGGGATACGCGTAGCACTCTTGTATAGCCGCGGGCGGAGAGGCGCATGGCAGCAGCAGCCTGCGCCAGTAATTGCTGGCCCGCCTCATCCGGCTTTGCAAATTTCTCCAGCGCGTCGCCGTCAATTTCCGTATTGGTGCGGGCATCCAGACCGGCATAGCGCGCGCTTTGCAGATCGCGGGCCTGCGCCACGCGCGCTGCGACTGTGGCAGAGCTTTCGGCAGGCGGCGGCATGGTAAGGTCGGCGGCGGACAGCGCCTCTACCTCCAGATGCAGGTCAATCCGGTCGAGCAGCGGCCCCGATACCTTGGCCTGATAATCGGCGGCGCAGCGCGGCGCGCGCGAACAGGCCAGCGCAGCATCCCCCAAATGACCGCAGCGGCACGGATTCATCGCCGCCACCATCTGCACCCGCGCCGGAAAGGTCACATGGGCATTGGCCCGCGCCACGCTGACTTCGCCTGTTTCGAGCGGCTGGCGCAGCGAATCGAGCACAGCGCGCTGAAACTCCGGCAATTCGTCGAGAAACAAAACGCCGAGATGCGCCAGGCTGACTTCCCCCGGACGCACTTTCAATCCGCCACCGACCAGCGCAGCCATCGACGCACTATGATGCGGCGCGCGGAACGGACGGGTCCGGCTCATCCGGCCACCCTCCAATGTTCCGGCAACGCTGGCCACCATCGACACTTCCAGCGCTTCGGCTGGCGACAGCGGCGGCAATATGCCCGGCAAACAAGACGCCAGCAGGGATTTTCCCGATCCCGGCGGTCCGTTCATAAGCAGATTATGCCCGCCAGCCGCTGCGATTTCCAGCGCGCGTTTGGCAGTTTCCTGTCCCTTCACGTCTTTCAGGTCCGGGCCATAGACCGGCGCCGGAGCCTCGCCGCTGCCGGGCGGGTCCAGAACCGTCTGTCCTTTGAAATGGTTGAGCAAGGCGAGCAGGTCATGCGGTGCCAATATTTCGACATCGCCCGCCCAGGCCGCTTCCGGTCCCTGCGAAGCCGGGCAGATCAGCCCCAGATTCTCGCCCGATGCGTGCAGCGCGGCCAGCAATACGCCCGGCGTTGCGGCCAGCCGTCCGTCCAGCGACAATTCGCCCACGACAATATATCGCGCCATCGTTTCCGCATCGATAATTCCCATCGCGCCGAGCAGCGCCAGCGCAACGGGAAGGTCGTAATGCGACCCTTCCTTGGGCAAGTCCGCGGGTGACAGGTTGATCGTGATCCGCTTGGGCGGCAATGACAGGCCCAAAGCCGCAATCGCCGCGCGTACCCGTTCGCGGCTTTCGGCAACCGCTTTGTCCGGTAATCCCACGATGTTGAAGGCCGGCAGTCCCGGTGCGACCTGGCATTGCACCTCTACCCCGCGCGCTTCCAGACCGAGATAAGCGACGGTGGAAACCAGTGCTACCATGTCATACCGCCCCGAATATCCCTGAATTGCCGAAATAATGGCAAGCGGCAGTGAAAAAGTCGATGCAAAGCAAGGACTTGTCCGGAACGGTCAAAAGAATGAAGCTGTGGCTCGCTTAGCAAGCCCAGATTCGCAAAACGCTTCTAGGCGATTCTTCTTCGCGTCATGAAGACTATTTAAACCGATACGCGACCAAAAGCCTGTTTTCTTCGACAGTCCGTCTTGCGGCTTCTATCGGGAAACATCACATAAAAGGCATGACCGTGGATAATGAAGAGATTCGGAGTAAAAAGCGCGAACGCAACACGGCGGGCACGCGCCTTGCGCTGTCGATCATCGGCTTTACGCTGATGCTGCTCTCTCCCATTATCGGGGCGCTTCCGGGGCCGGGTTTCATTATCATGTTCCCTATCGGCCTGGCGCTGGTGCTGAAAAACTCCCAATGGTCAAAGCGGCGCTACGTCGATTTCAAGCGGCGTTTCCCGCAATATGGCAAGTGGACCGACTGGGCCATGCGCCGCAACAGGCACAAGACTTTACCGGATGATTTCGAACTGCCGATCGTGGGCAAGGTCAAAACCAAGTCGGAAAGCTGAATTATTTACCCAAGCAGCGGGCTAATGCTTGACTTTGCGCGGCGTCACACTTATTCGCAGCCTCTACACGGGGCCGCAGCTTTTGGCGGCCTTTTTAATTGACATTTTCAGACGTAGGATAAACGCGATGAAGCGCACATTTCAACCTAGCCGCCTGGTCCGTAAACGGCGCCATGGTTTTCGCGCCCGCAAAGCAACTGTCGGTGGCCGCAAAATCTTGGCTGCCCGCCGCGCGCGTGGCCGTAACAAGCTTTCTGCCTAACACAGAGATCCGCTCACCCGGCTTTGGCCAAAGGGTGAATGGTGACTGAAAATACACATCAGCGGCCCGGCGCAGAAGATGCGCAGCCGGTTGCGGCTAAACCGCTTGTCCCTATTGAAGTGATTCGCAAACGGCCGGATTTTCTGGCTGCGAATCGGGGCAAGCGATTCGTGACGCCGGATTTCATCCTGCTCGCCCATAAACGCCGCACGGGCCATCCCGTCCCCTCCGACACTATCCGTTATGGCATCACTGTTACCAAGAAAATCGGTAATGCTGTTACGCGCAACCGCATGAAGCGCCGGTTTCGCGCTTTGCTTGCGGAGTTGCTGCCGCAATATGGTATAAGCGGCGCGGATCATATCATGATCGGACGTAAAGAAGGTTCGAAAGACGGTAGGGAGCGGGATTTTTCCGCGATGAAAGCGGATCTTGAAAAAGCGCTGAAACATCTCGCTAAAAAGCTCTGACACTTATGTTGAAAGCAGTTTTCATATTCTTTGTGCGCTGCTGGCAATGGGGGCCATCCCGCATTTTGCCGCCCAGCTGCCGCTACAGCCCAAGCTGTTCGGCCTATGCAATCGAAGCGATCGAAAAATACGGTGTGATTAGGGGTAGCTGGCTTGGCACGAAACGGCTATTGCGCTGTCATCCGTGGGGGGGCTCTGGTTACGATCCGGTTCCTTGAACGACAAACGAAACAGATGCCTGCCTTACTTGGCCCGGTCATTCGGGTGTAGAAACGATTTTTAAGCCAGAATTTTAGGAATTACAGTGGACGACAAGCGTAATATTATCATGGCGGTTTTGCTGACCGGCATCATCCTGTTCGGCTGGCCTGTCCTGATGGAAACATTCTTTCCTGACATGGTGAACAAGAACGAAGCGGTGGAGCAGGCAGAAAAAACTGACCAGTCCAGCGCGGCAGTGGCAAATGGAACGGTTCCAAACGGCTCCGATCCTGCTGCGTCGATGACGCCGGGTGCTGCCACTCCTGGCGCGGATGCCGGCGCCGGAACCATCCGCACGCTGCCGGTTGTGCTGGCCGAATCGCCGCGATTGCCGATTGAAACGCCGCGCGTGAACGGATCGATCAACCTGCAAGGCGCACGGGTTGACGACCTGACGCTGACCGATCACCGCACCGGACTGGAAGAAGACAGCCCGCCTGTGCGCCTGTTCGCTCCCTCTGGCACGAAAAATGCTTATTTCAGCCGCTTTGGCTGGGCCGGTGATGGAGTTGCCCTGCCGGATGACCAGACGATCTGGACCGCCGACAAAGCGAAGCTCACCCCCGAAAGCCCGGTCACATTGCGCTGGAGCAACGATACCGGACAGACTTTCGCGATCACCCTGGCGATTGACGAAAATTACCTGATTACCGCGGAGCAAAGCGTTACCAACCGCGGCGAAAATGCCATTGCGCTGAAACCCTATAGCCTGATCAACCGCACGCGCGATCTTAACAACGTGCCCGCCGGAGAGGCGAGTAGCTGGACCATCCATATCGGTCCGGTCGGCGTTTTTGACGGCGCGGCCAATTATGATGTCGATTATGAAAATCTGGCTGGTGAAGACCCCGGATTTTTCACCAACATGTTCGGAACGTCTGCCTCTGCCGGAACGAACAGCTTTGACAAAGACGTCAGCTGGCTTGGATTCAGCGACAAATACTGGCTCGGTGCGATCATTCCGGTGAACAATCCCAAGGTTGTAGGCAAGTTCCGAAGCGGTGCGAACGATGTTTTCCAGGCCGAGTTTGCCCGCGAAAACGCGCAGATCATTGCTCCCGGAAAAGTGCTGAAAACCACCACGCGCCTGTTCGCCGGTGCCAAGGAAACCGCTCTGCTCGACACATATAAAGAGCAATATGACATCACCCTGCTCGACCGTGCGATCGACTGGGGCTGGTTCTACTGGTTTGAAAAGCCTTTATTCTATTTGCTCAACTGGCTGTTCCAGATGGTCGGCAATTTCGGCGTCGCGATCATCCTGATGACCTTTGTCGTGCGCGCTATCATGTTCCCGATTGCCCAGAAGCAATTTGCCTCGATGGCACAAATGCGCGCTGTGCAGCCGAAGATGAAGAAGATCCAGGAAAAATACAAAGACGACAAGCAAAAGCAGCAACAGGAAATCATGAAGCTGTACAAGGACGAGAAGGTCAATCCCCTCGCCGGTTGTTTGCCGATCTTCCTGCAAATCCCGATTTTCTTTGCGCTCTATAAAGTGTTGATGCTGTCCATCGAAATGCGGCACCAGCCGTTTATGTTGTGGATTCAGGATCTGTCAGCACCCGACCCATTGACCCCTGTCAACCTGTTCGGATTGCTGCCATTTGATCCGCCAAGCTTCCTTGCGGTGGGTATATTGCCGATCCTGATGGGCATTACGATGCACTTCCAGTTCAAGCTTAACCCGCAACAAATGGACCCGATGCAGCAGCAGATTTTCGGCCTGATGCCGTGGGTATTGGTGTTCATCATGGCACCGTTTGCCGCCGGTTTGCAGCTTTACTGGACCGTTTCCAACGTCCTCACCATTGCCCAGCAGAAATGGCTCTATTCCCGCCATCCGCAGTTGAAAGAGCAAATGGCAAAGGATGCCGAGGAAAAGGCCAAGAAGGCAGAAGAAGAAAAGGCAGCGAAAGCGAATTAGAAACGGTATTAACGGCAGGGCCAGACAGGTCTTGCCGTTGGTTCCGAGCTTGTCGAAGGGCGTTTCGCGTCCAATATATGTGGTTCGACAGGCGCACCACCGACAGGGCAAGACCCTTGGCAAGCTTTCGGGCTAACGGCTTGGCTCTGCTGAGTATATGCTGACTTGGCTGCTGAATATACGGATCAAATTTATGACACCATTGCACCCCAAAATATTCTCCGGTCCGATTTCATTCCTGAAATCCGCGCCGCAGCTTCAGTTCCTGCCGCCGCCGACTGTGCCGGAAATTGCCTTTGCAGGGCGCTCCAATGTCGGGAAATCCTCGCTCATCAATGCGCTCACCGGGCGCAACGGACTGGCGCGGACATCCAATACGCCGGGGCGGACACAGGAGCTTAATTTCTTTGATGTCGGTGACACGAGTGATGGCCCGCCGATTTTCCGGATTTGCGATATGCCGGGCTACGGCTTTGCCAAGGCTCCGCTTAAAACCGTCCAGAAATGGCGCTATCTGGTCAATGATTACCTGCGCGGGCGGCAAGTGTTGAAACGCACGTTCGTCCTGATCGACAGCCGCCACGGGGTCAAGGAAACGGACGAAGAAGTGCTGACCATGCTGGACAAGGCGGGCGTCAGCTATCGCATCGTCATGACAAAGGCCGACAAGGTAAAGACGAGCGAACTGGAAGCGACCAAGGAAAAAGTCATCGCCGCAGCCAAAAAGCATCCGGCGGCGCACCCTGACCTCATCATCACATCTTCCGAGAAAAAACAGGGGATTGATGAGCTACGTCTCGCGGTGCTGGAAGCGGTGCAGATTTAGCCGCGCTCTATTGCCTTTTATTGCCAATCCGGCAAAGGCTGGAATCTTCTGACTCTTCAAGCTATCCGGATTGTTGAAATAACCAAGGGCTGAATATGAAACTGATAATCGGAAACAAAGCCTATTCCAGCTGGTCCCTGCGCGGCTGGCTTGCCTGCAAACAATCCGGTCTTCCGTTCGAGGAACTCACCGTTCCGCTATACGGCGAAGACTGGGATAATATCCGGATGGGGGAAAATTTTGCACCCTCTGGCGGTAAGGTTCCGATCCTGTGGGACGGTGAAACCGTGATCTGGGACAGCCTGGCGATTATCGACTGGCTGGCCGACAAGACACACCGCGACCGTTTCTGGCCCAAGGATGAAACCGCACGCGGCATGGCCCGGTCGATGGCGGCCGAAATGCACAGCGGCTTTACGGCGCTGCGTAAACAATGCCCGATGAACACGCGCAAACGCTATCAGGGCCTGCAATTCACGAACGAAACCTTGCACGACGCCGCCCGCATCATGCAGCTATGGGCGCAGGCCCGCGCGCGCTTTGGCAATGGCGGGCCCTTCCTGTTTGGCACGTTCGGTGCGGTCGACATCATGTATGCGCCCGTCATTTCGCGCTTCCAGACTTATGGTCTGCAAGTCCCCGGCTTTGCCGCAGCCTATATGGAAACCGTGCTGGAGCATGAGTGGATGGCGCAGTGGATGGATTCGGCGCAGGACGAACCATGGGTGATCGAGCGTCTGGAACAGCCCTTTACAGAGTGAAGGTGCCTACACAAATGCAGCTCGGCGAGTAAAATAATGACCAAAAAATCCACCCTTGATCTGGCCAAAGAGCTGATCGCCTGTCCCAGTGTCACGCCCGCTACTGGCGCTGTTTTTGATGTGATGGCGGCGATGCTCGAACCGCTGGGTTTTGAAGTGACGCGCTTCATTGCGGGCGACGTGCCGGAGGATGAGGATTCCGGCGGGGCTGTCGAAAATCTTTTTGCCATCCGGAAAGGCAGGCCGGGAACACGCCATTTTGCCTTTGCCGGGCATCTCGACGTTGTGCCGCCGGGTGAAGGCTGGGCCAGCGACCCCTTCGTGCCGGAAGTCCGGGGCGATTTGCTTCACGGACGCGGCGCGGTGGATATGAAGGGCAGCATCGCCGCTTTTGTCAGCGCGCTCCAAAACGTGCCGGACGATCTCGGCACGATCAGCCTCATCATCACCGGCGACGAGGAAGGCCCCGCCCGCTTTGGCACGGTTGCGATCATGCAGTTGATGGAAGAGCGTGGCATTACGCCGGACCTTTGCCTTGTCGGTGAACCCACTTCGGTTAACCGGCTGGGCGATATGATGAAGATCGGGCGGCGCGGATCGGTCAATATGTGGATCACCGTTCACGGCACGCAGGGCCATGTCGCCTATCCCCATCTGGCCGATAATCCGATCACGAAGCTGGGCAAGATCCTGAGCGAAATTGACGCGGTAGAGCTGGATCAGGGCACTGACTGGTTCCAGCCCAGCAATATCGAGTTTACCGACATCCATGTCGGCAATCCTGCCCATAATGTCATCCCGGCCAAGGCAGAAGGCCGCTTGTCCATCCGCTTTAACGACGAGCATAGCGGCGATAGTTTGAGCGAGATGGTCCGCGCGATTGTCGAGCGTAACGGCGGGGAGCTGAAACCGATTATTTCCGGTGAGCCATTCCTGACGCCTCCGGGGGAATTGTCGGGCATGATCGCCGATGCTATTATGCAGGTGACAGGCGTCGAGCCGGAATTATCGACCACGGGCGGAACATCAGATGCAAGGTTCCTGTCGAGGATCATGCCAGTGGTGGAGTTTGGCCTGTGCAATGCCACCATGCACAAGCTGGATGAAGCCGTTGCCATTGCAGATCTGGACCAGCTTTCGGATATTTACGCCAGGAT
>JADKLW010000171.1_pt1 | contig 34829 bp, 28 predicted proteins | sample 8641881 | NCBI WGS metagenome assembly JADKLW01 (sample SAMN16272185, study PRJNA661076) | feces metagenome | isolation source: fecal sample from diarrhoea affected cattle B | host: Bos taurus | place: South Africa: Lokaleng Village, Mahikeng | collected 2019-09 | reverse complement strand
TTCCATTGTTCCGACGCGCATGTAAAATCGATCGTACTGAAATCACTCGTACCTGAAATCGATTTCCTGACGCGTGAAGGCCTGCAATGGTTAAGCGACAATATGTTTACTGATACTATAGAGATGAAAGTCGGTAAAAAGGAGTTTGGCGCCGACCGTAATCTGGATATTTTCCATCTCATCCAACAAGGCGCTTTTCTGAGTGACGGCCAGCTTTACAAGCAGATAAATACGATTATAGAATCGGTGTGATAATTTAACCGGGAGCGACGAATTTTCAATTATATAGGAATATTAATCATATTTAGAGTATGTTTACCGCCTATGGAAAGCAAACAAAATATTATGAAAAAAATTATCTGTCTGGCGGTTTTTGCCGGCCTTGGATTTTCCGGCGTTGCGCAAGATAAGTCTGTCGAATTTAAGCCAGCCGAAAAACACAAATTTGTCGGTTGGGAACACACTTCAAATGGACTGTTTTACATCGTAACCGGCAAAGCCAAATCAGATGTGACTATCAATAGTTACGATGCCGATTTAAATCTGGCTTACGAAAAGAATATCGAAACGTCTTATAAAGGCCTTAGCGGTTCTTTTGGCGGCGGAATGAACGATCTGCCTGAATATTATGATTTGTACGCTTCTAAAACCGGACAATACGCCGTCTCATATGAAGACAGGCTCATTATCGATCGATCTGGCAAAACCACTAAATTAAATTATGTACACGAGGATGAAAGCGGCGAGATACATTCATATTTTACTTTCTATTCAGATGATTATATGTGTTACCTCGGAAAAAAACCAAGTACCGGACGAGGGAAAAATAAAATAGACGATCCGAACATTTATCTGTTTCGACGAAGTATTTCCGATCAATCGACAAAACTTATTACACTGCCAATCCCGGAAATTGCTACCGATGAAGAGAAACTCAAATTTGGACTGCATTCGTATACAAAAGACGGGTTTTATATCGTAAACAAGCAACTTGATAAGGTGAATGCTGTTGACATTTACAACATCCTGAATTATAATTACGATGGCCAACTTATTTCTTCTAAGCAGTTGGATGTGAGGCTCAACGGGAAATATTTCGCTGCCTCAAACTGCGGTTTCGGGTCATCAACGATCATTTACAGTCAGAATACCACAACCCACCGCCTATCTGATAATGCTACTGGAAATATTTATATTGACCAGGAAAAGCAAGTATATTATGTGTTCGGTGTTTATACGAACAGTAAAGACACCAATCTTTACAACTCGAAAAATAACGGCTTCTACGTGAAAAAGTTCAGTTTCGACGGCCAGCTTATCTGGGATTCTGAGAATGAAATAAATGACAAGGATTATAATAAAAACGCTGTATCGTTTCACACGCAACTGTCTTTCTTCAAACTTAATGACGGTAAATTGGGCATTCGAATCAGTAATTCAAAACACCATTACGCTCATATGTTCCTGCTCAATGAATTGAATGGTGAAGTTCTCAAGAACAAGAAGACGGAATTCGACGTTAGTGTCATTAAATTGAACGGAATCCGTGGCGGTTCCTTTCCTACGGGTTATTCTAATAAAACGGATTTCGGTGGAAACAGTCTTAATGTCGATACCTTCTTTGCCGCATTCGCATCAGATAAAGTCGATGCATTCTTTAAATCTGTGAAAGACCGGAAAAATAATTATAATGCTTTTGTGCTCGAGAACGGAATTTATGTTTTAGAGGAAAATCCTGATAAAGATTTATTCCGCTTAATGAAGTTTAATTGGTAATTGACTGACTTAATTCATCATCACCAACAATTAAAAGAGTGCTTTGCGAATATTCTGTGGTAGAAATACTAACGTATCGCAAAGCATTTTTTTTCTTCATACAATAGAATTATCCTTTGCATAATAAATGCTTAAATGGTACATTGGTTCTCGGTTTTCCAAAGTCAACTTACCTTTTTCATTCATGGACATTCAGCTGCAAATCACAACGCTTCGAAACGAACTGCATCAACATAATTACAATTATTACGTGCTCGATCACCCCACGATCTCCGATCTGGAATTCGATCAAAAGCTAAAGCAACTCCAGCAACTCGAAGAGCAACACCCTGAATTTTTCGATGAAAACTCGCCGTCGCAGCGCGTGGGCGGGATGATTACCAAGAACTTTGAAACCGTAACGCACGATCACCGAATGTATTCGCTCGACAATTCGTATTCGCGCGAAGACCTGACCGATTGGGAAGCGCGGATTAAACGGGCGCTCGGTGATGTTGCTGTTGAATACACCTGCGAACTCAAATTCGACGGTGCATCGATCAGTCTGACATATGAAAACGGAAAATTGCTTCGCGCCGTGACACGTGGCGATGGGTTCCGGGGCGATAATGTAACCGCGAATGTCAAAACTATCCGGTCGGTTCCATTGCAGTTAAAAGGCGACTATCCATCGAAATTCGATATACGCGGCGAAATCATACTGCCGTTTGAAGGTTTCGAAAGAATGAACCGCGACCTGATCGAAATCGGCGAAACACCGTATTCGAATCCGAGGAATACCGCCTCGGGCAGCCTGAAATTACAGGATAGCGGTGAAGTGGCCCGCCGGCCGCTGGATTGTCTTTTATATTCAATCATCGGCAATAACCTTCCGTTCGATACACAATTCGATGGTTTACAGTCGGCCAGAAACTGGGGTTTTAAAATCCCGACCGAAGCCACGTTGGCACAAAATATCACCGAAGTTTTTGATTTCATCGATTATTGGGATACGCACCGGCACAATCTTCCCTACGAAACTGATGGTGTAGTAATCAAAGTCAATAATCTTCACTATCAGGATGAGCTCGGCTATACTGCCAAATCACCTCGCTGGGCGATGGCCTATAAATTCAAATCGGAGCAGGTTTCTACACGATTAAATTCAATTTCATACCAGGTAGGTAGAACCGGAGCTGTCACTCCGGTCGCTAATCTCGAACCTGTGCTTTTGGCAGGTACGATCGTCAAACGCGCGTCATTGCACAACGCCGATCAGATCGAAAAGCTCGACATCCGGATCCACGATGAAGTTTTTGTCGAAAAAGGCGGCGAGATCATTCCCAAAATCATTGCGGTCGATTTGAGCAAGCGGCCGGCCGATTCCGTACCCGTTGCATATATTTCAACCTGTCCCGAATGTCAGAGCGAACTGGTGCGCAATATTGGCGAAGCCCAGCACTATTGCCCTAATTTTTATGGATGTCCGCCGCAGATCATTGGCCGGATCCAGCATTACATTTCGCGCAAGGCAATGGATATTGAAGGTCTGGGCGGTGAAACTGTTGCGTTGTTATACAATAATGGTATGGTCAGTAATTACGCCGATCTATATGAGCTTACCGTTGAACAAATAATTCCGTTGGAGCGCATGGCCCGGAAATCGGCCGAAAACCTAATAAATGGCATTGAGCAATCAAAACAGGTTCCTTTTGAAAGGGTGTTATTCGCACTCGGGATTCGGTATGTGGGGGAAACCGTGGCAAAAAAATTGGCCAAACACTATAAAAATATCGACGCATTATCGCAGGCATCGCTGGCTGATCTCATCACAGTTGATGAAATCGGGGAGCGGATAGCCGGCAGCGTACTGGAATTTTTCGGCAACCAGCAGAACATGGCCGCCATTGAACGCCTGCGTGGTTTTGGCGTCCAATTGGAAATTCTCCAAACGGTTAATCCGGATGCGACCGATAAACTAGCCGGAAAATCATTTGTAGTGTCGGGTGTATTTGAGAAGTTTTCGCGCGACGAACTTAAAAAAGCAATTGAAGATAATGGGGGAAAAGTAGCAGGTTCGATCTCCTCCAAAACTGACTACGTAGTTGCTGGTGAAAATATGGGGCCGGCAAAACTCGAGAAAGCTTTAAAATTAAATATTTCGGTTATTTCGGAGCAAGAATTTGTCAGGCTGTTAGAGATCGAAGGGTGAATCAATGAATAAAAACCGGGATTTACTAGGTGGGCTTCCGTTCCTAACCCCTAACTCCTAATTCCTAACTCCTAACTCCTAACTCTTAATTCCTAACTTCCTATTTTTACTAAATTTCACGTCGATTTTTCGGTCGCGTCGTTTTTTTTATACCTTTAGCCAAAACCAAGCGGATGGGGAAGCCGGTACAATTAATCACAATAATTTACTTCGTCATTGCCAGTATAGAGGTTATAGCCGAAGTATTTGTTTATACGCCCCTTATAATCATCTTCAAGCCTCTGATTCCTCTTACGTTGATAGTTTTATATCTGGCGGCGTCTGAAACACGTAATCCGCTGATGGTGTTAGCGTTATCGCTGTCATTGTTAACCAATCTTCTTTTTATTCCCGATACCGACGAAATGCTTTTTTACGCAATAATCGCATTTCTGGTGCACAGGGTGTTGGTGATTTACCTGATAGCTTTATTGGTAAAAATCAATGACTTGGTGCCGATGGTAATTGCGACAATACCGTTTATGCTGATATTTTTCTATTTGTTTTTGATCACCGACGAAATTCCGGAAAACAGTTTCTTCATTCTTATAATCCAAAATTTATTGATAGCAGTCCTGGGCGGAATTGCTGTGTCCAGTTATGTAATGTCTGATAACAAGGCCAGTTCATGGTTGCTGTTATGCGGATTGTTATTCGTACTGCTGCAGTTAATTGTTTTTATCGAACGGTATTACCTGTCGCATCTCTCGCCCGCGATTCTGCGACCACTTGCCATGGGGCTGAATGTATTTGCATTTTTTGCGTTGTGTCAGTTTGTAATCGTGGCTGAACGATCAGACGACAATGCTGCGGCCTCCGACTGATACCGGTTTCTCGCTCAATTCGAAATCGATACGGCCCAAGTTAAGTCCGTAACAGCCCACCTGATTAACGACTACATCGTCGCCTTCTGCATTTTTAACCACTGCCGGCCGTTCCATAAAAGTGTGCGTATGGCCGCCAATAATCAAATCGATGCCAGAGGTAAGGGAAGCGAGTTTTACATCTGAAATTTTTGCCGGATCGTTTTTATATTCATAGCCGAGATGTGACAGGCAGATCACAAGATCACATTTTTGCCGGTTTTTTAATTCTGAAACGATCTCCCTGGTAACCGCAACCGGATCCAGATAAACTGTTTCCCCATAATTTTTTTTATCGACAAGACCGTGGAGTTCGATCCCTAAACCGAAAACGCCCACTTTAATGCCGTTCTTATCAAATATCCTATACGGCTTGACGATGTCGTTCAGGATTGTTTTGGAAAAATTATAATTGGCCGACACAAATCCGAATGAAGCATGTGGCAACTGTTCGTAAAATCCTTCGATGCCGTTGTCGAAATCATGATTGCCCATGGTTGCCAAATCATACTTCATCATACTCATCAACCTGAATTCCAATTCACCGCCGTAGTAGTTGAAATAGGGAGTTCCCTGGAAAATATCGCCGGCATCGAGCAGCAGTACATTCGGGTTTTCCTTTCGAATGCTTTCTATCAATGCGGCGCGTCGAGCCACGCCACCTTTGTCGGGATTACGTGGATCATCTGCCGGGAAAGGATCAATGTAGCTGTGAACGTCATTGGTATGCAAAACCGTAAGCCGCTTAACATCTGATGTAAAACCGGTCAGCGGTAACCCAAGTCCGGCAAGTGCCGTGCCTGCCGCAGTTTTTTGTATAAATGTTCGTCTTTTCATACTTATTCTTCGATAATTCTAATATCGGTGATAACCGGGATGGTGTCGGTTTTTCTGAAATAATCGATCAGCATATTTCGCAGTTTGTAATCCAGGTCGTGGCGTGCAGTCCCTTTGGCAAAAAAAGTCATGTTATCGCCGCCGTTTGCCAGGTAATCGTTTGTACCAACGAAGTAGGTTTTGTCGATTTCAAGCGGTTTGCCACCCACAAGGATATTTTTAGGTGACTGACCGGAAATGGTAAACTGCAATCCGGAAACGGGATGAGGCTTTTTCTCTTTGATGATATATTCGGCGATTTCCTGAATCTGGCTTCCTTTCAGTTCGATTACTACGAGACTGTTCTCAAAAGGCATGATTTGGTATGCATTGCGCGCCGTCACATTGCCTTGCGGTAATATGGCCCGGATTCCGCCGTGATTCAAAAGTATCATGTCGATGCTGTTGGCAAACCGGCTCTGGAAGATGGGATTGCCCTGCTGAAAAGCGATATCGGCAAACAGGTTACCGAGCGTCGATTGCCATTTCCCGCTTTTGTCGAGGGTTTGCGGAGCATGTGCCAAAACAATGCTTAAGTCTTTATTTATGTGATCGCGATACGGTTTGATGAAGTCTTCAACAGTGTCCGAGCTGCCTAACTCAGCCGTAACCGGAATTTCGCGGCCTGCAATTTTATGTACATGGTACCGATTGCCGCTGCAGGCAAGTTGCACTGCGACTGTTAAGAATAAAACAAAAAGTTTCGCAGGGGCGTTATAGTTTTTTAGTTTTGGCATCCAAAAATGATCCGTAATTATTTAGATTTGTGTCGCAAGTAAAAGTACTATGTTTTTAAACTACCTGAAGAACATTTTCACAAAAAAAAGAGTTAAGAAAGCTTTGGAGAATGTTGACCATGCCGATTCAGGTGCGAAAGTTAAAACTATCGGTATCATCGTTGACGAAACGTACTTTCACAACAAAGGCGAGGTGATTTCGGCTCTTACCAGCCACGGCATTCGGGAAGAGAATGTTGATTTGTTGGTTTATAAAAGTAAAATACGAAAATCGGATAGCTTTGATTATCCTGTTTTTACAGCGCGCGATTTGAGTTGGCGCGCCACTTTTGAAAAATCCGAAGTCCGTGAATTTGCCGATAAAGATTTCGACCTGCTTATCAATTATTACGACCAGGAAAAACCGGCCTTATTGATAGTTTCCAATTTATCGCGGGCGAAGTTCAAGGTCGGGTTTTCATCGGTTGACAAAAAACTCAATCATTTCATGATCAATACCGACGCCGAAAATTATCAGGTTTTCACCGACGAACTGTTCAAATATTTAAAAATCCTCAACAAAATATAATATGCAATCACTAATTGGAACCGGAGTCGCACTTGTCACGCCGTTTAAATCAGATTTTTCAGTCGATGTCGAAGCGCTTGTCCGCATAGTCGAACATCAAATAAACAACGGCATTGATTATTTGGTCGTAATGGGCACAACTGCCGAAAATGCCACCTTGAACGAATCCGAAAAGCAACTGGTGATCGATACCGTGATTTCGGCTAATAATAACCGGCTTCCGATGGTTATCGGTATTGGAGGAAACGATACCCGAAGTATTATCGACGAGATGCAATCCAGGGATCTATCTGCTTTTTCGGCCATCCTATCAGTATCACCGTATTACAACAAACCAACCCAGGAGGGAATTTATCAACATTTCAAAGCGATTGCCGAAGCGGCGCCATTGCCGGTGATTTTATATAATGTTCCGGGTCGGACGGCAAGCAATATGCTTCCGGCAACAGTGTTGCGACTGGCATCCGATTTTAAAAATATCATCGGGATCAAAGAAGCCGCGGGCGACATTGTTCAGGCAATGAAGCTGATTCAGCACAAGCCCGAAGGTTTTTTGGTAATTTCAGGCGACGATATGATTACTCTGCCAATGGTCCTTGCCGGCGGCAGCGGTGTGATTTCGGTTATTGCCGAAGGTTTTCCACGTTTGTTTTCCGATATGGTCCGCCTTGGATTGGAGCGCAAGGTTGATGAAGCATATGCGTTGCATTACAAAATTGCCGATGCGATTGACATGGCGTTCGAGCAGGGCAATCCGCCGGGAATCAAAGAGGTTTTTAAAGCAATGGGACTCAGTGGGAATACAGTGCGGTTACCACTTGTGAATGTGGATGAGAATTTGGCGGAGCGGATTGGAAAATTTGTCAGTGAATATTCGAAGCAGTAATAATTGGCTGCCCGCATTATGTAATCAAAATATTTTGTAGTACTAAATTAATGACTAAATTTGCCCGCAGATATTCGGGTAGTATTTATATTCGCAAACGCCTTGAAAATCAACAAACCCAGCAATTTTAAATGAAGAATTTTTTTACCATAATTTTACTTTCACTCGTTTTTGTCTCCTGCAGTGAATATCAAACGGCATTGAAGTCGGATGATCTGGCTGTAAAGTACGCATCGGCCGAAAAAATGTACGAGAAAGGAAAGTACAGCAAAGCGATAAGGCTGTTCGAGCAGATGGCGTCGGCTTACCGTGGGAAACCTCAGGCTGAAAAAATGTTCTACATGTTTGCACAGTCGTATTATAAAACCGAGCAGTATTACTTATCAGGTTATCAGTTCGAAAGTTTCGTGGGCAATTATCCGCGTAGCGAGTACGTACAGGAAGCAGCATTTCTGGCAGCGAAAAGCTTTTCGATGAAATCACCCGTCTATACGCTGGATCAGATTGATACGTACAAAGCGATTGATAAATTGCAGGCGTTCATCGACCGGTTTCCAAATTCCCAATATCTTGGAGAGGCCAATACCATCATGCAGTCACTGCAGGATAAGCTTGAGCGGAAAGCGTATGAAGTTGCCCGAAATTATCATACGGTGGGCGAGTACAACCGCTCTTACGGTCCGGCCATGGTAGCTCTTGACAATTTCCTGATAGACTATCCGGGAACAAAATATAAAGAAGAAGCGCTTTATTACAAATTTGACTCCGCTTATCTGCAAGCGATGAACAGCGTTGAAAGCAAACGGGAGGATCGATTAAATCAGGCAAAATCGGCGTATGCCACGCTGATGAAATTCAAACCTGATACAAAATATAAGGCAGAAGTCGATGCCAAGCTTGCTACCATCGAAATTGAATTACAACAATACTCTAAACAACTATAATCATGGATTTAAAGAAAACAAATGCACCTGTGAACACAATTACCTATAACAAAAATGTAATTGAGGAGCCAACGGGCAACGTTTACGAGGCGATAACGATTATGGCTAAAAGAGCAAACCAGATCAATTCTGAAATTAAAAAAGAATTGACCGAAAAACTCGAAGAGTTTGCAACTTACAATGATTCTCTTGAGGAAATCTTTGAAAACAAAGAGCAAATCGAGGTTTCTAAATTCTACGAAAAACTACCAAAGCCACACGCATTAGCGGTTCAGGAATGGCTTGATGATAAAATCTATCACAGGGACGCCAACAAATAGTCCGATGTCAGTCCTAAGCGGAAAGAAAGTTTTATTAGGTGTCTCAGGCGGGATAGCTGCGTATAAAACAGCCGCTTTAGTTCGACTTCTTATCAAAGCCGGTGCGCATGTCCAAGTGGTCATGACACCGGCTTCGAAGGATTTTGTCACGCCGTTAACACTTGCAACACTTTCAAAAAATCCCGTCTATTCCAATTTTTACGATCAGGAAAACGACGAAGCGCAGTGGAACAACCATGTCGAATTAGGCTTGTGGGCCGATTTGATGCTGGTGGCTCCGGCGACTGCCAATACATTATCCAAAATGGCCAACGGCAACTGCGATAATTTGCTGATTGCATGTTATTTGTCGGCCAAATGTCCGGTTTATTTTGCCCCGGCCATGGATCTCGACATGTATAAACATCCCACAACCCTTTCAAGCCTGGAGCTCCTCCAGCAGTTTGGCAATAAAATGATACCGGCAGAAAGCGGCGAACTTGCCAGCGGTTTGTCAGGCGAAGGCCGGATGGCAGAGCCTGAAAACATCCTTGATTTTATCGAACGAGATTTGATCGCCAAATTGCTACTGCGTGGAAAAAAGATCATGATAACGGCAGGTCCAACGTATGAAGCTATCGATCCGGTGCGGTTCATAGGAAACCATTCATCGGGAAAAATGGGATTCGAAATTGCAAAATGCGCTGCGCAGAATGGTGCGGAAGTGATTCTGATTTCCGGTCCCACGCACTTGCAGATTGATAATTCTCTGATCCAACTTATCAGATTACAGACAGCCGAAGAAATGTTTGAAGCCTGTCACCAATATTTCAGCGAATGTGACGTTGCAATAGCTGCCGCCGCGGTAGCCGATTACAGGCCGAAAAGCGCTAAAAGTCAGAAAATTAAAAAGCAGGAATCCGATATCGTTCTGGAGCTGGAGAAAACTAAAGACATTCTCGCATCGCTTGGCAGTCTGAAAAAAGATCAGTTTTTGATCGGTTTTGCGTTGGAAACTGAAAACGAAATTGAAAATGCGCAGAATAAAATCCGGAAAAAAAACTTAGATTTGATCGTGTTGAATTCGCTGAATGATTCGGGTGCCGGATTTGGAGGCGATACCAATAAAGTCACATTCATCGATAAGGATTTTAATTCGGAGTCAATGACGCTGAAATCGAAGGAAGACGTGGCTGCCGACATTATAAACAAAGTAATTATACATTATGCATAAAATATTCACGTTGATTGCAATGCTGGCATTTATTACCGTAAATGCGCAACAGCTCAATTGCACGGTAGTTGTCAATGCAGATAGGGTTGGGGCGACCAACAACCAGATATTTAAAACGCTGGAAACATCGCTCAATGATTTTGTGAACCGAACCGATTGGTCGGGTGAGGCAGTCTCGCAAAATGAAAAGATCAACTGTTCAATGTTCATCAATATTACCGAGATGAACGGCAACCAGTTTACGGCGAGCATTCAGGTGCAGTCGGCGCGTCCGGTGTACAATTCCACCTATTCGTCGCCCATTTTGAATTTCAATGACCTTAACTTCAACTTTTCGTATACCGAATTCCAGAATCTGAATTACAACCCGACGGCATTCGAATCGAATTTAGTGTCGGTCATTTCATTTTACAGTTTTGTCATGTTGGGCATGGATGCCGATACGTTTTCGCCGGGTGGCGGAAGCGGCTATCTGGATATGGCGCGCGAGATCATGATCGTGGCACAGCAAAGTGGCTTCAAGGGCTGGAATCAGGCCGACGGAAATCAGACACGCTATTTTTTAATCACGGATATGTTGTCGCAAACATTTTATCCTTTCCGCGACGCTATGTATCAATATCATTTTGCCGGACTTGACATGATGGCCCAGGATTTAACCGCTGCGAAAGAAAACATAAAGAATTCGCTGGTTGTGCTCTCGGAAATCAATAATGTCAGGCCTAATTCCTTTTTGTCACGTGTGTTTTTTGATGCAAAATCGGATGAAATCGTCTCCATATTTTCAGGCGGACCGAGCGTTCCGATTACCGATTTGGTAGATAATCTCAATCGCATTTCTCCGTTGAATTCATCCAAGTGGTCGCAAATTCGATTTTAAGCGTAGACAGAAATCCTTACTAAATGATAACCTCACTTTCCATCGAAAATTTCGCTTTGATCGATAAACTGTCGATTGATTTTTCCGATGGATTTTCTATAATAACCGGTGAAACGGGCGCCGGAAAATCAATTTTATTGGGCGCATTGGGACTGGTGCTTGGCAAAAGAGCTGATTTATCGGCGCTGAAGAACAAGCAACAAAAATGCATAGTGGAAGCCCATTTCCGCATAGGTGACTACAACCTGGAAGACTTTTTCAGTCAGAATGATCTCGATCACGACCCTGAAACCATCATTCGGCGCGAAATCCTTCCTTCGGGAAAGTCGCGCGCTTTCATCAATGATAGTCCGGTAAATCTGCAGGAACTGCAACAACTGGGAAATTTTCTGATCGATGTCCATTCACAGCATCAAACCCGTGAGCTGTCAGAAGAGGAATTTCAGTTTGCCATTATTGATGCACTCGCCCAAAATGCAGAACTACTAGCCGAATATCGATCAGCGTATACAAAACTTAAACAGAGTCAGCGACAACTTTTGCAACTGCAGGAAGAAGCTCGCACTATTGGTTCAGAGAACGACTACAACAATTTTCTGTTGGAGGAACTGGCATCGGCAAATTTGCAAGCCGGAGAGCAGCAGGAGCTTGAGCGCAGTTTTGGACTGCTGAGCAATGTCGAGTCGATTGGCGAGCAGATAGCTAAAGTGCTGGCTTTGGCCAATGATGAACAGTACGGAATATCGGTGAACCTGCGCGAGGTGCGGAATGCGATGCAGAAACTCGCCGGATTGTCAGTTGAATTTCAGCCGCTGCACGATCGAATAGTGAGCGCAGCAATTGAACTGGACGATATTTTTGAAGAAACATCCCGCATGTCAGATTCGCTGGCCGCCGATCCGATGCAACTAGAAGTGGTCAACCAAAAGTTGCAAACTATCTATAACCTGCAAAAAAAACATCAGGTAAATACAGTCGAAGAGTTGCTGCAGGTGAAAAACGAATTGGAAGGCAAAAGTAATTCTGCTTTTTTGATAGATGAAGAAATTGAAGCATTATCGGTGGCGATCGCAAAGCAACTGCAGCACTTACATAAGCTGGCAGCATCGATAAGTGAACGCCGCACATTAGCGGTCCCTATTTTATCGGAGCAACTTATTGGTATTTTGTCCGAATTGGGGATGCCTAACGCACGGTTTGGCATACGAATTAATAAAACCGAAGTCCTGAATAAAAACGGGCTTGATGATATTGAGTTTTTATTTTCGGCCAATAAAGGGTCTGATTTCGGGCAGCTTAAAAAAGTCGCTTCAGGCGGCGAAATGTCGCGGATTATGCTGGCGGTGAAATCGATACTGGCGCAGTATTCAAAATTACCGACGATTATTTTCGACGAAATAGACACTGGTGTTTCAGGCGAAATCGCTAATAAGATGGGTGACATCATGAAAAGCATGAGCGCTGGAATGCAGGTATTCGCCATCACGCACTTACCTCAGATCGCGGCCAAAGGGAAAGTTCATTATAAGGTGTATAAATCGGTTACTGATGATCAGACCAATTCGGAATTAAAGCTGCTTAGCCGGCAGGAGAGGGTTGATGAAATTGCGCAAATGCTGTCGGGTTCTGTAATTACCGATTCCGCCATAAATCATGCAAAAGCGTTGTTGGATTAAATAATCGCGGTATATTTGTTAAAGAACATCAAAATTTAGAATAGGATGATAATTGAACCCAGAATGAGAGGCTTTATCTGCCTGACCGCCCATCCCGATGGTGCAGCGCAGAATGTAAAAAATCAAATAGAATACGTTAAATCGAAAGGAAAAATAGACGGTGCCAAAAAGGTGCTCGTCATTGGTGCATCCACCGGTTTTGGACTTGCTTCGAGAATTACCAGCGCCTTCGGATCGGACGCAGCCACTGTAGGTGTGTTCTTTGAAAAACCACCTGCAGAAGGCAAGACAGCGTCGCCCGGCTGGTATAACACAGCCGCCTTTGAAAAGGAAGCACATGACGCCGGTTTGTATGCCAAAAGTATCAATGGCGATGCTTTTTCAGATGAGATCAAACAACAGGTCATCGAATTGATCAAAACGGATCTCGGACAAGTCGATCTGATTATCTACAGTTTGGCTTCACCGGTCCGTACGCATCCGAAAACAGGCGTCACGCACCGTTCGGTTCTAAAGCCTATAGGCCAGGTCTTTACCAACAACACAGTTGATTTCCATACGGGGAAGGTTTCGGAAATATCGATTCAGCCCAGTGCCGATGACGATATCGAAAATACTGTAATCGTGATGGGGGGTGAAGATTGGTCGATGTGGATCGATGCGCTTAAGAGTGAAAACTTATTGGCCGATGGAGCAATGACGGTCGCCTATTCTTATATTGGATCATCGTTGACGGAAGCTGTTTATCGAAATGGCACCATTGGCAAGGCCAAGGATCATCTCGAAGCGACTGCATTTGAGATTGCCGAAAAATTAAAAGATTTAAATGGGAAAGCATATGTATCTGTAAACAAAGCGCTTGTGACACAGGCCAGTTCTGCCATTCCGGTTATCCCACTCTACATTTCACTTCTGTATCAAACTATGAAAGCAAAAGGCTTGCATGAGGGATGCATCGAGCAAATTCAGCGCTTGTATCAGGAACGCCTTTTTACCGGTGGTGAAATCCCTGTAGATGAAAAGGGACGTATCCGGATCGACGATCTGGAAATGCGGGAAGATGTTCAACGCCGGGTGGCCGAACTGTGGGAGCAGGCCAATTCTGATAATCTCTCCGAAATCGCCGATCTCGAAGGTTATCGGAAGGATTTTTACAATTTATTTGGGTTCGATGTCGAGGGTGTCGATTATGAAAAGGACACCGATGAACAAGTGCCGATACCAAGTATTAGCGAATAATCCAATAAACTCAGTAAAAAATCCGGACATGTTCCGGATTTTTTATTGTTAAAATGCGCTATCAATCATTTTTTATGTGATTTGTAAAAGATTTCTGCAGGTATTGAATATAAATTCTGTTAATGACGCGTCTATTTTGTTAATCTTATAAACATGCACTAAAAAATTATTGCCAATTGCACTGCTCTATTATATGGTTTATATTTACATATTAACAAATTATATGCAAAATCTTATGAAGAATTTTACTTTAGCGTTATTGCTGCTCGTAAGTGGTTTCTCTTACGGTCAGATTTTTACGACGCCTGAATGCTCCATCCCTCTCGGAACAAATACCTACGGTCCGATGTATAGCGTGGCGACTGCCAATGCGACGAGCAGGACAGCGATTATCTATCCGGTATCGCAGTTGACCGGGATTATTGGGCAGGAACTCACGTCGATTTACTTCAGTAGAGTGACGGCCACCGGAAGCATGAGCGGTAATCCCAATCTCCGCATCTATTTAATGGAAGTTCCGTCAACTGATTGGGGCGCGGGTGCTTTGGATTGGGCAACTGCCACCGCTGGCGCAACCCTCGTGTATGAAGGTAACCCCGCTGGTCCCACTGGTTCGACAGCCGGTTGGAAAAGCTTTCCTTTTTCTACAAATTTCACTTATTCGGGTACGCAAAACTTAGCGATGTTCACCGAGTACAGAAATTTGGAAGCCAGCACCTCTATGACCTGGAATTATGAGTATACAAATCCTTGTATCGATACAGGTAATAACAACACAACAAAATACTCAAACAACATTACTGCTACTGTTCCGGCAACACTAGGTTCAAGTAACTACAGAAGACCTTTAATAGGTTTCGATTTTACTGTTAGTTGTCCGGCTCCAACTGCGTTTGCATCTGCAAATGTAACTGCGTTCGACGTAGATCTTAGCTGGACTGCAGGTGGTGCCGAAACAAGTTGGGAATATGCAGTTGTACCTGCATCATCACCAGCGCCAACTTCGGGAACCATAGTGTCGGCAGCTGAAGCAATTGATGTTGCAGTTTCGCCGGCAACTGATTATGTCGCCTACTTAAGAGCGGTTTGTGGAACCGATGATGAATCGATTTGGGTAACCACAACCTTTACTACTCCTTGCGTAGCCATAACAACGCTGCCTTGGTCGGAAAATTTTGATGGTTTGGCTACGGTTGGAACGAACAGTTTCCCTCCTTGCTGGACGGAAGAGAATGGCGACTGGGCTTCTAACAGCGGTACGACCTATAATACACCACGTTCAGGTGCGAATTACCTGCGAAATTCTTGGAACGCACTTGATGAATATATGTGGACCCCTGCATTTGAACTCCAGGCGGGAACATCATATGATTTTTCTACGTTTGTACAAGGTGACAATTACACGGGCTGGGTTGTGGACATGTTCTATAACACTTCTGCATCTGCAACAGGAGCCACACAGCTTGGAGCGTCTTACAATGTTCCTGGCAGTTCGCCAACCGGACCTGCACAAGTCATTCAGCCTTACGTAGAAATGCGACGTACTTTCGTTCCAACAACTACCGGAACTTATTACTTTGGATTGCGAGTTAATCAGCCGTCGACAGCCGCTTGGTATGTTGCATTTGATGACTTCGTATTGGAGTTGACGCCGGATTGTGCGGCACCGACTGAGTTGGAGGCTACTAACATTACCGATGATTCAGCTAACCTGGAGTGGACTGAGGCAGGTGACGCAACTGAATGGAATATAGAATACGGAATTACCGGCTTTACCCCGGGAGCAGGTACTATAGTTAACAATGTTACTAGTCCACATTTTATTGACGGCCTGGATGGTAACACATCATACAGCTTTTACGTGCAGTCGGATTGTGGTGACAGCGAAAGTGCATGGGCGGGTCCGATGTTATTTACGACATTATGTGCTCCTATAACCACATTGCCGTGGACTGAAAATTTTGATGCGCTAACCGGATTAGGAACCAATACTTTTCCTCCGTGCTGGAGTAAAGAAAATGGCGATTGGTCAACATCCAGTGCCACCACGTATAACACAGCATATTCAGGCTCTAATTACCTTCGTATTTATTATTTGGCTACCGACGAATATATGTGGACTCCTGGTTTCGATCTTGAAGCAGGTACTTCGTATGATTTATCAACGTTTGTTCAAGGTGATAACCATACGGGATGGGTTGTCGATATGTTTTATAATACAGATCAGACTTCAACCGGTGCTACACAGCTAGGTGCCGGGTACACAATTCCTGGTACAGGCTCAACGGCTATTGTATCATATAACGAAATGCGACGTACGTTTGTTCCTACGACTTCGGGCGTATACTATTTTGCAGTTAGGGTAAACTCCACCAATACCGCTTCCTGGTATGTTGCATTTGACGATTTTAGCCTACAACTTACACCGGATTGTGCCGTGCCTTCAAGCCTTACTTCAACCTCTGTTACAAGCACATCGGCGGTACTAGGCTGGACTGACAGTAATTCAGGCTCATCATGGGATATAGAATACGGTCCGGCAGGATTCACCCCTGGAACCGGAACCGTAATTACAGTTACTACGAATCCATATACGCTTACAGGACTGACGCCTGAGACGGCGTATGAGTTTTACGTTCAGTCAGAGTGCGCTGGCACCGTAAGCGATTGGTCGGCTGTATCAGCATTTACTACTTTGGCGGTTCCGCCGGCAAATGATAATTGCGATGCTGCGGTTTCCTTAACAGTAAATCCTGATCTTCTTTGTGGTTCTGTAACATCTGGAACAACAGTTGGCGCTACCGAGTCGATGGCTGCAACACCATGTTACGGTAACCCCGACGATGATGTATGGTTTAGCTTTGTAGCTACAGCTACGGCTCACCAAATCGTTATATCGAATGTGGTTGCTGTAACAGGTACTTCCACCGACATGTATATGCAAATTTTATCAGGAGCTTGCGGAACTCTTACTTCGGTACAATGTAGCGATCCGAATACTATGGATACTACTGGTCTTACTGTAGGTAACACTTACTACGTTCGCGTATATAGCTATTATGCTACAGCGCGTCAGACGTTCAATATTTGTGTTGGGACACCACCACCGCCACCGCCACCACCGGCTAACGACAACTGCGATGCCGCTGTTTCATTAACTGTTAATCCCGATTACTTATGCGGGGCTGTAACAGCTGGAACTACAGGTGGTGCTACAGAGTCTATGGCTGCGACGCCATGTTCAGGAAATCCTGATGATGATGTATGGTTTAGTTTCGTCGCGACCGCAACGGCACACCGCATCGCTATCTCTGATGTTGTAAACGTTTCCGGAACTTCGACAGATATGTATATGCAGCTTTTATCAGGAGCTTGTGGTACCCTAACTTCGGTACAATGCAGCGATCCTAATACTATGAATTCTACAGGTCTTACAGTTGGATCAACTTACTACGTACGCGTTTACACTTTCGGTACTACGTCGCGTACAAATTTCAACATATGTGTTGGAACAGAACCGCCACCACAACCTGCACCTGTCAATGACAATTGCGACGGAGCGGTTTCCTTAACTGTTAATCCTGATTACTTATGTGGTGTTGTTACAGCTGGAACTACGGCTGGCGCCACTGAATCGATGGCTGCAACTCCTTGTTCCGGTAATCCTGACGACGATGTATGGTTCAGCTTTGTGGCTACCAATACTGCACACCGCATTGCTTTATCAAATGTAGTGGCGTTCACGGGAACTTCTACCGATATGTATATGCAGATCCTTTCAGGAACTTGTGGAACCCTTACCTCGGTACAGTGTAGCGATCCGAATACTATGAATGTTTCCGGTCTTACAGTTGGTTCAACTTACTATGTGCGTGTTTACACGTTTAGTACAACGTCACGTACAAATTTCAACATATGTGTTGGAACACCGCCGCCGCCGCCGTCAAATGACGACTGTGCCAATGCTACCGCTTTAACAGCGGGTGGGGTATATGCTGATAACGTGGTGGATGCCTCAAGTGCAGGCGCAACCACTTCAAGCGAACCGACGCCAACAACATGTTTCGGTTTTTCAGGTGGCGACGTTTGGTTTACTGCCGTTGTGCCTGCAAGTGGAAGCCTTACAATCGAAACTGGTAACCCAACAGTTGGTACCGGAGTTGATACGGTTATAACTGCATATAGTGGCACATGCGGTGCGCTGACTCAAATTAGCTGTGATGATGATGGTGCGGCAACAGGAGCGTACTCGCTTCTGACAGTTTCAGGTCAAGTACCTGGAAGTACCATTTACGTACGAGTTTATGAGTACGGAAATGACAATGAAGGCCCGTTTGCCATATCTGCATATGATTCCTCGTTAAGTACCGATACGTTTACTATTGATGCATTCGACTATTATCCTAACCCGGTAAAAGATGTATTGAGAGTTAAACATTCTGGTATTATTTCCGCGATCTCTGTATTCAATGTACTGGGTCAACAGGTAATTATTCAGAATATTAATGCCACTGAGAGCAGTGTCGACATGTCGGCGTTGCCTTCTGGAACTTACATCGTCAAAGCTACTGCCGACGGAGTAAGCAAGACTTTTAAAGTGGTTAAACAGTAATCAAAATTCTTTTATAAAAAGGCTGCCCCAGGGCAGCCTTTTTTTTTGTCTGTTAATTGGCTAAAGCACTGATAACAAATTAGCTTGGAGAGTTGCATTGTTTCAATTAATATCATAATTTGCCCTTTATTATTAACCAAATACATTCAGTTCATGAAAAAAATTACTTTTTTGCTTGTATTGCTGCTGGGCTTTGCATCCAGCAGTTATGCGCAATTTCCCACGCCTTATTGCGGGCCATTAGAATTTCAATGGGGTGTCGAGCCCATTACCAGAGTAAATTTGGCGGGTATCAATAATGTTACGTTAGCCGACCTAGGCGGGCCTGAGCATGAGGATTTTACCGCCATGATGGGATCGGTAGATACCGGTGGCAGCTATCCTGCCATATTTGAAGGAAACACCGGCGGAAATTACGTAAATTATTTTGCCGTTTATGCCGACTGGAATCAAGATGGTGATTTTGACGATGTAGGTGAGACTTACGAAATAGGCTCCATTACCAATTCGACCGGTTTGGACGGTTTGCAGGTTTCGGGTACTGTTGTTGTTCCGGCTACAGCGCTTCCCGGATCGACTCGGATGCGTATCGTAAAATCATACTTTGAATATACAGATGCCTGCAATTCGCTTGAAAATGGATATGGCCAGGCTGAGGATTACACCGTGACTGTTGTCATTCCAACATGCGTCGCGCCTTCAAACGGTACTGCCAGCATAACATCATCGACTGAGGCTCAATTATCGTGGACTTCCGCTGAAACCAATGCCGCAATCGTGGTACAGCCTGCCGGCACCGGAACGCCTTCAACCGCTGATGGTACCGGCGAGGAAGTCACAGGAACTACCTACACCGCAACTGGCCTGACTGCCATGACAGCTTATGAGTTCTATGTTCGAAACGACTGCGGTACAGATGGCTATAGCTCATGGTCAGGGCCACATTTGTTCAATACTACTTTATTACCGGGATGTGCATCCAATCCATCGCCGGCAATGGGCGCCATTGATGTTCCCGTTGGCCCAATAACATTAACGTGGGATGTACCGGCGACCGGCGATATGCCAACTTCCTACGATCTCTATGTTGGCAACACTGCTGATGATGTTACAACGTTGGTGGGTAATTACACTACCAATACAACCGGTACGGCACTGCAGTTAAATGGTTACAACACGGTTGTATACTGGATGATTGTTCCTAAAAACATTGCGGGCAGCGCAACGGGTTGTTCGGTATGGAGCTTTACTACCGAAGCAGCACCTGGATACTGTCTTGCTTCTCCAAATGGCCAGTGGCCAGGCGGCACAACTGGATATACTCCTGCCGAATGCGATGGGGTAGCCGTAAATCAAATTACCACGGCAGGATTTGCAGGGGAATACTCCCTGGTTAACGTTACCGCCGGACAGACCTATACATTCAGCAGTTCGATAGCCACTGATTTTATCACTGTTTCAAATGCCGACGGTACAACCTCGTTTGCCGCTGATACAACGCCGTTAACATGGGTGTCTACCATTACCGGTCAAGTACGATTTTATACACACGTAGACAATCAGTGTACTTCCAATACGACGAGTAGAACGCGAAGTATTGTTTGTGGAGTTCCTTCAACAGATGAGCCAGATTATGCAAACCTACAATGGCCAGCAACTATTAATATCGATCAGGGTGGATCTGATACAGTTTACGGACAAGTTTATGAAGGAGGTTTGACAGATGTCGCGCCAAATATCGACGGACAGGCTCCGGGAATTTCAGCATGGGTTGGTATCAGTCCTGAAGGACAGAACACAGATCCATCAACATGGACAAACTGGATCCCTGCTACTCACAATGCTGCATATGTTGGTAACAACGATGAATATATGGCGACCATAGGTGCTAATTTGACACCTGGAACATATTACTATGCTACACGTTTCCGTTTAAACAACGGAGGTTATGTATATGGTGGATATGCAAATGGTTTTTGGGACGGTACAGCCAACATCAGCGGTGTTTTAACAGTTGCTCCACCCGTTGCACCGGCCAATGACGAATGTTCTGATGCGATCAGCCTAATCCCTGGAGGTGTATATTCTGATAATGTAGTCGACGGAACAACATTGGGTGCTACCGATTCAAGCCAGCCAGTACCGGGCACATGTTTCGGATTTGCAGGCGGTGATGTTTGGTATAGTGCAGTGGTTCCAGCAAGTGGAAGCCTTACAATCGAAACCGGGTCGCCATCTACTGGTACCGGTATCGACACAGTGGTAACTATTTATAGCGGATCATGCGGTACGCTGACACAAATTGGGTGTGATGATGATGGTGCCGCTACAGGTAACTATTCAATGACTACAGTATCAGGCGTTGCACCTGGCAGCACCATCTATCTGAGGGTTTACGAATATAACAATGATAACGCCGGACCGTTCGCTATATCAGTGTATGACGCATCTCTAAGTACGAATACTTTTGATGCAAGTTCGTTTGCTGTCTATCCAAATCCGGTAAAAGACGTTTTGAATTTATCATATACTTCCGAAATAACTTCTGTCACAATATTTAACTTATTGGGCCAGCAGGTTTCAGCCAAGAACCTAAATGCAACATCAGGACAGGTCGATATGTCGACATTGCCAAGTGGTGCTTACATTTTGAAGGTTTCAAGTGGTGATCAAATAAAATCCGTGAAGGTAATCAAGGAATAAATTGATTCTTACTAGTAGAAAGGGCTGCCAAATGGCGGCCCTTTTTTTTGACAAATTTCTTGTAACCTCTTTTGTATGTATGAAGTATATTTGTTAAAATATTTCTATGTATTTCTCCATTGTCATTCCGGTATTCAACCGCCCCGACGAAGTTGACGAATTGCTTCGAAGTTTAGTGGATTCTGAGTTCAGGGAGCCGTTTGAAATTGTTCTTGTCGAAGACGGATCGACTATATTGTGCAAAGATGTGGCTGCAAAATATAGCCCGGAACTTACTATTTCGTATTATTTTAAAAATAATTCCGGACCGGGCGATTCGCGCAACTTCGGTATGAAGAAAGCTAAAGGCGATTACTTTATAATATTCGACTCCGATTGTATCATCCCCAAACAATATTTAAGCGTTGTTGCCGAAGCTCTTGATAAGAACTACGTGGATTGTTTCGGCGGACCGGATCAGTCGCATGAATCGTTCACTCAGATTCAAAAAGCTGTAGATTTTGCCATGACATCGTTTTTAACTACTGGTGGCATACGTGGTGGCTCGGAAAACCTGGCTAAGTTTCAGCCGCGCAGTTTCAATATGGGGATTTCCCGCAAAGCATTTAATGCCACGCAGGGTTTCGGAAATATTCATCCGGGAGAAGATCCGGATTTGTCAATGCGACTGTGGAAGATGGGGTTCGATACGATTTTGATTCCGCAAGCATACGTTTATCACAAAAGGCGGATCAGTTGGCAGAAGTTTTTCCAACAGGTCAATAAATTCGGAAAGGCACGTCCAATTTTAAACAGTTGGCATCCGGAATATAAAAAACTGACATTCTTTTTACCGACCCTTTTTATCTTGGGATTTTGCGTCGCTATTTTATTAATGCTGCTGGGTCAATTCCTCCCAATTGCGGTCTATCTCCTATATTTTCTGATTATTTTAATTGTTGCAACCTTAAAGTATCGGAATATTTTTATCGGCGTGAATTCTGTTATAGCTGCCGCAATTCAGTTTTACGGATACGGAATCGGATTTTTAAAAGCATTTTTTCAGGTTGAAATTTTAAAACGGGATCCCCGTGAGGTGTTTCCGGAATTATTTTTTAAAGTATGACAAAAATTATCGGACTCACGGGCGGAATTGGCAGCGGGAAAACGACGGTAGCGAAGATTTTTCAGCAACTTGGTGTTCCTGTATATTTTGCAGATGAAATCGGAAGGGAGATACTGGATACACCTGAAGTACGAAATAAAATTGCGGCACTGTTCGGAAATCAAATCCTCAGAAACGATGCAGTCGACCGCACAGCACTGGCACAAATTGTGTTTAACGATGCCGACAAGCTTCGCCAATTAAATTCCATTGTACATCCCGCCGTAGCTGCGCATTTCCAGCAATGGGTAGGCCAACAAACTTCCGGTTACGTGATTAAAGAGGCGGCGATACTATTTGAAAGTGGTTCCTATAAAAACTGTGACGAAATAATCACGGTAAGTGCACCGGTCGAGACTCGAATAAAACGCGTTATTCAACGTGATAATACGACACGGGAAAATGTACTGAGCCGCATGGCTAATCAGTGGCAAGATCGCGACCGTGAAAAACTGAGTAACTATGTAATTCTCAATTCGGGATCGGAAAATTTGGAGGCCAAAGTCATGGAAATACATAAAAAATTAAATAATACATAATTAATTAGGTATTTGTTAATATTTGGTTAATGTATCCGTCGATTAAATGTTAAAAAGTTAATTTTGTAAGGATGAATAAATTGTTTTTCAGATTACTTGTAATCTTAATGAGCTTATCCTTAATAGGGATCATTTTAGTGCAGGTTTACTGGTTTAACACTTCGTTCAAGAACAATGATGAACAATTTCGGTTTCATGTTACCCAGGTTATAAATAATGTTGCCGATCAGTTGCAGCAGGAGGAAGTAAACAGTTTTCTGGAGAAGTACCGAATGTTGAAGGATAGTATAGGGAAAGAACCTCAGAAGAGCGACTTTTTGGAATTTATATACTACCAACGAGATTCACGCACGAACGAAACCATTGTTTATTCCAACAGTATATTATCTGAAGATTACAATATTTCGTCGTCGTTCTTTGATAAGAAAGCAGATAGCGTAAAGCTCCGGAATTACACCTCGAAGCGCAAAACCGAGATTTATAATAAAGGCAATATTGATAAATCGGGATTGCAACGAAATGTTATTCCAGATATTACCATTAAAAAGTCGGGTGACCTCGATATTATGGACAACGCCTTGTTTGAGATATCATTTAGGGATATTGCTGCATTGCGACCGCTTCAGGATAGAGTAACGAAAGAGAAAGTACAGGCCTTACTCAGTAAGCAGTTGGATGACTTTGGTGTCAAAACACCTTTTGAATTCGGTGTGTATAGCAATGGGTTGGCGACCAAGATACGATCTGATAATTTCAGATACGACAAAGAAGCAACGTTTGCCGTTCCCATATTCCTGGACAGCGAGGGTAAGAACAAATATCAGTTATTGGTAAGCTTTCCGCAAAAAAAGCGATTCCTGTTTTCAGAACTCGTCAGCATTACATTATTGTCGATTGTATTTACATTGATTATTATAATTGCCTATTCAAGTGCACTAAATCAATTGATCAAGCAACGTCAGATATCGGAGATAAAAACCGATTTCATCAACAACATGACGCATGAGTTCAAAACGCCGATCGCCACGATTAACCTTGCTTTGGACGCGATCCGAAATCCAAAGGTTATCGATGATCAGGAAAAGGTAAAGCGATATCTGCAGATGATCAGGGATGAAAATAAGCGCATGCACGCCCAGGTTGAGAATGTATTGAGGATCTCCAAACTCGAGAAGAAGGAGCTCGAAATCAGCAAAGATTCACACGATATTCATGATATTCTGGAAGATGCGATGGAACACGTTAATTTGATTATCGAAGATCGTGAAGGAACAATTAAAACGCATTTCAGGGCCAGTCGATCCACCGTATTGTTAAACGACGTGCATTTTACCAATGTATTGGTAAATATCCTTGACAACGCTATTAAATATTCTCCGGAGGCTCCGGCAATCGATATTTTCACAGAAAATGTAAAAGATTTTGTGATAATAAAAGTCAGAGATCACGGAACAGGTATGAGTAAAATTGCTCAAAAACGAATTTTCGAAAAGTTTTACCGGGAACACACCGGTGACTTACACAATGTAAAAGGCCACGGACTAGGACTGGCATATGTAAAGAGAATCGTGGATGATCATAACGGACAGATATTCGTCGAAAGCGAAAAAGGAAAGGGTAGTACCTTTATTTTAAAAATACCACTAATAAACTAAAGCTATGGAAACAGAAAATAAAAAAATTCTCTTAGTTGAAGACGACCAAAATTTTGGTGCAATCTTAAAAGATTATCTGACATTAAATGATTTTGATGTCACACTGGCCAAAAATGGAATGGAAGGCTTTGAGAAATTCAAGAAAGACACTTACGATCTTTGTATACTGGATGTTATGATGCCGTATAAAGACGGCTATACCCTTGCAAAGGAAATCCGTGAAAAAAATAAGGACGTTCCAATCATATTCCTTACAGCAAAATCGATGAAAGAAGATGTGCTGAAAGGTTATAAGGTAGGTGCCGATGATTATTTAAACAAGCCATTCGATTCAGAAGTACTTCTGATGAAAATCAAAGCCATCATTCAGCGTAAGGCGGCCGATAATAAGAATGATCATGTCAAGTTTGAATTCCAGATCGGTAATTTCCACCTGAACTCGAAACTTAGGTTCCTGACTTACAAAGACGAAGAGCCTATAAAACTTTCCCCCAAGGAAAACGAATTGCTGAAGATGTTGACGCTTCACGAGAACGATCTTATGCCGCGTGAGCTTGCACTGACCAAGATTTGGAGAGATGACAACTACTTTACCTCGCGAAGCATGGACGTCTACATCGCCAAACTTAGGAAATACTTAAAACGTGATGATGAAGTCGAAATACTCAACATCCACGGTGAAGGCTTCCGGTTGGTAGTCAAAAGCAAAGCCGAATAAAAAATTACAGTATGCGAAAGAGCCTCCAATTATTTGGAGGCTTTTTTTATACTTTCTTTTTGCGTGGCCCGATTGCAGGAACATTCAGGGCTAATCTTCCGTCGTTAATCGAAGCAGAAAGCAATTCTTACCTTCTTTTTGAAGAGCGAATGTGTAATCTCTGTCGTGTGCAGTTGCCAATATTACAACACGGTCACCAAACATGAGTTCTTTCATGAAATTCATATCGAAAGATGTGATTTTACGCTGAAAAACAATGCAGGGATCCGAATGATCCAGACACCACTCCAGGTACTTGATATGGTTGGCGTGGTTGACAATATCCAAATCGGATAAAACAACGGTGTGATCCCCGCACGGAACTAAGTCGGGAGGTAACGATACTTTTGACACGCGCTGAGTTGTGGCGAACCGTGCTGCAAACAATTCGAAGTGATGATAGGGAAGCGATAGCTGTTCCGGCCGGCGCGATTTGGTGTTGAATATAGCCCAAAACGTTTCACAACCAATTATTTTTTTGTCGCCGCACCATACTTCGAGTGCCCTGACCGATCGTGAATTTTCCATGCTGACGATCCATGTTTTAACCGAAATCGAGTCGCGCCATTTGGGCAATTCCGAAATCTCCACCCGCATCCGGCTCAGGACCCAAGCTTGATCGGCATGCTGCAGGTCGGTGAAACTAATGCCACCCGAATCGGCATGAGCGGCCGCGGTTATTTGAAGCAAATTGCACAATTCGGTGTATTTCAGGTAACCTTGTGGTGTGCACTGAGTAAAGCAGACGGTGAAATTCGAGGTATGAACCGATTTAAAGTTTGGGGATACAGGCATAATCTATTTCTTTCCGAATTGAAAACCAATAGCGAACTGAATTTGCTGCCCATGATTGTAGTAGCTTTCGAAATCGGGATGGGTACTAACTTGTAAAGTGGTATAAATATAATGTACACCCACAAAAACTGCGGCGGCACTTGCAAATTTATAATTGGTGGAAAGCCCGGCTCGAAATTGTGTACCCCCCTGATTTCCAAAGCGCGTTTTTCCCGCTCCCAATGTCAGTTGTGAGTATCCAATCCCAAAATCGGGCGCGATGATAACCTCTTTGGTTATCGGAATGTCATAAGCCACCGTACCAAAGACCGACCAAAAAGTACTGCTGTTGCCTGTAGCCCTGGTCAGTTCCGGTTTCACTATTTGGTAACGTGACAATTCGTAATTCAAGGCAGGTCGGAAATTGGCAAGCGAAAAGAAACTAAGACTTGTACCGATGCCGTAATTGGTCCCGTAAGCATCGGCTAATTGGTTGTCTCCAAAATTCAGCGAAGAGATTGCATAAATCCGGGCTTTCGGCGCGAATTCAAATGTCTTTTTCTCCTCGATTTCCTGCGCTGTCATTATGGCTGACATTAAAAATAGTGCGATTGTAATATATTTCATATTTCTAGTAAGTGATTGTATAGTTGATACTTTCCTCGCCAATACTCAACGGCGCATTGACAGGTGTTTCCGAACCATCGACTCCAACCAGCGTATAGTGGAGAAGGATGTTGCTGTTTTTGATCACTTGAAGTTGGTATGGCATCAAGTCATACTCGTAATCAGGGTTGAAATCGATCTCGTATGCTGGATCGTCTCCCGAAATATAAACATCGCGTACACTTGAGTATTGAAATGAAACATTTTCATAAGACAGATTCAGGTTTGTAATCTCAGAGGGTCTGAACAACACCAACGGTGTATAGGAGTATTTGTAATTGACGAAATCATCTTCGTGCAAATTCCGAAGTTTTTTTCGCTGGAATTCATTCGGAGCCTGCCCGTAATAATCATTAATCAGCACGTCCATAGTCCCATCGGGCATTGGGAAAATCAGTAGTATTTTACCATCGATGCCAGTTCGACCTTTCGAGATGACTTCAGTATCAGTAGAATTCCTCGCCTCGACTGCTACTTCGATATTTTCAAGTGGGTTCCCGTCACTGTCCAGCAATGTGGTCTCAAAAACCATCCGTGTTTCAGCGTCGTATGTTAGTTCGCAAGACACAAGCAGTGGGAGAATAAGTGCAATTAATAGTTTTTTCATAGTGTAGTTTTGAGGTAGATACGTAGTAGTTAAAATAGTTGCTTACGGTTATCGATGAATTCGTCAATATATTGGGTGATTTGGGTTAGATCGGTTGCTGCGTCAAACCAAGCTGCGTTGGCTTTGCGTTTAAACCATGTAAGTTGGCGTTTTGCAAAGCGCCGGGTGTTTTTCTTAATTTCGGAAACCGCAAATTCAATGGTGGTTTTACCATCAAAGTGATCGAACAATTCGCGGTAACCAACTGTCTGCAACGCGTTTAAATCTTTGTAGGTATAAACCGATTTTGCTTCGTTTATCAATCCGTTGCTGATCATTCGATCGACGCGTTCATTTATATGGCTGTACATCAAATCGCGGTCGGCTTCCAGGCCGATGATTACCGGAATAAAATTTCTCGGAGTTTGTTTTTGGTTCAGATAGCTTGAATACGGACGCCCGCTGGCGATGGACACTTCGACGAAGCGCATCAGGCGGTGTGGGTTCTGCAGGGTTTGCGGATTGTCTGATAATAGTTGGCGATGATACGCCGGGTCATGCTTTTCAAATTCCGATGCTAAATAGGACAAGCCTTGTTTTTCATAATTCCCGCGCACCAATTCCCGAATTGCAGCAGGAACATCCGGGAAACTGTCCAACCCATTCAATATAGCGTCGATATACAATCCTGAGCCACCAACCATTACCGCATAATCGTTGCGGGAAAATAACTCGTCGAGTTTGCTGATGGCATCTTTCTCAAAATCACCTACATTATAAGTATCGAAAATCGATTTATGCTGGATGAAATGATGTTTTGCCGAAGCCAGTTCTTCAGGATCGGGCACCGCGGTTCCAACCGACATTTCGCGGTAGAACTGTCGGGAATCAGCAGATATGATTTCGCAGCCAAAATGCTGCGCGAGCTTGATACTCAACGTGGTTTTTCCAATGGCTGTAGGACCGATAACGGTTATTAAATACTTCATAGTTGATTATTTAGCCCCGACAGCAGCGAAAACCCCGGAGCGCTGAAGCCGGTTTTGCCGGGAAAGCAGAGCGACTGGAGGAAGCTCCTGCATTGCCGTGCAAAAGCGAGCTGAAGCGCGAGGAGTTGCAGTGAATGGCGGGATATGGCTACTGCTGCAATTCCAGGCTACTGCCACATTTATAACAAAACTCAGCCGTATTCCTGTGATCACGCGTGTCGCACTTCGGACAGCTGTCGGGCAACAATTTGTTCTTTTTACTGCTCGCCAATTCGGCCGTTACAATGCCTGTTGGTACTGCGATAATCCCGTAACCGAGAATCATGATAAAAGATGCGATGATTTTTCCTACTGTAGTGATGGGCGTTATATCGCCATAACCGACGGTAGTCAGGGTGACAATACACCAGTAAATACTTGTGGGAATGCTTGTAAATCCGCCTTCTTCACCCTCGACAACGTACATAACGGCGCCGAGTAATATGGAAATTATGAATACGAAATAAATAAATACGATGATTTTTGTACGGCTTGCATTGATCGCCAAGCGTAACTGCGAGGCCTGGCCTGTGAACTGCACCAAATTTAAGATTCGGAATAATCGCAAAAGGCGTAAGGCGCGAACGACCGACAGAATTTTGGATCCTGGAAGAAAGAATGATAAATACATCGGAAGAATCGAAATCAGGTCGATAATCCCGTAAAAACTGGTGATGTATTTCCAGGGTTTCCGGCTGGAATAAATGCGCAAAGCGTACTCTATTGAGAAGAAAATGGTAATAATCCACTCGGATAGCACCAGGAATCCATGATATTTTTTGTCGAGGTGCTCCACGCTCTCAAGCATTACCAGCAGGACGCTCAGCAGGATTACGCCAAGTAGGATAATGTCGAAAAGCTTGCCGGCAGGCGTGTTAACACCGTGAATGATGATGTTAATGCGCTGTTTTAGAAGGTCGCTTTGCGATTTATACTGCTTCATGTCGAAAAGTACTATTTTAATATTACAAATGAAGAAGTTTAGCCGATTTACTTTTATGGAAATAGCTTTGAATCAAGGGTATCAAATTATCCTGTAATCGGGTAGGGGCGATGATATTCCGTAGCACCGACACGTTGGTCACCTGATAATTGAGATCAAAGAATGTATAGCCCACATAGCGTCCGTTCTCGATCAGGATCGCACTTCGCTCGGCATAATTCCTACCTCGATCCAGCAAGACTATGTCGCGGCCGTAAAAGGACAATTCGTGCTGCATTTGCAAAACGCGGAGATTATATTCTTCAGAGCTGATTTCTCCTATACAGGCGCCGTCACAAAGATTTTTTGTGTAAAGGTGGCAATGCTCATCCGAATCGTACAAGCCGGTTAATTTTTGGCAGAGATCGAATTTTTTACCTATTTCGGCCAATTTGAGTTGCGCTTCACCGAATGTTGCAAAGGATACGATGCGATTGTCGTTGCGGTTTCCTTTTCGAACCTTTAAATTCAGATAGCCATTTGCGTCTGGCTCCGAGTAAACGCCCCATCCGCTTATTATACGGGCCGGAGCTTTGTTCATCATCGGGCGGTTGATATTGATTTCTTCGATTTCTTTTAACTGAGCGATCAATTCGCTGCCGGTTTCTTCATAGGTGACGGCAAAAACTAATGACTGGATCTTTTTGCATTTTGGCGCCGATCCGGTGAAATGTTGATTTACGCGTTTTTTTATATTCCGGCTTCGCCCAATAAAAATTATCTCACCGCCTTCGTTATGTATATAATAGATGCCGGTCCGCGATGGTAATTTATCGACTATATCCAATAGTTTGGGAGTCAGTCCTTTTTCGACTTCAGTTTTGATGAATTGCTTCAGGATAGTTTTCTCTATATCCTTGTCAAACAGCATTTTAAATAACTTTACCGTAGCCAATGCATCACCACCTGCGCGATGCCTGTCGGCCATTGGGATTCCCAACGCACGAACCAGTTTTCCCAGGCTGTAGGAGGGTTGCTCAGGAATAAGTTTTTGCGCCAGTTCGACGGTACAAAGTGTTGGCGTTTGGAAATCATATCCCAGTCGGCGGAATTCAGTACGCAATATCCTATAATCGAATGATGCATTGTGAGCTACTAAAATACAATCGGAGGTGATTTCGATTATGCGTTTTGCCACTTCGTGGAATTTGGGCGCGGTCCGCAGCATGGCGTTATTGATGCCCGTCAATTTAACCACGAACGGCTGAATCGGGATTTCGGGATTGACCAGGCTGATAAATTGGTCGACTACTTCATGTCCGTCATAACGATAGATCGCTATTTCGGTAATGCCTTCCTCATTGAATTGTCCGCCGGTAGTTTCTATGTCGAGAATGGCGTACATCAGTTAAGCGGAAAAGATTGGATGAATGCTGATTTAAAATGCATATTAATAATTTTATGCCGAATTGCGTTCGCCAAAGATACTGCTTCCAATGCGTACCATTGTGCTGCCACATCGTATTGCGATTTTATAATCACCAGACATTCCCATGGAGAGTGTATGCATGGCAAAATTTTCAGTCTGGGGCCGTTGCGACAATTCATCGAAAAGAGCCTTTAGCGAAAGGAATTCTTTTTGAATTTGTTGTTCACTGTTGGTGAAGGTCGCCATGCCCATCAGTCCGCATACGCGAATGTTATGAAGCATCTTAAATTCATCCGAATCCAACATGGCAATTAATTCGCTTCGATCAAACCCGAATTTGGTTTCTTCTTCAGCAATGTGTACCTGAAGCAGGCAATCAATCACCCGATCGTGTTTTTCAGCTTGTTTGTTGATTTCCTGCAAGAGTTTCACACTATCGACACCGTGAATCAGGTGTACGAACGGCGCCATCATTTTTACCTTGTTGGTTTGGACATGGCCTACCATATGCCATTGTATGTCTTTTGGCAATTGTTCCCATTTCTGGACCATCTCCTGAATCTTGTTCTCGCCGAAATCACGTTGGCCCGAGTTATAAGCTTCGAGCAAATCAGATACAGGCTTGGTTTTGGAAATCGCCACCAAGGTTACCGTTTTTGGTAGGTAATTTTTGATTGAAAGCAAATTTTCGTGTATTGACATAGCTAATCTTGAAGTTCGTAAATTATCAGGCCACTTCTGAATTTTGGGTCGATATAAGTGCTTTTTGGCGGCATGATCAAATTGTTGTCGGCCAGGGTTTTGATTTCCGAGATATTGGCAGGAAACAACATAAATCCTACTTCGAATTCGCCTTCGTCCACGACTTCCTTTATTGTAATTATCGATTGTTTTCCAGGTATATATTCAATGCGCTCATCGCTGCGCAAATCGTGAATTCCCAAGATGGGCTCAAGAACCTTTGAATAGAGGATCTGTGCATCCAGACCTTCCTGAACTGAACTGAAGTTGTTGCTGTCTTTTAAAATCAATGCATAGAAAGCACCAGACAGATACATTCCGAATTCATATTTTTTGGTGGGTTTCCACAGTTCCTGATCTTTGTTTTTGATCCAGAAATGTTCCGAGAGCAAGTCGAGGAATTCTTGTTGCGAGTGACCATTCAGGTCCCTGATAATCCTATTGTATTCATAGATTTTGATATTGCTTTCCGCGGTCAGGAAACTCATGAAATAATTCAGGTTGGAATTGCCCGTTGCCTTATCCTGTTCGTATAGTCGTTCGGCGGATGCCGACCTATGATGGCCATCGGCAATGTACAATTCGCCCAAACTGTTGAATTTCTCCTGAAGCCACGCAATTTCCGACTCTAAGCTTACTTTCCACAATGTATGCCTTTCCCGCTTGGTAGTCGAAAAATCGTATAGCGGAGCGGCTTCCATGGTTTTTTGAATCCAATTTGTCACCTGGTCGTCATCGGGATAAGCAATAAGCACCGGTTCGGTATTGAAACCTGTTTGGTGCAGGTAATCCTTGAAGAGTTCGACCCGATATTGCATCGTGTCTTCGTGCTTTTTTATTACGTTATTGCGATAATCCTCAAGCGACGTCGCAGCGATTATGCCGGTGAACGTATTGGTGCGCGACTCGATATGATAGACGTAAAAGGCTGGTTGCTCTTCCTTTATCAAAACATCATCTGCTTTAAAATCGTGATATTTTTGGGCAACCAATTTAAAGCGCTTCTCCAATCCGGCTTTTTGCTGATTGACATAGGCGGGATTCAAGACATGAAGAAAAGAAAAAGGGTTGAAGTCGAGTTGCGAGGCAAGTTCTGCTGGCGAATATTCGTCGTACGATCTTGATGTAACCAGGCTGACTTTATCACCGGAAGGCCTGACAGCCCTAAAAGGAACGATTTGCGCCATTATAATGAACAGATTTTTATGCGAATTGTCTTGCTACGATTTCTGCTTTTTTACCAGCCGAATAATCGTAAAAACCTTCACCCGATTTAATACCTAATTTCCCGGCGCGCACCATATTGACCAATAACGGGCACGGTGCATATTTCGGATTTTTGAAACCGTCGTGCATCACGTTCAATATGGCAAGGCATACGTCCAGTCCGATGAAGTCGGCTAACTGAAGCGGGCCCATCGGATGCGCCATTCCCAATTTCATCACAGTGTCTATTTCGTACACGCCTGCCACGCCGTTGTACAGAGTTTCGATCGATTCGTTGATCATCGGCATCAGTATCCGATTAGCCACAAAACCCGGGTAATCGTTGACTTCAACAGGTACTTTTGACAGTTTTTCCGACAATGTCATAATGGTCTGGGTAACCTCATTCGACGTGTTGTAACCGCGGATAATTTCGACCAGTTTCATGATTGGCACCGGATTCATGAAATGCATTCCAATGACACGCTCCGGATGATCGACAACCGCGCCAATTTGGGTTATTGAAATCGATGATGTATTGGTAGCCAATATCGTATCGGAATTACAAAATTCGTTCAACTGACGAAATATAGAAAGCTTAAGATCAACGTTTTCTGTCGCGGCTTCAATTACAAGATCCACTCCTGAAACGCCGTCTTTCAAATCGGTGTAAGTGATGATGTTGCCGATTGTTTTTTTTCTTTCTTCATCTGAAACAGTCCCTTTTGAAACCATTCTTTCCAGGTTCTGCGCAATAGTCGCCATTCCTCTTTCGATCGATTTCTCGGAAACATCAATTAATTTCACGGTAAAACCGCTTTGTGCAAAAGTGTGTGCAATTCCGTTGCCCATTGTTCCGGCTCCTATAACGGCAATATTCTTCATATGGATTTGTTTGTTGTTTGTTTGATGTTTTATTTAAAGCAACTGATGATTTGATGAGCAATTCGCAGCGCTTCCGTTCCGTGTTCGAGCGTTACGACCGGATGCTTGCCGTTGTTAATTGCATCGGCAAAAGTTTCCAGTTCTTCCAATATGGCATTATTCTGAGCTACCTCAGGGTTGGCAAAGTATATCTGCTTTTTGGTGCCTTCGGCATTTTGGAGGATCATATCGAAATCACCCGGATTTTCAGGCGCATCCTTCATGCGTACGACTTCACATTTTTTCTCCAGAAAATCGACCGATATGTAGGCGTCTTTCTGAAAGAATCGGCTTTTTCGCATGTTTTTGAGTGAGATTCGGCTGGCAGTCAAATTGGCTACACATCCGTTTTCAAATTCTATCCGCGCGTTTGCTATATCAGGCGTATCTGAAATTACCGAAACACCGCTTGCATGAATATTTTTCACCGGCGAATGAACCACGCTCAATATAGCATCTATATCGTGTATCATCAGGTCTAAAACCACGGGAACATCGGTGCCCCGAGGGTTGAATTCGGCCAATCGGTGTGTTTCGATAAACATCGGATTATCGATCATTCCCTGGACTGCCTTGAATGCGGGGTTAAATCGCTCGACATGACCAACCTGGCCTTTGACATTAAATTCGTTGGCAAGCGCGATAATTTCTTCGGCTTCTTCCACGGTGTTTGAGATCGGTTTTTCTATAAAAACATGTTTGCCGGATTTTATCGAAACTTTCGCACATTTATAATGCGAAAGAGTAGGCGTTACGATATCTACTACGTCAACGGCATGGATCAAAGTTGCAATAGTATTGAAATTTTTATATCCAAATTCCCTGGCTACCTTTTCAGCGTGTTCCTGATTGGGGTCGTAAAAGCCCACAAGTTCATATTTTTCTGACTGCTGCAGTAATCGCAAATGTATCTTTCCTAAATGTCCGGCTCCTAA
>JADKLW010000078.1_pt2 | contig 35007 bp, 34 predicted proteins | sample 8641881 | NCBI WGS metagenome assembly JADKLW01 (sample SAMN16272185, study PRJNA661076) | feces metagenome | isolation source: fecal sample from diarrhoea affected cattle B | host: Bos taurus | place: South Africa: Lokaleng Village, Mahikeng | collected 2019-09 | reverse complement strand
TCACCGATCCGAAAATCCCGCGTCAGCCCGTTCCGGCCAGTGATGCCGGGGATTACCTGAAAACCATTCCCGGCTTCTCTGCCGTGCGTAACGGTGGGGTGAACAGCGACCCGGTGTTCCGGGGCATGTTCGGTTCACGCCTGAAATTGCTGAGCAACGGCGGCGAGATGTTGGGCGCCTGCCCGAATCGCATGGATTCGCCGAGTTCCTATATCAGCCCGGATACCTTCGACAAACTGACCGTCATCAAGGGGCCGCAAAGTGTGCTCTGGGGCGCCGGTGCTTCAGCTGCGACTATTCTATTCGAGCGTGAACCAGAGCAGTTCAGTGAACCCGACTATCGCATCAATGCCAGCCTGCTGACGGGTTCCAACGGTCGCTTCGACCGCAACCTCGACGCTGCAGCCGGCAGTGAGCAGGGTTACGCCCGGCTTATGGCCAACAGCTCCCAGGCTGACGACTATGAAGATGGCAACGGCGACACCGTGCCGTCTCGTTACGACAAGTGGAACACCGATGTTGCGCTGGGTTGGACACCAGACGCGGACACTCTGGTCGAACTGACCGCAGGGCGTGGTGACGGTTACGCACGCTACGCCGGACGCGGCATGGACGGCAGCCAGTTTCAGCGCGAAAGCCTGGGTTTGCGCTTCGAGAAGACCAATATCGGTGAGACTTTCTATGGCGTCGAGGCGCAGGTTTACTACAACTACGCCGATCACATCATGGACAACTACAGCCTGCGTGATTTCGTCCCGAGCGGAATGATGACGCAGCCGATGCTCTCTCGTGTTGATCGCCGGACGCTTGGCGGACGATTGATCGGTACCTGGCAATGGACCGACGTCGAGTTGAAGGCAGGTGTCGATGCGCAGCGCAGCGAGCATCGCAAGGTCATGAATCCGTCCCTGCACGTCAACCAGATGGTCGCCGCGGCTGGCAGCGATGCATTGCCCTGGGTGCCGGACGCCATGTTGCACAGCTACGGGATCTTCGGCGAGCTGACCTGGCAGCTCAGCGAGCGCGATAAAATCGTCAGCGGCCTGCGCCTTGATCTGCACGAGGCGACCGATGAGCGTGTGTACTTCAACAGTCACCATCCGACGCTCAAGAATCCGATGGGGATGCCGGTCAGTCAGAATTGGAGCAACCCCACCGCGGGTGAAACCCGTCGCGACACGCTCTACAGCGGCTTTATGCGTTACGAAGAAGAGCTCGTCAGCCTGCCGGCCACCTGGTACGCCGGCCTCGGTCATGCGGAGCGCTTCCCGGATTACTGGGAGCTGTTCGTGTCCAATCCAGGGCCGGTCGGTACGGTGCAGCCGTTCGATTCGGTAAAGCCGGAAAAAACCACGCAGCTGGATATCGGCCTGCAATATGCCAAGGGACCACTGGAGGCGTGGGTTTCAGCCTATGCCGGCTTGGTCGAAGACTACATCCTGTTCAGCTACGTGCCAGGGGTTATGCCAGGCATGCTCCGCGCCGACGTCAGCAACATCGACGCCACCATAGCCGGTGCTGAAATGGGCGCAAGCTACCGTTTCAATAGCAATTGGAAGGGTGATGCGAGCCTGGCTTACGCCTGGGGCAAGAACCGCAGCGACGATCGCGCCATGCCGCAGATTCCACCACTGGAAGGGCGCCTTGGCCTGACTTACGAGCGTGACAACTGGAGTACCAGTGGCTTGTGGCGAGTGGTTGCTGCGCAGGGGCGAGTAGCCGAGAACCAGGGGACCGTGGTCGGCAAGGACTTTGACGAGAGTGCTGGTTTTGGTGTGCTGGCCGTCAATGGTGCGTATCGTCTGAACAAGCACTTCAAACTCAGTACGGGTATCGACAATCTGCTGAACAAGAACTACAGCGAGCACCTCAATCTGGCGGGTAGTGCCGGCTTTGCAGATTACGGGCTTGACCCCACCACGCGGGTCAACGAACCGGGCCGCACGTACTGGGCTCGCGTCGATATGAGTTTCTGATTCAACAGTGGCAAGGGGCGGGAGCAATTCCCGCTCCGGACGTAGGTTGGCGCTGAGGCGCGGGGTGCAGGGGCAGCCCGCGGCGCTGGCATCAGGGATGAGGCAATGGGCAGTGCCAGAGGTCGCCCATGTGCTTCGTGCCTCAGCGCCAACCTACGATTACTTCCCGACTGTCAGGCTGGTTGCTGCTCTCGTTCGAGCCGTGGCAGTGAAGGTTCGCCGCGTGTATCCAGAACATCGCACCAGGCACGCATATCGGCACCGCTCGGGTGCTGGAATACGCGCAGGCCGAACTCCGGGAGGATGGCCAGCAGGTGATCGAAGATGTCCGACTGGATCGCTTCGTACTGCACCCAGGCCACTGTGTTGGTGAAGCAGTATATTTCCAGCGGCAGACCGTCTGCGGTGGGGGCCAACTGGCGCACGATGAAAGTCATGTTCTGGTGGATACCGGAATGGCTGCGCAGGTAGCGCTCGACATAGGCCCTGAAGGTGCCGATGTTGGTGACGCGACGGGTGTTGACCGGTTCCTGGCCGCGCTCGGCGAGCTTCTCGTTCCAGGCGTCGATTTCCTTGCGCTTGTCCGTCAGGTATTCATCCAGCAGGCTGAAACGATGCAGATGCTTGCGTTCTTCGGCATCGAGAAAATGCACGCTCTGCTGATCCAGGTAGATGGCTCGCTTGATACGGCGACCGCCGCTTTCCTGCATCCCGCGCCAGTTCTTGAACGAGTCGGAAATGAAGCGCTTGGTCGGGATGCTGGTGATGGTCTTGTCCCAGTTCTGGATCTTGACCGTATGCAGGGCGATGTCGATCACGTCGCCATCGGCATTGAGTTGCGGCATTTCCACCCAGTCGCCGACGCGAATCAGGTCGTTGGAGGTGATCTGCACACTGGCCACCAGCGACAGCAGGGTGTCTTGGAAGATCAGCATGAGCACCGCAGCCATGGCGCCGAGACCGGACAGCAGGATCAGCGGCGAGCGATCTATCAGGGTGGCGATGATCAGGATGGTGGCGATGGCGTAGAGGACGATCTTCACCACCTGCAGATAGCCCTTGATCGGGTGCAGGTGGGCATCCGAACGGCGCTGGTAGAGCAGGTTGACGATGTCCAGCACTGCCGCCAGGGCGAGTGCGATGGTCAGCACGATAAAACCGCCGCAGACGTTCTTTACCACCGTCACGACAGCTTCCGGCAGCCCCGGCACGGCATTGATGCCGACCGACAGCACCAGCGCCGGGACGATATTGGACAGCCGCTTGATGACGCCGAAATCCTGCAGCTGCGCATCGCGGGCATGGCGCAGCAGGTGATAAAGGCCGCGCACCAGGATGCGCTTGACGACCCAGTTGGACAGCCAGGCGGCAAAGATCAGCGCGGCGCAGGCGGCCAGTGTCTGCAGTTCAGGGTGGGCTCTGAGCCAGTCCAGCCAGCCGGCAAACTCGTCAGTCATTTGATACTCCGTTCGGTTCTCGTTGCGGCGGAACGTGCCGCACGGGGGCGGACCTTAACAAATCCGCCAGGCAGTCCCAAACGGAGCGGTAGCAAATGACAGGCTCAGCGAATGAATTCGCGGCTGATGCTCCTGAACAGATCGGTACCGGCGCGCTCCATCCATTCGAAGGCCACCATCTCCCGCGAGACGATCTCGGCACCGGCTTGGCGCATGCGCTGCAACGCCAGCGCCTTGTCCGAGGCGCGGCGCGAACTGACCGCTTCTTCGACGACGAACACCTGACTGCCTCGCTCCAGCAGATCAAGCACGGTTTGCATCACGCAGACATGGGTTTCGCAGCCGCACACCACGAACTGCGGTCGTTCGCCGCCGGGGCGCTTGAGCAGTTCACCGTCGGCAGCGCTGGAAAACTCCATCTTTTCCAGAATCGACTCGGCTTCGACCCCTTCGCGCAGCGTAGCGACCGTCGGTCCCAGGCCCTTGCTGTACTGCTCGGTGATCAATGTCGGAACGCCCACGCGCCGGGCAACCTGCTGCAGCCAGGCGGTGTTTTCGATCATCGTGGCGCCGTCGAGAATGGCCGGCAGCAGGCGTTCCTGAATGTCGATGATGAGCAGGGTGGATTGGGTGGCTCTGATACGCATGTTGTTGATCCTTGTTGTTGTGATTCAGGGCTTGAATGCGCCGATGAAGATCGACGGATCGACGCGGGCATCGTTAAGGCTGACGTTCCAGTGCAGGTGCGGCCCAGTGGCGCGACCCGTGGCGCCGACCTTGCCGAGAGTGTCGCCGCGACCCAGCTGATCGCCGACCTTCACGTCGACGGCTGAGAGGTGGCAGAACATGCTGATCAGCCCTTGGCCGTGGTCGAGGAATACCGTCTTGCCGTTGAAGAAATAGTCGCCAGTCAGGATCACCTTGCCCGCCGCTGGCGCCTTGATCGGTGTGCCGGCTTTGGCGGCGAAATCAAGCCCCGAATGCGGGTTGCGCTCTTCGCCATTGAAAAACCGGCGCAGGCCAAAAGGGGACGAAAGCGGGCCATCGACGGGCCTGTCGAACAGCAGGTTGCTGGGCTGGGTGGGGCTGAACTGGCGATAGGCAGCGGTCTGTTCGGCCAGCTCGCGCTCGATTCGTCTGAGATCGTCGGGGTTGGGATTGACCTGGCGCTGGTTCTTCAGGGTGATGTGCTGCGCACGGTATTCGCGGGGCTGGACCTGAAAGCTGCGCGGGCTGCCATCAACCTGCACCTGCTGCTGGCCGGGCTTGACGGTGAGCGGGATGCCGAGGATGGCGATCCAGCGCTGGTCGTCTTCGCGAATCACCAATGCCGGTTTGTCCTGATAGCGTACTTGCGGCGGGGTGGCCCCGTTACCCAGGCTCATTACCGCGACGCCACCCGGTACAGGCTTGTTCAGTAGGCGAGTAATGAAGCCTTCGGCATGCACGGGAAGGGTAAAGGCAAGTGACAGCAGCAGGGCAATAACACGGGGCATGAGCGGTTCCGCTTGAGAAAGACGGTTCATCCTCGCGTAAACGCCAGGCGAGGGGAAGGGCCCGGCGTCGAGGCATGGAGGTCGACGGGCTGATGTGCTGCGGAAGGTAGTTCAGACAATGCTCGGGAGAAGTACCGGAAGCCTTGTTTCAGAGCAGCGGCAGCGTAACCGGCTGCAGGTGGTTGTCTTCGACCCGCACATCCAGTTCGCCTTCGCCGAGGCGGGCCTTGAGGCGTTGGCCGGGGAGCGTCTGACTGGCGCAGCGAACTGCCTGACCACGTTCATCCAGCAGGATGCTGTAGCCCCGGGACAATGTTGCCAGCGGGCTGACGGCATTGAGCGTCTGCGCCAGACCCTGCAAGTGCTGGCGGCGGCTGTTCAGGCTCTCCTGCATGGCGCGCGGCATGCGCCCGGACAGATGCTCCAGGCGCTGGCGCAGCAGTGTCAGTGTGCGCCCCGGATGTTGTGCGCCGAGGCGAGTGTCGAGTCGGGCCAGCCGTTCCTGGCTGGCGCCCAGGCGGCGCTCGATGCCGTGTAACAGACGTCGTTCGAGGTCATCAATGCGCTGGGATTGCTGTTGCAAACGCTCACCGGGATGGCGTAAGCGCCGGCTCAGACCTTCGAGGCGCGAGTGTTCACGATAGAGGCGTTCGCGCATACGCAGTAGGAGCCGCTGGCGCAGGCTTTCCAGGCGCTGGCGGATATCCGTGCTGCTGGGGGCGAGCAGTTCGGCTGCAGCAGAGGGCGTCGGTGCCCGCACATCGGCCACGAAATCGGCAATGGAAACGTCGGTTTCGTGGCCGACCGCCGAGATGATGGGTGTCTGGCAGGCTGCCACGGCGCGCGCGACAGACTCTTCGTTGAAGCACCAGAGGTCTTCCAGTGATCCGCCGCCACGCGCCAGGATCAGTGCATCGAAACCTCCACGATCCGCCAGTTCGATGGCGCGGACGATCTGCGGCGTCGCTTCGCGTCCCTGCACGGCGGTCGGTATCAACGTCAGCGTCACATGGGGGGCGCGCCTGCGAAATACCGAAATGATGTCGCGAATCACTGCGCCGGTGGGCGAGCTGACGATACCGATGCGCCGCGGGTGAGCGGGCAGGGTGCGTTTGCTGTCGGTGTCGAACAGCCCTTCGGCAGCAAGCTTGTCCTTCAGCGCTTCGAAGGCCAGACGCAGGGCGCCGTCGCCAGCCGGCTCCAGTGAGTCGAGAATCAGCTGGTAATCGCCGCGCCCCTCGAATAGCGAAACCTTGCCGCGCACCTTGACGGCCAGCCCGTCACGCAACGCCTGGCGCACCCGCAGGGCGTTCTGCCGGAACAGGGCGCAACGCACCTGGGCGTTCTTGTCCTTGAGGGTGAAATAGACATGTCCGGAAGCAGGGCGGGCCAGATTGGAAATCTCGCCTTCGACCCATATCTGGGCAAATACGTCTTCGAGCAACAGCCTGGCACGGCCATTGAGCTGGCTGACGGTAAGGACTTCACGGTCGAGGTTGAGGCGCTGGAACGGGTCTTTGAGCATGGGCGGCATGATAAAGCCTTGCAGGTGGTGAGGGGCAAAATCTCTTTCGGTGCGCAATCAGGCTGCAGAAATCTGTGCGGCACCGTACCATCGGTCGCTTTACCCAAAGAGGTCGCGCTGCCGCCGAGGGTATTCATCCACTCAGGAGCTGTGTTCGATGAGCAAGCAGATTCGTATTGGTATCGCCGGTTACGGCAATCTCGGTCGGGGCGTCGAAGCCGCCATCGGCAAGAACCCGGACATGACGCTGGTGGGCATTTTCACGCGCCGTGCCCCCGCAGATCTGGTGCCGCTGGTTGCCGATACGCCTGTTTATCCGATGAGTGAACTGGACGAGCATCGCCAGGCCATCGATGTACTGATTCTGTGCGGTGGCTCCAAGGATGACCTGCCCGAGCAGGGGCCGCAGCTGGCGGCGATGTTCAACACCGTGGACAGTTTCGATACCCATGCGCGTATTCCCGAATACTTCGCAGCGGTGGACGAGCCTGCGCGTGCCAACGGCAAGACGGCGCTGATCTCCATTGGCTGGGACCCGGGTATGTTTTCCATCAACCGCCTGTATGGCGAAGCGCTGTTGCCTGATGGCGTGACCTACACTTTCTGGGGTAAAGGACTGAGCCAGGGGCATTCCGATGCCGTGCGCCGGGTGCCGGGTGTCAAGGCCGGCGTGCAGTACACGCTGCCTTCGCCCGTAGCCATCGACCGCGTGCGCAGCGGCGCGCGCCCCGAGTTGACCACGCGGGAAAAGCACACCCGCGAATGCTTTGTGGTGCTTGCCGCTGGGGCCGATGCAGGCGCCGTGGAGCAGGCCATCGTCAGCATGCCGAACTACTTCGCCGACTATGACACCACCGTCAACTTCATCAGCGAAGAGCAGCTGCGTCGGGATCATCAGCGCATGCCCCACGGGGGCTTCGTGATTCGCAGCGGTAACACCAGCGAAGCGCACGCCCAGGTCATCGAGTATTCACTGCAACTGGAGAGCAACCCCGAATTCACCGCCAGTGTGCTGGTGGCCTATGCGCGCGCGGCCTACCGGCTGAACCAGCAAGGCCAGTTTGGTGCGAAGACAGCCTTCGACGTAGCACCCGGTTTGCTGTCGCCCAAAACCGCGGAGCAACTGCGCGCCGAACTGCTGTAACGCACAGTCTGCGTTTCACGCTCCGCAGGCGCCGGTCCTGCTTGCGAAAGGTGCCACGCTGCGTGTGTTGGACCTTTCGCGCGCACGGCCCGCACTGGCGGAAGTGGGCAGGGTATTTCAGTCAGGAATGTTCATGAACGACCGGCAATTCATCATTGCGCCACAGGTTTCCAGCTATCCCGGATCGCGGACGCAGGCGCGCAAGATTCTGCGCTGGCTGAGCGGGCTTGGTGTCGTCGAGCCGCAACTCAGCGCTTGTGGCATGCGTCCTGGTGCGCTCGGCTATGCGATGGCGCCGGGGGCTGAGCGGGTGCTGGATCTGCCTGTGGGTCACAGCCTGCCCCTGGGGCAGCCCCGTAGCGGGCTGGAAATTGTTACGGATCGCTGTCTTTTCATGCCGGAACGTGATTTCGAGAAAGAGGCTGGTTGCCCGCATTGTCGTCGCGAGATAGGCGAGGCTCTGTTCGAGCATCTGGAAACCTGGATGCCGGGGGAAACCGACAATTTCGAGTGCCCGGAATGTGCCTTCGAGGATGACATCAACGGGTTTATCTTTCCTCAGCCATGCGCCTTCAGCGATCTGGGGTTCATCTTCAACAACTGGCCGGGCGAATATTTCCTGCGAGGCTTTCTCGACGAGTTCAGCGACAGGCTAGGTTTTCCGATTCGCCAGGTCAGAGTGCGCCTCTGAATTGTCAGGAGGCGACGATGCGGTCATAGGCGCGTTGAGTGCAGCCGCTCTGGCAGGTATAATGCCGCGCTTCCTTTTTCCCGCCTGGGGAGCCCCACCATGCTGCGTATCAGCCAAGAAGCTCTGACATTCGATGATGTTCTCCTGATCCCCGGATATTCCGAGGTTCTGCCCAAAGATGTCAGCCTCAAAACTCGCCTGACCCGCGGGATCGAGCTGAATATTCCCCTGGTTTCCGCAGCCATGGACACCGTCACCGAAGCCCGCCTGGCCATCGCCATGGCGCAGGAAGGCGGCATCGGCATCATCCACAAGAACATGAGCATCGAGCAGCAGGCCATCGAAGTGCGCAAGGTCAAGCGCCACGAAACGGCCATCGTTCATGATCCTGTCACCGTTACGCCGGAAACCAAGATCAGCGAGTTGCTGCGCAAGGCACGCGAACTGGGCTTCTCCGGTTTCCCGGTGGTGTCCGGCAAGGAACTGGTAGGCATCGTTACTGGCCGTGACCTGCGTTTCACGCCGAACGCCGGAGACTCCGTGGCGGCAATCATGACGCCCAAGGACCAGCTGGTCACCGTGCTCGAAGGCACCGGCCTGGAAGAAATCAAGACCAAGCTGTACGAGCACCGCATCGAGAAGATGCTGGTAGTCGACGACAACTTCCACCTGCGCGGCCTGGTGACCTTTCGCGATATCGAGAAGGCCAAGACCTACCCGTTGGCATCCAAGGATGAGCAGGGGCGCCTGCGTGTCGGCGCTGCCGTAGGTACTGGCGCGGACACCGCCGAGCGTGTCGAGGCGCTGGCCGCTGCCGGTGTAGACGTGGTGGTGGTGGATACCGCTCACGGTCACTCCAAGGGCGTGCTCGACCGCGTGCGTTGGGTGAAACAGAACTTCCCGCAGGTACAGGTGATCGGCGGCAATATCGCCACCGGCGAAGCGGCGCTGGCGCTGGTTGAGGCCGGTGCTGATGGTGTCAAGGTGGGTATCGGCCCAGGCTCGATCTGCACCACGCGTATCGTTGCAGGTGTCGGCGTACCGCAGATTTCAGCCATCGCCAACGTGGCTGCTGCGCTGCAGGGCACCGGTGTGCCGATGATCGCCGATGGCGGCATCCGCTTCTCCGGCGATCTGTCAAAGGCTATCGTTGCCGGCGCCAACGCGGTGATGATGGGCTCGATGTTTGCCGGCACCGAAGAGGCGCCGGGTGAAATCGAACTGTTCCAGGGCCGTTCCTACAAGGCCTACCGCGGCATGGGTTCGCTGGGTGCCATGTCCCAGGCCCAGGGCTCCTCGGACCGCTATTTCCAGGATTCCTCTGCAGGCGCCGAGAAACTCGTACCCGAAGGCATCGAAGGTCGTGTGCCATACAAGGGTTCGCTGGCGGCAATCATCCATCAGCTGATGGGCGGCCTGCGTGCTTCCATGGGCTATACCGGCTGCGCCACTGTCGACGAGATGCGTACCCGGCCGCAGTTCGTGCGCATCACGGGTGCCGGTATGGCCGAATCGCACGTGCATGATGTGCAGATCACGAAAGAGGCGCCGAACTACCGGGTCGGTTGATCCAGCCTCGATTAACAGGCGCTGGAAGCTGGAAGCTGGAAGCCGGGAGTCGTAACTTCGGGCCTCTGCTTCCAGCTTCTGGCTTTCAGCTTCAAGCTTTTTCCGAAGGAAAGCCCATGTCTCACCCCGACATTCACGCCCATCGCATTCTCATCCTCGATTTCGGCTCTCAATACACTCAGCTGATCGCGCGTCGCGTGCGTGAGCTTGGCGTCTATTGCGAACTGCATCCCTTCGACATGAGCGATGAGGACATCCGCGAATTCAACCCGCGCGGGATCATCCTCGCCGGCGGCCCTGAGTCCGTGCATGCCGAAGGCAGTCCACGCGCGCCGCAGGCGGTGTTCGATCTGAACGTGCCGCTGTTCGGTATCTGCTACGGCATGCAGACCATGTCCGAGCAGCTTGGCGGCAGGGTTCAGGGTTCCGATGAGCGCGAATTCGGTTATGCCCGTGTCGATCTGGTCGGCAAGTCGAAGCTGTTCGATGGCATCGAGGATCACATGGACGACGACGGCATGTTCGCCCTCGATGTCTGGATGAGCCACGGCGACAAGGTCACCGATCTGCCGGAAGGCTTCCATATCCTTGCCAGCACCCCGAGCTGCCCGATCGCTGCCATGGGTGATGATACGCGTGGCTACTACGGCGTACAGTTCCATCCCGAAGTGACCCACACCCGTCAGGGCGGACGTATCCTTTCGCGCTTCCTGCTGGATATCTGTGGCTGCGAAGCCCTGTGGACGCCGTCCAACATCGTCGATGATCTGATTGAGCAAGTCCGCGCTCAGGTCGGCTCGGCCAACGTGCTGCTGGGCCTGTCAGGTGGCGTCGATTCCTCGGTGGTCGCGGCGCTGCTGCACAAGGCTATCGGTGACCAGTTGACCTGCGTGTTCGTCGACAACGGCCTGCTGCGCCTGCACGAAGGCGACCAGGTGATGGCGATGTTCGCCGAGAACATGGGCGTCAAGGTGATCCGCGCCGATGCCGAGGCCCAGTTCCTCGGCAATCTGGAAGGCGAGGCCGACCCGGAGAAGAAGCGCAAGATCATTGGTCGCACCTTTATCGACGTATTCGATGCCCAGGCCAGCAAACTCGACAATATCCAGTTCCTCGCCCAGGGCACCATCTACCCGGACGTGATCGAGTCTGCCGGTGCCAAGAGCGGCAAGGCTCACGTGATCAAGTCGCACCACAACGTCGGTGGCCTGCCGGAGGAGATGAACCTCAAGCTGGTCGAGCCGCTGCGTGAATTGTTTAAGGATGAGGTACGCAAGATCGGTCTCGAGCTCGGCCTGCCTTACGACATGGTCTACCGCCATCCTTTCCCCGGCCCGGGACTCGGTGTACGCATTCTTGGCGAAGTGAAGAAGGAATATGCCGACCTGCTGCGTCGTGCCGACCACATCTTCATCGAGGAACTGCGCAACTTCGACTGGTACCACAAGACCAGCCAGGCCTTCGTGGTGTTCCAGCCGGTCAAGTCGGTCGGTGTGGTGGGTGATGGCCGCCGTTACGCCTGGGTCGTCGCGCTGCGCGCCGTGGAAACCATCGACTTCATGACGGCCCGCTGGGCGCACCTGCCCTACGAGCTGCTGGAGAAGGTCTCCAACCGCATCATCAATGAGATCGAAGGCATCTCCCGCGTCACCTACGACGTGTCGAGCAAGCCGCCGGCGACCATTGAGTGGGAGTGAATTTACGTCCTTCGAGGACTATCGCCAGCTATCGAAAAGTCGCCGTAACGTGTTGATCTGTTAGGGAAATACGTCACGGCATCTATCGGTGGCTATCGCCGGCCAGCAAAATAAGTTGACGGTAGCGCTGGCGGTAAAAATCGAGGCCGAATTAAGACACTCTCGTTCACTATTGAGACTTTTACCGTCTTTGACGGTAAAAGTTTTCTCGGGAAAGCTTGTTTCATGCGGCTTTCCGGGCATCAGCAGGTCTCCAGCTCCCTGACGGTAAAAGCCGTCAGAAAACCGGAGGAAATCCTCGATGCTTACGGACACTGCACTGCGAAATCTGAAGCCTAAGTCCAAGATTTATAAGGTTTCTGACCGAGACGGGATGTACGTGACGGTATCGCCCAGCGGTACCGTCACGTTCCGCTACGACTACCGTCTCCACGGTCGCCGCGAAACGCTGACCCTCGGGCGTTATGGTCCTGGCGGTATTTCACTGGCGATGGCGCGCGAACTGCTTCTGGAAGCGCGGAAAACCGTTCTCAACGGCGTATCGCCCGCGCTTGAAAAGCAGCGCGAGAAGCGCCGGGTGGTCGACATCAAAACCTTCGGCACCGCGATGGAGGCGTGGCTGGCCAATGCCAGATTGGCCGACAGCACCCGCGCCATGCGCAAGCACATCATTGACCGCGACATCCTGCCGGTATTCCGCAATCGCCTGTTGACCGAGGTTCAAGCCGAAGACCTGCGGGCCTTGTGCAACAAGGTCAAGGAGCGTGGGGCACCCGCCACTGCGGTTCAGATTCGCGACATCGTGAAGCAGGTCTATATCTACGCCATCACCCACGGTGAGAAGGTAGAAAACCCTGCGGACAGCGTGAAGGCAGCTTCGATCGCCACGTTCGTGCCGAAAGATCGTGCCTTGTCGCCGCTGGAGATCCGGCTGATGGTTCAGCAGATGGAGTCGGTGGCAACCTATCCCACTATCAGGCTGGCCCTGCGCCTGATTCTGCTGACGTTGGTGCGCAAGAGCGAACTGATCCAGGCCACCTGGGATGAGGTCAACTTCGAGAGTGCCACCTGGACGATTCCTAAGCAGCGGATGAAGGGGCGTAATCCGCATGTGGTCTACTTGTCGAGCCAAGCGCTCGATATCTTCGTGACCCTGCATGCCTGCGCGGCGGGCTCCCGATTCGTCTTTCCGTCTCGTTACGATGCCGAGCGGTGTATGTCCAATGCGACCTTGAATCGGGTCACACAGCTCGTGGTGCAGGCCGCGAAAACCAAAGGGCTGCCGCTGCACCCGTTCACCGTCCATGACCTGCGTCGTACCGGCTCGACGCTGCTGAACGAAATCGGCTTCAACCGCGACTGGATCGAGAAGTGCTTGGCGCACGAGGACGGGCGTTCGTCACGTTCGGTCTACAACAAGGCCGAGTACGCGGAGCAGCGGCGCCACATGCTGCAGGAGTGGGGCAACCTAGTCGATGCCTGGGGAGGCGGGCAGACTTACGTGCCCAGGCTGATGCCAAACAACGTGGTCGTGCCGGCGCTGAGCGCGCTGGCCTGAAGGACCGGCAAGGTTGTCATTTGACAACCTTGCCGGTCATCCCCATACTGGAGTTCACCGATGGCCCGTCCCTCGCACTCGAAGAAAGAGGTCGAAGAAGCGCTTAGGCATGCCGAAGGGCAGGGTTGGCGCGTGGAAGTTGGTGGCAGTCACGCCTGGGGGCGGATTTACTGTCCCTACAACGATGAGGAATGCCGCTGCGGCGAGTTCTGCATCACCAGCGTATGGAGCACGCCAAAGAATCCCAGCAACCACGCACGCGCCTTGCGGCGCGTCGTGGACAACTGCACCACGCACCGTCAGCAGCAGGATGCTGGCGACGGTGCAGAGGAGTAGGACGATGGAATACACCTTCACTCTGAAATACCAACTCGCCGACAATGAGCGTGACCCGGACGTACTGGTCGAACGACTTGGCGAAGCTGGTTGCGACGATGCCCTGGTCGGCATCGGCCAGCCTGGGCGGCTGGCGCTTGAGTTCACCCGCGAGGCCGAGAGCGCAGATGCGGCTGTGCGCAGTGCACTGGCCGATGTGCGTAATGCAGTGCCGTCGGCCAAGCTCATCGAGGTAGCCCCGGATCTGGTCGGCCTCACCGATGTGGCTGAAATGGTTGGGGTGTCGCGACAGAACATGCGCAAGCTGATGCTGGCCAATCCGGGAAGTTTCCCGGCACCGGTGCACGAGGGCAGTGCGTCGATCTGGCACCTGGCAGATGTGCTGGCCTGGTTGCAGGTTAGGGGTAGCTACTCGCTGGCCAAGGGTGTTCTGGAGGTGGCCCGAGTGGCCTTGCAGGTCAATCTGGTCAAGGAATTTCGGCGTCTACCACGATCAACTTCCAAGGAGCTGGAGGCTCTTGTTGGCTGAGGCCATTGTCGGCTCATTCCGAATCCGCACCCGCCCGAATCGGGCGAGTTTTCCGTAGGCGGACATCCGGGCCGCTGCCCCCCCTGTGAGGTGCCTGCTTGCGCTCCTCGATCCAGGCTTCGACCTCGGCTAAGTCCCATACCACGCAGCGCGGGGTCAGCTTGAAGCGCCGGGGGAACTCCCCACGGCGCTCCATCTCGTAGATGGTGGTCTCGGACAGGGGAATGATCTGTCTCAGCTCTTGTCTCCGAATGGTACGCCGGAAGGGCAGGGGGCTGCGCTTCGGGAACTGTGGCAGTGCTTCGTAGGCTTCCGTGCCGGGTATCGGAAGAGGCTGGCTGGTTTCGGCGATTGAAGCACTGGATGTAGGCGATACATATTCCATCTCAAACTCCAGGAGTCTGGTCACTTGGAAACACTGTGAGGTCCTGTGGCTATCGAGAGAACTTGCTGGAGCGTAGTGGGGCAAATCGGCATCGCGTCTATCACTCTTAGATGTAGTGAGCGCAATATTTATTCCCCGCGCCATGCCACGGGCAGTTCAGCATGAGCAGGCATCAGTTTCGATAGGGCTGCAGGACCAGGTCTCGATTGACGATCACACGAAGTGGCAGGCCGGGACGCTCGGTGAGCGTTGGCTTGATGTCCAGGTTGCGTCGGGTCATCTCCTGGCCGACCTGGTTCACCGTATCCTGCAGGCTGTCGCGCCCGGCAATGATGATCCGGTCACCCTCGCCACGCGTCGATGGTGCGGCCAGTTCGGTACCGATGCCCAGCAGGGTGGTCATGGCAGCGCCGGCGACGATGCGATCCCAGTGCCAGTCGACGCCATCTTCCAGGCCGGAGTATCCCGAGGCATCCGTGCCGACCAGGTCGTCCAACTGGAAGGAAGAGGTGTCTGGCAGGATGATCCGTTGCCATACCACCTGCACGCGTCGCTGCCCGTAACTGACCTGGCTGTCGTAGCGGCCCAGCAGGCGTGAACCCTGCGCGATCAGCAGATGCTCACCGGTGGCGCTGTCATAAACCGGCTCGGTCACCGTGGCGATTACGTCGCCGGGAAGATCGGATTTGATGCCGGTTACCAGAGCGGCCGCGATCACCGTGCCGGCCATGACCTGATAGGGCGATTCGGGCATTTGCACAAACCCGGAATTGCGGACTTCAGTATTTACGGATTTACCGGGAAACGCATCACGGTGGTCGTTACGCTCAGCCTTGGCGGACAGACGATCGGCCGTCATCGCACCGGGTCCTGCCTGGCCCACTGCGTTTCGCCCACCGCCAGTAGAGCGGAAGAAGACCGGTGACAGGGCTGCTTCCTCGGCTTCCTTCAATCTTGTCTGGTGTTCGAGTGCTGCGGGGTTGGATCCGGCGAGTGGATAGCCCGCCGCCTCGCCCTGGTGGTCACGCGGAAGAAGGGCAACGTCCGGCTCGCCGGGTGGCGCTGGAGGCGGCGCGTCCCGTATCGGGTCCGGAGGCAGTTGGCTGTAGTCCGAGGGCAGCTGACTCAGCCCCTCGGAGCGGGTGATGCGATCGACATTGTATAGCTCGTTGGGCTCGACACCCTGACGGCGTTGCTGCGGTTGCAGTGACCACAGCATCGCTCCCAGCACCACGGTGACAAGTCCGCCTGCGACCACTGCCAGTGTCCTAGGGTTCAGGCGGGTCACCGGCTGCGGTCGCGCACGCATCTCGAGGGACTCCGGCGCTACCTTTTGGGGCTGCGCTGGGCGCTCGCTGTCCGGAAGGGGCGCAGATGGGTTCATGTTCCTGGCCTGCGCGCCACGCCATCAGTGCGCTCGATTCGCACCACATCGCCCTTATCGGCACCCAGACGCAATTCGGCAGCGCCGAATAGACGATCGACTATGTAGTAGGGCGAGCGGAAACGGTAGTTGACCAGTTGGCCGTCACCTTCCGGTCCGACGACAAACAACGGCGGTAGCTCGCCCTGTGCAATCCCTGCCGGGAACTGAATGTAGACCTTGCGACCGTCGTCGAATGCCCGCAGCGGTTTCCAGGCGGGGCGACTGCCGATAATCGCGTAGCGAAAGCGCAACTGCTCCAGGCTCAATCCGGCATCAATCGGTGCAGCCGCCTCCGCCCTTGCTGCTCGCCGTTGCAGCGCCAGCATTCGATCGGCGGGATAGTCCCAGGACACCGAAGCCATCCAGGCGTGTTCGGTGGAACTCAGCTCGATCAGGTAGGTGCGGCGCGTGGTGGTGATCACCAGGTTGGTGTTGAGATCGACGCGCGTCGGTTTGATCAGCACGCTGGTACGTAGCTCATCGCCGTCGCCGCTGGAGGTGTCGCCGACGATCCAGCGCGCGGTATCGCCGGCCGCGACCGTGACCAGTTCCTCGCCGGCTTGCAGGTTGATGGCAGTCACCCGACCGGGGCTCGTATACACCTGGTACAGCGCTCCGTCAGAGTAGGGCCAGACCTGGATCGCATTGATATAGCCTTCAGGGTCGGGGCCAACCTGCGCCGCGTTATTCGCACGAGTCACGCGGGTGCGCGCGTCGGCAACCTCGGGGGCCTGTCTTGCAGGCGGTAGGGGCTTGAGTTGGGCCGGTAGGGCCAACGGTTGCGGCACGGTCACCACCTCGATGGGCTTGGCCGCCTCGGGAAGGCGCTCGGCGCGTATGGGTTCGTCCAGGGCCACGACCGGTGGTGGAACGCTGCGACCGGAGCAGCCGGTGAGGACTGCGAGCAGGAGCGGGCAGGCGTACTGCCTGGCGAGGTGCTTGGAGTTCTTCAGGGTGTTCATGGGGGCTTGGCTCATTGTGAGGTGTCCAGTTCACGGCTCCATGACAGGCCGTTGACGTAGATGCCCAGCGGGTTGCTGCGCAGCTTCTCTTCGGTGCGCGGGGGCTGCAGCACGACCGAGAGGACGGCGGTCCACCGCTCAAGGCCGGCAGCCGATCCGTTGATATAGCGACGCTCATCCCAGCGCATTTGGAATGAATCCTCGCTGGCCCGCACCACGCTGGTGACCTCGACGGTCACCGATTCCTTGCCGACCCGGGCAAAGGGATCGTTGCTGCGGGCGTATTCGTTAAGCGTGGCGGCACCCCGGTCAGTGGTGTACTGATAGGCCTGTAGCCAGTTTTGCCGAACCACGACCGGATCGATGGGCAAGGCCCGCACCTGGCCTATGAAGCGCGCCAGGTGGTGGGCGATCTGGGCGTCTGCGGGTTGGTACGCGCTGGCGGCTTCGCCCACCGTACGAACCTGTCCCGTGCTGTCGACCTCAACCACATAGGGCGTGACCAGCGACTGTGACGAGCGCCAGACCAGACCCGCTGCCATCAGCAGCGCCAGGCCCAGGCAACCAAAAGCCATCAGGCGCCAGTTTCTGGCCTGGACTCGACTGGCGCCCAGCCGCTCATCCCAGACCTGGGCGGCCGCCTGGTAGGGGGTGACGGGCTGGGGTGTGTCCGAATAGCGAACGCGGGCTCGCTTGAAGCGCATGTGCCTCTCCTTTACGTATCGGATGAGTCCTGAAGTCGCGGTCCTGTGGCGGAACCGCTGCCATCGCCGCCACGTAGCGTATGGGCGAGGGTGGATGTCGCCTGGGCGACCCGCTGTCGGCGCTGCAGTTGCTTGGCCCACGCCGGTTGTGGTGAAGCAGACGGTCCGAGCGGCAAGTTAGTAGCTGCAGCAGCGGATGAGCCAGTGCGCGCCAAGCCTGAAAGGCCGCCCTGTGCAGCACGCGCGATGCGCGGTGCCATGCGTGCCCCGGACATGGCGGCACCGCCGAGACCGGTGGTCATGGCCACGGCACCGGTCGCCACGCCCGCAGCTCCCAGTGCCGTACCGGCTGCTGCACCGGCGCCCAGTTGCGGTGCGCCTGAGACCAGTCCCGACGCGATACCGGGACCGAAGATGCCCAGCCCGAGCAGCGCCAGTGCCGCCAGCATCGTGGCCAGGGCATGGTCGATGGAGGGGTCCTCGGGTGCTGCGAGAAACTCGTCAAACAACCCGCTTCCGATTCCCACGATCACGGCGAGCACCAGGATTTTGATGCCGGAGGAGACGACGTTGCCGAGGACCTTCTCGGCCAGAAAGGCCGTTTTGTTCCAGAGCGCGAAGGGCACGAGAACGAAACCGGCGAGGGTCGTCAGCTTGAATTCGATGAGTGTGACGAACAGCTGGATCGAGAGGATGAAGAAGCTGATGAGGATCACCAGCCAGGCCAGGAACAGCACGACGATGCTGTCCAGGTTGCTCACCGTCTTGGTGATGCCGGTCAGGCTGGCAATATGGTCGAGCAGGGGGCGTCCTGCCTCGACGCCGATGGCGGCGAGTCGACCGGGCTGCAAAAATTGCTCGGGAGGCAGCGACGACCCCGAGGCCAGCAGCCCCAGGCCGGTGAAAGAGTTGAAAATGATTTCGGCCAGCCAGTTGAAGTGGCCAATGATGAAGGCGAACGCCCCTACGTAGAGCGTCTTTCTGAGCAGCTTGCCGATGACGTCGTCGCCCGCTGTGGCCCAGAGCAGGCCCGCCAGGGTCATGTCGATCACCACCAACGTGGCCGACAGGAAGGCGATCTCGGGCCCCAGCAGGCCAAAACCGGAGTCGATGTAGCGTGAGAAAACCGCCAGGAATCGGTCGATCACACCCACATCGTTCATCGCGGCGCCTCCTCGAAGCTCGCCGGGATCGCAGGCAGGCTTTGCAGCGTGAGGAATTCGCCTGGCAGCGCGGGGCCCGCAAAAAAGCGCTGCGCAACGGCGTCCGGCTGAGCCGGCTCGGGCGACGTCGGAGGCTGCGGCTGATCCGCTTCACAGCCGCCGAGCATCAGCGCGCCTGTCACCACGAGGACCCAGCGGATCGTGCGCCTCATGGCCCAAACAGCCGGACGGGGTGAGGCGTATACAGGGTGCCTGAACCCATGAAACGGCGGCGCTGCTCGCGCGCTTCATGTTCGTCGGCGACCTGCCGGGCATGATCGATTGCCACGGCCCGATTCTGCGTGAGCGCCATCTGCTGAGCCTGGATTGCCTGCTTGGCCTGCAGCGCCAAGAGCTGGTTGGTTGCCTGACTGGCCTGCAGCGCACCCACTGCCGACTGGCTCTGGGCGACCAGATCAGTCAGCACGGCCTGGTCCATGCTCAGGTTGTCGGCCACCTGTGCCTGCATGCGAAGCGCGGTGTGCAGGCCTTGGCGCTCCTGCCGCCAGCGCTCGATGCGCTGCTGGGCCAGATCCGCGCCGGTTGCCGACTGCCCGTACTGCTCTGGATACAGCTGTGCAAACGCCTGGTCGAGCTGGCTGAGCTCATAGGCCAACCCCTGGGCCTGGACGAGCAACTGCTCGCTTCGGGCGAGCGACAGCCTCAGCCGGTTGATCGCATTGAAATCGAGCGAGGCCAGGTGACGCGCCTGGTTCAGCAGCATCTGCGTTTCGTTCTGCAGCTGGCTGAGCTGGTTGTTGGTCATCTCCAGGGTGCGCAGAGCGGTCAGGGTGTTCTGGAGCAGGTTGGTCGGGTCGATTACGGTCATCGCCTCGGCGCGTCCGAGCAGCGCCAGCCCGGCGAGCAGCAGGGTACAGGTGTGTGGGGCACGCATGCGCCGGCTCATGTCGGCTCCACCTGTTGAGGGCAGTGACTGGCAAGCAGCTCGGCGGCCCAGTCGAGTCCACGGTGGCGCAGCCAGGCGTCGGCGAAGTCGAGGCTGGTGTGTTCCGCCAGCAACCGGTCGATCTGGTGTTGATCGGCGGGACCGGCAGCAGCGGCAAACGCCAGCGCAACGGGCCCCAGTTCCAGTTCGAACAGGCGATTGCCCTGGCGGGACTGGAAGTAGTAGTCGCGCTTGGGAGTCGCTCGCGCAACGATGTCGATCTGTCGGGCGTTGAGTCCGAAGGCGCGATAGAGGTCACGTACTTGCGGCTCGTGCGCCTGGGGATTGGGCAGCAGGATGCGGCTGGGGCAGCTTTCGATGACCGCGCTGGCGATGCTGGAGGCCTGGATGTCGGCCAGCGACTGGGTCGAGAAGATGACCGAGACGTTCTTCTTGCGCAGCGTCTTGAGCCACTGTCGGATGCGCGCCGCGAACAGCGGCTCGTCGAGAAATAGCCAGGCCTCATCGAGCATGAGCAATGTAGGCGCGCCATCGAAGCGCGCCTCGAACCGATGAAACAGGTAACTGAGCACGGCGGCCACGGCAGCCTTGCTGTGCATCAGCTCCTCCAGCTCGAAGCACTGCACATCCGCCGTGCCCAGGCGCTCCTCTTCGGCGTCCAGCAGCCGGCCGTGGGCGCCGCCCAGCACGTAGGGCTGCAACGCCTCGCGCAGGTGAGCATCCTGCAGCAGGACGGCGAAGCCGGTCAGGGTGCGTTGACCGATTGGCGCACCGGCGAGGCTGTGCAGCGCCGTCCAGATGGCCGTCTTCTGGTCCGGCCCCAGGTCGACGCCTTCCTGCTGCAGTCTGGCCTGGATCCATTCGCTGGCCCAGGTGCGCTGTCCTTCATGTTCGAGGTGCGCCAGGGGTTGGAAGGCGATATTGCCGTCCCGTCCCAGGTCGTAGTGGTCGCCGCCAAGCCCGAGGGTAGCGGCACGCAGGGAACGACCCATGTCGAAGATCAGCAGGCGGGCGCCGGCATAGCGTCGAAACTGCATGGCCAGGGTGGCCAGCAGAACGGACTTGCCCATCCCCGTCGGGCCTGCCACCAGCGTGTGGCCGACATCGCCGACGTGGGTGACCAGCCGAAAGGGGGTTGAGCCCTCGGTGCGAGTGACCATCAGGGGCGGGCCGTCGAGGTGGGCGTTGCGGACGGGACCGGCCCAGACCGCTGAGACCGGCATCAGATGAGCGAGGTTGAGGGTGGAGATGATGGGCTGGCGCACATTCGCATAGGCGTTGCCGGGAAGGGACGACAGCCAGGCCTCCACCGCGTTCAGTTGCTCGGCGATGGTGACCAGTCCGCGCCCCTGGATGGCTTGCTCGATCAGCCGCAGCTTCTGGTCCGCTCGCTGCGGATCCTCGTCGAACACCGTGACCGTCGCGGTCATGTAGCCGTAGGCGGCCTCGTCGGCACCCAGTTCCTGCAGGGCCGCGTCGGCATCGGCGGCTTTGTTGGCAGCGTCGCTGTCGACCAGCGGACTTTCCTGCTGAAAGAGGGTCTCGCGCAGCAGGGCCAGCACACCCTTGCGCTTGGCGAACCACTGGCGACGCAGGCGTGTCAGCTCGGTGAGGGCTTCCTCCTTGTCCATGCAGATGAAACGGGTCGACCAGCGATAACCGATATTCAGGTGGTTCAGCTCATCGAGCACGCCCGGCCAGGTAGAAGTCGCAAAACCGCGCACCGACAGAACCCGCAAGTGCTGATCGCCCAACATCGGCGCGAGTCCCGTCGTCAATGCGCGGTCGGCCAGCAGGGCGTCCAGGTGAACGGGCACCTCCGGTACCGCCACGGCGTGACGATCAGTCGAAACGGTGCCGTGCAGATAGGTGAGGGTCTCGCTGTCATCGAGCCAGCCGGCCTCGGGGATGGTGCCCTGCAGAAGGTCCTGGAAGCGGTCGGTTTCGGTCACAAAAGCCGTGAGCTGCTGACGCCAGTCCACACCGGTCCGAGGTTTGTCGGCATACAACAGGCTGGCGGCCCGCGCGTGAACCTCCTCGCGGGGCAGGTAGGTGAGGGTCAGGCGATAGCAACTCTCGAAATGACTGTCGGGCGATCCGAACGTGGCGCGCCGCTCTTCGTCGACCAGCCAGGACAGCGGATCGGGAAACCGGCTGGTGGGGTAATGCGCAGCGACCTGGCGATCGGCCTCGACGTGGAGCATCCAGCCGGAGCCGAGACGGCGCAGCGCGTTGTTCAGACGCGTTGTGGTGGCCACCAATTCGGCTTCGGTGGCGCTGTCGAGGTCCGGCCCGCGATAGCGAAGCGTCCTTTGGAACGCGCCATCCTTGTTGAGCACGACACCAGGCGCAACGAGCGCGGCCCAGGGAAGCCAGTCGGCGAGGCGAGTCGGGCGGTCGCGGTATTCACGAAGATTGAGCATCGTGGGTCCTAGACGTCCAGGAGGGAGGGGTATTTGATATGGCGGGCAAAGACCTGCATGAACTGCGGGTCGAGGCGCGCCCCCCAGACGGCGAGTGCGTGACCGACCAGCCAGAGCGCCAGGCCTGGCAGCCATAGCTGCAGACCCAGACCGACTACGGCAGCAACGGTCCCGTTGACGATGGCCACGCTGCGCGGCGCACCGCCCAGCAGGATGGGCTCGCTGAGCGAGCGATGAAGGGGCAGCTCGAAGCCCTGCAGGGGCTGGTCCGAAGCGTTCATGCGATCACCGCGCCCCCTGCAAAGCTGAAGAAACTGAGAAAGAAGGAGGAGGCGGCGAACGCGATCGAGAGCCCGAAGACGATCTGGATCAGCTTGCGGAAACCCCCTCCGGTGTCGCCGAAGGCGAGCGCAAGGCCCGTGGTAATGATGATGATCACCGCGACGATCTTGGCGACCGGACCCTGCACCGAGTCGAGAATTGACTGCAGCGGACCCTCCCAGGGCATGCCCGATCCGGCAGCAAGGGCAGGCATGGCAACCATCAGCAACAGGACGAGCATCACGCCTTGCCGTGGTGAGATTCGGCACGAAGCGATGAAAAGGTGTGGGCTCATGGGGTGGCTCCATGGGGATCGATGAGGGTGGGGGTCGCAGGGCAGCCGACCGGCTGCAGCCGGTAGCCTTGGTCGTCGTAGCCGATGACCTGCGCGATTTGCTGTACGCGCCGTGCACGGCCACGACCGGCCAGAAACACGATGAGGTTCACCGTTTCGGCAATCAGCGACCGTGGCGCGGCAAGTGCGACCTCCAGGATAAGTTGCTCCAGTCGCAGCAGTGCGCCCTGGCAGGATCCGGCATGAAGCGTGGCGATGCCGCCCGGATGCCCGGTCCCCCAGGCCTTGATCAGGTCCAGCGCCTCTGCTCCACGGACTTCACCCACGACGATGCGGTCGGGGCGCAGGCGCAGGGTGCTGCGCACCAGGTCCGCCATGCTCACAACTCCGTCCTGTGTGCGCAGGCTGACCTGATCCTGCGCCGCGCATTGCAACTCGACGGTGTCTTCCAGCACGAGCACTCGGTCACCCGTTTCGGCGACAGCGGCCAGCAGGGCATTGGCCAGGGTGGTCTTGCCACTGCTGGTGCCTCCCGCGACAAGGATGTTCAGCCGCTTGCGCACGGCATCGCGCAGCAGGTCGACCTGTGCCGGTGTGAGGATGCCGTCGTTCGCGTACTGCTCCAGTGCAATGACGTGCCTGGCCCGCTTGCGCAGGGCGAAGGCCGGGGCCGGTGATGCCGGTGGCAGCACCCCCTCGAAGCGTTCGCCGGACTGCGGCAGTTCGGCACTCAGCAGGGGGCGAGCCCGATGCACCTCGCTGTTCACGTGGGCGGCCACCAGGCGGATGATGCGTTCACCGTCGGTAGCGGCCAGCGCGCCAAGGGGCGAGCGTCCGCTTGATAGCCTGTCGACCCACAACCGACCGTCGGGGTTGAGCATGATCTCCAGCACGTCCGGGTCGTCCAGGGCATCGGCGATCAACGGGCCCATAGCGGTGCGCAACATCAGCACGCGCCGATCTGAAAGGATTGGCGTAGTCATTGCGAATCCTCGCGTTCGGCGCAGGCTTCAGGCAGCGACGTGTCGAGGACCGTATCCGCCTGTACCTCATCGAACAGGCGGCGGCCTTTCTGCAGGCGCCGCCCCACCTGTTCGATGAACTGTGCAAAACGCAGACGGCCCTGGGCCCTGGCGGCTTCCTGCTGCGCCTCTGGGATGGGCGAGCTGACCGTCAGGTAGTGGCGTACATACAGCGCCACGGTCTCGATGAGGATGTTCTGGTCCCGCTCCAGCCGTTCGAACTGCCGTGACAGCCGGTCCAGGCGCTTGGCCATGGCGGTGTCTCGCTGGTCGCCCGAGGTGGGTGACAGCCAGGCCGCCACTGCGGCCGCCACGAGGGAGGACTTGGAGACGCCTTTCTTGATGGCCAGCTCGTTCAGCCGCTTGGCGTGCTCGGGCTCGATGAACAGGTTCAGGCGTGCTCGGCTCATAGGATGATTCCGTCGTCAGGGTCAAGCGAGGCCATGCGCCCGGCATCGAGCTGGTACATGCCAGGCCGGGCGGATGAAGGCGTGGTTTCATCGTCATTCAGCAGGTCGAAGTCGCTGGCGGCGAAAGAGGCGGCAGGCGGTTCGGTCGACCACTCGTGGGCAGGCCCACCGTCCTGCGCGGCCGCCTGCAATACCGGCTCGGACAGGTCATCAGACGCGGCGAGGCCGGCCCAGTCATCGAGCCTGGCTGGCGGGGCGTCGAGGTAGCGGCCAGGCCGCAGCGATGGTGCTGGCAGAAGCCGCTGCGTGAAGTTGGCGTCTTCGTAGTAACGCAGCTTGAGCGCACGGATGGGCGGGTGGCCGGACAGCATCACGACCGACTGATCAACCGGCAGCTGCATAACTTCACCGGGGGTCAGCAGCGCACGGGCCGTTTCCTGGCGAGACACCATCAGATGCCCCAGCCAGGGCGCCAGACGGTGGCCGGCGTAGTTGCGCTGGGCCCGCAGTTCGGTGGCGGTGCCCAGCGTCTCCGATATTCGCTTCGCCGTGCGTTCATCGTTGGTGGCGAAGGTGATGCGTACGTGGCAGTTATCCAGAATCGAATGGTTCTGGCCGTAGGCCTTGTCGATCTGGTTGAGCGACTGCGAAATGAGAAAGGCACGCAAGCCGTAGCCGGCCATGAAGGCCAATGCCGACTCGAAGAAGTCCAGCCGACCCAGTGCCGGAAACTCGTCGAGCATCAGCAGCAGCCTGTGCTTGCGTTCGACTCCGTCCGCACCGTCCAGCGACTCGGTCAGGCGCCGCCCGATCTGGTTCAGGATCAGGCGGATCAGGGGCTTGGTACGGTTGATGTCCGATGGTGGGACGACCAGGTACAGCGATACCGGATGGGGCGCCGAGATCAGGTCGGCAATGCGCCAGTCGCAGCGCGATGTCACCTGAGCGACGGTCGGATCGCGATACAGGCCCAGAAACGACATGGCGGTGGAGAGCACGCCGGACCGTTCGTTCTCGCTCTTGTTGAGCACCTCCCTCGCGGCTGACGCCACGACGGGGTGGGGTGCGTCACCGAGATGGGCCGTGGCCATCATCCGGTGCAGGGTCAACTCGAAGGTGCAGGTTGGGTCGGAGAGGAAGGTGGCCACGCCGCCGAGCGTCTTGTCACGACCGGCATAGAGCACATGCAGGATGGCACCGACCAGCAGGGCGTGGCTGGTCTTCTCCCAGTGATTGCGTCGTTCCAGCGCGCCCTCGGGGTCGACCAGGATATCGGCGATGTTCTGCACGTCGCGCACTTCGTGGACGCCGCGACGTACCTCCAGCAGCGGATTGTAGGCAGCCGACGCCGGATCGGTCGGGTTGAACAGCAGACAGTGCGAGAACCGCGATCGCCAGCCGGCCGTCAGGTTCCAGTTCTCACCCTTGATGTCATGGATGACCGCCGAGGCCGGCCAGGAGAGGAGGGTGGGGACCACCAGGCCGACGCCCTTGCCCGAACGCGTCGGCGCAAACGCCAGCACATGTTCGGGACCTGCATGACGCAGATAACGGTTCCCGAATCGACCGAGAAAAACGCCGTCAGCCGCACAAAGGCCGGCCTTGCGTACCGCTCGTGCGTCGGCCCAGCACGCCGACCCATAGGTGGTGACGGTTCCCGACTGGCGGGCGCGCCAGAGCGCCATGCCAATCGCAACCAGCACGGCCAGGCCACTGCCCGATGCCGCGATCAGACCTGCTGTATCGAAGACCCGAGGTGCGCAGGCACCATAAAGCAGCCACCACTCGAACACCTGCCAGGGCAAATAGACCGGCGTGCCGGACAGCTCGAACCAGTGGTCACCCAGGAAACGCGGGTAGTCGAGCGCATGGGCCGCCCACTGGGTAGCACACCAGACAGCGCCGCAAACGATGCCGACGACCACCGTCACCTGTCCGTACAGCACATTCGTCGCCTGTTTCACCGCAGCACCAACCCTCGTCAGCGCGGCACGCCAATGTGCCGCGAGCGAGAGGGTCGGTAATCAGCACGCACACATCAAAGACCGTTTCGGTGGCGGTTATGGCTTGTAGGGAAATAGGTAAAGTTGAACGTACCTACTCCTGCTGTAGCCAAGCCAGGGAGGGGGTTATGCGAATGCGGAGAGAGCCGGTTTGGAGAAAGAGTTGCGACCAGTTTCATCGGCTGCTTTCGACCAGAAGCGGTCAATTGCAAAGGGCAGAGACGCGCCAGAGCTGATGCTCGGTAGCAGCAATATCGTGGTCTGTCCCTGATTGTTCTTTGATTGTTCTTAAGGGCGCCGGCGGATACTCTCTGCGCCTCTCACCCATTTGGCGAGATCCGCGTATTCGTTCGAGGATCTGTTAATCCAGAGATTTTTGGTTGCAGTGTTAGCGATGGTCGCGATATCTGCATACGGATAAAGCCCCAAGTATTCTTCCCCCTTGAAGATGCTTTGCGAGGTTTGCATGACGGGGAGAATGCCTACAGTTCCCTTAAGGCCATCGAAGAAACCAAGCTCCCAAGGCATCCACCGAGACTGAGTTGAGTACCGGCTATAGACATATAGAAGAGAGTTTGATTGCCGCATCCGCATGCGTAGAACTTCCGCTGTCTCCGGCGTCACATTATTTGGAGACAATTGAGGGTCGTCGACCTTATCTAGATACACCTTTAGCTTTGCATCTTCTAGGAGACCTTTGATGCCAAATATTATGTCGTCTGGCTCATTGGATGAGTGGCTCAGAAACACATCAAAACTTTCTGACGACGCATAGCTTTCGTTAGAGGATTTTATTAGTCGCGCCGAACGGCTGACGGTGCGAGACCGCGCTATAACTTCTGATTCAGTTAGGATGGCCATTAGAGTTTACTTCTCGTGCAGGTATGACTTTAGAGGTTCGCTTGGTTCCTGATATTGAGCAGACCGCGAATCACCAAGACTATTGCCTGGTCAACATAGGGAGTGGTTGCTAGAGCTAAATTTTCGTCAGGAGACAATCCATTATTTAAGCTGCCAATGCTGAATGCCGAAAACCTGCTTGCTCCGTTCCAGTTTGGGCTTGAAACTCCGAGGGGGTTGTGAACACCCATTATATCCAAGATCTCTCGAGTGCATCCTCCAAATCCGCCCAAAAGATAGACTGGGCGTTGAGTGGTCAGAGAGATCATGATCTCCTCTGCAATCCCTGGCATACCCCCCATAAAGTCTTTGGTCTTCCCACCGAGGGCGATACGCGCCGTAGCTTCAGCAGTGGTTCGAACTCGCATTTGGGTGAGTGATTCGGCCCAATGCAAATGAGCAGAAGACCGGTCATCCTCTGTAAATATAGATTGCGAAGGCTGTCCATTTTTATCGAGAAGGCAAATTTCCGCAGTGCCTAATAACTCATGCCTCAGCTCTGCTAGCTCTTCTGGGGTGAACTTTGAAATTGATGGCCAAGGTAAGTAATTTATAATGCTTGTACGATTCCTCGTATCTACAGAGTCCTTTCGATAACGCGAGCTCAACTCATACAGCAAGCGGGTGAATCCGCGAGCGCGGATATCTCCTCCATATATTAAGGTTGCGCCGAGTGCCAACATATGTCGTGCTAATTCGCACATAGCCTCAACCAAGTGCGCCTCGCTGAGGCCAAGGGCACACATGTTTTCGCTTTCTGAAATTGAGATGACGATTTTCTTGCCGTCTAAAACCTCTTTGTAACTCATCTGGTAGCCCCTGCCTTCCATTCATTTAGGCTGCGAATCTGCACATGGGGGGCGACACGATTGAGTAGTCTTTCCTCTTCTGCACTCAAGGGTGGATCAGGGTAGATGAGCATCAGATCTTGAGTGGTGCTCTCTGGGGTGTCGGGGAATACATCGGGGATACACGAAAGCGAAATAAGTTCAGGAGGGCGAGGGATGAAAATTGCTCTTACTGGTAAGTTTGATTTTATTTCGTGCGTTTGACATCTCCAAAGGAAGTCCCTGAGAACCTCGTCTAGCAGTCTTCCAATAACAATATCGATTCTAGCTGTATCTTTTAAGTCATGCCCTAGCCGAACTAGCGGTACATTCCCCATATAGGGAAAACCTCGCTCGTCCATGGTGTTAATGCTATTTGCAACTACCAGAGGGACGTTCCAGGTTTTGGCTTCAATGATCTCCTTCCTGCACCATTCTCGAGATGAGTATGAGTCAGTGTGTATCGCAACCATGGCGCTAACTCGGACTTGGTGCAGCAATACTTCATCGAACTGAAGGCCGGCAGGGATGTCATGGACGTCAAAAAACGAAGACAGGCCGTGTCCTTGATAAATTCTGAGCCGTATCGCCTTGGCAATTTCGACCCCCTCATCATCATGTTTTGAGTGGCTCAAAAATATTTGGACTTTTTTTAGGTACTCAGAGAGGTCTCTCTCTGTAGGGGCTTCAAGTTGCGCGAGGTTGTACCGTAGTATTCTGCAGAATTCGTAAGTTAGCTCGCTGCGTAGTCGCTGAACTCGTAACTCATTGTCACCATCCCAGGTATCCCAGCGTAAAGCTTGCGCAGCAATTGATGACTTTGATAGCACCTCGCGGCTAATCGCTACAGGGAAAAACAGCCTTTTGAAGCCGCTTTTTGAAGTCTCGCGTACTTGGGAATACGCGAGATTTGCGTAGTCAAGCCACTCCGTGGATGAAACTAAATTTTCATCAAGTATTACGACGGTTGCCGAGGTTTCCGAGTCTTCGAGCGAAATTGAAATAGGGGTGCTTGCCTCAGGCAAGCATGCGCTTCGAAATACCACAGGAATTCCGATACCGCCGACAATGTTTTTATATAGATCCCGGCGGAAATGCTGCATCAGAGAGTCGGCAATGGTTTCTCCGATGGCACAAGCTGGATGCCAAACGACGTGAATTACGAAGAATGGGCGCGCAAGGTCAGTGCAAGTCGAGTCAGCCATTTCTCGTCTTCTTAACTCTGCTGTTATTGATAAGGGATCTAGATTTGGATTTTGCGTTTTTTATATGCTGATCAAGCGCTTCTGTCGAGGCAGTTATAGCTTCCCAGCTTACAAAGCTAGCGAAGCCACTGGTGATATTGTCATGGAGACGGTCCGGAACGACAATTTTAGTGCCGTCATCGGAGCGCTTTGCTGTAGGAAGGTAAATACCTATCAAGGCGTGCTGTTTATCTAAAGTCGCCTTAATTTCCCAGTCGATGTACTTTCTTTTATATGTTTCCGGACCTATCAGGACTAGAGTGCAAGAGGTGCCGGTGAGATAGCCTTCACGAATCTTCCTCATTACGTAGTCGCTGTTATCGCTATCAATTTCATTGTCTAGCGAGTGGTCATGGATAGATTCGTACGTGTCATGAAATCGAGTGGAAAAGTCGTCGTAGTAGTCTTGGTCGAGGGCGTGATGATAACTAACAAAGACTTTATGTTTTACGGGCTTTTCGAGGGCTTGAAGCAGCTTGCGTAGGACTTCGTCTTGCATAATATCTACCAGATACGGGCGGATGGATGCCGCTCCGCTGAGTGACAAGCCGCAGTTAGTAGCAGTGATAGCGTTTTGATGCAATAGGTGAATGTGCCTCCGAAAGGCATCACGCGCGCTAGGCATGGGAGTAGTACCCGTAACCATCCTGCCCCACCTGATGTCCTCAAGGAGCAAGGGAGAGAGTTGCGAGAAAGCCGACACCGCCTCGCATTGAGATGAAGGAGGCAGAAATCGGGGATGTGATGGTTCAAGGGGAGCTCTTTCAGCGATCAATCGAGGACAAACCACGATATTGATGCTACCAGGCGTCATCAGGGGAGCGACTCTACTTGCCGCAAGTGATAGCTCCTGGCCGGTTAGCGACCACTGCTATTGCTGGTCCACCCTTGTCTTCCCTCACATGGAGGACTAGCCATGAACACCACTGCCACTTTCAGTCACTAGCCTTGGAACAAGGGAAAACTAGTCGGGCAGAAAGCCCCTCTCCGACTCAGCGATATATGGGCCATCCGGGTAAGGCTCCAGATTGCGGAGAGAATCTGGGATCTTGCTCTATTCGACTTGGCCATCGACAGCAAGCTGCGAGCCTGCGACTTAACCAAGCTTCGTGTGCTGGACATAGCCCATGGAGAACACGTGTCGACACGAGCCATCGTGATGCAGCAGAAAACTCAGCGACCAGTGCAGTTTGAGATCACAGAGCAAACCCGTGCGGCTTTGGCGGTCTGGATACATCAGGCCCAGCTCCGTAGCGAGGATTGCCTGTTTCCGAGCCGGTTGCGAGGCTCAGATCATCTCTCCACCAGGCAATACGCTCGAATCGTTAAAGCCTGGGTGATGGCCATTGGCCTTGATCCGGCCATGTACGGCACCCACACGATGAGGCGTACCAAGGCATCCCTGATCTACCGCAGGACGAAAAACCTGAGGGCAGTCCAAATCCTTCTCGGCCATACGAAGCTTGAAAGCACCATCCGATACCTGAGAATTGAGGTCGATGATGCCTTAGAAATGGCGGAACAGACCGAGGTCTGACCATGCATAGCGACGGTCGAAACCAGGCCGTCGCTATCCGGCCAAGATGAAGCCGGTAATAATCGTGGACTGCCCTCGGTTGTCTCTCTGAGGAGGAATTAGCTGACAAATACGCCTTCGCCCACCTTTCCAAGCAGCTTTAACAAGTAGCCGGACGGTCAGCCGTATTAATAATGACCATCCAGCGCATGCTCGGTTAGATGCTTTGGAGAGCCTGCGCAGATGCTTGAACGACGAATGAAATTAGGGCTAAATAGGGCCCAAGGGCTCCTCCCCACAGCTTTAACTATGCAGTGCTACCTACTGCAAAAATCTATCATGTTTCCCCATACGCCACCTTAGCGGACTCGTGAAGTTGGCGACCTATTGATCATTATGGTTGACTAGGGCGTAAGGTAAAAGGCAGGGGAGGAGTCCTTTCCTATCAGGCTGGCCCCTCATTGGCTGGGAGTCACTTTTGAAGCTAGTCGCATCAGACAAGAACCCCCTGCTCAAGCTCACGTCTCTTGACGACCTATGCTCCCTTCTGAATGTCAAAAAAGGGCAGCTCTTATATATCTGCTACCAACGCTCCGATAAAGCCAAATACAGCTCTTTTGACATGAAAAAAAAGAGGGGGGGAGTGAGGAAAATTGAGGTCCCAAAGAAGGGGCTTGGTCTTATTCAGAAACGGCTTTCTGAACTATTATCGGAATGTGTTTCCTTTAAGCCTTGCGTTAAAGGTTTCGTTGAGGGTGAGAGTATATGCAGCAATGCCTCGCTACATAGAAAATCAAAGTGGGTATTGAATGTCGATATCCAAGACTTTTTTGGATCTATTAACTTTGGGCGAGTTCGAGCGACATTCCTTGCCAAACCCTTCGAAATGTCAAACGAAGTCGCTTCGGTATTGGCTCAAATATGTACATTTGAGAATCACCTCCCCCAGGGAGCCCCAACATCTCCAGTAGTTGCAAACATCATTGCCAGCATGCTGGATAATAAAATTCTGCGACTCGCACAAAAGTATCATCTTAGATATTCAAGGTATGCGGATGACATAACTCTGTCATCTCCAAGAAGGTTTCCCGCCGAAGTTTCAATAACTACGGAAGGACGAACCGTTCTGGGCGAAGAGCTAAAAACAATTTTTGAGAAAGCACGCTTTACTGTCAATCCAAACAAAAGCCGGCTACAAGCAAAAAATAGCAGGCAAGAAGTGACAGGGCTCATAGTAAACAAAAAGCTAAACATTCCAGCCGAATACAAGCACAAACTACGAACCGCTATCAAGCATTGGACCTCTGACCCAGAAGAAGCAGAAAAAAATTTCTACCTGAACATAAAAGGTGAAGACCCCAACGAATTTGTGGTATCCGAGGGCGGCGCACGCCTGAAAAACAATATATATGGACGCCTTTCATTCATTTCGATGGTTAAAGGCTCTGATGATCCAACATATATAAAACTTGCTCTTAAAATGGCCGAACACGACAGTCAGCCCCCCAAATTTATCAAGAGAATCAAGAGCGAGCACAATATGTACGATGTTTTTTTATGTCACGCATCCGAAGATAAAGATGCTATTGTCAAGCCTCTGTATGAAGAGTTAATAGGGCTGGGGCTGAACGTATTTCTTGACTCCGAAGAGATAGGGTGGGGCGACTCGCTGATTGATGTAATCAATAAGGCCTTGCATAAATCGAAGCACGTGATTGCCGTAATGACGGAGAACTCTGTTGAAAAGAAATGGCCTCAAAAAGAAATCAACGCCGTTTTAAGTAATGAAATAAAGCACGGCAAGAACAAGCTGCTTCCGCTCATCCACGGCGATGCCGAGGAAATTCTTGGCCAAAACTTCTTAATGAGCGACAAGCTCTATAAGGAGTGGAAAGGCAACCCGAGAGAAATCGCCCAGGCTGTTCTAGCGCTATTAAAAAACGCCTAGTCTCGATAACTCCAGCATGGACGATCGCCCTTGAGTTAGAACGTTTAGTGCCTAGGCTGGGCGCAATATATATGCGAGCCTTGAAGGAATCACGCATTCGGGGCAGGCGCATTCGGGGATAGATCATGATATTTGTGCTGCTGGGCGTCCCGCAATTGGCCGGATAGCGATCATTGTCCTGGCTGGCCACCCTGGCCTGTCTCATATGAACGGCAAACCATGCCTGTGAAAGCCAAAATGCAGCTCAAGACTTATAGGCGTGGTCGTGGAGAAAAACTATTGCAGATGCTGTTAGGTTGATAACGGCCTTCGCTACATGCTCCGGTACAAATCTTTCAACCTCACCTGCGCCATGTGAAGTGCTGATTCGATTTCGAAGTGTTCCGATGATAAGCAGCGGCTGCTCCCAGAATGCTTCTAACCCGGCATTTTCCATGATGATCTTCAGAAGCTTGGATGTCGTATCCCCCTGCGAGTAGCCAAAGCCCTTCTGGCCGCAGATCACCTTCATCACACTCTCATAGCTGCTGTTGCACTTCGTCACGCAATCGCCAAACTTGCGGTGCAGGTAGTCATCGAGCGCAGCAATAAATTCCGAGTTAGCATTCAAGAACACGGGAGTTCGCAAAATCTCCAGTGCGGGTTGCATGGCGGTCTCGTGGATGAGTTGGCTGTCCTTCGGTAGGACCTTCGCCTCTTCTCGAAGCGCCATTGATCCAAACCGCCCTTCCGCGCTATCGATTGGCTCCCAAACCTGCGAGAAAACACATCGAAAATTCCCCGTAACACACCAGCCTCCACTACTCCTGGGGCAAGAGCAGCAGAGCATACATGCACGCAGCCATTATGTGCCTACGCGCGACTGAGATCATGCTGAATGCCCGCTTCTGGCCGGCAGCTGCCTGTCTGCATCGATAAACTCAGGTCAGTTTTCAGCCGAGTGGCTACCCAGCGCGGTGCACAAGCACTCAGCGCCGTACGAAGTGGGCTCACGATCGCAAGGCGAACAGCCGTTCGTCATAGGCGAAGTCCAGTATCCGGCTGATCCTGACACGCCCCATTGCGGGATGATTGGGATTGAGCACGATGTTGCGCTCCAGCGGCATCACCGCAGAAGGCACGATCAGCCCCAGATGGGAGCCGCTTTTGAGCCAGGCTGTACCAAAGGCCATGCTGGGCCGATCTGCTGGCAAGGACGCCCAACCCGCCGGTAGGCTTTTCACATCGGGCTCAAGGTAAAGCCCCTGCTCATCGGGCAATTCCAGTTCGGTGATTTTCATGGGTATCACCGGGCGCTGGGTCTGATGAACAAACGTCTCGAGGCAACAGATGGCAGGCGATAGGCCAAGGTAAACGGCTGCCACTTCGGCGTCGTTCCAGCGCCCCCCTTCAAGCGCGGCCCCCATCCCCGACAGGTCCTCGGCGCGTTTGGCTTTGGATATACGCCAGGCTCGCATCAGACCGCGCCGCCCCATTCGATTGCATGAAGAACCCGTCGTACCTGCCGTGCGCCAAGCTCCGTCTCGCACAGCGAGAGCGGTGTTTGTCCACCGAGCGCGTCGTTTGGTGTCGCCATCCATGTGCTGGCTGCGTCCTTGTCCTCGAACACATCTTCGGCCAGCACTGCCACTTGGGCCAGGCGGTCGAGTCGCTCCGAGGCGACCGAGTCCAAGGCCTCGTCACTTTTTAGCCTGCGCTCGATCGTCGATGCCGAGACATTCGCGATGCCGGCAATCATGGGCATGGTCAGGCCGAACGCTGACTTGGTCGCCACCAGCCAGTAAGGCTCGAACCCCACCCGAATCCGGACAAGTCGCTCATTCTCGGTGAAGGCCGCCAGTTCATGCGCCATGCTCCAGAAATTGGGCTTTATTGGGCGGCTAGCGGATCGTTTAATCGGCTGCTTCGCGACGGTGCTCATGTGGTAGCCCTCAAATGACGTACTATCATGCGTCAAATGATAGCATCGTTTGAAGGCCTTTGCCGCCGGCGTGGTTATGACCGTATCTCCTGAACCTGCGCGGGTACCAAGTCAGAAACGTTGGGCGCCGCAACGCCATGGGAGACGTGCATGACTCTGCCTATGAATCGAAGCAGTTGCTCGGACGGCTCGACGTCGCGCCGAACCAGGAACGTGGTGAGCACTGTCGTGTCACCCTCCAAGGGTCGCGTTACGACGTCCGGGTTGTTGAGTTCGGCAATCCTCGCCAGGCTTGAGAATCCCAAGCCATAGCCGGCCGCGACAAGCGCCATCATCAGGTCGAGGGTTGGAACACGTTCGGCGACCGTTAGCTGTGATTCGATCGGTTTGAGCACAGGCTGCAGCTGGTGCCAGAAGCCCTCGCAGACTTGAGGTTCGCACAGGACAAGCGGGTGCCGAGCGATTTCCTCCAACGGTATCTGACGATACGCCAGCAGTTGATGCCGGGCGGGCAGGGCGACGACGAGCGGGTCCTGCCAGACGGGAACCCCCACCAGGCCTTCGCCTCGGTGAGCGCATTGAGTCAGGCCTACATCGTAGAGATCCTCTTCAA
>JADKLW010000009.1_pt1 | contig 35440 bp, 36 predicted proteins | sample 8641881 | NCBI WGS metagenome assembly JADKLW01 (sample SAMN16272185, study PRJNA661076) | feces metagenome | isolation source: fecal sample from diarrhoea affected cattle B | host: Bos taurus | place: South Africa: Lokaleng Village, Mahikeng | collected 2019-09 | reverse complement strand
GTCCAACTCTCGCCAGGCCATCCTGGCTTTCAATGGCGACGTCTACGAAGGTCTTGATGCATCCGGTTTATCCGACGCACAGTTGCAATGGGCGCAGGAGCACATCGCTTTGCTAAGCGGGCTGTATGGCGTATTGCGGCCACTGGACTTGATGCGGCCATATCGTCTCGAGATGGGCACGCGGCTGGAAACGCCCAAGGGCAAGAACCTGTACGAGTTCTGGGGTACGACCATCGCGGACTATCTTAATGAGCGCCTGAGCGAGCTGACGCCAAATAGCAAGAAAGAGCCTGTGGTGTTGAACCTGGCTTCGGAAGAGTATTTCAAATCTGTCGACCTCAAGCGCCTGAAGGCCAGGGTGGTGCAGTGCGTGTTTCAGGACGAGAAAAACGGCGCCTGGAAGATCATTAGCTTTCATGCCAAGCGCGCCCGGGGTTTGATGGCGCGCCATGTCATCCAGCACCGCATTACGCGACCTGAATCACTGCAGTCCTTTGCGTCGGAAGGCTATGTCTATGCGCCAGCGCAGTCCAGCGCCGACAAGATGGTCTTCAGGCGGCCGGAAGCGCGGTAGTCGTCAGCCCGCGCATTTCCTTTCGAATCAGTTGCGCCGCCTTCACCATTTGCCGGATGGGGTAAGCCAGGGCCGCCAGCTGACCTTCCGTTTCAATTGACACCGGCGCTTCGGCATCCTGGCCGTCCAGGGACTGTTCGATGGCCTGCAGCGACATCTGGATGCCTTCGGGAACGGTATCCAGGCTCGCAAGAATGGGAACTGCCGAGGTAATTTGCGAGGCCAGAACATGATTCTGGATCAGCAAGTTGTTCAGTTCTGGAACATTTTTCTGGCGCTTGGCCGGTTCATCCATCATGCGGTAGAAGGCCGACGCAAAATTACCGAAAGCGATGTGCATATTTTTGCGCGCGACGCGCCACCGCAGTTCCGCTTCGTGCAGGGGGGCTTCGGTAGCCAAGGCCTCGTCGGACACGGTGTCGACTGACAGATCCGACCTGGCTCTGGCCAGTCGGGCGTAGTCCAACCCGGTTCTCAGGAATTCCTGGTTGGACTTTTTCATGGCCTGGGCCAGGGACGCCATGAATGAGTGCTCCCACCAAGGCAGGATATAGCTGCAAAGCAAAGCCAGTCCGCAACCGATAACGGTATCGACCAGCCTCTCGCCAATGACGGTATTGGTCGTAGGTGCCAGAAAGTGAAAGACCAACAGCACGAACAGCGTGTTGAAGATTGCCGCAGCCATGTAGTTGACCTGGACCAGGCTGTACCCCAGCACGCAACTGACCACGAGCACGGCGACGAAGACGTCTACATTCTGTGTGCCGTTAAACAGCAGCAAGGCCAGGCCGCAGCCGATAAGCGTGCCCGTCAGCCGCAAGCCATTGCGCTGTCGGGTCAAGGCAAAGCCGGGCTTCATCACGATAATGATGGTCAGCACAATCCAATAGCCGTGCGCCTCCAGTCCTTGAGCAAACTCGCCCAGCCCCGGGGCACGGGAAAACGCGATGGTGATGGCCATGGCCAGGCCAGCCGCAGCGGCTACCCGCAAGGCATAGCGGCAGTGCGAGGAGTCCATGCGCAAATTACTGGTCAGCATGCCCAGCCGCCAGGTCTGGCGTGACAAGAAGCGATCCAGCGACCGCTCCAGCCGCGTATCGATTAAGGCTGTGCTGGTCGTGTCCGTCATGTGGTCGGCCATGCGGTCCACCAGGCGGGTGACATTGCGCAAGCGCCGCAGCACTTGAACCAGCAAGGCATAGACTTCCGGGTCGTTCGTCTGCAGGCCTTGCTGGCGGTACTGTTCCAACTCGTACTCGAAAGCCCGCAGTTCCGCTTTGACACTATTGCGTTCCTTGACGTGAAGATTGCGCACGATATTCAAAGCAATACGCGAGACGTTGTCGGAAAGCTTCTTGAGCGCATCGCGGGCAAATATCAAGACATCGCTATCGGGCAAGCGGCGTCGGAGAGTTGCGTAATCAGTATGGGTTGCCACCAGACTGTCCAGCAGCCCGACCATATCGATGAAAATGTTCAGCGAGGCGATGCGCAGTCGGTCCGCGCGCCCCTTGCCTTTAGGCAGTTCGCGCAGCACCGTGTCGCGGGCCGCCTGGTGTTTCTCGGTCATGGCAGCCTGGGCGTGTATCAAATGCCGGTAGTCGGCTTCGATATCCGTGTTCACATCGTAGAAGCGCGAGCGCGCCGCCATGTAATCGGCTGTTGCGAACAAGGCAACGGACAAGATCTGACGTTCTTCCCTGTGCCAAAGCAAGCGATGAACAAGGTAGCTGTATGCAAAGTAGTACAGCCCGCCCAGAAAAGAATACAGGGTGTGCTGGGCGACTTCGTCGGGGTTCAGCGGTACGCGCATGGTCAGCGTCATGATCAACAGGCAGGCGAAACCCAGCAGGCCGCCTTGTTTGCCGAACACCGTAAACATGGAGAACAGGAAGCACAGCGCCGGAATCACCACCAGCATCAGCAAGCTGTGGGAAGAGGCCAGGCCGGTTACTGCGGCGGTGGCAGAGCCAAGCAATATAGCCGCAAGCATGCCGTTGGTGCCATAGCGACGCGGCCCGCCAGGTTGGTCGATGATGGCAACGCAAGCTGCGCCAATGGCGGCGATCATGCCAACGCTGTACAGATCGAAAAGGCCGATCAGCACCAGCGCCGGGACCAGGACGCCTAACGCCTGGCGCAGCCCGCCCAGGAAATAATGGCTGTAAAAGAAACGCTGTAGCAAGGGTGTGCTCATGCAGGGGCCGATAGCTGGGTTGAGCAAAAGTATAGAGGCAAACCGAGCGCCATCTTATTGACATCATCGAACGCTCGTTCTATGCTCAGTTGCAAGAGGAGGACGGTGATGACAACGGTATTTCGCCTGGATGGCAAAACCGCTATGGTGACCGGCGCGGCTGGGGCGTTGGGCCGCCACTTCGCTCGCACACTGGCCAGCGCCGGGGCGCGGGTTGTCCTCGCCGGGCGCCGCATCGAGCCACTGCGCGAGCTGGCCGCAGAGCTGGCCGAGGACGGCCTGACGTCTTGCGCTATCAGTATGGATGTCACCAACCCCCAAGGCATTCAGGCAGCCTATGACGAGGCGCAAGCCACTTTCGACACGATAGACATCGTGGTCAGCAATGCCGGTGTGGCAAGCACCAAGAAATCCCTGGATATGTCTGCCGACGATTGGTCCGCCGTCGTCGACGTGAATCTGAAAGGCGGCTGGCTGGTTTGCAACGAGGCTGCGCGGCGGCTGGCGGCGGCACAGCGCCCGGGCTCCTTGATCAATGTCACTTCCATATTGGGTCACCGCGTGGCCGGGGCCGTTGTGGCGTACGCCGCGGCCAAGGCAGGGCTCGAGCACATGACGCGAGCGCTGGCGCTTGAATGGGCACGGTACGGCATACGCGTTAACGCCCTGGCGCCCGGTTATATCGAGACCGACCTGAATCGCGATTTCTTCGCCTCCGACGCTGGGCGCGCTTTGATCAACCGCATACCGCAGCGCCGCCTGGGCCAGGCGGAAGACCTCGAAGGAGCCCTTCTGTTGCTGGCGTCAGACGCCTCGCGCTACATCACCGGCAGTTCCATCGTGATCGATGGCGGCCATTTGCAGTCTTCTCTGTAAGGATAGCCACAACATGGATTTCACCTTGTCGCCGCGTGGAGAATCATTGCGCAGTCGCATACAAGCCTTCGTCGATACCGAGCTTATTCCGCTCGAGCGTCTGCCAGATGCCTATGACGAACATGAAAACATCAGCGAGGCCAGCTTGCATGCCATGCGCGCCAAGGCAAAAGCCGCAGGACTCTGGTCATTGCAGATGCCGCAAGAGCGCGGCGGGCAGGGCCTGAACATGATGGAAATGGCGGCGTGCTACGAAGAAATGAACCGTTCCATTTTCGGGCCGGTCGTGTTCAATTCGGCCGCGCCCGACGACGGCAACATGATGGTCTTGAACAAGGTGGCAACGCCCGAGCAAAAGCAGCGCTGGCTGCAGCCCATCATTGATGGCGAAGTGCGTTCGTCGTTTGCCATGACCGAGCCCGCGCCCGGCTCGGGATCCGATCCGTCCATGATGCGAACCACCGCGGAGCGCCGCGGCGATCATTGGGTGGTCAATGGCACCAAGCACTTTATTACCGGCGCCGGCGCGGCATCGCACTTTATTCTTATTGCGCGCACTTCCGACGATGCTCGCAAGGGGCTTAGCGCTTTCCTGTTTCATAAAGACGACCCCGGTTGGGAAATTGTCCGGCGCATACCCATCATGGGGCCGGAAGAGCATGGCGGGCACTGCGAGCTGCGTTTTACCGACATGGAGATTCCGGACGAAAACCGCTTGATGGAAGTGGGCGATGGCCTGAAGCTTACGCAGATTCGCCTGGGGCCAGCGCGGCTGACTCATTGCATGCGGTGGCTGGGGCTGGCCAAGCGGTCAATGGAGGTCGCCTCGGCCTATGTGTCCGAGCGGGAATCTTTCGGCCTGAAGCTTGCCGAACGCGAAGGCGTGCAGTGGCTGTTGGGGGAGGCGGCCATGAGCATACAGATCGGGCGCTTGCTCACCATGCACGCGGCATATCGTCTGGATCAGGGCGACTTTGCCCGCAAAGAGGTCTCCATGGCCAAGGTCGCCGTGGCCGACACCTTGCATCAGGCGGTCGACACCGCCATCCAGTTATGCGGCGCCCGGGGTTACTCCAAAGACACGCCGCTCGAATGGATATACCGCTATGCACGCCAGGCCCGGCTAGTGGACGGCGCATCGGAAGTACACAAGATGGTGCTGTCCCGCAGCCTGCTGAAGGAAGGCGGTTCGTTCTGGAAGTGGGGGTAAGCCAGTGCAAGCGGACGACATCAGCCGGGTGCTGGGCCGCTACGTTCAAGAGCGAACGGGCGCCGAGCAAATCCAGGTGCTGGAGTTTACCCGCCTGCCCGGCGGCGCCATCCAAAGTAATTACGCGCTTACCGTGCAATGCCAAGGGGGCAGCCTGCCTGGCCGCCTGGCGTTGGTGGTCCGCAGCGACTCACCTTCTCAAGTGGCGATCAGCCTCACGCGCGACCAAGAGTTCCGTGTGATGCAGGTGGCGTATGCGGCCGGGGTCAGTGTGCCCGAGCCTTTATGGTTTTGTGCCGACCTGTCCTTAATCGGCCAGGCGTTCAGCGTCATGCGTCGTGTGCCGGGCACGGCATCGGGGCGTGAGCTCGTTCGCGGTGCCTTGACGCCGCAGCAAGCGCAAGCGCTAACGCGGCAACTGGGCCGCGAACTGGCCTGTTTGCATAAAGTGCGCCCGCCTCACGACACGCTGCCCTTTCTTGCCGTCCCGACGGTCTCGCCCGCCTTGGCCAGAGTCGCGCAGTATCGGTCCGCACTGGATGCCGTCCCGGCCGCCCATCCTGCCCTCGAATGGTCCCTGAACTGGCTGGAAGATCAGGCGCCGGCCAGCCACGATGTGGTGCTGTGCCACGGCGACTACCGTACGGGTAACTACATGGTCCATGAAGGGCGGATCAGCGGTATCCTCGATTGGGAATTCTCGGGCTGGAGCGATCCTTACGAAGATCTCGGTTGGCTATGCAGCCGCAGCTGGCGATTCGGTGCGCGCAGCAATCCAGTGGGCGGCGTAGGACGCAAGGAGGACCTTTTCCAGGCATACGAAGCGGTCGCCGGTCGCAAGATAGCGCCGGAAAAAGTGCTCTATTGGGAGATCATGGGCATGACCCGCTGGGCGATCATTGCCTTGCAACAGGCGCAGCGACACTTGTCCGGTCAGGAGACCTCGCTGGAACTTGCTCTAACCGGTCGGCTGCTGCCCGAGATCGAGTTCGACATCCTGGATCAAATCCAGCACATGGAGGCGGCATGATCGATCAACCAGACGGAGCTGAATTGCTGGCAGTGGCGCGCCGCGCCTTGCTTGACACACTGCTGCCATCACTGCCTGCGAGCCATTCCTATACTGCCCTCATGATCGCCAATGCCATGGCGATCGCCGGCCGTGAGCTTCAATCCGCTTGTCAGCCGGGTTATCGGGCTTCCGATGCCATCCAGGCTTTCTACCAAGAGATCGACTTGGCTGACCCTCCAGCGGCAGGCGAAGCCGGGCTCGCGCAGCTTATCCGCCAACGGAAAATCAGTCAGGCGCATCAGGGCCGATTGCATCAGCTATTGCTTGAGACGACGCGCATGCGCCTGCAAGTCTCCAATCCCAAGTACTTCGAACATTAGGGGAATGTCATGGTCAACCAGTATCAAGTGGGCCTGGACAAGAATCCAGCCAATTATTCCAGCCTGACACCCCTCAGCTTCCTGCAGCGCTCAGCCTTTGTCTTTCCAGACAAACTTGCGGTTGTTGATGATGATATGTCGCTCACCTACAGCCAGCTTTACGAGCGCTGCCGGCGCATGGCTTCTGCGCTGGACACCATGGGCATCAAGGCGGGCGACACCATATCGGTATTGTGTTTCAACACGCACGAGCTGCTTGAAAGCCATTACTCCATCGCCATGACAGGTGCCGTGCTCAATGCCTTGAATACGCGGCTGGACGTCGATACGCTGCGCTTCATACTGCAGCATGGCGAGGCTCGCGTGCTGATGTACGACACAGAGTTCGAAGCCTTGGTGCGCCAGGCTACCGCCTCGATGCAGACCCCACCTTTGCTGGTGGCCATCGCACGCACGGCCGGGGCCGCGCAAGGGCTGGCATCGTTGGCCTACGAAGACATGATGGCCGCAGGCGATCCGGCATACGCCTGGCGCAAAGTCGATGACGAGTGGGATGCCATCGCACTGAATTACACGTCCGGCACAACCGGCAATCCCAAGGGCGTCGTGTATCACCATCGCGGGGCCTACCTGGCAGCGCTCAGCAATGCCATGGCCTTCAATATGACGGCCGATACGGTGTATCTGTGGACGCTGCCCATGTTTCATTGCAATGGATGGGCGTATACCTGGGCGATCACCGCCATAGGCGGCACCCATGTGTGCCTGCGCAAGGTGCAGGCCGATGCTGTTCTGCAACGCATACAGCATTGCGGTGTTACTCACATGTGTGGCGCACCGGTGGTGCTGAACATGCTGCTCAACGACTTTCACGCCCAGGGACATACGCTGTCGGCGCCTGTGCAATTTGCCTTGGGTGGGGCAGCGCCACCCAGCCCCGTCATAGTGCGAGCGCAACAAGTGGGCTTTGCCATTACCCATCTGTATGGCCTCACGGAATCCTATGGCCCGTCCACACTGTGCGTCTGGCAAGCACAGTGGCAGTCGCTGTCCGGCGATGACCTGGCTCGCAAGATGGCAAGGCAAGGCGTGGGTTTGCTTGCCATTGACGAAGTAGCGGTCGGGTCCATGGATGATGGCAGTCTGCTTCCCCCCGACGGCCAGGCCATGGGCGAGTTGCTGATGCGCGGCAATACGCTCATGAAGGGTTATCTGAAGAATCCCGCCGCCACGCAAGAGGCTTTCCGGGACGGCTGGTTTCATACCGGCGACCTGGCCGTCATGCACCCAGACGGCTATGCCGAGGTCAAGGACCGTGCCAAAGACATCATTATTTCGGGTGGCGAGAACATATCCAGCCAAGAGGTCGAAGAGGTCCTCTATCGCCATCCCAAGGTGCTCGAGGCCGCTGTGGTGGCCATGGCCGACGAAAAATGGGGCGAGACGCCTTGTGCCTTTGTTGCGTTGCGCGACGATGGCACAGAGCTTACCGAGCACGAGCTCATCGCATTCTGCCGAGCCAATATGGCCGCCTACAAGGTGCCACGGCGCATCGTATTTGGCGAACTGCCCAAGACATCCACCGGAAAAATCCGCAAGAACCTTCTGCGCGACCAATTGCGATCGCACGAGGTCCTATAGGTCCTATCGAACGCCGCTGAAAAAGGAGGTGATGGTTTCATTCAGCAAGCCCATGCTGGTGTAGTAGAAGCAAACGATATCCAGAACGCAGCATAACTACTTCAGGAGACATTGCATGTTCAAGTTTTTTGCCAAACGACCGCTATTGGCCCTGGCGCTGACCGGTGCATTCGCACTGGCACCCGCACAGGCCGCTGAAGACCCGATCAAGATCGGGGCCATCTACATCATGTCCGGCAGCGCCGCCACCTACGGCAAGTTCGCCCAACAGGGCATGCAACTGGCCGTAGACGAAATCAATGCCGGCGGCGGCGTGCTGGGGCGCCAGCTTACGACTCAATTCGAAGACGGGCAGGGCAAGGCCGCCGTCGCGATTCAAGCAGCGCGCAAGCTGGTCTACCAGGACAAGGCCGACGTACTGATGGGGCTGGATAGTTCCGGCGTTGCACAGGGACTGGTGCCGGTACTGCCAGAGCTCGGCAAGCCCTTCATCATCACCCATGCGGCCACGCCGGATGTAACGGGTAAGCTGTGCAACGCCTTTACCTATCGAGTCAGCGTCAACGTTCACCAGAATATGTCCGGGGCGGCTGCGGTCGCTGCCAAGACGGGCGCCAAGAAGTGGACCACCATAGGCCCCGATTATGCGTTCGGCCACCAATCCTGGGAGTTCTTTGGCAAGTACCTCAAAGACAAAATGCCCGATGCCGAACTCATGGCGGAACCCTCGTTCCCGCGTTTCGGCGCTGAAGACTTCACGCCCTTCATCAATGGCGTCATGGAGCGCAAGCCGGACGGTGTTCTCATCTCGCTCTGGGGTGGGGACTTGGTCAACTTCGTGCGGCAGGCCAACAACCGCGGCTTCTTCGATCAAGGCTTCGAGGTCTTGTTGACTGTGGGTGCGGCAACCGAGGTGCTGACCGCCTTGGGCGAGCAAATGCCCGAAGGGGTATGGCTGGGCACGCGGTATTGGTACGGTTCTCACGATAATGACCTGAACAAGAAATTCGTCCAGTCCTATCAAAAGAACTACGGCACGCCGCCCAGCTATAACGCCGAGGGCGCCTACGTGGCCGTCTACGCCTATAAGGCGGCTGTCGAGAAGGCCGGCAAGACCGATGGTGAAGCCGTCGCGCAAGCACTCTCCGGACTAAGCCTCGAAACGCCCACCGGCACGCTGACCTTCCGCAAAGGAGACAACCAGGCGCTTATCGGACCTACCTGGGGACGCACTGGTCCCATGAACACCCAGGACAAGATCCGCTCGCTGACCGACGTGCAGAACTTTGACGGGGCCGAAATCACGCCGCCGGTAGACCCTGCCTGCAAGCTGTAGCCGAGCACGGGCGCAGCGTAGCTAGCTTATTCCCCGGCCGGGCGGCCGGGGAATCCTTAAAAAGACGGGGGCTTCATGAGCAGTTTGGCACTGGCTTTGCTTAATAGTCTGGATATCGGCCTGTTGTTGTTCGTTATTGCTGTCGGGCTGAATATTATCTTCGGCGTGCTTAACGTCATCAATTTTGCGCACGGCGCCTTATACATGTTGGGCGCTTATCTTGCGTACTCGTGCATGAGCCTCTGGGGCTTCCCATTCTGGCTCACGCTGATAGTGGCGCCGTTGATCGTGGCCGCGCTTGCCGTGCTGATCGATCGGATCATGCTGCGCTTTATCTATCAGCGCGAGATCTCCGACAGCTTGCTGCTTACCTTTGCCCTGCTGCTGATCCTGAATGAGTCGGTGCGCATGATCTGGGGCACCGGCATCCACGTGGTCGATCCCCCCGATCTGCTCAAAGGCACGGTGCAGCTGCCAGGCGGCATCACCTATCCTCTCTACAGCTTGTTTGTAGTCGGTGTGGGTTTGGTGATCGTATGTGCTCTGTGGCTGCTGTTCAATCGCACGCGCGTGGGCAAGATCATGCGGGCCGCGGCGCTGGACCGCGATATGGCGCAAGTGCTGTGCATCAATACCAAGCTGGTCATTACTGGCGCGTTTGCGTTCGGCGCCTGGCTTGCCGCGGTGGGCGGGGTTGTGGCCGCCCCCATGCGTGCAATCGATCCCGGCATGGGCGACAAGGTGATTATCGAAAGTTTCATTATTGTGGTGATTGGCGGTCTGGGAAGCTTCCCTGGCGCGCTGCTGGGCGCGTTGGTTCTGGGCCTGATCTACGGCGTGGGCGGGCGTTTCCTGCCTGAAATCAATCTGGTGCTGCCGTTTGTCGGCATGGCCATCGTATTGCTGCTCAAGCCTCATGGGCTGATGGGCAAAGGAGCGTCTCTATGAAGCGCAACGCTACGCTCCTGATTCTGGCGGTTCTCATTGCACTGCTCATTGCCTTGCCCTGGATAGCGCCTTTCTTCTATATCTTCATCGCTACCGAAATCCTCATTCTTGGCTTGTTTGCTGCCAGCTTCAATTTGATCTTCGGCTACACGGGCATGCTCAGCTTTGGCCATGCGGCTTTCTTTGGCATAGGCGCCTATGCAACGGCGCTCTTGCTGCAAGATCTGCAATGGCCTTTGCTGGCCTGCCTGCTGGTTGCCGTGGTGGCTGGTGCCGTGCTTGCGCTGGTCATCGGCTTTTTCAGCGTGCGCCTCAACGAGGTGTATTTCTCGATGCTGACGCTGGCCTTTGGCATGATGGTCTACGCCGTCGTCCATCAGTGGCGCTCGGTAACCAACGGCAGCGATGGCATCGCCGGTTTTACGGTCAAGTCCCTGGGCTTGGGCATTGATGTCACGCTGGGCAATCCTGCTGTCTACTACCATGTCGTGCTGGTCGTGGTGCTGGGCGCCACAGCGCTGCTGTACCTGATCTGCCGCTCGTCATTTGGACTGATCTTGCGTGCCATACGTCAGAATCCCGAACGTGTGGCCTTTTGCGGGTTGAACGTGCGCAGTTACCGCCTGGCCGCCTTTACCATAGCCGGCGCGTTTGCCGGCCTGGCGGGTGGCTTGATGGCGCCATTCCTGCGTATTGCCAGCCCCGAGCTTGTGCACTGGTCCATGTCGGCCGAACCCATATTGATGTCCATATTGGGTGGCACCGGCTACTTTCTTGGGCCCTTCTTCGGCGCGGCCATGTTTGTGCTGCTGGAAACCTGGATCACCAGCGTGACGCAAGCCTGGATGCTGGTGCTGGGCATTATCCTGGCGCTGATGGTGATGTTTTTCCGCCGCGGTTTGCTGGGCACTTTCCTTGACTGGTGGCTGGAGCGAAAATGACACAACCCATATTGCAGGTCAGCAATCTGACCAAGCGCTTTGGCGGTGTAGCAGCCGTGTCCGGCGTGTCGCTGGATGTGTACCCCAAAGAAACGCTGGCCATTATTGGTCCCAATGGTGCGGGCAAGACGACGTTCTACAACATGCTGTCCGGACGCATGATACCCACCGAAGGCAGCATCGTGTTCGAGGGTCGCGACATCACCGGCTTGCCGCCGCACCGTATCAGCCGCCTGGGCGTCTCGCGCTCGTTTCAGATCAATAATATTTTCGACGAGATGACCGTGCGTGAGAACGTCGAGGTCGCCGTAACGGCCTATCGGCACGAGGGCCGGCGTTGGCTCAACGTCGCATCGCGCAACCGCGGTGTGCAGGAAGAGGCCGACGAATTGCTCAACAGGCTGGCCATGACGTCGCTGTCCGAGAAGCGCGCCGGCGTGATCAGCTATGGCGACAAGCGGCTGGTCGAGATCGCCGTCGTGCTGGCCACACGCCCGCACCTTGTACTACTGGACGAGCCCACCGCCGGCATGACCCCCGATGAAACGCATCGGGTCACTTCATTGGTGAAATCGCTGGCGGCCACAGGCGACTACACCTTCCTGATCACCGAGCACGACATGAGCGTCGTGTTCGATGTGGCCGACCGCATTCTGGTCATGCATCGGGGGCAAACCTTGGTGTTGGGCGAGCCGCAAGAAGTCAGGGCGCACCCGGAGGTACGTCGGGCCTACCTGGGCGACACCGAAGAGGAGATCGCATCGTGATCCTGGAAGTCGATAACATCCATACCTACTATGGCGAGAGCCATGCCTTGCAAGGCGTATCGCTGAAGCTGCATGAAGGCGAAACCGTTTGCCTGCTGGGCCGCAACGGCGCGGGTAAAAGCACCACTTTGCGCAGCATCATAGGCCTGTCTGCACCTCGTTCGGGTCGTGTCGTGTTTCGGGGCCAAGATGTCACGGGGGCGCCTGCCTATCGCATTGCCCGGCAAGGCGTGGGGCTGGTGCCCGAAGACAGGCGCATATTTCCGGGCCTGAGCGTGCGCGAAAACCTGGAGGTCGCCCAGTATCAACGCCCCGGCAGTTCACGCCAGTGGACGGTGGCGCGCATTTTCGACGAGTACCCCATGCTGGCCGAGCTGGCGGATCAGGACGGTGCCACATTATCGGGCGGGCAGCAGCAAGTGCTGGCGGTAGCCCGATCGCTGATGAGTGAACCGCTATTGTTGTTGCTGGACGAACCGAACGAGGGCCTGGCGCCAGTCATCGTCAAGCAGATCGGGTCTTTGATCGATGCGCTGGCCAAAACAACAACCATCCTCTTTACCGATCAAAGCGTGCACTTTGCCTTGAAGCATGCACGCCGGGCCTACATACTGGAAAAGGGCATGGTTGTTCATGAGGCGAGTAGTGAAGAGCTCATCAACGATACTGAAACCCAGCATCGCTACTTGTCGGTCTAACTATCCCGTACACTTGCCGCGACACGAACCAGCCGGAGGCTTAAATGATCGCGGACTTTGAATCGTTCAAGGTCGACCTGAGTTTGTCGAAGCTGGAAATTTGCCGCGAACTCTATACCCAGAACCGGCAGCTAATACGCATCAAGAACGAGCAGGTTGCGGTAAGGAACCTGGTGCGCATCATCGACTCGACCCTGCGGCTGGCGGCCACGCGGGGTTTCCACGCGATGTCGCTGCGCGACCTGTGCGCCGACACGGGCTTTAGCATAGGCGGGCTTTATGCTTACATCCGCAGCAAGGACGACTTGCTGTACCTGATACAAAGCCACGGCTTCCTGCTTACCCGGCGCACCATGCTGGCGTATACGGAAGGCATTGCCGACTCTCGCGACAAACTGCTGGCCGCTGTCAAGGCGCATGTATACCTTAGCGAGCTTATGCAGCCCTGGTTCTATTTTTCGTTCATGGAAACCAAGGCGCTGCCCGACAAGCACAAGAAGGAAGCGATTGCCATCGAGCTTGAAGTCGAGAACATGCTTTGCGCCATTATCGAGGCCGGGATGGGCGCCGGTGTGTTCCGCAAGATCAACGCCCGTTTGCTCGCGTCGCTGTGCAAGGCCATGATGCAGGATTGGTATTTGAAGCGTCGCAAATATAGCAACCAGTGCGTCAGCGCCACTGAATACGCGGAGTTTATCGGGCAGGTGCTGGACAGCTATTTATCCGCTGATTTGCCTGCGTCGCATTATCGCGCTACATTATCAGGTTGATTCATCCAGTATCCCGAATGGGTCAAGCAAGGCTCTGTCCGCCGGGCTATCCGCCCGGTTTTTTGCGCCTGTAGTCAAATTTGCATTTGGCCGCGCCACAAGCGTGTCGTCAAAGCTTCCGTTTCTACCTCCCGCGTTCATGTGAACGCTAGCGCTGTGTTTCGATGAGTGCAGTCGGATCGGCAAGGTGTCTGGGTGGCATGGTTCCGTGAACCATAAAGCGTCAGGTCATGTTGTCGGTTACCGGTCAAGCTCTGGGCTGAAGGGCCCGGTCGGGATACCAGTGCCGGTTACGAAAGGAATAAAACATGGAACTCAATGGCGCCGATATCGTCGTGCGTTGCCTTGCCGAAGAGGGTGTTAACCACGTGTTTGGTTATCCCGGCGGCGCGGTACTGTACATTTACGACGCGATCTACAAGCAAGATAATTTTCAGCACATATTGGTGCGTCACGAGCAAGCTGCCGTGCACGCGGCCGATGCCTATTCGCGTTCGTCCGATAAGGTCGGCGTGGCACTCGTCACCAGCGGACCGGGGCTGACGAATGCGGTCACCGGCATCGCGACCGCCTATATGGACTCCATACCGCTGGTCATCATCAGCGGGCAGGTACCCAGCCACGCCATCGGCGAAGACGCCTTCCAGGAATGCGACACGGTCGGTATTACCCGCCCCTGCGTCAAGCACAACTTCCTGGTGCGCGATGTGAAGGATCTCGCCGAAACCATGCGGCGGGCTTTTTATATCGCCAAAACAGGCCGTCCAGGCCCGGTGCTGGTCGACATCCCCAAAGACATTACGGTCGCCACTTGCAAATACACGCCGCCACGCGGCGAAGTCAAGATGCGCTCCTATGCGCCGGTCGTCAAGGGTCACTTGGGACAAATCAAGAAAGCCGTGCAGATGCTGCTGGCCGCAGAGCGCCCCATGATTTATTCGGGCGGCGGTGTGGTGTTGTCCGACGCTTCTGAAGAACTGCGCAAGCTGGTGCAGCTGACCGGCGCGCCTTGCACCAATACCTTGGTGGGCCTGGGCGCATTCCCCGCCAGCGACGATAAATTCGTGGGCATGCCGGGTATGCATGGCACCTACGAAGCCAATATGGCGATGCAGAACTCAGACGTCCTGATCGCCGTGGGCGCACGCTTTGATGACCGCGTCATCGGCAACACCAAGCACTTTGCACAAACGCCACGCAAGATCGTGCATATCGATATCGACCCGTCGTCGATCTCCAAGCGCGTGCGGGTCGATGTGCCCATCGTGGGCAACGTCAAGGACGTCCTGCAAGAACTCATTGCCTTGTATGCACAAGCCATCGCCGAAAAGCCGCTCGACAAGGCGCCGCTTGCCAAGTGGTGGGAGCAGATCAATACCTGGCGCGGCAAGCAGTGCCTGGTTTACGAACCATCCGACACCCTGATCAAGCCGCAGTATGTGGTCCAGAAGCTGTGGGAAGTCACGGGTGGCAACGCCTTCGTGACGTCCGACGTCGGACAGCATCAGATGTGGGCGGCCCAGTATTACGGCTTTAACGAGCCGCGCCGCTGGATCAACTCTGGCGGTCTGGGAACGATGGGCGTGGGCCTGCCCTACGCCATGGGCGTGCAGATGGCCAACCCCGACAGCGACATCGCCGTCATTACGGGCGAGGCCTCCATCCAGATGAACATTCAAGAGCTCTCCACCTGCAGCCAGTATCGACTGACGCCCAAGGTGTTGTGCCTGAATAATCGGTATCTGGGCATGGTGCGCCAGTGGCAGCAGATCGATTACGGTTCACGTTATTCCGAGTCTTATGTCGACGCTTTGCCTGACTTCGTCAAGCTGGTCGAAAGCTATGGCCACGTCGGCATGCGTATCGACAAGCCGGCGGATGTCGAGCCCGCCATCCGCGAAGCATTCACCAAATACAAGGACCGTCTGGTCTTCATGGACTTCATCACCGATCAGACCGAAAACGTCTGGCCGATGGTGAAAGCCGGCCGCGGCCTGACCGAAATGCTGCTCGGTTCCGAAGACCTGTAAGGAGAGAACAAAAAAATGAAACACGTGATTTCTATCCTCCTGGAAAACGAACCCGGTGCCTTGTCGCGCGTCGTGGGCCTTTTTTCGGCCCGCGGCTACAACATCGAAACCTTGACGGTGGCGCCTACCGAAGACCCGACCTTGTCGCGCATGACCATCGTCACTAATGGCTCTGACGAAATCGTCGAACAAATCACCAAGCACTTGAATCGCCTGGTCGATGTGGTCAAGGTGGTCGACCTTTCCGAAGGTCCGCATATCGAGCGCGAGCTGATGCTGATCAAGGTCAGGGCGGTGGGCAAGGAACGCGACGAGATGAAACGCATGGCCGACATCTTTCGTGGCCGCATCATCGACGTCACGGACAAGGTCTACACCATCGAGCTCACGGGTGTGCAGGAAAAAATCGAAGCCTTCATCGGCGCACTTGATCGCACCTCCATACTTGAAACCGTACGTACCGGGGTATCCGGTATCGGGCGCGGCGAACGCGTCCTGAAACTTTAATTTATTATTCACCGGCCAGGCTGCTGTATGCCGGCCAAACTCAACCATAGATATTGAATCGCCCGTTGGAGCACCCTAATGAAAGTTTTTTACGATAAAGATTGCGACCTTTCCCTGATCAAAGGCAAAACGGTTGCCATCATCGGCTACGGTTCACAAGGCCACGCACACGCCCTTAACCTGCACGAGTCCGGCGTCAATGTCGTTGTTGGCCTGCGCAAGAACGGCGCCAGCTGGAGCAAAGCCGAAAACGCCGGCCTGAAAGTCCAGGAAGTTGCAGAGGCGGTCAAGGGCGCCGATCTGGTCATGATCCTGTTGCCTGACGAGAACATCGCCGAGGTCTACCGCAATCAGGTCGCCGCCAACATCAAGCCGGGCGCCGCCCTGGCTTTTGCCCATGGCTTCAACGTGCATTACGGTCAAGTTCAGCCGCGCGCCGACATCGACGTCATCATGGTTGCCCCCAAGGCGCCTGGCCATACGGTACGCGGTACCTACAGCCAGGGCGGCGGCGTGCCGGCCTTGGTCGCCGTACATCAGGACAACTCGGGCGCAGCGCGCGACGTGGCCTTGTCATACGCCTGCGCCATCGGCAGCGGCCGTGCCGGCATCATTGAAACCAACTTCCGCGAAGAAACCGAGACCGACCTGTTCGGCGAGCAAGCCGTCTTGTGCGGCGGTGCTGTCGAGCTGATCAAGGCGGGCTTCGAAACCCTGGTGGAAGCCGGCTACGCGCCCGAAATGGCCTACTTCGAGTGCCTGCACGAACTCAAGCTCATCGTTGACCTGATCTACGAAGGCGGCATTGCCAACATGAACTACTCCATTTCCAACAATGCGGAATATGGCGAGTACGTGACTGGCCCACGCATCGTCAACGACGAAACGCGCAAAGCCATGCGTGAAGTCCTGGCCGACATCCAGACGGGTGAATACGCCAAGAACTTCATCCTGGAGAACGCCGCCGGCGCTCCCACGCTGATCTCGCGTCGTCGCATCAATGCCGAGTCGGAAATCGAACAGGTAGGCGGCAAGCTGCGCGCCATGATGCCCTGGATCGCCGCCAACAAACTGGTCGACCAAACCAAGAACTAAGGTGGGGTCATAAGGTGGGGTCAGGTCTTGCAATCACGCATAGGCCGCCCAACCCTGCTTGAGTTAGCGTAGTTGTCCGCTGATTGCAGCATCAAAGAACCCGGCTTCGGCCGGGTTCTTTGTGTTTGCGAGCCACCGTTTGGGGTTGTGGGGTCAGGTCTTGCAATCATACATTTCACGAAACGCCCGGCTTACCGTGGCGTAGTGAACCCCGAATGCCGACGCTATTTCCCGCATGGTGAAATCGCCTGACTTATATGCTGCTGCCATGGCGTGTTTGCGATTGGTGTAATGCTTTGAATACTGCGCAAGAGGTATGCAAGTAATCTTTCGCTGGAGGCGCGGTATCTCGCGCAGCCTGTCGTCTTCATCATACGCTCCCGGCCCGACAGCTCGCATCGCCTCCATGAATGGTTCCGAACCCAAATAAATCTGGCCGCGCAAGTGTTGCCAGATTGGCGGCAACTGAGCCCCGGCCCGTACAAAGTCGATATATTGGCGCACGGCTTGTGAGCGTCGGGTTCCGAATTGCGCCAGTAGGAAGTCGGTGTGTAGCCAGTGAGGACTCTTTGGAGGTCGAATCATCGCGTGATATGAAGTCCATGGCCAATCTTCCACTCTGCTGACCAGACCTGCCCGGACAGGATTCAGCACCACGTAGCGGCTCAGTTCAAGCAAGTGGCTTTCCTTCTGTACAAGAATGCCTTTGTAGCGCCCCTGGAATACATGCCCAACCCGCTCATGCCTATGGTTCGTCTTTTGAGTGTAAACGCCATTCAGATGGCGCATCCCTGCGGCGAGATTTGCCTCCTTGGTTTCAATAACGATGTGATAGTGGTTCTCCATCAAGCACCACGCATAGCAAAGCCAGCGATAGCGGTCGCAGACATTACCGAACAGATTCAGCCAAGCCAGGCGGTCCGCATCGTCCACGTAAATTCGTTCGCGCCGGTTGCCGCGTGCCGTGACGTGATAAAGCGCGCCGGGGAATTCGATTCTTAAAGGTCTGGCCATGCCGGCAAGTTATCGGCATGTCCCAGCTGATGCAAGGAATTAGCGACATAAATGTCGTAATTGGATGCCAAACAAAGGAAATGTGGCATTGCAAGACCTGACCCCGTTCCTGACCCCATTCCCCATTCCGTTAGTATTGATTCTCGGAATAGAAATCGTTATCATTCGCGTCTTGTGTTTTCAACTACTTGGACTAATAAAAATCATGGGCAAATCTATCGTTTGGTGGGGAGGGGTGTTTGCGGCGCTGGTGGCGGTGCAGGCGGGTGCACAGGAAGTGTCTGCCTCAAGTACTGCGACGGAAGCAGCAGTGCCGTCATTGGCGCCACTACGGGTACAGGGCCAAAAGCTGGAAGAGACCTTGCCCGAGGGGTCAACGATAACCACGCGCCAACAACTGGATGAGCGATCCATCAATAGCTGGGAGGACTTCAGCAATCGCGGAGAACCGGGCGTCAACTACTCTGCGGTCACGAAAAGCATCAATATCCGGGGCATGGATCAAGACCGCGTGGTCACTCGGGTGGACGGCATCCGCATTCCTTGGTTGAACGATGGCGCGCGGGGCGAGAAGGGCGGCTTGAACACGATCAACTTCAATACCTTATCGAGCATTGATCTGGTAAGAGCGGCCGGTTCGCCGCAGTCGGGATCCTTGGTTGGCTACCTGGACCTGCGCACCTTGTCGCCCGACGACCTGCTGTGGCCAAACAAAGACTTTGGCGCCCTGGTCAAAAGCGGCTACGACAGCGCTGACGATAGCTGGGGGGCCGACGCTGCGTTGGCGGGCCGCTTGGGCGCTGGCGACACAAGCTGGCTTGTACAAGCCGGCCAGCGCAAAGGGCACGAACTTGATAACCAGGGGCGCGTTGGTGGTTATGGAAAACTCCGCGAAAAGCGCAACCCCACCGATTACACCCAGCGCAATGTCCTGCTCAAGCTGCAACATGATCTGAACCTGGAGCATCGACTGATAGCTAGCGGTGAGTATTTCAAGCGCGATAGCACCACCGACAATCGGCATGATCAAGGAGACGACAGCAGCTTCTTTACTGGCAACAACAGCACGGACGAAGCGTCGCTGCGCAAGAGGGCAGTCCTTGCATACGAGTTCCGTTCAGTGGACGACAAGGCCGCTGTTAACAGCGGCGATATCAAGATCTATTGGCAACGCAGCAGTCAGCAAAGCATGCAGACCGCCTTTCGTAAACCAGATCCACGCGGAGCTGTCAGCTTTGGTCCCTTCAATCCGGTCGGGGTTATCTATCAGTATGCCTATCCTTATGGGCCTTACGGGCGTGATTATTCCGTCGAAGAGACTGGGTATGGGTTGCTGTCTGAATGGGACGGCTTCTTGACCTCTGGCGCCGTGCAACATCATTGGGCGGCGGGGGGTGAGTGGTATGGGAATCGCGTAGAGCAGAATGCTGGCGGATATGACAATTGTCCGGCCACCTTGACCCCTGGAGGCCCGCTTGGCCCAAGAGCGTGCGAGTTCTTGCACGTCAACCAGGCGGACGTCGCCAATGCTGAGGGGCGACAGTGGGCCTTGTGGGCACAGGACGAAATCTCTTGGCTCGACGGCAAGTACGCTTTGACGCCAGCCCTGCGTTTTGACTCTTATCGCTACACGCCCGAAGCCAGCGACGCATATGCCAGCAACCCCAACGCCAACGTGGCGCAGTTGGGCGAGAACAGCGGCAACCGCGTCTCGCCTTCCGTGCTGGCCCGCTATGCTCCGCAGGAAGCCCTGTCCTTCTATGCGAAGTACGGCTATGGCTATAAGACTCCGAGCGCCACGCAGTTGTACATGAACTACGGCGCGCCGGGCACCTATCTACGAACAGGAGATCCGAATCTGAAGGCTGAAATCAGTCGCGGATGGGAACTTGGCATGGATGCGGGCGATGCTGACCTTGGAGGCCGCCTGAGCATCTTCGAGAATCGATACAAGGACTTCATTGATGAAGAAGTGGCGCTAGACTCGACATCACCAGCTTGGAACCCGGCCTGGACCGACCTGTACCCCATGGGTGTGTCCGGCTACGTCAACCGCTCGCGCGTTCGCATTTACGGTGCGGAAGCCAGCGGTCACTGGGACATGACCAACAACTGGTACACCTGGGGTGCAGTTGCCTGGACGCGTGGCAAGGACCAGGATACGGGTCGCTATCTGAATTCGGTCGCGCCGATGAAAGCCACCCTGGCAGTGGGCTGGCGTAGTGAACAGTGGGGCGCGGAAGCACTCACCACCTTGGTAAAGCGGCGTTCGGAAGTTGAGCAGGACACGGATTTCAAAGCGCCCGGGTACGGTTTGGTGGACTTAAGCACGTGGTGGAAGCCGCAGGCCGTCAAAGGGCTGCGCCTTCAAGCCGGCGTGTATAACCTATTCGACAAGAAGTACTGGAACGCATTGGATGTGCAGGCCGGGCAAAGAGATACACGCCTCACCGACTACTACACTCAACCCGGCCGCAGCGTACGCCTGACGTTGACGTATCAATATTAAATAGAAACCACTCTCAATATCATTATAATTACGAAAACAAAGGAAGCTTCGCAATGACCCCAGCATACGAACAGCAAGCACTAGCTCTACGTGAGCGTTATAAGCAGTTGAAGGAAGAGAACCCAAAGTCCCGCATCCGTAACCTGGCAGCCTTGATCGGCGTCAGCGAAATGGAACTGGTCGCCGCCAATTGCGGCGAGATCCAGGCCACTTTGCTGAAGGAGCCGGCACAAGATATTTTCAAGGATCTGGGCAGTCTGGGTCGCGTAATGGCGCTGACCCGTAATGAATGGTGCGTACACGAACGCCATGGCAAGTATGAAGAAATACGGGCCGGCAAAACCATGGGCATTGTTCTGGGCCCCGATATCGACCTGCGCATGTTCTTTGGCAACTGGAAACATACCTATGCGGTGAACGACGGTGGCCGTCTAAGTGTTCAGTTCTTCGACACGGCCGGAAGCGCCATCCATAAGGTTTATATGACCGACGAATCAGACGTGGCCGCCTACCATGGTCTCGTTGAAAAATACGCCCATCCCGACCCGACATGGCCGCAGACAGCGCCAACGCCTGCCAAGGAGGACCTGTCTTCGTCTCAGCCCACTCCGGCATTACGCACAGATTGGCTGGCCATGAAAGACACCCACGACTTCTTTGGTTTGCTCAACAAGCACAAGCTGTCGCGCTTATCGGCGCTGCGCGCGGCTGGCCCGGACTTGGCACAAGAGGTGTCCAACGATCTGGCGGAACAAGTGCTGCAGGATGTGGCCGAGCGCGATATTGCTTTCATGTGCTTTGTCGGAAACGACGGCATGATCCAAATCCATTCTGGCCCTGTCAAGAAGCTGATGCGCATGGGGCCCTGGTTCAATGTGCTGGAGCCGCATTTCAATCTGCATCTGGACACCACTGCCATCGCCTCCACATGGATAGTCAACAAGCCATCTAAGGATGGATGGGTGACTTCCCTGGAGTGCTTCGCCCAGAATGGCGACATGATCGTCCAATTCTTTGGGGCGCGTAAGCCGGGCATACCGGAGCTGGCCAGTTGGCGTGAGCTATTGGTCGGGTACTGCCCGCTACCATTGGCGGCATAGCATGCGAGCAAGTCTTACCGGCTTATGCCTGGCGCTGGGTTTGATGCTGGGCGTCGCCCCCGTCCACGCGGAACGGGTGCTGGTGCTGGGCGGTAGCGTGACGGAAATCGTTTACGACCTGGGGCAGGGCTCGCGCCTGGTGGCCGGCGATGACTCCAGCATCTATCCTCAGGCGGCGCTGAAGCTGCCGCGCGTAGGCTACTACCGCAGTGTGCCTCTCGAAGGCGTGGTCGCCATGCACCCCGACTTGGTTCTGGCCTCCGAGAACGCCGGCCCGCCGAAGACCATCGCACGGCTGCGCCAGCTTGGCGTCAATCTGAAGGTCGTGTCGGATTCCCCTTCCATCGAGTCGCTGTATAAGCGCATCGAGCAGATCGCAACCGAACTGCAGGTGCCGCAAGAGGGCGCCAGGCTAATGGCGAAGGTCCGTGAGGAAGTCGCATCCGTGCAAGCGCTGGACAGTCCTTCACGCCGCGCCGTGGTGTTGCTTAATCGCGCCGGCCCTTTTATGGCGGCGGGCGGCGACACGGCGGCCAACGCTGTGCTCGAGTTGGCGGGGCTGCAAAACGCCCTGGACGCTCAAGAGGGCTACAAGCCCATCTCGGCCGAGGGTCTGGCCGCCCTGGCGCCAGACATGATCATCATCTCCAAAGCGTCGCTACAGGCCAGCGGCGGCATGGACCAGTTCATGGCCGGTGCCGGCGTCGCCATCACGCCTGCTGCCCGCGCAGGCCGTGTTATGGCCATGGACGACTTGCTGATACTGGGCGTTGGGCCGCGCGTTGCTCAGGCCATACAGCAACTGAAAGTGGCGGCGAGATAGCCGTGGTCATCATGCGTTTGGTATCAGATTCTGGAAAACTCGCGCCGCAGCCCGTGCTGGTCGTTCTGACTTGCTGCCTCGCGCTTGCCGCGCTGGCAGCCAGTGCCAGTGGCGCCGTGTTCATTCCGTGGGACAGCCTACCGCGTCTGCTATGGGGTGATGTTTCACCTGACGACTTGCTGATGCGCAACGTGCTGATCGACATCCGCCTGCCGCGAGTCCTGTTCAGCGCGGTGGCGGGGGCAGCGCTGGCCGTGGCGGGCGTGGCGATGCAAGCTTTGTTTCGCAACCCGCTGGCTGAGCCTGGCTTGGTCGGCATTACCATGGGCGCTGCCTTGGGCGCCGTCTTCGCCATCGTGATGACCACGGGGGGGTTCTTCGTCATCGGCGCGGCTGCGTTCGTCGGCAGCCTTGCCGCCACTTTCCTGGCCTATGTCGTGGGCAGTCGTTACCGGGGTGCGGGCGGTTTGTTGCTGGCCGGCATTGCGATCAACACCATGGCGGCCAGCGGCATCGGCATGCTGACTTACTTGGCGAGCGACGTCCAGCTTCGCGACCTGACCTTTTGGAGCCTGGGCAGTCTGGCCGGCGCCGACTGGCATGCCCTGGCTTGGCTGGGGCCGTGGACCACACTGTTGCTGGTCTACTTATGCAGCCAGTGGCGGGTCTTGAATGCCTTGCTGCTGGGCGAGCGCGAAGCCGCGCACCTGGGTTTTGCGCTTGCGGCCGTCAGGCGGCGCCTGATCATCGTCATAGCCTTGATCGTCGGCCCGCTCGTGGCTGTTACGGGTGGCATCGGTTTTATCGGCTTGGTGGTCCCGCATGTGGTCCGCATGCTGCTGGGGGCTCATCATCGTTATCTGATGCCCGCGTCCGTTGTGGCCGGAGGGTTGATCCTGACCTTGGCAGACTGGCTGTCGCGTATTGTCGCCAGCCCGGCCGAACTTCCCATCGGCCTGGTGACCAGCCTGATCGGGGGGCCTTTCTTTTTCTGGCTTTTGCTGCGCGGGCGCAGCACGCCGGTTTGATGGCACGGAGAGCTGTGATGCACGATAGGTTCAGCGCTTCGGATGTCAAAGTGACTCGACGGCACCGCAGCGTCCTCGACGGCGTGTCTTTCAGTTTGCGCCCGGGCGAAGTCGTCAGCTTGCTGGGTGCGAACGGAGCGGGCAAGTCAACGCTGCTGTCAGTGCTGGCCGGTGAGCTCTACCTGGAGCCCGGCCAGCATCCGGAAGACGCGGTAAGCCTTAACGGAATGTCGCTAACCGGCATGAGCGCTGCCAGGCAGGCCTTGTCCCGCGCCGTGTTGCCTCAAAAGCCGGGTCTGGGTTTTGACCTGGAGGTGGCCGAAGTCGTGGCCATGGGAGCCTACCCTTTCAAGGAACTGTCCACCCAGGCGGTGCAAGCGCTATCGAGCGCCGCGCTGCTGCATGCCGATATCGTGCACCTCGCGGGACGCCGCTATCTGGAATTGTCCGGCGGCGAGCAACAACGGGTACAGTTTGCTCGCATCGTCGTGCAGATACTGGCCGAAAGGCAAACTGATCCCGAGGGCCGATACATGCTGCTGGACGAGCCCACCGCGAGTCTCGATCCCTTGCATCAACACACGCTGTTGAGAACCGTCAGGGAACTCGCGCAGGCCGACCGGATAGGCGTGCTGCTGGTGCTGCACGATGTCAACCTGGCAGCCCTGTGGAGCGACCGCATTGCGCTGCTGTCGGAAGGGAAAATGTTTGTGTGCGACACGCCGGTAAAGGCGTTGACGCCTGAAAACCTGGAGCGGGTCTACGGGGTCCAGGTTCATGTCATGGCGCACCCCCGCCAGGCTGCAAAACCCTTGGTGGTTTTTGGCTAGAAAACCGATATTTCGGTTACTCTTCACCCTACGATGAATAGACCTCCTTATCCCCACCCCATTATTGCTCGCGAAGGCTGGCCGTTCCTGGCTGGTTTCGTGCTGGTATCCATCCTTGTCACTTTTTGGTCAGGCGCGGCATCCATCCCGTTCTGGCTGCTTTCGCTCTTTGTCCTACAGTTTTTCAGAGACCCGGCGCGCATTGCGCCTGATGGCTCGTCTATCGTCATTTCGCCAGCGGATGGCCGCATCGTCGCCGTCGAAGAGGTTCGCGACGTCTACGCCAACCGCGATGCATTGAAGATCAGCGTTTTCATGAACGTGTTCAACGTCCATTCCAATCGATGCCCGGTAAAGGGCGCCGTCCAAAGCGTCACGTACTTTCCAGGCAAGTTTTTTAACGCGGCGCTCGATAAGGCCTCTCTTGAGAACGAACGCAACGCCACTGTTCTATTGACCGAGCAGGGGCATACCGTCACGGCAGTACAGGTTGCTGGCCTGGTGGCCAAACGCATTCTTTGCTATATCAAGCCCGGCGACAATGTCTACGCGGGCCAGCGCTACGGGTTCATTCGTTTCGGCTCCCGGGTCGATGTTTACCTTCCTCCGGGCTCTCGCCCGCGCGTGGCCATTGGCGACAAGGTACAAGCCACGAGCACAGTGCTTGCTGAGCTGCCCGACATCCCTGTCAGCTCAATGGAGCCTGAAAATGCCTAATTTGTCCCCAGACGAAACGCATCGCCGCCGCAGCATCTACTTGCTGCCCAATGCTTTCACGACGGCCAACCTTTTTGCGGGCTTCTATGCCGTCGTGCAGGCCATGAATGGCCAGTTCGAGGTCGCCGCCATCGCCATCTTCGTGGCCATGGTGTTTGACGGCATGGACGGCCGTGTGGCGCGGCTGACAAATACCCAGTCAGCTTTCGGCGAGCAGTACGATTCGTTGTCGGACATGGCGTCTTTTGGTATTGCACCTGCACTGGTCATGTACGAGTGGAGCCTGCAGGATCTTGGACGCTGGGGCTGGTTGGCCGCCTTTATTTATGTGGTGGGCGCGGCTTTGCGTCTGGCCCGCTTCAATACCAATATCGGAACGGTCGACAAACGCTTCTTCCAGGGCTTGCCCAGCCCTGCGGCTGCAGCATTGGTGGCCGGGTTTGTGTGGCTGGCCGTGGACAACCGGCTTATGCTGGACACCCGCGCTATCGCATGGGTCTCGTTCGTCTTTACGGTATACGCCGGCATTGCCATGGTGACCAACGCGCCGTTCTATAGTGGCAAATCGTTCGCCTTGGGCCGCAGTGTGCCTTTCTGGGTCATGCTGGTCCTGGTCGGTGCCTTTGTCTTCGTTTCCAGCGACCCGCCCATCGCGCTGTTCGGGCTTTTTGTCGTGTACGGCTTGTCGGGCTGGTTCATTATGTTGTGGCGCTGGCGCCGTGCAAGGCAGTTGTCTCGCCTGCGCCACGAAGGTATGGATGCGCCACCCACAGAGGCAGCCGAACCCACCGAACCGTCTTTTACGCCGCGACACACCTTTCAGTCGTCAGCGCTAGGTGGCCGAACCGACCCCACCGACGCCTCGACGGACCGGTCCGGTCAGCCGCCTTCGCCACCCGACCGTTCCTGACCAATCCGGACAGATCAAGTCTGTCCGGATGCATACCCGCTACATAAACCAGAGACCGTCGCGCTCTTCGTACATGGGATCGGGGCCGGCATGAAAACGCGTGACCGTATCGGTGGCCGGATCAAAGTACACATGCATCATTGAGTTCCAGGCGCCTGATTGCCGATAGCGATAGCTCCAGACAATACTCGTGGAAGAGGGCAGGCCTACCGATGAAACTTCAGCTGGCGGCCCGAATTCGCAGCGTACCTGCTCTGGCGTCCAAGTGCCCGAGGCCAATTGGCTGAAGTTTGAGTCTGTCAGCAGGGAGACGACCCGGTCGGTGTTGCCGTTGCTATCGACGTTGGTGCCCCAGGCGTATTGTCCGAAGGGTTGCTGGCTCCAGATGAGCCGTTCGCCGCCATTGGCGCCGGGACACGAAAAGCTGGGCGCCCCGTACTGGGCCTGTACTTCCTGCAATGAAGTGCCTGCTGGCAGATCGGCCATGCTGGTGCAAGCCGCTGTCAGGACGCCTGTAAGGACAATGCCAGCCAGTTTTACTGTGCGACTAACCATGATGATCCTTTCCGGTATAATACCGACTTCCCTGTGCGCGGGCCGTGTATTGTGGCGCACGAACAGGGCGAAATGCTGTGTTTTTATTGTAATTTGTTTAATCACTTCACGTCAGGGCTCCTCGGCTCTGTCGCATGTTATATGAGGCTAAATAATGTCTGTTGCTGACATCAAAAAATCCGACATCGTTGCACAATTTCAACGTGCAGATGGCGACACCGGCTCTCCGGAAGTTCAGGTCGCGCTGCTTACCGCGCGCATCAACGAACTTACCGGTCACTTCAAAGCGCACATGAAAGATCACCACTCCCGTCGTGGTTTGCTGCGCATGGTCAGCCGCCGTCGCAAACTGCTCGATTACCTGAAGGGCCGCAACCCGGATTCCTATCGTTCGCTTATCGAAAAGCTCGGTCTGCGTAAGTGATACCCGGGGCTGGCTCCCCACGATGCAACCGTGGACACTGCGACTTGGCTCGCGGTGTACACGGTTTTTTTTATTGTAAGGATAATCCCTAATGTTTAATAAAGTGAGCAAATCGTTTCAGTACGGTCAGCACACGGTGGTGATGGAAACTGGCGAGATTGCTCGCCAAGCCTCCGGCGCTGTACTGGTCTCGATTGACGATACTGTTGTGTTGGCTACCGTCGTGGCAAACACAACCGCCAAGCCTGGCCAGGACTTTTTCCCGCTGACTGTCGACTACATCGAAAAAACCTATGCAGCTGGTCGCATTCCCGGTGGTTTCTTCAAGCGCGAAGGCAAGCCTTCCGAGAAAGAAACCCTGACGTCGCGCTTGATTGATCGTCCGCTGCGCCCGCTGTTTCCCGAAGGCTTCTACAACGATGTGCAAGTCATCATTCATACCGTATCGGTGAACCCCGAAGTCGATCCCGACATTGCTGCAATGATAGGCGCTTCGGCTGCCCTGGCAATTTCCGGCATCCCGTTCAACGGTCCGATAGGTGCCGCTCGTGTTGGCTATGTGAACGAGCAGTATGTCGTCAACCCCACCAGCTCGCAGTTGGCCGAGTCCAGCATGAACCTGGTGGTTGCCGGCACCGAAGCCGCCGTGCTGATGGTCGAGTCCGAAGCCAAGCAATTGTCTGAAGAAGTGATGCTGGGCGGCGTGATGTTCGGTCACGAGCAACTGCAAGTCGTCATTAACGCCATTCATGACCTGGTTGCTGAAGCCGGCAAGCCCGAGTGGGATTGGCAAGCACCAGCCAAGAACGAGGCGCTGACCATTGCTGTGTCGGCTGCCGCTCAGGAAGGCCTGGAAGCCGCCTACCAGATTCGCGAGAAGCAAACCCGCACTGCCAAGTTGCGCGAAGTCTATGCGGCTGTCAAGGCCAAGCTGGCCGAACACGCTGCCGCCAAGGGCGAAAGCGCGCCTGATAGCGTAGAGGTCGAGAACATGTTGTTCGACCTGGAAGCGAAGATTGTGCGCGGCCAGATCCTCGGCGGTGAGCCGCGCATCGACGGCCGCGATACCCGCACCGTGCGTCCCATCAGCGTGCGCCTGGGCATCTTGCCTCGCGCGCACGGTAGCGCGCTGTTTACCCGTGGCGAAACGCAGGCACTGGTTGTCGCTACTCTGGGTACCAAGCAAGATGAGCAGATCATCGACTCCATCATGGGCGAGTACCGCGACCGTTTCATGCTGCATTACAACTTCCCTCCGTTCGCTACTGGCGAAACCGGTCGCGTGGGTTTCACGAAGCGTCGCGAGATCGGCCACGGCCGACTGGCCAAGCGTTCCTTGGTCTCCATGTTGCCCGAGCCGGCAGATTTCCAGTACACCATCCGTGTCGTGTCGGAAGTTACCGAATCCAACGGTTCATCCTCCATGGCATCGGTCTGCGGCGGTTCGCTGGCCATGATGGACGCTGGTGTGCCCATCAAGGAACACGTGGCCGGTGTTGCCATGGGCCTGATCAAGGATGGCCCCAAGTTTGCAGTCCTTACCGATATTCTGGGCGACGAAGATCACCTGGGCGACATGGACTTCAAGGTGGCAGGTACGTCGCAAGGCATTACCGCATTGCAGATGGACATCAAGATTCAGGGCATCACCCGTGAAATCATGCAAGTCGCATTGGCTCAGGCCAAGGAAGGGCGCCTGCATATCCTGGGCGAGATGAAATCCGCTATCGACGGCTCGCGTACCGAACTGTCGGAATTCGCTCCCCGTATGATCACCGTCAAGATCAACCCAGAGAAGATCCGCGACGTCATCGGCAAGGGCGGCGCCACCATCCGTGCGCTGACCGAAGAAACCGGCACGCAGATCGACATCGGCGACGATGGCCTCATCACCATTTCCAGTGCCGACCTTGACAAGGCTCGCGAAGCTGAGCGCCGCATCAAGGAACTGACAGCCGACGTTGAAGTCGGTCAGGAATACGAAGGCCCCGTTCTGCGCCTGCTCGATTTCGGCGCCATCGTCCAGGTCTTGCCTGGCCGTGACGGCCTGCTGCATATTTCCGAGATCGCCAACTACCGCATTGCGAACATCAACGACGTGCTCAAGGTCGGTCAGGCTGTCCGTATCAAGGTTATCGAAGCCGACGACAAGGGACGCCTGCGTCTGTCCATGAAAGCCATCGGCGGCATCGAAGCACAGGGCGGCCCACAAGCCCCCGCTGCTGCGTCGGAAGAGTAAAGAGAGGTAAGCCGGGTCGCGCAAGCGACTCCGGTGTTGCGATACAAGGAAGAGGCTCTGCGGAAACGTGGAGCTTTTTTTATTGGGCGTCCCGAATTGAGTTGCCGGTTTTCTGATAAAACCCCACTGGTTTTACCAATTGTTTCTAGTTGGGCGTCGGGTGCGACAAAGGAAAGGAACTTACGCGAATGGCATGCGTCGATATACTTCCCGCCAATTTTCGGAAGAGCTCATCTATGAAATGTCCAGTTTGCAAAGAAGTCGACCTTACGATGTCATCGCGCCAGAATATCGAAATCGATTACTGTCCCCAGTGTCGCGGCGTGTGGCTTGATCGGGGCGAACTCGACAAGCTTATCGAGCGCAGCACCGAGGAAGTCGCTGCTCAGGCGCCTGCTACTCCACCCCGCCAGCGTCAGCCACACGGCGGCGATCATTATGACAATGTTCATCGAGGCTACGACAAGCGCTACAAGAAGAAATCGTTCTGGCACGAGATTTTTGATTGAAAAACTGGTCCCATGCGCGCTGCATCCAGGATAGTGTTCTGCTCTCAGATCAAAAAAGAGTGCAGGCAAACCATGTGCCGGTGAGCAGCAGGAATACAGCAAGCACGGACCGCAAAAGGTCAATGGGGACGTGGCGCGCGGCCCGCTCGCCTACTAGGGATGCAACGAGCAGCACTAAGCCTAAGGTAGCGATCTGCGTCCAATCTAAGTCACCAGCCAGCGAATGAGTCGAGAATGCCGCTAGAGCAATAGGCAATTGGACAGCCTGTCCCAAGACAATAGCCATGCGTAGCGGTTGATGGATAAGCGTCAGCAGAGGAATCAAGAGGACTGGCCCGCCCGTGCTAGTTAGCGCAGAGCCGACGCCCACCAGCAGGCCAATGCCGACAAGCCGCGTAGTGGAAACTGGCTGTGAGGCAAGTTTGTATGTGGAAGCCTGCTTGGCAAGCAGGGTGCGCAAACCTGCGAAGAAGATTGTGGCGGTGACAAACGCAAGAACGATCCGAGCATCAAAGCTATGGATTAGCGCTGCGCCAAGTGCGGCGCCGGGAACTGCCCCGAGCACAATGGTTAATGCTCTGTGTAGGTGTTCGCGCTCACGCCTGAGAAGCCACAAGGCTGCGGCGCCAGGAAAACCAAAGGCCAACGAAGACGCGGCAATTGCTTTCGGCGCCGCAACATCTCCTAGTCCTATCAGAGCGGGTACAACGAGCACGCCGCCTATGCCTGTTGCTCCGATAAGAACTCCCGCAAGTATCACTGCCGCCAAGCTAGCAATGGTCACCGTCTCGCCAGACCTTGCAGTGCGAGCCGCGGGAGGCTGAAACCTAGTTCTAGTGGTGTTGGTGCGCTCGGATGCATGGCAGAAATAGTAGCTGATTATGAGCCTTACAGCAGACCTTCAATTGACTACGACACCGCAGCAACCAACTGCCAGGGCGGGCTGTTATCAATAAAAACCTAGCAAGTACGTTTTGGAATGGAATATCGGCTTCCATATTGGTCGCAGCGTGCCGCAAAACAACATCGCTCACGCATGGTATGAGCAGATCGCCCGCGAGTTACGCGAGGACGACTCACTTGGCTGGAAGTCTTATTGCAAGTTGCACCACGGCATCCTAGCTGACAATATCGGCTGCATCGCCTGCGCCAAGGACGGCATATCCGATGATGGGACGGATCAAACCCTTGCCGCCATGTGCCCAAGTACCCCGAAAAAGGCTCGACCCGCCTTATCACTGACGACCAGATGGTCAACTTGTCTGCCTATCTGGATAAGGCCGAGGCTGAAAAGCTGGAGCACCCAACCTACCTACTTGCTATACGTCTGCAATTTGAGTTTGCCGCCCGCAACTCGGAAATTGTCCAGCTAGAGTGGGATTGGCTGCATCTACCGAACAGCCGTGTTGTGTGGCCTGATAGTAAGACCGGAGATATGTCCAAGTCTTTGAGCGAGGAAGCTCGGCGCCTGCTCTCTAATGCGCCTCGCTACGGCGACTCACCTTACGTCTGCTGCTGATGTACCAAAAGTCGGCACACACGGCATTCGCCACCGTTCAACTACTGATATCGCCAACTCTGGGATTCCCGTTAAAGTCGGTATGGCGCTAACGACGCACAAGACCGTAGCAATTGTTCATGCGCTACGTTCACACGGAAGACGACCCTGTGCGCGAGGCGGCTAAGTTGGAGGCGAGTCGGCGTAAGTCGGTCGTCAGCATGCGGCAAGAACCGGAAAAGGTAGCTACATGAGCGGTGACCAGCGATTAGCCCCCTCCGCCCCAATTGTTGTACCGCCGTTACGACAACTGACTGGGCAGCCATCTACGCTCGTGCAGCACACTCACGGCTGGAAAACTATACCCTTTTCGGGTATAGTTTGGAGGTCAAGATGACGCGTGTGCTCAAGAGAAAGGACTTCGCGCGCTGGCAAGCGAGCGAAAAAGTGCCTGATGCCGCGTTGTGCAAAGCGGTTCGGGAGATGGAGAGCGGCCTGATTGATGCGGACTTAGGTGGCTTCCTTTACAAGAAGCGGGTTGCCCGCCCCGGCAGCGGCAAGAGCGGCGGCTACCGCACGCTGCTGTCGGCCAGGATCGGTAGCCGCTATGTGTTCCTGCATGGGTTTCCCAAAAGTGACAGGGCAAACATCACCCAGGACGAGAAGAAGGCGCTGCAATTCGCTGGCAAGGTGTTTTTGGATCTGTCCACAGAGGCTTTGTCGAAGGCGTTGCAGTCTGGTTTGTTATTGGAGGTGTATTGTGAGCAAGATCATTGAATCCCTGCGTGGTGACCTGGCCGCGCTCCACAAAGCCGGAGCGATCAGCAAGGTAACGATGCGCGAGTTCGACGCGATCTGCCCGCCGCCGGTGCGGGAGTTCAGCGCTGCCGACATCAAGCGTCTGCGCGAAGCGTTGAAGTTCAGCCAACCTGTGTTCGCTCTTCATTTGCACACGTCGGCCTCGACCGTGCGCAAGTGGGAGCAAGGCGATACCCATCCCACGGGGCCAGCCCTCAAGCTGCTCAATGTCATCGCTGACAAGGGCTTACAAGCCATCATCTGATACCTAATAAAGGAGACACAGGCATTCCGCGTCGCAGACCGCGCTGCTCCAAGTTTGCTATCCGCTCATCCCTGACGGGACTGGCTATTGCCAGCCTTCCACATCGGTAGCAGAGGATAGAGGTTTCAAACGCAGAAAGTTAGTAATTGGATAATTGCGTACTGAAAGGAAAAAAGGCCGCTTCTGCTAAAACAGAAGCGGCCTTTGAATTGGTGCCCGGGACCGGAATCGAACCGGTACGATCTATGATCGAGGGATTTTCTTACCACTTCGGCTTTCGCCGCCAGCACGTGTGCTGTTCGTGGTCTGGAGCACGCCTTCACCATAGCTTTACAGCCGTAGGTGCCCGCCGTCTGCTCTCTACACCTTCCCAACCTCATAAAGTTTGGGCTTGGCTCGGCGTTGGCTCGGATATCAAAGCATCCAGGGCTTTCGCCGAATTTGACGGGTGTCACTTCAGGCGTTTCCCCCCGAAGGCTCAAATTGTTTAAGTCCCTTGCGTCTACCTATTCCGCCACCCGGGCTTTGGGTGCTACCACGGAGACCTACTCTTTTTCCACTGGCGCCTAGTGGGTGGCGGAAGCGGTGAGATTCGAACTCACGGACGGGTTGCCCCGTCGCCGGTTTTCAAGACCGGTCCATTCAACCACTCTGGCACGCTTCCTACTCTGCTCATTTGCAGAAGGACGCAAGTTTAGCCGATGTGGCACCTCTTGTGGGCGCTCCAGTGGGACACGGTCTCAATATGACAGCGCAAAAGGGCATAATGACCCTTTTGGTTGAAGCAACAGGAGTCCCTATGAAAGCCGTAGAAATATCCACACCGGGTGGTCCCGAAGTTCTGGTCATGGTTGACCGCCCGATGCCCGAGCCACGTGCCGGCGAGGTCCTGATCAAGGTGGCGGCCGCCGGTATCAACCGGCCCGATGTATTTCAGCGCAAGGGCAGCTATCCGCCTCCACCCGGGGCCTCCGACCTGCCCGGCCTGGAGGTCGCGGGCGAGATCGTAGGTGGCGATGTTGGGGACACCGGCCTGAAAGTGGGAGACAAAGTATGCGCCCTGGTAGCCGGAGGCGGCTACGCGGAATACTGCACGGCACCTGCGGTCCAGTGCTTGCCCATACCCAAGGGACTGTCCGAGATCGAGGCAGCCGGTTTACCCGAGACCTACTTTACTGTCTGGACCAACGTCTTTGACCGCGGCCGCCTATCCGGCAATGACACTTTGCTGGTCCACGGCGGCGCGAGTGGCATCGGTACGACGGCGGTTCAGTTGGCTACAGCCATGGGCCACAAGGTTTTTGCCACTGCCGGCAGCGACGAGCGAGCACGGGCGGTGGAAGAGCTGGGCGCCGTTGTGGGCATCAATTACCGTACGCAAGATTACGTTGAAGAGGTCAAGAAGGCCACCGACGGCAAGGGTGTCGATGTCGTGCTGGATATGGTGGCCGGTGAATACATCAATCGCAACATCAGTTGTCTGGCCGACGATGGTCGCATCGTGCTCATTGCTGTCTTGGGCGGCGCCAAGGCCACCATCGACGCCAGCCAGATATTGCGTCGGCGCCTGGTGCTTACTGGCTCAACCCTGCGGCCGCGCCCGGTGGAATTCAAGAAGGATATTGCTCAGTCGTTGCAACGTCATGTATGGCCCTTGCTCGAGTCGGGTAAGATCCGGCCTATTGTGCACGCCACCTTCCCGCTGGCCCGCGCTTGCGATGCGCACGCCATGATGGATGCCGGCGAGCAAATCGGCAAGATCGTCCTGACGGTGTGACATAACGCTGCGGATTCTTCCCCGACACGCTACAATGCCGGGTTGTCCAATTTTTTTCATACGGGCCTCATGAATACAGCACAACCTCGCAAACGCCTAGTCATAGGTAATTGGAAGATGCACGGCAACCAGGCAGCCAATGCCAGCTTGCTGGATGGCTTGTGCGCGGGCTTTCCTGCCGTGCGGGCTTGCGACCTGGCGGTTTGCGTGCCTTTCCCGTATCTGGGACAGGCCGGCGCAAGCTTGCAGGGCAGCGGTATTTCGTGGGGCGCCCAAGACGTCAGCAAGCACGAGCAGGGCGCCTATACCGGCGAAGTGTCGGCCGCCATGCTGGCCGATTTCTCGTGCTCGTGGGTGTTGGTCGGGCATTCCGAGCGACGCAGCATCCATGGCGAATCTGATCAATTGGTGGCTGACAAGGCACAAGCTGCGTTGGCTGCGGGCCTGACTCCCGTCGTATGTGTTGGCGAGACGCTGGAGCAGAACGAAGCCGGTACAACCGACGAGGTCATTGCGCGTCAGTTGGCCCCCGTTCTGGCTTTGGGCGCTGCCGCCCTCGAGAAGATCGTGATCGCCTACGAGCCCGTATGGGCTATCGGTACCGGCCGCACGGCTACACCCGAACAGGCGCAGCAAGTACACGCCGCCATCCGGGCGCGCCTGGACGGCTCGGTGGCTGCCAAGGTCCGCATCTTGTACGGCGGTAGTGTCAAAGCAGCCAATGCTGCCAGTTTATTTACCATGCCCGACATCGACGGCGCCCTGGTGGGCGGTGCGGCGCTCATGGTCGAAGAATTTTTACGTATAGCGGCCGCCTAAGGCCTCGGAGTTTTTTTCATGGAATGGTTGTCACCCGTACTTCTGGCGATTCAGGTTACATCGTCGTTGAGCATCATCGTGTTGGTCCTGCTGCAGCAAGGCAAGGGCGCCGACATGGGCTCGTCTTTCGGGGGTGGCTCGGCGGGTAGCCTGTTTGGTGCTACCGGTGCGGCCAACTTCTTGTCGCGCACCACCAAGTGGGCCGCCATTATCTTCTTTGTTTCGACAGGTGGCCTGGCTTACATGGCGCATCACCCTGCGGACAGGGCAGCGCTGGATAGCGGTGTGATGCAAGGCTTTGAAGTGCCTGCTACCGACTCATCTGTACCGGCGGTTCCTGGCGCTGCGGTTCCGGCTGTTCCAGCGGTGCCCCAGGAGCCTTCCGCGCCGGCCCCCGCTGGCGACGCCTCCGTGCCTTCGACGCCAACGGTGCCCGATGCTCCAGCGGCGCCCGATGCGTCCGTGCCTGCGGTTCCGGAAACGCCCGCTCAAAGTCAGTAGATTTCCGTGCCGTCCGCGCTGTTTTTAACAGCGGGGACGGCACTGCGGAATGGCGCGTATTTCATGCTAGAATACCGCTCTTTGCCAGCCGACGTGGTGGAATTGGTAGACACGCTATCTTGAGGGGGTAGTGGCGAAAGCT
>JADKLW010000168.1_pt1 | contig 35467 bp, 34 predicted proteins | sample 8641881 | NCBI WGS metagenome assembly JADKLW01 (sample SAMN16272185, study PRJNA661076) | feces metagenome | isolation source: fecal sample from diarrhoea affected cattle B | host: Bos taurus | place: South Africa: Lokaleng Village, Mahikeng | collected 2019-09 | reverse complement strand
TTTCTACGACCAGCCGGTTGTTAATGATGCAGTATTGAGTTCTTGCTTTATTCCTGCTAATCCAACGACAGCAGAATTTGATCTTACGATAGCAAACGTTGGAGCGCTCCCTGGTGTACCAGTGAAATATTATCCTTCATTGGCTGATGCAGAAGGCAATACCAATGAAATTCAGAATCCATTTGTATATCTTTCTCCAACTTCAGCAGCTTATGTACGTGTTTATACTGAAAATGGATGTTATTCTATTGCAAAAATTACTTTGAACGTTATTCTGCCAAACTATTCTACAGTATTAGTTGATAAGATCATCTGTATTGAAGGCAGAACTACCTTAGATGCAGGTCCTGGGTTCCAGTCCTATCTTTGGAGTACAGGAGCTACCACGCAGGAAATTACAGGAGTAGGTGTTGGTGAATATTGGGTAACACTTTACTCTGAAGGTTGTCCGACGATTCAAACCGTAAAAGTTCACAAAGCACCGGAAGTGGTGATCAGTAATATTGAAATTAATAACAATACTGTAACCCTTACTGTGTTAGGTGGAGAACAGCCTTATCAGTATTCCCTTGATGGAATTACTTGGCAAGATTCTAATGTATTCACTGATCTTCCAAGAGGACAGAATATTTTCTATGTGAAAGACTCTTTCAATTGTGCTCCGGTAATGATCGAAGTAACGGTTCCAAACTTGGTAAATGCCATCACTCCAAATGAAGATGGTGTAAACGATGTACTGGATTATTCCGCACTCAGATACAAGGAAAACCTTACTTTATCTATTTATGACCGATATGGAAACCGTGTTCACGTTGCAGATAAGAACAACAATTATATGTGGGACGGAAGATTCGGAAACAAAAGAGTATCTACTGGAACGTACTGGTATCACATTTCCTGGAACGAGCCAGATGCAGCCAAAACCCCTGTAAAACACACAGGATGGGTAATGGTGAAGAATATTGAATAATCATCAATTATAATTTAATAATGAAGCACGGCAAATTGCCGTGCTTTTTTATTGAGAAAATCTTTAATTTGATTAAATAATTTTTAACTTTGTAAGTCACTCATTCTCAATTATGAAAAAACTTCTATCTTTTTTACTATTTCTTCTTTTATATAACGGCCTTCTGGCACAGCTGGACAGAGAGCATTGGTTTGCTCCCATGGTTGACAGGACAGGCAATCCTAATCCTTATCAGAAGCTTTATCTCTCTACCAACCGGACAACTCCGTTTCCAGTAAGTATTTATAACAATAATACCCTTATCGGAACGGTGATCATCAGCAAAGGGAATCCACAAAAATTTGATGTTCCGCGGCAGCATATTATTACAACACAACAAAGTGATCTGTTCACTCCGATAACAAAAGGGCTTCATGTGCAGGCGGAATTTCCTTTCTATGCCAATCTCCGATTTTCGGTTTTTAATCATGCGGAAATCGTTACTTCAAAGGGAATTGCTTCTACGGGAACACTGTTTTATACAGCAGTAGCACCTATTATGGTGCAGAATCCTATTCTGAATTTTATGACGAGTATTCTCGCTACAGAAAACAATACTACCGTCACCGTTTCAGATTACGCACCCGGGATACAGTTTTCCAACGGAACTACAGGAGCTGCGGTTCCATCCCTGACTTTTGTTCTGAATAAAGGGCAGTCTTATATCATAGAAGGTTCTGGTTCTATGGCAGCCAACGGTACCGGCTTCATAGGCAGTAAAATTGTTTCAGATAAGCCTGTGAATGTGACGAATGGGAATTTTAACGGACAATATGCGGGACCTATTGCTACAAGTTCTGATATTCTGATGGACCAGTCGGTGCCCGTCAGCCGGTTAGGAAATACTTTTGCACTGGTGAAAGGAAACGGAAATATTGGGAATAACATGGAAGGCGCCCTCATCATCGCTACCCAGGATAATACGCAAATATTTGTGAACAATGAGGGTTTGGTTGCGACTATTAACGAAGGTGAATATTATCGCGTACCCGAATCAAAATATATTCTTCAGGGGAATAATCACTATAATTTATACATTTCCACCTCTCATAATGCGTATGTTTATCAGCTTTTGGCAGGTTTTGATGATGCCGGCGTTTCAGTAGCAACCGGTGGTTTTAATTTTATTCCGGCCCTGAACTGCTATCTTCCGAAACAAATTGATGAACTCGGGTTTATTGATGAGAATCAGGTTCATTCCAATGCAAATCCGGCGGGTGTTTTGAATATTCCTACCAAACTCAACCTTATCACGGAAGTAGGTGCTGTAGTTACCATTAATGGAATGCCACCTCCGGCCGGAACAGGGCCTTTCAACATGTCGGGAACTACCAATTGGGTTACGTATGGAGTTCCCAATGTTTCTGGCCATATCACCATCAATTCGAGCAAGGCTATTACAGCAGGAATTAATGCAGGAACCGATGCTGTAGGATACGGAGGATTCTTTGCCGGATTTCCTACGCAACCGGTAATTATCGCCACAGGAACCTGTATTCCGGGAATTACGCTTACAGTAGATCCTATTATTTATGACAGTTATCAGTGGTATCTTAACGGGACATTAATTCCCAATGCTACCAATTCTTCATTTACACCTACACTTCCTGGTTTTTATACCGCTTCAGTTACCATGGGAAGCTGTGCACCATTAGTTACTGAGCCTCATAAAGTTGAAAAATGTATGGTGAATTCTTCTGTACAATATACCTTTTGTACCACGCAGGAAATTACGCCCGCTTTTTCATCGGTGAGTATTCCTCAAGCTATTGACATTTCAACCATTGCAATTATTTCACAACCTACATTGGGAACGGTTACGATAAATCCCACAACCGGGCAAATCGTATATACTGCTAACGCTCAAAGTGTAGGGGTAGATACTTTTACTTATGCGTTCTGTGGCAATCATCCGGATTTTCCCGAATGTGAAACGGTTACGGTTACACTTAATATTGCTCAGGTACTGGTAAACAATGCGACGGTAAAAGGCTGTGAAATTCAGGGACAGGGAACTTTTAATCTGACTACTGCTAATGTAACAACGCAATCGCCGGTTACAATTACCTATTATCCAACGCTGGCAGATGCACAAAATGAAAATCCTGCAGCACTCATTACCAATCCTACGGCGTATGTTGCTGCTCCCGGAACTGCGTTTGCCGTTGTGAAATCGCAGGAAGGCTGCAAAAGTATTGCGCAAATAACTTTAGAATTATTTCCTTTGGCGGTAGTGGCTGATTTTACAGGAAGTTTTTGTGATGACGATCTGGATGGGAATATCAATGTAGATCTAGCCACCATTACTCCGCAGATATTGCAGAACGCAGGATATTTTACTGTTCGGTATTATGCTAATGTATCTGACGCAAATGCAGGAAATGCTAATGTGTTGCCTTTGTTGTGGAGTTATACTTCGGATACCATCATTTACATCCGTGTAGATTCTCCGGACGGTTGCCCTGCAGTAATAAAACCTTTGAATTTCCTTGCAGGAACGAAAGTTCTGTTGCTTTCAGACAACATAAATCAGAGTGTATGTGATGTCGATTTAGACGGAATACAGCAGGTAAATCTGTCAACATTTTTATTCCATTTTACTACAGATCCTTTGGTGACGGCTACTTACTACACCTCTCAGTCCGATGCGCAGCAAGGAGTAAATCCCATTTCATCAGCGGTAACGGTGAATGTTCTTGAAACATTTTACATCCGCTTTGAAAGGCCAAACTTTTGTCCAGTTGTCGGAATTTTGTCTATTTATATTAAAGTACCTAAAAAATCTGATACGCTTGCAGATCAGGAAGTTTGTCCGGATACAAAAGCACTTCTGGATGCAGGCCATAATTTTGAAAGTTATCTCTGGAGTACAGGTGAAACCACCCAAACCATTCTTGCAGGCGCAGGAACTTATTGGGTTGATCTTACTTTTGACGGCTGTGTTTATCGCCAATCGGTTACCGTTACGGAGTTGGAAGTTCCGGTCATTACCGCGATAGACATTCAGAAAGGAAATATTACGGTAACAGTAACCGGCGGTTATCCACCTTACGAATATTCAATAGATGGCTTTCAATGGCAGACTTCCAATGTTTTTCTGGGTCTTCCAAGAGGAGAATATACGCTGTACGTAAGAGATTCCAGCAGATGTGGAGTCATCACCATGGATTTCTCCATTATCAATCTTATTAATGCCATTACGCCTAATGAAGATGGCCTGAATGAAACGATTGATTATTCATCTCTGATGTCTAAAAAGGATCTGGTTTTTAAAATTTATGACCGTTACGGAAAAGAAGTTTTTGTGGGAACTCCCGCAAACAAATATACCTGGGATGGCATATTTCAGGGAAGACGCGTTCCTACTGCAACGTATTGGTACATCCTTCAATGGCGCGAATTGGGGACAGTTGCCGTAACCAAACACACCAGTTTCCTTCTGGTGAAAAATGTATCAAAATAATAAAAAGGGTCAGGTTAAATTAATACAACTCCTCGCTGAGTAATAGATTCCGGCTAAAAATAACTTTGCCAAAGTTTGAAACTTTGGCAAAGTTGAATTCCACTTTCGAAACTGTATGCTTCTCGTGATGTAAATTATCGCTCTTGAGATTCCTGCGGAATAATAAACACTGTTTTTGTCATGCTGTAACATCTCAACTATTAAGCAATTTGTACAAAAAATTCCGGAATATTTTACCCGACCCTAAAAGAGCTGTCCCGGGATTACAACACTCCCCCTCTCCTTCGGAGGGGGCCGGGGGTGAAGGAAATAAGCAATCAGCTCTTTCCAAACAATTAAACAATTAACCGATTAATCAATTAACCTATATTTTCACTACTGGACCTCGTTCTTCCGGTTTGGAACCTCATAATCCCGGTCTGGAACCCCAAAGTTCCGGTCTGGAACCGCAAATTTCCGGTCTGGAACCGCAAAGATGAGGTTAGTAACCCCAAATTTGGGGCTCGGAACCTCATTTATATCCGATAGAACCTCAAATTTCCAGAAATCCAGGAATAAAAGCAGCCAAAGAGTGCGCTTTCTCAATCCTTTTTAAGAACGAGATAGAATAAAAAAGGCAGCGAATATCATTTCACTGCCCTATTTTTTGGTAAAGTTTAAAATAAATTCTTTCTTAGAAAAACTTTCCACGCTGTCTCATGTGAGGATTGTGCATGTGTTTTTGCATGGAAGGCATTTTCAACTGTTCCTTCATCATTTTAATCTGATCGGTCATTATTCCCGCCGAATCCAGTTTGCGGGCTTCTTCCAATAGCTTTTGCCCTTCCTGTTTTCTCCCTTTTGAAATGGCTGAAGCAGCAAGATTCAGCATGGCCATCGCACGGTCCTGTTTCATATTCAGTCCGTATTCCAGAGCTTTTTTCATGTAAGGTTCTACTTTTGCGGGATTATCCTGAGCCAGTGTAAGGCCGGAGAGGTACTGAAAATATCCATATTGTGACCGGTGTAATACCGTTTGATAATTCTGAATTTTAGAAAGCCATTGCACAGCCTTCGCCATATTTTGTTTTCTGATCTGCCAGAAAGCAAGCAATATAAATTCGTTTTTGAAAAAAAGAAATATAGGAAAAGCGGAAAGCAGAAAAACAACGACTCCCCAACCCAGATTCCGGGTAAAAAACATCATGTAAATTCCAAGTCCTATTAGCAGAGCTGCAATAACTAGTTTTATATACTTATTCATCAGTTAAAATTTAAGAAGTGCAAAGATAAGAATTTTGAGACGGACAGCCCTGATTCTGAGCAGTGGATTTTCATTCCGTTATCTTCTTTCGTACGTTTGAAAATACATGTTGTATGCATTCTTTTCATCTTTTTCGATAAATTCCTCCTGCGTTTTTTTCCATATTTTCTCGTCAATTTTAGGAAAAAAAGTATCAGCTTCAAAATGGGCATCAATTACGGTCACTTCCAGTTTGTCTATGATTTCCATTGTGCTTTTGAACAGTTCAGCACCACCGATGATGAAAATTTCTTCATCAATTTTTTTAGCGAATTTCAGAGCTTCCTTCACACTTCCAACAATCAGAATTCCTTCCTGAAACCAGTCTGTTCTCCTGCTCACCACAATATTCGTACGGTTGGGTAAGGGTTTTCCTATGCTTTCGTACGTTTTTCTGCCCATGATGATGGGGTGTCCTTCCGTAATATTTTTAAAATGTTTGAGGTCACGGGGCAGGTGCCAAATCAGTTGATTATCATATCCTATCTCGTTTCCCAGTCCCATGGCCACTACAGCTGTTGTCATTTTTATGTATTTTTTACAAAATTAGCACATAATTTGTATATTTGATCAGCTAATTTTCACAACATTTTATAAAATAAACTATGAAAAACAAAGGTTGTTTAAGTGCAGGAACCTTAGGTATTGCACTTCTCGTTATTCTTGGGCTATTGCTCGTTTGGGGAGTTCCCAAGTATAATAATCTCGTAAAACAGGAACAAAATGTGAACACCAAATGGAGTAATGTAGAAACGGTTTATCAAAAAAGAGCAAATCTGATTCCGAATCTGGAAAGAACGGTGAAATCGTATGCGCAATTTGAACAGGAAACCCTTACCGGTGTCGTTGAAGCCCGATCAAAAGCTACTTCTGTCACCATTGATCCTACCAATATGACTGAAGCTGATATGGCAAAATTCCAGGCGGCACAGGGAGAGCTCAGCGGTGCATTAAGCCGTTTGATGGCTGTTGTGGAGCAATATCCCAACCTGAAAGCAGATCAACAATACACGAATTTTCAAAGAGAATATACCGCTATTGAAAACAGTATCCGTGCAGAAACGGTGACCTACAACGGATCAGTGCAGGAATACAATACGACTATCAAATCGTTCCCGACTAATATTTTTGCCAATTTTACTAATTTTAAAGAAAAACCTTTATTCAAAGCTGCTGCTGGTGCAGAAAATGCGCCTGAAGTTTTCACTGAGTAAAAAATCATGAGTAATTTCCTTACACACAGGCAAATGGCTTCTCTCGTGGAAGCCATTCAAACTGCCGAAAATCATTCTTCCGGAGAAATCAGGGTTCATATTGATTCCAATTCTGAGGATGATAATGCAAAGACCGCTTTTGAAATCTTCCGAAGCCTGAATATGCACAAAACGGAAGAAAGAAATGCAGTGCTTTTTCATATTAATTTTGATAAAAGATACCTTACCATTGTCGGTGACGAAGGTATTCACAAAAAAGTGCATCAGCATTTCTGGGATCGGATGCACGATGAAATTACCTCAGCATTTGCCCGCGGAAATTATTTTGAAGCCTTGGAGGAAGCTATTCTGAAAACAGGAACCGAACTGAAAAAACATTTTCCCATCAACGGAAACAACCCTAATGAACTCTCCAATGAGATCAGTTTTTCTTAAATTATTCTTTTTATTTGCCGTTGCCACTTTCTTTGTCAGCGCCTCGGCACAGTATAAAATACCGGAAAAACCGGCGATTCTTTATCCGGTGTATGATGAAGCCAGGCTTCTGACGGACTCTGAAAAAGAATTGCTGAATCAGAAACTAATTAAATTTGAGGATTCTACTTCTACGGAAATTATGGTTATCATCATCCCTACAACTGATGGTGAAGATGTCAATTTCGTAGCATGGCAGTTTGGTGAACAATGGAAAATCGGAAAGAAAGAAAAAGACAACGGTATTGTTTTTCTTGTTGCTTCTGAAGACAGAAAAATGTCCATACAACAGGGTAGGGATGTGGAGAAATACCTGACAGCTTCGGTTGCCGGACAAATCATCGATTATATCGTCGCCCCTAATTTCAAACAGGGACTTTGGTATGAAGGAATCAACCGCGGAACAACGGCGTTGATGGAAACCGTGCAGGGAAAATATAAACCGATTGTTTCCAAAGATTCTTCCGAGGGCGGCGGAATCGGTTTTTTAAAAATTCTTTTGATTGCTGTTATTGTCATTATCATTCTAAGCAGTATTTTCAGGAACCGTGGCGGCGGTGGCGGTAATGATGACGATGATGTGATCCTTTCCCGACGCGGAAGAAGATCCTATCCCGGCGGATTTTTTCCATTTCCGATGGGCGGTGGTTTTGGTGGCGGCATGAGTCGCGGCGGTGGTTTTGGTGGCGGTGGTTTCGGTGGATTTGGCGGCGGCGGAAGTTTTGGTGGCGGTGGTGCATCCGGAGGCTGGTAAAAACCGTAGCTTTGCAAATTATATGAAAAATGCAGCACTGTTCAGATTGCATCTGATAGTATTTCTTTGGGGATTTACGGCGATTATTGGAAAACTGATTACAGCAAATGCGCAAACTCTGGTGTTTTACCGGATGCTCTTTGCCGCAGCAATTTTGTTTGTTTTTATCAGATTTATACAGAAAAAATCGCTTCATGTTCCAAAGAAGCTCATGTACCAGTTGGTAACTATTGGTGGATTCATGGCGTTTCATTGGCTCTGTTTTTTTTATTCGATTAAAATTTCCAATGTTTCCATCGCATTAAGTTGCCTTTCGCTTTCCACCCTGTTTGCAGCTATTCTCGAACCTATTGTTTTTAAAAGAAAAATAGATCTTCCCGAAGTTATTATCGGAGTGGTCATTGTGCTTTGTATTTCCCTGATTTTCAATGTAGAATTCCGATACAAAGAAGGGATTTTCTATGGAATTCTGGCGGCACTTTTCGGTGCCGTTTTTTCCGTGTTCAATGGCAAACTGTACGGCAGAACCAGTTCGGGAAATATTATTTTTTATGAAATTTTCGGTGGCTTTTTTATTGTTGCGTTATTTTCAGTCTTATCCGGACAAGTCGCTGAGGTAGTGGATCTCAGTTGGAGAGATCTCGCGCTGGTAGTACTGTTGGCCGGAGTTTTCACTGCGTTTCCCATGCTGGAATCTGTTAACCTGATGAAGTATATTTCGCCGTTTACACTTGTTCTTACAGTAAATTTGGAACCTGTATACGGAATTATCCTTGCTTTTTTTATCTTTGGAGAATCGGAACAGATGAGTACTTTATTTTATATCGCGTCATTTGTTATGATTTTGGCAATTATTATCAATGGAATTTTAAAATCGAAAAGAACCAAAAAGAAACTAAACTCCGAAATCCAATGAAAAAATTACTTGCATTATTCATATTTACAGGAGTATTGGCTGATGCTCAGATCGTTCGTAAATATTCCAATGAATTTCTAAATATCGGTGCCGGAGCCAGAGGTCTCGCCATGGGTGGTGCTGTGATCAGCAGCCAAAATGATGTGTATTCCCCGATGTGGAATCCTGCAGGTTTGCTGGGAATAGAAAAAGACTGGCAGGGAGCGGCCATGCACGCAGAATATTTCGAAAGTATCGCCAAATACGATTATATCGCTTATGCAAAAGCACTTGAAGACAGCGGTGGTGTTTTCGCTGTTTCTGTAGTTCGTTTGGGTGTAGATAACATTCTGAATACTACCCAAATGATAGACACGGAAGGAAATATTGATTATGATAGAATCACCAAATTTTCTCAGGCAGATTATGCTGCGCTGGTTTCCTACGCTTTTAATCCGGGAGGAAATCAGAAAATCTCCGCCGGTGTGAATGCCAAACTTGTGTACAGAAATGTCGGGAAATTCGCCAATGCTTTTGGATTCGGGTTCGATGTGGGCGCGATTTATCACTCAGACAGTGGATGGAATTACGGAGCGATGCTTCGCGATGCGACAACTACCGTTAACTTCTGGAATGTAGATCAGAAAGAACTTTCCGCCATCGTGAATGGTGAGGAATTCAACCCTGCACCGAAAGATAAAATGGAACTTACGATGCCCAAACTGAACATCGGAGCCAGCAAAAATTTTGATATAACCCAATATATTTCCATTCTTCCGGAAGCCGGAATTAATGTAGATTTTGCGAAAACTGCTGCTTTGGTTTCCACAGATTTTGCCAGTATTACGCCGTACGCAGGTGCAGAAATGGTTTACGACGACCTCATTTTTGTGAGATTGGGCGTCAATCGTTTTCAGACGGTAACGGATATCGAAGATTTACAGCGGAAAGTTTCGTTTCAGCCCAGTGCCGGAATTGGGATAAAATACCGTGGACTAACGCTGGATTATGCCATTACCAATTCCGGAATCGGAAGCAGTAATTTTTATTCCAATTTTTTCTCTCTGAAACTGGATATGGCTGCCTTCAGAAACAATTAATCTGGCCATTTTTCAAAAAAAATCAGACAAAATGAATACACTTTGTCTGATAATCAAGATAATATTTGTGATTTGAAATAAAAGGCAATTGGTGAAATGGCCTTTTATGATGTGTTACGCTTTTACAAACTGCAGGTCGCCTGCAATTTTCACTTCGTCGGACACCATTACGCCGCCTGTTTCCAGTGCCGAATTCCAGTTTAGTCCGAAATCACTTCTTTTGATTTTACCTTCAAAAGAAAAACCTGCTTTAGTGTTTCCCCAGGGATCTACGCTGGTTCCGCCATAGCTTATATCCAGATCAATAGGTTTGGTGATTCCGTTCATGGTAATGTTTCCGGAAACATGATCATTCATGGAGTTGGTGGTAAAAGTTATGAGAGGATGCTGTTCCGCATTGAAAAAATCTGCACTTTTCAGGTGAGTATCTCTGTCTGCACTTTTTGTGTTGATAGAATCGGTTTTTATTTCAGCTTTTGCTGTAACGTTTTTAAAATTGTCGTCTGCACTTTCCAGCTGTACGTCAAAGTCGGTGAATTCACCTTTTACATTTGAAATCATCATGTGTCTTACTTTGAAAGTAATTTCACTGTGTGCGGGGTCTAAATTCCATTTTGTTGCCATAATATTTTGTTTTAAATTGATTAATTAACTGATGCAAAAGTAAAGCCTTTATCAATGATTTCCATTGATCTAAGATAATAAATGCATAAAACCCTTATAAGATTATGGAATTTATTAATTTTCATTAGATTTGCAAAAAAACTATGAAAACTCTCCTACTCTGTTGTTTGGGCTTGCTACTCTTTAGCAAAACGCTCGGACAATCCCTGTCAGATTCAGTCCATATTCCGAAAGATATTCGCTATAAATTTGATAAAAATAAAACCTATCTTCCTGTACTTCTGATGTTCGCCGGTGCCGTATCAGACGGAAACGGTAGAAAAGATGTAAAGGAGACAATGGCCAGCGGTGCAAGGCGATTTTCAGAATATCAGAATTCCGTAGACGACTATGCCCAATTTTTACCTTTCGCAGGGTTATATGCTTTTGAATGGCTCGGAATGACGCCGAGAACGGACTGGAAAAACCGAACCGCCATTATTATTAAAGCTCAGATTATGAATTTAGGGATGATTCATCTATTGAAAAGCACGTTGAATCATCAGCGGCCCGATGGTTCTGCCTATTCTTTTCCTTCCGGACATACAGCCAATGTGTTCGCAGGTGCGGCATTGGTTTCCATCGAATACGGACAACACCATCCTTGGGTTCCTTATGCAGCTTACGGAGTTGCTTCCGGTGTCGGCGTTATGAGGATGATCAATAACAAACATTATATTTCCGATGTGCTTTTCGGTGCAGGATTAGGAATTCTTTCCGCCAGACTCGCTTATTGGACTCACCAATACAAATGGAATAAACCGAAATCTACCACCGATCCATTTGATGGTGTGGTATATCATTCAAACAATTTATCTCCAGAACATGATTAAAAAACTCTACATTTTTCTGTTTTCTTTTTCTGTTGCTTTTTTCTATAGCCAACAATCTGGAGATTCAACGCAGACGATCATTGATACTCAGGAATATAAGATTTCGGAAACTGAAACTTTCATTTATAAAAAACCAAGGGTTTGGGATGCTGTAAATAAAATTCCGCGGAATTTTGTTGCAACGGCTACCGATTTTGTTTCAAAACCTTATTATCCATACGGTCTGGCAGCAGTTGGCGCAACTTTGGCGTTGATTGCCGCAGATCCATGGCTAATAAAAGAAAGCAGAAATTTTGGCGAATCTCTTGGCTTAAATGAAGATCACCAATACAATAAACTCGGATTTTTGGAAATTGTTCCTGCAGATGCAGCTTCGGCTCTTTATTTTATTGGAAACGGAACGACGGTGATTCTGATCAGTGCCGGTTTGGGAACCTATGGCCTTTTGAAAAATGATTACCGTTCTCAAAGTACCGCTTTACAATTGTTGGAAAGTATTGCCCAAGCCGGTTTATTTGTTCAGCCCTTGAAGAGGATTACGGGAAGAGAAAGTCCTTTTATCACTTTTGGTGACGGCAGGGAAGACAGTTACTGGAAATTTGCGCCCAGTTTTTCTGCCTATCAAAAAGATACTTCGCGGTATGATGCCATGCCTTCCGGACATCTTACTACCGCGATGGCAGCACTTACGGTTTTAACGGAAAATTATCCGGAAAAAAAGTGGTTGAAACCTGTCGGATATACTCTGTTAGGATTGATGAGTTTTGAAATGATGCAAAGCAGGGTACATTGGGCTGCGGATTATCCGATCGCTATTTTCATCGGATATCTCATCGGAAAAAATATTGCAGCGTCACGCATTACCAAAACCGGGAAAGATATTGCACACAAAAGCCAATACAAAATCAGTGTGGCCGCTTCTTCAGTCTATGGTTACCAAACCGTTGGCGTTAATATTCAGTTTTAAATTAACATTCTTTAACATTTATTTCTTATTTTTGAGGAAATTTTTTTCTCAAATGAAATTCTCAAAATTTACTTTATTATTTCTGCTAGCCAGCAGTTGGATCTTGGGTCAAAATCAGAAATTCACAATGGCTGAAGCTGTTAACGGACTCCGGAGCAATCTTGCGGTAAAAAATATTACGCAATTCTCGTGGTCAGAAGACGGAAAATCACATCTTCAGAGTGTCAGAAACGGCTATATAATTACAGATTTAAAAACAGGAAAACCGGATACATTGATCTCGTTGTATCAGATCAACAGCAAATTGAGTCAGGATCAAAAACTGCGAGCTCTTCCGCCGATGAAATTTATTTCGGGAAGCAAAGGATATTATCAACAAAAAAATAATCTTTTCTGGTGGGAAAAATCTGGAAAAGTCTGGAACTTAAAAAATACGATAGAACTTCCTGAAGATGCCGCCAATATTCAGTTGCTTGGCGATCACGAAACATGGATTTATACCGTAAATAATAATCTTTATCTGAACAGAAATGGAAAATCTGTTGCGATTACTTCCGATCAGGATGAAAATATAGTGAACGGACAAGCGGTACACAGACAGGAATTTGGCATCAGTGAAGGCATTTTTATTTCTCCGGATTATCAGAAAATTGCTTTTTATAGAATGGATCAAACCATGGTAGCGGATTATCCTGTGATTGACTGGAGTGTGACGCCGGCAAAAAATGTTAATATTAAATATCCGATGGCCGGTTCCAAATCCCATGAAGTGACTCTTGGTGTTTATGATATTAAAACTGCATCAACGAAATTTCTCAATATAGAAGGCGATCCGGAACAATATTTAACCGCAGTTACCTGGAATCCGGATAACAAGTCGATTTTTGTAGGAGTGCTGAACCGCGCGCAGAATCACCTTCAGATGAATCAGTATGATGCCGTTTCCGGAAATTTAATGAGAACTGTTTTTGAAGAGAAAAATGATAAATATGTGGAACCTCAGCATCCGTTGATATTTTTCCCGAACTCATCTGTAGATTTTATTTGGCAAAGCCAGAGAACTGGTTTCAATCATCTTTTTCATTATCATTTGGAAAAAGGACTGGTCTCGCAACTCACAAAAGGGGAATGGCAAGTGACAGATTTCTTAGGTTTTAATGAAAAGAAAAAGGATATTTATTTCACAGCGACAAAGGAAACTCCTCTGGAAAAACATTTGTATCGTGTGAACTGGAATAATTACAAAATACAACGTTTGGATCAAGCGGAAGGCGTACACACAGGTGTTCTAAGCAAAGATGGTAACTGGCTTTATGACAGTTACAGCAATGCAAATTCACCACGAGTTGTTAACCTTATTAATACGCAAACACTGAAAAGTACCAATATTTTGACTTCAGAAAACACCCTGAAAAACTATCAGCGGCCGGAAGTGAAAAATATTGTACTCTCTGCAGATGACGGGACGCCGCTTTATGGAAAGTTGGTTCTTCCTACAGATTTTGATCTTAACCGAAAATACCCGGTTATCGTTTACCTCTATAACGGGCCTCATTTACAGTTGATTACCAATGCATTTCCGGCTTCAGGCAATCTTTGGTATGAATATATGGCGCAAAACGGCTACATCGTTTTCACGATGGATGGAAGAGGATCCAGCAACCGCGGTATGAAATTCGAGCAAGCGGTGTTCCGAGATATGGGAACGGTTGAAATGCAAGATCAGTTGAAAGGAGTAGAATATCTTAAATCTTTACCTTATGTGGATTCGCAACGGATGGGGGTTCATGGATGGAGCTATGGCGGATTCATGACCACAAGTTTGATGCTTCGTCATCCTGATGTTTTCAAAGCCGGAGTTGCGGGTGGACCTGTTATCGACTGGAATATGTATGAAATTATGTACACCGAAAGATATATGGATACGCCGGCAGAGAACCCGGAAGGATATTCCCGCAGCAATCTGTTGGATAAAGTTCAGAATTTGAAAGGAAAATTATTGCTGATTCATGGTGCTCAGGATGATGTAGTAGTGTGGCAGCATTCCATAAAATTCCTAAAAGCAGCTGTAGAATCCGGTGTTCAGGTGGATTATGCAGTGTATCCAGGCCACGCACATAATGTTTTAGGAAAAGACAGAGTGCATTTGATGCAGAAAGTGACGGATTATTTTAATGAACATTTGAAATAATTCATCTCTAAAATTACACGAACATTTGAGATGAAGAAAAGTTTTTCTGAAAATTAACTTCAGACACTTCAGATGCTGCAACATTTTGGGAATTAGTACAAAAGGGAAAAAGATTTAGAAATAAAAGGCAGTTTTCTAAGTATTTTCCGAATTTTTCGATGATTTTAGTGTAATGAAGAGCGTTAGGTTTGGTCGATTTTCGTATTTTTACGAACACTGAAACAAAAACCTTTATGATAGGTATCTTAATAACCGTTTTTGTCGTCGCATTTCTGATTCTTTTTTCGGGGAATTCATTCCGTCCCAAATATTACAGGCTTTTGGCGATTTTTCCGCTGATGCTGTTTTTATATTTTGGATATTTTATGATAAATCTCCAGGAGGAAAGCAGTTTGCTCCTGCATTATAAGTGGATTCCCTCGCTGGGAATCAATCTGGACTTTAAACTGGACGGGTTGTCACTGCTTTTTTCCCTGCTCATAACAGGAATTGGAACCTTGATTTTTTTCTATGCTTCGGATTACCTGAAAAACGCACACTACCTCAACCGGTTTTATTGTTATCTGACGCTGTTTATGGGCTCGATGCTCGGTTTAGTTTTGTCTGACAATCTGATGACGGTGTTTATGTTCTGGGAACTGACCAGCATCACTTCCTTTTTCCTGATTGGATTTAACAACGAAGAAGAAAGCTCACGGAAAAGTGCCATGACGGCTTTTGCCGTTACAGGACTAGGTGGTTTTTTGTTGCTTGCCGGATTCCTGCTGATCGCTAATATCACCGGCAGTTTTTCGATTCAGGAGTTGATGAGTTCGCACGAAATATTGCAGAATAATTCAATGTATATCCTGATCCTGATTTTTATTTTTGGAGGTTGTTTTACGAAATCGGCACAATTTCCATTTCATTTCTGGTTACCGGGCGCGATGGCCGCTCCCACGCCTGTTTCTGCTTATCTGCATTCGGCGACCATGGTAAAAGCCGGGATTTATATTCTGGCGCGGTTTTCACCGATTTTGAGTGATGGATATATTTGGAATAATACGCTGATGATCGTTGGAGGAATTACCATGATTTACGGCGCGTTTCACAGTATTTTCCGTACAGATCTCAAAGAAATTTTGGCTTATTCCACGGTTTCCGCATTGGGAATCATCGTTTTTTTATTGGGCATCGGAACCGATTACGCCCTTTATGCAGCCGTAACTTTTATATTGGTACACGCCCTTTACAAAGCGACTTTGTTTCTCACGGCGGGGATAATTGATCACGCCGTACACACGCGTGATATTTCAAAACTTACGGGCTTAGGAAAATATATGCCCGTGGTAGCAATTGCAGCTTTTATTGCAGCTTTGTCGGGCGCCGGCGTACCGCTTACCTTTGGATTCATCAGCAAAGATTTAATTTATGAATCTACATTGAATTTCCCTCAATGGGGCGTCTACCTGACTATTTTCGCAGTTACTACCAATGTTTTATTGGCTGGTTCAGGATTTCTGGCAGGTGTAAAACCCTTTTTGGGAGAACCGATACAAAAACCTTCACGCCTGCACAAACCTTCAGTTTTTCTTTGGTTGCCGGTTGTGATTTTAAGTTTGCTGACTTTGATTTTTGGGATTTTCCCTTTTCTGGCAGACGATGGTATTCTGAATCATGCGTTTACATCAATTGCAGTCAGAGAAACTGAACTTTATCTTAAACTCTGGCACGGATTCAATACGGTGCTGATACTTTCGATCTTGACCATTATTTTTGGTTTGTTTTTATTTGTGTTCAATCGCTATTTGCGTACGCCACTACAAAATGTTCTCAAACTCGAACCCGTTTCTCCACAAAGTCTCACGGAATCGTTTGGTGAGTTTTTCAGAAAATTTGCATTTAATTATACTCGATTGATGCACAATGGTTATCTGCGTAACTATCTTATTGTGATTATTCTATTCATAACCGGATTGGTGGGCTACCGTTTGATTACTACGGTTCATTTACAATTGATTACAGAAGATTTATCGGGTTTCAGTATATACGAATTAACGTTTTTTATCATTATTCTGGTTTCTATTTTTTACACGCTCAAAACAACTTCCAGGCTGACCGCAATTGCGAGTCTTGGTGTCATCGGATACTGTATCTGTCTGATTTTTGTGTTTTACGGTGCGCCCGATCTGGCGATGACACAGTTCGCCATCGATACGCTGACGGTGGTTTTATTTGTTTTGGTTTTGTTCAAACTACCAGGATTTCTTCCATTCAGAAATAAAAAAATTATTTTCCGTGATGCCGTGATTTCATTGAGTTTTGGTACTTTAATTATGCTCATTACTTTGCAGTCGCTGGTGTATCCAGCCAGCAAGGAAATCAGTCGTTTTTATGCAGAAAACGCTTATACCTTGGCCAAAGGGAAGAACGTGGTTAATGTGATTTTGGTGGATTTCAGGGGATTTGATACTTTAATCGAATCCGTTGTTTTGTCTATCGCGGCATTGGGTGTTTATGGAATTTTAAAATACAGAGGAATCAATGAAGAGGCCGACTAACCGACAGAAGTCAAAAACATTTGACTTAATTATTTTGAAAACGGCGACAAATTATTTGATACCGTTGTTGCTGATGTTTTCTATATTTGTTTTATTGCGAGGCCATTACCTTTCGGGTGGTGGATTTGTGGGCGGATTGATTGCTTCTATTGCCTTCGTGTTGCATTCTTTTGCCCATACGACTAAAGTTACGCTGGCCTTGTTCCGTTTTTCGCCTAAAACCCTTATTCCGATCGGATTGTCAATTTGCTTGGTGAGCGCTTTGATTCCCGTTTTTACCGGCGCACCTTTTTTTACTGGATTATGGTTGGAAGAACCCATTGCGGTCATTGGTTCTGTGGGAACCGCGTTGTTTTTTGATATTGGTGTGTATGCAGTCGTATTGGGTGTTACACTTACGATTTTGTTTACAATTAAAGATAATGTTTAGATGGAGTTATTGCTGATTTTACTTGTGGGTATCTTTTATGCCTCCGGAATTTTCCTGATGCTCCGGAGAAGTATGGTAAAACTCCTTCTGGGGCTTTTATTATTAGGCAACGGAGCTAATATTCTGATTTTCCTGACGGGAGGCCTTACAAAAGGAAAACCACCGATTATTGACGAAGCAGAAAAGACATTTACGAGTGCCTATGCCGACCCGGTTCCTCAGGCATTGATTTTGACGGCAATTGTCATCAGTTTTGCTTTGAATTCATTTGCGGTCATTTTACTGAAAAAAGTGTACGCCACAACAGGATCCGATGATTTGGATTCGCTAAATATTCAGGATTTAGACATATGATTACGAATTTCATACTTGCGCCCATATTATTGCACATGTTGACGGCAATTGTTCTGCTTTTTTTCTGGCGAAACATTGCTGCGCAAAAAGTAATCAGTGTCATCGGAAATTTTTTGGCCTTCCTTCTCTGCCTTCGGTTGTTTTGGGGAACACAGGAATTTGGCTATCTGATTGTGCAGGTGGGAAGCTGGGAAGCACCTTTCGGGATTATTTTCGTGTCAGACGCATTAAGTTCAATTATGGTGGTTTTAACGGCCATAGTCAGTCTGGCGGTTGGAATTTATTCGACAGTTGCCATCAATCCGAGCCGGATTAAATATGGGTATTTTGTGATATTCCACTTTTTGGTCATGGGACTTCTGGGTTCGTTCCTGACAGGCGATATTTTCAATCTTTATGTTTGGTTTGAAGTGGTCATTATATCGTCTTTCGTACTTTTGACACTGGGCGGAAAGAGACTTCAGATGGAAGGCGCGATCAAATACGTGACCATGAATATGCTGGCATCCATTATTTTCCTGACAGCTATTGGTATCCTCTATGGAATTACCGGAACGCTGAACATGGCTGATCTGGCTGTAAAAATAAATAACGTAAACCAAGGCTTGGTGTCGGTGACGGCTTTATTGTTTTTCGCAGGTTTTGGAATTAAATCTGCCATTTTTCCTTTGTATTTCTGGCTGCCTTCTTCATATCATACACCACCCTCGGCCATTGCCGCCATTTTTGGCGGGTTGCTTACCAAAATGGGGATTTATGCGATGCTGAGAACTTTTACGCTGATATTTCAGCCTGATGAATTTATGCAGAATGTTTTCATCGTTATTGCCATTTTGACGATGATTACCGGAGCTTTGGGTGCTATCAACAAACGCAGTATCCGTAGACTTATTTCTTATCTGATTGTTTGTCACATCGGATATTTGATTGCGGGAATCGGACTTTATACCGAAATCGCTATAGTAGGAGTTATATTTTATTTGATGCACGATGTCATTGTTAAAAGTAATTTGCTAATGATAACAGGAATTATTCAAAAAATAAGAGAAACAATTGATATGACAAGATTAGGCGGGTTGTACAAGGATTATCCCAAATTGTCTTTAGTCATTGCAATTGCCATGTTTTCACTGATCGGAATTCCACCTTTGTCCGGATTCTGGCCAAAAATACAGTTCTTCGGAGAATCTTTGCGGAGCCAGCATTATATACTTTTGGCTGCATTTATTTTTGCAAGTTTTGTCACTTTATATGCCTTGGCCAAGATGTGGTCTGAAGTATTCTGGAAAGAATCTCCCAAGCCTTTGACCAAGGAAATCGACCGGTTTGCACGGCTTTCCATTTATGAAAAAGCGGCACTGGTTGCACCGGTAGCTGCACTTTCGTTGGTGTCTTTATCTCTGGGACTGAATGCAGGATATTTTTATGATCTGTCACAAAGAACAGCAGTTGAACTCATGAATCCGAATCTTTATATAGATGCGGTTCTAAACGGAAATTACGGAAAATGATAAAGAATTTTTTGCTTAACATATTACTTTCCTTGGTTTGGGTTGCGCTAACCGGTCATCTGAACTATGTCAATTCTCTTTTTGGTTTTCTGCTGGGGTTTGCGATTTTGTGGATGCTAACAAGAACCGGAACCATTGAAGAAAAAAGATATTTTTACAAAGTACCCAAACTTTTATTATTTTGCCTCTACTTCTTTTATGATATGATCAGAGCTAATTTAGAAGTGACAAAAGAAATTTTGACCCCCAGATTTAAATTGAATCCGGCGGTGGTAATTTTTGAGCATAGCCTGAAATCTGATTTTGAAATTACGATGATTTCAAATCTCATTGCTTTAACGCCAGGAACGATGGTTTTGAATATAAGTCCCGACAAAAAGTATCTGTACATCCATAGTTTCAATCTGAAGGATAAAGAGAAATTTGCAGAAAAAATGAGAAACGGACTGGAGAAAAAATTAATTGAAGTAATACGATAATATGTCTGTTCATGAATATTTGCTGTACGTACCCTTGCCGATTATTTGTCTGGCATTCTTCATTATATTCCTGCGTTTTTTGAAGGGTCCACAAGTCGTGGATCGGGTAGTAGCGATTGATCTGATCATCACTTCGGGCGTAGGATTGATTGGTATATTTGGTATTCTATATAACAATGAATCCTTTCTGGATGTCGCCATGATTCTGGCACTGATAGCATTTTTAAGTACAATCGCTTTTTCTTATTATCTGGATAAAGGAGAAAGCAATAAACCGAAGAACAAATGAGTGAGTGGGTAATAATGATTTTGTGTACGCTGGGAGCGATTTTTGTGCTGATAGCCGCTTTGGGAATTTATCGGATGCCCGACTTTTATATGCGCCTCACGGTCACAGTGAAGGCCGGAACTTTGGGTGTGGGATGCATTCTTGGTGCTGTTGCATTTTATTTTTATGATTTCGCGGTTTCAACCAAGGTTTTTGCCATTATTTTCTTTTTGTTTATCACTTCGCCGGTAGCCGCTTTTATGATCTCCCGAACAGCTTTTGTCAGCGGAATCAAAATGGTCAACACCTCTTTTGTTGAAGACAAAGGACATGAAAGAGAGGAAGTTTCTGACGAAGATGTGGAGGAGAATGATTAAATTGAAGGAATTAGTTTCAAATCAAAAACAAGTACCTGATTTTCAGCACACGTAAATTATTCTTGATTTTATGAGAAAAATGAACTTGCAAATGAAGGAGAAACTTGAAAAGAATATTATTGAAATTGTCTTTTTTCTTTTTCTATTTGGATATATATTGGAGTCTCTCTTCCGAAGAGGATTCTTAAATCCAGAGTTTAAGTTCTTGTCTGTGTTGCCATCCACTGTCAATATTATACTGCTTTGTTACATGCTCTTTAAGAAAAATGATTCGGCGGCTGAGAATATGAAAAAGAAGCGTAAGAAATATATTTTTGTCTTGATTTTCAATCTTGGGTTTATTCTTTTTATTTTCTTCGTTTGGACGAAAGTGTTTTAGAAGTTCGATTCATTAATAATGAATGTTTAGTTTCAGAAACAACAAAGCTCTGCCGATACGACAGAGCTTTGTTTGTTATATTAAATAGAATTTTTTACTGAACTTTAACAAGTGTATACACCTGAGATTCATACACCTGAGTATCAGCATTTATCGTTTCTATTTTCAAATTCATGCTGGTTTCAGTGATGTCCATCGCTTTGCCTCTTTCCTGGTGCGTTATGTAATTAATGACAATATCACCATTGCTGTTGTTATAATCATATTGCAGATTCTGCTCAAAAGCCGTGGTGCAGGAAGTTGGATTCAATTGTACTCTCCACAATATTTTACCTGTTCCGTCTTCCCGGAATTCCCATCGGGATTCCTGCTGGCAATCGCTGTACAGGAAAGTTTCGGAAGTAGGTGCGCTCACATTATTCACTACTGTTTTTACCATTTGTATGGGTTTCCATACGCCGGTAACTTCAGGATATACAATCGGGTCTTCATTATCACAGCTCAGTGTTGTAAGCAACAGCAGCCCTGCAAAAAATAAAATTATCTTTTTCATTTAAATAAAGTTATTTTGTCATATTTAGAGTTATCGTTCCATTAAAAGTACCTTGTGGCGTCTGCATGTCAGCCGGTTGCTCAATGATCAATTCGCTATTGGTAACTTTGATCACTTTAATATCTTCGGAAGTTCCATTGGATTTAACAGTAATAATTTTAGTTTCAGGATCATATACATAAGTAAAACTTTCGTCTCCTAAAACCTCACAAGTTCCTGTAGTATCATTTTTCACCAAGGCATGTCCGGTTTTATCTGCGTTCAGATCTAGTTTGCTTTGCTTTACACAATCTGAGTCAGATGAAGTATTAGCTGGAAGTGAAATCCCACCGTAGGTTATCATTCCTTTAGTAATCATTTTCTGAACTTTCCAGTTCCCGATTACCGAGGTCACTTCCTCCTCTTTGTCATCATTTCTGCAAGAAACTGTCATCAGCATTCCCGCCATCATTGTAAAAAATAATATTTTTTTCATGTTAAATTGAATAAGATGGTAAAGTTAAAATTTTTCCCGACGTAACAAGAGCGTTTTATCAAACTTTTTGCTTTTTTCCAAAGAATAATAGCCTTTTCACCTTTTATCCCAAATCCGAAGTAATTTTTTTCATGATAAGTTCAGTAGAATTGGGTTGCGAGTTTATAAAATCACCGGCATTCTTTCCCATTTCTTCCAATAATTGTTTATCATTCATAATCTTCAGAATAAAATCGGCAGCGTAATTTTCATCGATAAACGAAGCACCTCCTTTATTCCTGATGAGGTCATCAGCTTCCGGATTTTTTTGGTATCGGTTTCCGAAAAGGACGGGAGTTCCAAAAGTTGCCGCTTCCAGAATATTGTGAAGTCCCGCCGAATGAAAACCTCCGCCAACGAACGCGAGATCAGCATAAGAATATATTTTAGAAAGCAAACCAACACTGTCAATAATCATCACCTGAAAGTCAAGTTGATCAACGGTTGTTTCACTATATAAAACCCCATTCGGAAAAAGATGTTGAAGATGTTCCACTCTTTTCAAGTCATGAGGCGCAATGATAATTTTCAATTCCGGTAATTTTGCAGAAACGATCACGGCAATTTCTTCCTCCGTTTCCCACGAACTTCCGAAGACGAGCAATGGTTTTGCTCCTTTAAATTCAGAAATAAAATTGACATGAGGATCTCGTTCTTTTATCTGTCGAACCCTGTCGTATCTTGTATCTCCGGAAATAGACGACTGATCCAGTTTGATGGTTTTGGCTAAAGCATACGAAGTATTGGTCTGATGAAAAAACCAGTCTACATTTTTCCTCAGCTGGCGCACAAACCATTTGCCATAAGGTTTGAAAAAGATTTGTCTTTCATAAAAAAGCGAAGAAATCACATAGATTTTTACCTGATCTCTGTTGAGTTTCTGCAACAGATTGTACCAATATTCATATTTTACGGTGAAAAAAATGATGGGCTTGAAATTCGAAAGAAATTCATTAATCCAAGCGGGTTTGTCGAAAGGAAGATAACACACCGCATCTGCAATGGTATTTTTTTTAGCCACGACTTCATATCCTGAAGGTGAAAAAAATGTAATGAGAATTTTATAATGGGGATATCTATTTTTCAAACTTTCCAAAACCGGAAGGCCTTGTTCATACTCGCCAAGGCTGGCCGCATGCATCCAGATGACACGGTCGGTTTCTGAGAAAACTGATTTAAGAATATCGCAGCTTTGCCTTCTGCCGGCCAGTCCGCGCTTCAGTTTATAATTAAATGACGCCCCGATTTTCATTCCGAAAATCATTAAAGTGATGAAAATATTGTAAATCCTCTGCATTATATTTTATTTTATAGCCACAGCCGTGGTGATAGACCAATTCCCCGGAAATCAGAAATTCCCTTTAGTCCAAAATATTTCTAATAAAACGAAGCCGGTGCGTATGCCGTCCTAATTCTTTGTTGAAAATTCCGGAAGAATCTACCGAGTCAATCCGTACTTTACCGTAACAATGGATGATTTCATGCATATTCAGCATAATGCCGGAGTGAATTATTTCGCCATTTTCGTCCTCAAAAAATGCGAGATCGCCAGCGTTGCTTTCGCCGGCAAAAAATAGAGCTTCTCCCTGTTCAGCTTGTTGGGAAAGCGTTCTCGGCAGTTTCATTCCATGTTGTCTGAATACGAATTGGACAAAGCCGCTTGCATCCAGACCAAAGCCGCTTCTGCCTCCGTACAAATAAGGAATATTAACGAGGCTTTTTGCAGTTTTTGCAATATTGTCTCTAGAAACTGGTAATATTTTTTCAGGTAAATCCGGCCAGAACACGGGAAGCGTTTCTGATCGGTTTCGGAATTTTTCTTTTATGTTTTCTAAAGTCTCCGCACCGGAAATTTTTATTACGTTTTTGTGATCAATCCAGCCTTCTGTTTCGTCATCATCTGAAGCAATTCTGTAGAATCCGTCCTTTTCTTCCAGAATCTCCGCAGTTTCATCAAAAAGCAATTGAGAAATCATGACAGATTCTTGATGATGATCTTCTAGAATGGCCGTAAACACCACATTGCAATACACTTTTCCCATCGGTTTTATATCTTCCGAAGCAAATTAACCCCGTCACGCAAAGGTAAAATAAGATTTTCAAAATCCTCGTCTGCGGCGATCAGTTCATTCAACTGGCGGATAACCTGCGTGGATTTTTGCTTCGGATTTTCTTGCAGTACTTTCCCGTACCACAGCACATTATCGAACATCACGACAGCTCCGGATTTCAGTTTTGGTTTTATTGAATGAAAATATTCCACGTAATTTTCTTTGTCGGCATCTATGAAAACAAGATCGAAACTTTCGTTGGTTTCGTTCAGGAAATCTTTCGCATCTTGAATTCTGAAATCAATTTGTTGCGAAAATTCACTTTCAGCAAAATATTTTTTTGGAAGATAAGCCAGTTCTTCGTTGATGTCCAGTGTGGTAATGACGCCTCCTTTAGGCAATCCTTCAGCTAAGCAAAGCGTAGCATATCCTGTGAATGTTCCTATTTCCAGAATTTTTTCAGGCCGAAGTATTTTGGAAATGATGGTTAGAAATCTTCCTTGTTGATACCCTGAAATCATGTGAGGTTGCGTAGTTTTCTGATAGGTTTCCTTTCGCAGTCTTTTCAGAATTTCAGGTTCCGAAGAAGCGTGCTGCTCCAGATACCGGTCCATTTCGGGGAGTTGTTCGTCAAAATAACTCATCTTTACTTTTTTTCAAATGTATAAAAAATGAAACAAAAAACCTCGCCCGATGGTTCAGGCGAGGTAGTATAAAAGATCATTTATATAATAAATTACTTCTTAGGCGCAATATCCATCAGCTTCATGAACTCGTCCAGTTTTGGCATGATGATGATTTCTGTTCTTCGGTTTTCAGATCTTCCGGATACAGAAGCGTTGGTGGTTTTAGGGTTGTATTCACTTCTTCCTCCTGCAGTAATTCTGTTAGGATTTACTCCAAATTCATTCTGTAGAATTTTCGCAACCGAAGTTCCTCTAAGTGCGGAAAGATCCCAGTTGTCACGCGGAACATTCGCGGAATTCAAAGGTACGTTATCTGTATTTCCTTCAATGAGGACAGAATAAGTATCGTAATCATTGATTACAGAAGCTACTTTCCCTAATATTTCTCTTGCTTGTGGCAATACTGCAAATTCTCCAGTTTTGTAAAGCATTTTGTCTGATAATGAAATCATGACCACGCCTTTCAGTACTTTTACCTGTACATCGTCGTCAGCAATATTATCCAGAGAACGCTTCAGCTTGTTGGAAAGCGCCAGGTTCAGGCTGTCATTTTTAGCATTGGTGGAAATCAACTGTTTGATGTACGCATTCGACGTATTGATTTCGTTAATCAATTTGGTAATGTTCGTAGAACCTTGTGTTGTATTGTTCAGACAGGCGTCCAGCGAGGTTTTCAAAGCATCATTCTGGCTTTTCAGCAAAGTGTTTTCGCTTACTAATCCGGAATTTACTGATCTTAAATCCTGAATTTCACGTTGTCTTTCTGCCAAGTTTTCAATGCTCTGTTTGTAGTTCGAATTCAAAGCGTCAAATTGCTTTTTGCTGACACAGCTTGTCAATAAAACTGCGGCGGCTGAAATACCTAAAAAACTTTTTAATCTCATTATGTTTATTTTTTAAAAATTGTAGCACTTAAAGAATTCAAATATAGGCAAAATATCTCTTTGTAAAAGATGACTTATCTTTGTATTCCTTATATTTATGAAGACTTTAACACTTTCAGCGTTTGAAAATTCTCTAGCTTCGATTTCCGAAAACGGAAGAAATAAAACCTATCTTCTTGCCGTCAGCGGAGGTGCAGATTCTATGGTTTTGCTTCATCTGATGAAGGAACTGGGATATGATTTTCAGGCTGCTCATGTAAATTATAGATTGCGTGGAGAAGATTCTGACCTTGATCAAAAAACAACTGAGGATTTTTGTAAAAAATATTCGGTTCCGTTTCATTTGTACACCGTTTCAGATGCAGAAACGAAGCCTTCCGGTTCTGTTCAGTTGTGGGCAAGAGCATTGCGCTATGCTTTTTTTAGGAAAATAATGAATGATAATCAGCTGGATTTTCTCATGACGGCGCATCATCTGAACGATCAGCTTGAAACTTTTATAATCAATCTTTCCCGCGGAAGCGGTATTCGTGGGCTTTCCGGAATTCCACAGAGTGACAACGGGATTCTCCGGCCATTGCTGCAGTTTCCAAAAGAGGAAATTTACCGGTATGCAAAAGAAAAACAGGTTCCTTTCCGGGAAGATTTTTCGAACCGGAAAAATGATTACCTCAGAAACGAGATCCGAAACCAAATCGTTCCGCTATTGATCGGAACCAACCCGAATTTCTTGGAAAATTTTCAAACTTCATTGTCGCTGCTTTCTGATTCCCGGCAAGTATTGGAGAGTAAGCTGGAAGAAATTGCAGACGGAATGATTACTTTCTCGGACGAAAATATCCTTCTGAATAAATCTTTATTTTCTGGACAGTCTCTCTTTGTTCAATCCGAAATTTTGCGGAAGTATGAGTTTTTGTGTTCAAAAGAAATTGAGAAAATCACGAAAGCTGAAAACGGGAAAATATTTTTTTCCAACAAATACCGTTTATTGGTAGATCACGATACTTTGGTAATTAGCGAAAAAAATAGTTTGGTGAAGAAGGAATCCACTCAAGACGTTACTTATTTTCATGTCGGAAACATTTCGGAAAATGAAATTTTCAATTTTCAGAATAATGAATTTCATCTGAAAATGCAGTTAACAGATTGCGCGACGCCCTTGAAAGATAAAAATGAGTGGCTCTTTGATTTTGAAAAACTGAACTTTCCTTTGAGAATTCGAAAAGGAAATGAAAAGGATCTTATATTTCCTATCGGGATGATTGGTAAAAAGAAACTGTCAAAGTTTTTTAGGGATGAGAAAATACCTATTTTAGCCCGTGAAAAAATCTGGCTGTTGTGCAATGGTTATGATGAAGTTCTGGGCGTGATTCCGTTCAGACAAGACAGAAGATATGCCGCTGACAGTGCCACAAACGCTTTTTTGAAAATCTCAATACAGATTAAAAATGAATTTTAGAAATTGGTTTATTCTTGTTTTAACTTTTTTATATACAGGAATTTATGCCCAAATAAAAGATCCCGTAAAATTAAAATTTGATGTAAATCCGGCTGGGAACAATGTGTATGAAGCCGTGATTTCGGCAACATTGGAACAAGGCTGGCATATTTATTCCAAAGATTTGCCTCCGGATAGCGGAATTCCAACCGAAATGCTCGTGACTTCAAAAGAGGGCATCGAACTGATTGGAGGAATTACAGAAGTAGGAAAAAAACATGATGAATTTTCCGAAGCGTTTGGGGTTCAAATTGTGTATTTTTCCAATAATGCGCAGTTTAAGCAGAAATTCAGGTTTAAAAATCCTGATAAACCCGCTGTTATTTCGGTGGAGTTTACATATCAAACCTGTGACGACCGCGTTTGTCTGGCTCCCAATACTCTGGAATTTGAAAAGAAAATAACACCTGCAAATTCTGGATCTGGTTTAGAAAATCAGGAAACTGCAGAAGAAATAAATGCGCAGAATGAAGCTGAACTTTCGCCGGCTGATGTTGCGGCAACCGTTCAGGCAGCTCCATTAGATCCAAAGAATTTAAAAATTAATTCGCTGGATTTCAATAATCCTTTAACCGACTGTGGCACTGCTCCGGTGGAGAAAAGCGACAGTTATCTTACGTATCTGATCCTCGGCTTTTTAGGAGGTTTGATTGCTTTGCTCACGCCATGCGTTTTTCCGATGATTCCACTTACGGTGTCTTTCTTTACCAAAGGTTCGAAAGATAAAGCCAAAGGACGAAAAGACGCTTTTATTTATGGGTTTTTTATTCTGCTCATTTTTATATTATTGAGTGTGCCGTTTCACGTTATAGACGGTATTGCCGGGAATATTTTTAATCAGATTTCCACTTCGGTCGGGCTGAATATTTTCTTTTTTGTTGTATTTCTGTTTTTTGCAGGAAGCTTTTTCGGGTATTACGATATCACGCTGCCGAGTTCTATTGCTAATAAATCTTCACGGGCGGAAGAAGCGGGCGGAATGGTTGGCATTTTCTTTATGGCACTCACGCTGGTTATCGTATCTTTTTCCTGTACAGGCCCTATTTTAGGAACTTTATTGGGAAGCGCGGTAACGGGTTCCAGCAATATTCCGATGCTTCTCACTTTTGCTTTGGCCGGTTTTGGTCTTTCGTGGGCCATTATCTTCGGTTTGCTGGCACTGTTTCCTCAGGCATTACAAAGTTTGCCAAAATCCGGCGGATGGATGAATACTGTGAAGGTGGTTTTAGGATTTATAGAATTAGGTCTGGCACTGAAATTCCTTTCCAAAGCGGATTTGGTTTCTAAAACATTTTTACTGAAAAGAGAACTTTTCATCGTGCTCTGGATTTTGATTACTTTGGGATTGGTGCTTTATTTATTTGGATTGATCCGATTTCCTCACGATGATAAAAAAGCCAAAATTTCATCTGGCCGAAAAGTATTTGGGATCTTAAGTATCGGTTTTTTAATTTATCTTATTCAGGGATTATTTCCGTCGGAAAGACCGCGATTGCAAATGCTTTCAGGAATTCTTCCGCCATTGAATGTCAGCTATTTTCATAAGGAAGGAGAAGGAATTCTCGGGCTGCATCCGAAACATGATTATTTTAAAGCTATCGAACAGGCGAAGAAGGAAAATAAACCGTTGCTGATTGACTTTACAGGTTACGGCTGTGAAAACTGCCGTAAAATGGAAGAGTTTATCTGGAGCGAACCCGATATTCTGCCTCTGTTGCAAAATGAAGTCGTTTTGGCATCGCTGTACGTAGATGATAAAGAGGAACTTCCGGAAAATCAGCAAACTAGGATCGATATGGGGAATGGTAAAATGAAACGGATAAAAACCATTGGCGATCGGTGGAGTATGTTTCAGCAGGTTAATTTTAACAACAATTCCCAACCGCATTATGTGTTGGTAACCCCTGACGGAGAAGTGATTAATACGCCTGTTTCAGGGTATATGCCGAAAGAAGATTTTAAAAAATTCCTGGAGTGCGGAATTCAGTATTTTAAAAACAATAAATAAGAAGAATGTAAAATCAACTGTTTGGTTTTTGGTATCTTCGAAGTTATAAAAAGATCATCATGCTGAACTACGAAATATCCGGCAACGGAACCCAAAACCTTGTGCTGCTGCACGGTTTCATGGAAAATCTTCTCATTTGGGAAGAGATGGAACCTTTCTTGTCCGAGAAATTCCGGCTTATTAAAATTGACCTTCCCGGTCATGGCAAATCTCCGGTTTTAGACGAAATTCACACGATGGAGCAAATGGCAATGAAGGTGAAGGAAGTAGCGGATTTCCTGAATTTAGAGAAATTTCATTTGCTGGGACATTCTATGGGAGGCTATGTTTCGCTGGCTTTCGCGGAAAATTATCCTCAGTTTCTAAAAAGTCTTACGCTGTTTTTCTCCACTTATTTCCCTGATGATGAGGAAAAAAAAGAACAGCGCAGAAAAAGCTTCAGAATTATTCTCGAAAATTTCAGAGTGTACGTTTCAGCTGGAATTCCCAATCTTTTCAATCCGAATGAAAAAGATATTCTGGAGGGAAAAATCGAACTGGCTAAAGAAATTGCACTTGCCACGAAACCTGAAGGTGCGTTAGCCTGTGTAAAAGGGATGATTGAACGATCCGACCGAATGCATGTGATACAGGGTTTGGAAGCTAAAATTCTGATTATCGCAGGAAAACATGATAGTGCCGTGAAAACTGATTTGCTCATTAAAAATATCCCCGATAAAACCAATATCAAATCCTACGTTCTGGATTGTGGACACAACGGACACTGGGAAAAACCGGAAGTTTGTGCTGCCATCATCAATACCGAATTATTGCATAACCTGCCCAAAAAGCTTGTGTTTTAAGGTTAAAAATCCTCTTCTTCAATTTTCTCTTTGAAGTCTTCGATGGTTTCGTAGATGTCTTTATAGTATTTTCCGCCGGCTGCATTGATGTGTCCGCCGCCCTGAAAATGCTTTCTTGAAAACTGGTTCACATCCACATCATCCTTCGAGCGGAAAGAAATTTTGATAAAATCTTCAAACAAATCTTCCATGAAAAAAGCGGACATTCGGGTTCCCAAGATACTTAAGCCATAATTCACAAAACCTTCTGTATCTCCTTTATCGAAACCGAATTCTTTCAGTTCGTCGCGTTTTAGATAAAGTATCGCAACTTTCCCTTCCTTCACAATCTCAATTCTGGACAAAATAAGAGACAGAAGATGAAGTCTGGAAACCGTATTGGTATCCCAGGTATTGGAAGTAATCATCGCCGGATCTGCACCTTTTTCAATGAGTTGAGCAATAATCCGATGCGTAGTTGCCGATGTGGAACGGAACCGAAAACCTCCGGTATCAGTCATGATTCCGCAATACAAACATTCCGCAATATCCTGATTAACAATATTTTCTTCTTCCATTGCTTCTATAAAATGATACACCATTTGCGAAGTTGCAGGTATAGATGTGTCGGAATACACGAAATCAAAATCCTCTGGCTGCTGATGGTGGTCGATAAGAATTTTTATGCCTTTCGCTTTTTCAATCCACGGACCTACCAAATTCCCGCAACGGTGTGCTGCATTAAAATCAAGAATGAAAATAACATCCGCGTGATCAATCATTTCCCAGGCTTTTTTGCGTTTATAATCGGCAATGGTAATTTTTTTAGCTTCCGGCATCCATTTCAGAAATTTTGGAAAATCGTTGGGAACTACCACTTCTGCATTCAAACCTTTGATATTCAGATAATGCTTCAGGCCCAGCGAAGAGCCAATAGCATCACCATCAGGATTGTAATGCGTAATAATGACGATGTTGTTTTCAGGGATTAAAAGCTGGTTGATATCTAAAAGTTCGGATGCTGTAAACATAAAATTTCGGTTTTTGCAAAGTTACCTTTTAGATTTTAAAGTCTCAATCTTTGTGGAAAAGATCAATTCATTGGGTGAATAAAATTAAAAAGCCCATTCCGCATTGAACATTTATAAAATTTATTTGTCGGGTTTAAAAAATTTTGTATTTTTGCAGTCTTAAAATCAGATATAGTTATACACTAAAGATATTAGAAATGAGCAAGAGAACCTTCCAGCCGTCAGAAAGAAAGAGAAGAAACAAACACGGTTTCAGAGAAAGAATGTCCACGCCAAACGGTAGAAGAGTGTTGGCTGCAAGAAGAGCAAAAGGCAGAAAGAGTTTAACCGTTAGTGCAATGCGCGCTAAGAGATAATTCTTTTATTATCATATTAAGAGAATGCTTGAAAGAGAAATTTTTCAGGCATTTTTTGTTGTTAAAATTTGCCAAAATTTAGGAGATCCACAGAACTTTATTTACTTTTGAAAGTTCACATTCATCAATCAATTATCAGTTTTATTTTTTTATAATGCCGCACAGAAACGAAACGGGAGATAATATCATCAACCTCAGTAATGCTACTATTGCACAGAAAAATTTCACTGTACTCAGCAATGTAGATCTCTACATTCAAAAAGGAAAATTCTGCTACCTGATCGGAAAAACGGGTTCGGGGAAAAGCTCATTGCTGAAAACACTCTACGGACATATTCCGCTTTCCGGAGGACAAGGAAGTGTGGCAGGATTCGATCTGGCAAAACTGCGGACTTCGGATATTCCAAATCTTCGAAGAAAACTGGGAATCGTGTTTCAGGATTTTCAATTATTGCCGGATAGAACGGTTGAGAAAAACCTCAAATTTGTTCTGGCAGCGACGGGATGGAAAGAGAAAGAGAAAATAGACGAAAGGATCAATGATGTATTGGAAAGTGTGGGAATGAAAACCAAAAAACACAAAATGCCGCACGAACTTTCCGGCGGAGAACAACAGCGTGTGGCGATTGCACGTGCACTTTTGAATCAACCTGAACTCATTCTTGCAGACGAACCTACAGGAAACCTGGATCCTGAAACATCAAACGAGATTATGACGCTGATGAAAAGAGTTGCGATTGAAAATCACGCTGCAGTAGTGATGGCTACTCATGATTACCACATGATTCAGAATTTTCCGGGAGAAGCCATCCGTTGTGAAGACGGAAAAGTTTCGGTTCTGGACACTTCAGAATTGTTCGAATAAATCGATTTTACATTTTATTTTTCTGAAATACATGAAAATCCCGGGTTGCCTCCAGATATTGATCGGAGTAATTTCGGGGACTTTCTTCGATGATGAAATTTTCTTCAGAAAAAGTGGCTTCCTGAAATGAGAATTCCAGAATACATCTTCTGGCAACGCCGTCTTTTATTCCAAAAATATTGATCTTTCTTTTTAAATATAATAAAAAATCTGACGCTGTTTTGCAGAATTCTGCTTCGGAATCTGAAGGAATAATCACACAAAATACACCGTTTTCCGAAAGCAGTTCAGAGGATTTAGAAATTAAAGTATTGAAATCCAGTCCGGTGTGTTGCCTTGCCAGTTTGTCTTTAGACGAAATGTTTTCCAGAAAATAAGGAGGATTGGAAACAATTGCATCGAATTTTTCTGAACTGAAAGTTTTAATATTCTGATGTTTCGCCTGCAGTCTTTCCCGAAATTCGGATTGTTCAAAGTTTTTTAGAGCGAGATTTGCCGCATCTTCATTCAAATCGATACCTGTGATTTTTGCTTTCGGATTTCTTTGTGCCAGCATTAATGAAATAATTCCCGTTCCGGTTCCTATTTCCAGAATGTTTTCAGATTCCGAAACATCGCACAATGCGCCCAGCAACACGCCATCGGTTCCCACACGAAATACTGTGGAAGACTGCTGAACGGTAAATTTTTGGAAAACAAAGGGTTTCATTTATAAATTAACGGGAAGGCTGATGATGAATTTTGATCCTTTTCCGACTTCAGATTTTACGGTTATTGTCCCGCCATAATCTTCCACCATTTTACGAACCATCGTCAGTCCAAGGCCCATTCCTGAATTTTTGGAAGTGAAATTAGGCTCAAAAATCCGCTCCTGCATTTCGGACGGAATTCCTGTTCCGTTATCTTCTACGGAAATCATTATTTTCTTTTGAATAAGTTCCATATCAATATTAATGATAGGATCTTTCGTGTCTTCCAGAGCTTGCTTGGCGTTGGTCACCAGGTTTGTAACAATGCGGTTGAGGTAAATTTTGTCCATGTGAATCATGATATTTTCCTTGTTAGCATGAACAAAAATTCTGTCGTTATTGAAAATTCTGAGGATGGAATAGACTTGTTTATTCAGATTGAAGGTTTCGTTAACTTTTTCCGGCAGCTGTGCAAATTGCGAAAAGGCGCTTGAAACTTTGGCCACTAAATCAATTTGTTCTATCATTGTGCTGGACAGCTGCTTTACTTTTTCCCGGATGTCAGGATCTTCCGGATCAAATTTTCTTTCAAAATTTTGAATGTTAAGTTTCATCGGCGTTAGTGGATTTTTCACTTCGTGAGCTACTTGTTTAGCCATTTCCCGCCAGGCTTTTTCTTTTTCACTGAAAGCCAGCCTTTCTTTTTGGTCCTGAATCTGAAGAATCATCTTGTTGTAGGCCATTACCAATGCGCCTAATTCGTCGTTATGATAATACTTTATCGGCTGCATTTCTTTTTCGAACAGTGTAATTTTGGTGATAAGATCAGAGAAATTCGTGATGGCTTTGGTAAGATTATTTGAGATGATCCAACTGAGCCAAATGCTGAAAATGACAATAAGTAAATTAACCAGAACCATATATTTCAGATACTTATTAAGAACATCGAGATAAACATCTTCATTATGATAGTAGGGAAGGTAGACAATTCCGATAGGTTCCAGGAAGTTGTTTTTTAAGACGGCGTAGGAAGAAGTTTTATTGGCTTTTACTTTCTGATCAAATTTTTTTACATCCACTCTTCGGTCTTGGGTTACGACTTGAGTAAGGATATTTTGTGGAACTTTCTTTTGGGAAACCAGATTATCGAGTTTATTGGAAATAAGAAAATTGCCGTTCAGGTCATAAATAACGATATCATGCTTGTTGATATCTGCGATTTCCATGATTTTATTTTTCAAAACACTAGGAATATCTTTTGTAGTAATGGGAGTCTGGCTTACAGCGTAATCCAGAGCGGCCATTAGTGCATTGGTTTCTTCCTGCAAATCGCTGCGGCTCTGTTCTTCGGCATTATTTTTCAGGAGATAAAAAGACAACACGGAAGAGCCTGCCATACTGAGGATGCAGACCAATAAAAACCCCCAGAAAACCCGGTTTCGAAGGCTGTATCCCCGATATCTACTCAGCGGCATTTTTTGCTAATAATTTTGCAATATATTTTCCAATAATATCAAATTCTATATTCACTCGATCTCCGGTTTTTAAGTTTTTAAGATTTGTATTCTCCCAAGTGTAGGGAATAATGGCAACTGAAAACCGGTTTTCATCACTTTCAGCAACGGTGAGGCTTATTCCGTTTACTGTAACAGATCCTTGAGGAACGGTTACAAAATCGCCTTCAGAACTGTAGCTGACCGTGATGATGTAGCTTCCTTCCTTGTTCCGGATTGCAATTATCTCGCCAGTTTTATCAACATGTCCTTGCACAATATGTCCGTCCAAACGGCCGCCGACTTTCGTGCAGCGTTCCAGATTCACTTCTGTTCCTGGTTTCCAGCTAAATAAATTTGTTTTGGACAAAGTTTCGTCAATGGCCGTAACCGTGTATTCATTTCCGGAAACATTCACCACAGTAAGGCAGCATCCGTCGTGTGCCAAACTCTGGTCTATTTTCAGTTCATCGGTGAAAGGACAGCTGAGCGTGAAGTGAATATTGGAGCCTTGTATTTCTTTTTTTTCAACAATTCCTGTTGCTTCTATAATTCCTGTAAACATAGTTTCTAAGTTCAGATTCGAGAGAATCCAAATAAAAATAAAAGTTTCCTTTTTAATTTATAAATTTGTCATTCTCTAATAATCTTCAAAGATAATAATATGAGTTCAAAAAACTATAAGATAAAAGTAGGATTTTCCATAGGCGATTTCAATGGGATAGGCCCCGAAATTATCATGAAATCTCTGAAAGATAAAAGCATTACCGATTTTTTCACACCCATTATTTTTGGATCAGGAAAACTTTTCACTTACCAAAAAAATATTGTCAAA
>JADKLW010000165.1_pt1 | contig 35824 bp, 36 predicted proteins | sample 8641881 | NCBI WGS metagenome assembly JADKLW01 (sample SAMN16272185, study PRJNA661076) | feces metagenome | isolation source: fecal sample from diarrhoea affected cattle B | host: Bos taurus | place: South Africa: Lokaleng Village, Mahikeng | collected 2019-09 | reverse complement strand
ACTTGGAGATCTGCATGGAAAGCATCGAACAGCGCGTCAAGAAGATCGTCGCTGAACAACTTGGCGTTAATGAAGCCGAGATCAAGAACGAATCTTCCTTCCTTGACGACCTCGGTGCCGATTCGCTCGATATGGTCGAGCTCGTGATGGCACTCGAAGACGAATTCGAAACCGAGATTCCGGACGAAGAAGCCGAGAAAATCACGACGGTTCAGCAAGCTGTTGATTACATCACGTCGCACAGCAAGCAGTAATTTCAATGTGTGGGTGCGGCGCTCCGGTTACGCTGCCACACCCCAAAGCGGTTTATTGGTATAGGCACGCTGCTTGGCCAAATTCTCATCGGAGTTTGGCGTCGCATTGCGTCTATTCGCATTAAGCCGCTTTTTTATTTTTAGGAGTCATCCGTGAAACGACGTGTCGTCATTACCGGTCTGGGTATTGTTTCGCCAGTCGGCAACGATATTGACAGCGCATGGGACAATATCGTGAATGGGCGTTCAGGTGTCGGACGTATTACGCGTTTTGATCCGTCCGCATTCAATGCCCAGATTGCGGGTGAAGTCAAAGATTTCGACATTACGCAGTACATGTCGGCCAAAGAGTCCAAGCAAATGGATACCTTCATCCATTACGGCGTGGCTGCAGGTGTACAGGCATGGCGTGATGCCGGCCTGGAGATCACCGACGAAAACGCCGATCGCATCGGCACGATTATCGGATCCGGCATCGGCGGCCTGCCCCGGATAGAAGAAACTCAAATCGAATATCTGCAGCGCGGTCCGCGGCGCATATCGCCGTTTTTTGTACCGGCCTCGCTCATCAACCTGATCTCCGGTCAGTTGTCCATCATGCTGGGCCTTAAAGGCCCCAGCTATGCAGTGGTTTCGGCCTGCACCACCGGCTTGCACTCCATAGGCGATGCAGCGCGCCTGATCGAATACGGCGATGCCGATGTCATGGTGGCCGGCGGGGCCGAATCCACTGTGTCGCCCTTGGGCATAGGCGGCTTTGCCGCCATGCGGGCGCTTTCCACCCGTAACGACGACCCCACGACGGCTTCGCGCCCCTGGGATCGCGATCGCGATGGCTTTGTGCTCGGCGAGGGTGCCGGCGTCCTGGTGCTGGAAGAGTACGAACATGCCCGCAAGCGTGGGGCGCGCATTTATGGTGAATTTGGCGGCTACGGCATGAGCTCCGATGCCTATCACATCACCTCGCCCGACCGCGACGGCCCGCGCCGTGGCGTGGCGCATGCCTTGCGCAATGGCCAGGTCAATGGCGACGAAGTCGACTACGTCAACGCGCACGGCACTTCCACGCCATTGGGAGACAAAAACGAAACTGAAGCGCTCAAGCTGGCGTTTGGCGACCATGCCAAGAAGCTGGTCGTCAATTCCACCAAGTCGATGACCGGTCATCTGCTGGGGGCGGCCGGCGGCATCGAAGCGGTTTTCACTACGCTGGCTGTCTACCACCAAATATCGCCGCCCACGATCAACATCTTCAACCAGGACCCAGAGTGCGACCTGGACTACTGCGCCAACGAAGCGCGCAACATGAAGATAGACGTGGCGCTGTCCAACTCCTTCGGATTTGGCGGCACCAACGGATCCATGATCGTGCGGAGGCTCTAGGCTGAGGCCCCCCGTGGCTGCCACCGGGCAGTGGCCCATCCGTCGCACGCACTGGACGGATCTGGCGGGCGCCGTGCTGGGCCGGCCCTTACCCGGCCAAGGTACACTGATACTGCGCACTGACGGGTGCTGGATGATCACCAGCCACGGTCAAGACCGGGTGCTGCACCTGGTCCATGCCTGGCAAGCATGGGCGTGGCTTACCCTAAGACTGGACGACGACCCGCCTGTAGCGGCGTCGTCGGTACAGGTCACTATTTGGAAAGCCGCCGTCCCGAAGGCGGCGTGGCGCCAGTTGTGTCTGGCCGTGGCCCGGCAGCTTGCGCTGCCACGACGGGCCCATATCAAGGAAGCCTCATGAGCGAACGCGATGTCGATGCCGAACTGGTTGCACGAGTTCAGCGTGGCGACAAGCGCGCGTTCGATTTATTGGTTCTGAAGTATCAGCGCAAAATCATGCGCCTGCTGTCGCGAATGATACGTGACCCGGCCGAGGTCGAGGACGTGGCCCAGGAGGCCTTCATCAAGGCCTATCGAGCCTTGCCGCAATTTCGCGGCGACAGCGCCTTTTATACATGGTTGTATCGGATCGCCATCAATACCGCCCGTAACTGGCAGGCCGCCAGCGGGCGGCGTCCCATTACGCTAAATGCAATAGAAACCGAAGACGGTGAAACTTTTAGCCAGATCGATAACCTAACTGACAACAGCACCCCCGAATCCACGCTGGCCAGCCGCCAGGTGGTCGAAACCGTCAACAAGGCCATCAACAGTTTGCCCGATGACCTGCGCACGGCAATTGTGCTGCGTGAAATCGAAGGTATGAGTTACGAAGACATCGCCCAGAGCATGGGCTGCCCGATCGGTACGGTGCGCTCTCGCATCTTCCGCGCCCGGGAAGCCATCGCCGCCCAACTGCGGCCTGTGCTCGAAAGCGATACCGAGCGTCGTTGGTAAGGAGCCAGGAATGCAAGCCGTCCATCAAGCCAGAGTCGAACAGGAAGAAGAAACTTCCTGGGAAGCATCCGTATCCACCTGGATAGACGGAGAGGGCGAACCGCGGCCGGAAGAGCTTGATTCGCCCTACGGCCGCCAGGTGTGGGACACCTATCACCTTATCGGCGACGTCATGCGCAATGAGGATCTGGCCATTAAACCCAGCGATCTTTTCTACGCCCGCGTCTCCAAGGCTATCGACGCCGAGCCGCACATCGTCGCGCCCCGCCTTGCGCGCCGCCGCGGGCCCTTGCGCGCCGGCCTTTCCGGCTTGGCTGTAGCGGCTGCAGTGGCCACGGTAGTGTGGGTCGCCTTGCCTTACTTTTCGGCTCCCGGAACTCCCGCGGCGCAAGACACCCAAGTGCTCGCCAGCGCGGCCGACGATCCCGGCTTCAACGACTACCTGGACGCTCATCGCGAAATCGCCGGCATGAACCCCGTGCGCCAGGCATCGTTCGAGGTCGCTCGCTAATGCGCAGGGCTGCCCGCAAGCTGCTTGCTCACCGTCGATGGTATTACGCTCTGGCGCTGGTGACTGCCTGTGCGGTCGCCACGCCGGGTTATGCGGCAGACGCGCCCGACGACAGCACAGTGCCTGCAGTAGCCTTGCTTAAAAAGATGCACGCCGCCGCCCGTCAACTGGATTACGCCGGCGTCTATACCTACCAACACGGCTCCACCATGGTGTCATCCCGCGTGACCCATGTGGTTGACGGCACGGGCGAGCGCGAACGCATCGAGATGCTGGACGGGCCACAGCGCGAGTTTTTGCGCCATAACGACATAACGCAATTCCTGGTACCGGAAAAGAAGCTGGTCGTTGTCGAGCGTCGACGCATGGATCGCTTCCCGGCGTTGCTGTTGGGCGATGGCGCCGCCGTTGGCGAGCATTACGAAATAAGTATCCAGCCCACGCAACGGCGCATCGCTGGCCGCGAGTGCACGGTCATACAGTTGCTACCCCGAGACGAACATCGCTACGGCTACCGCCTGTGCGCAGATACCGAAACCAATTTGCTGCTGAAGGCCCAGACCGTCAGTCTGGATCAGGGGGTAGTGGATCAAATTTCCTTCACCAGCTTGCAACTGGGCGACAAGGTGGTGCCTGGCCAGTTGGCCTCGAATTGGAACTTTAAGGACTGGCGGGTACTCGAAACCGCCATGACACCGATAGATCTTGCAGCAAAAGGCTGGCGCATTCCCTTCCCACCGGGCTTCGCTCCGGTAACTCAGGTGTCCCGGCCCATGAAAGCCGGGCGGCCGGTCAGCCAGATGGTAATCACCGACGGCCTGGCCGCCATCTCGATCTTTATCGAGCCGCACGACCCTGCCGGCCCGCCCGCAGGCACCGGCGTGGCGGCCAGCAAGGGCGCCATGAATATCTATCGCACCCGAGTCGGAGAATTCTGGCTCACTACCCTGGGCGAGGTGCCGGCAGGCACTTTGCGCGACATCGCCGAGAGCACCGAATACGTGCCATTGGCCAGCCACTAATAATTCAATTTTCAAACCAGGAGTTTCATGATGCTTTCTGCTTACACCAGCAACGGAAAAATCAAACGACTGCTTGCATGCGCTTCTGCTACGCTGCTCGTGGCTTGTACCACGATAGGCGCCGTGACCAGCGCGCAGCCGACATCAACGCCAGTGCCAGTGCTGGCCGTGCCCGACTTCACACAAGTGGTCGCCGACACCGAAGGTTCGGTAGTCAATATCCGCACTACCGAGGCGGTGCCGGTACGCAATCCGGCCATGGGACCCAACAGCAACGATCCTTACGAGATGTTCCGCTGGTTCTTCGGACCGGATTTCATGCCGCCGGGCATGCCCGGTCCGCGCCAACGCAACACCCCTGACGCCGCGCCCCAAGAGCGCACGGTGCCACGTGGGGTGGGCTCGGGTTTTATTATCTCGGAAGACGGCTACATACTGACCAACAACCACGTCGTTGCCAAGTCCAATGGCATCTTCGTGACCATGACCTCGGGCAAGGAATACAAGGCCACTATCGTGGGCACCGATCCGCGCACTGACGTGGCCTTGCTCAAGATCGATGCCGATGGCCTCAAGCCCCTGCCTATAGGCGACTCCACGACCCTCAAGAAGGGCCAGTGGGTATTGGCTATCGGTTCGCCGTTTGGACTGGATTCCACCGTCACATCGGGCATCGTCAGCGCCATTAATCGCGATACGGGCGACTACCTGCCCTTCATCCAGACCGACGTGGCAGTGAACCCCGGCAACTCGGGCGGGCCGCTTATTAACCTGGCCGGTCAAGTCGTCGGCGTCAACTCGCAAATCATTTCGCAAAGCGGCGGCTTCATGGGTATTTCCCTGGCCATCCCCATCGATGAAGTCATGCGGGTCGTCGAGCAGCTCAAGGCGCACGGCAAGGTTACGCGCGGTCGTATCGGCGTGCAGATTGCACCGGTCTCGGAAGATGTCGCCAAAGCTATCGGCCTGGAAGAGGCCAAGGGCGCCATGGTCAGCAACGTAGAAGAGGGCGGTCCTGCCGACGACGCGGGCATCCGGTCCGGCGACGTCATCATCAAGTTTGATGGCAAAGACATCTCGCACATGACCGATCTGCCCCGCATCGTTGGCGCAACCAAGCCGGGCGGCAAGGTGGACATGCAGGTGTGGCGCAAGGGCAAGGCGGTTACGCTGAAAGTTACGGTGGGCGAAATGCCGTCGCCGGACAGCGAAACGGCAAGTCCGACCGCCGAGCCACCCGCTGCCACGCCGGTCGATGCTTTGGGCCTCAAGGTTACCGAAGTCAGCAGCGCCCAGCGCGACAAGCTGAATATCCGTGGCGGCGTACAGGTCACACAAGCCGAAGGTCCGGCCGCTACGGCAGGGTTGGCCGAGGGCGACATCATCGTTACCATCAACGATGTCGACATCACCAGCCCCGAGCAGTACGCCAAGGTTGTTTCCGGCCTGAGCACTTCGCGGGCGGCGGCGCTTCTGGTGATGCGTGGCAATCAGTCCCAGTGGATAACGGTTACACCGGAAAAATAATCCCAGAAACGGCTAAAATGCGGTAAAGCAAAAGGGGGCGCCCTCTGGCGTCCCCTTTTTTGTGGCTGTTTAGTCGGCCTCTCTATAATTACCCGCTCATCATCCCCGATCGGGCTTTACCCTGCAGGTTTATGGATCACATCCGCAACTTCTCCATCATTGCTCATATCGACCATGGCAAATCCACGCTGGCTGACCGCCTGATTCATCGCTGCGGTGGCTTGGCAGACCGTGAAATGTCCATGCAAGTTCTTGATTCCATGGATATCGAGCGTGAGCGCGGCATTACCATCAAGGCACAGACAGCCGCTTTGGAGTACAAGGCCCGGGACGGCAAGGTTTATGCACTGAACCTTATCGACACCCCCGGCCACGTGGACTTCTCTTACGAGGTCAGCCGGTCATTGTCGGCTTGTGAAGGAGCCTTGTTGGTCGTGGACGCCACGCAAGGCGTCGAAGCCCAGACCGTCGCAAACTGTTATACGGCGATCGAGCTCGGTGTGGAAGTCATCCCCGTGCTGAACAAGATGGATCTGCCGTCTGCCGACCCCGAAGGCGCTCGCCAGGAGGTCGAGGACGTTATCGGTATCGACGCTTCCGAAGCGATCTTATGCAGTGCCAAGACCGGTATGGGCATTGACGATATCCTCGAAGACATCGTGGCCAAGGTGCCCGCACCCGTAGGCGATCCCACCAAACCGCTGCAGGCGCTCATCATCGACTCGTGGTTCGATAACTACGTCGGCGTCGTCATGCTGGTGCGTATCGTCAACGGGGTGCTCAAGCCCAAAGAAAAAATCCAATTGATGGCCTCCGGCTTTACCCACCTGTGCGAACAGGTGGGGGTATTTACGCCCAAATCCGTCAACCGCAGCCATTTGTCTGCCGGCGAAGTCGGCTTTGTGATTGCCGGCATCAAGGAACTGGAACACGCCAAGGTCGGTGACACCGTCACTTTGGCCGGCAAGCCGGCCTCGGCCGCCTTGCCGGGCTTCAAAGAGGTCAAGCCGCAGGTATTCGCTGGGCTTTACCCGGTCGAAAGCAGCGAATACGACCAATTGCGCGACTCGCTGGAAAAACTCAAGCTTAACGATTCATCGTTGATGTTCGAACCCGAGGTCTCCCAGGCTTTGGGTTTTGGCTTTCGCTGCGGCTTTCTGGGCTTGCTGCACATGGAAATCGTGCAGGAACGCCTCGAACGCGAATTCGATATGGACATCATCACCACGGCGCCGTCCGTGGTGTACGAAGTACAACACCGCGACGGCACCGTGGCCATGATCGAAAGCCCGTCGCGCATGCCCGAAGTCGGTGACATCGCCGAAATCCGCGAACCCATCGTGACAATTACCCTGTTCATGCCCCAAGAATACGTCGGGCCGGTGATGTCGCTATGCATGGCCAAGCGCGGCGTGCAACTGAACATGACGTACCATGGTCGCCAGGTGCATCTTATGTACGAGATGCCTTTGGCCGAGATCGTGCTCGACTTTTTCGACAAGCTCAAGTCGGTCTCACGCGGCTATGCTTCCATGGATTACGACTTCAAGGAGTACGCCGCTGCTGACGTGGTGCGTGTGGACCTGGTCATCAATGGAGATCGTGTCGATGCGTTATCCATGATGGTGCACCGCAGTAACGCCCGCTATCGGGGCCGCGAAGTGGTCTCCAAGATGCGTAGTCTGATTCCCCGGCAGATGTTCGATATTGCCATCCAGGCCGCCATAGGCGCCGAAGTGGTCGCCCGCGAGAACGTGAAGGCCCTGCGCAAGAACGTACTGGCCAAGTGCTATGGTGGCGATATTTCGCGCAAGAAGAAATTGCTGGAGAAGCAGAAGGCCGGCAAGAAACGAATGAAGCAGGTCGGCAACGTAGAGATTCCCCAGGAAGCTTTCCTGGCGATTCTGCAGGTCGAGGACAAATAACTTGAAAAACAAGAAGGTGTGCCGGGTATGAGCTGGGATTTCGCTCTGATTCTATTTTTGCTGCTGTTGTTGACTGGCATAGTGTGGTTTCTGGATTTTTTCCATCTGCGTGCCCGCCGTCGCGCCGCTGGCGTCACCGCGATGGCGGCTACCGAGCACATCACCGTCGGGATGGCGCCGCCCGAGGCTCAGCGCCTGCGCCAGCAAGCTTACGACAAGGCCAACAAGGCGCCGTGGTGGATAGAGTATTGCGTCAGCTTTTTTCCGGTCATCTTGTTTGTTTTTGCGCTGCGCTCTTTCATTGTCGAGCCGTTTCGGATTCCCTCGGGATCCATGCTGCCCACCTTGCAAAACGGCGACCTGATCCTGGTCAATAAATTTCAGTATGGCATCAGGCTGCCGGTGCTCGACAAGAAGATCGTCGAGATAGGATCGCCACGTCGTGGCGACGTCATGGTGTTTCGCTATCCGGTAGATCCGGATGTCGACTATATCAAGCGCGTGGTGGGTCTACCGGGCGATGTCGTGCAATACCGCAACAAGTCGCTTACGATAAACGACCAGCCGGTCCCCACGGCACGCGATGGCGACTTTTTCGAGCCTGACCGTTCCGCCTATGTGGGCCGGTACACTGAAAAACTGGGCAAGGTCGAACACCGCATACTGCTCAACAAGCAAGCACCGCAAGGCTACATGCCTATTACCGATTTCCCCTATCGCGAGAATTGCGAATACCTGAGCAACGGCGTGCGCTGCACGGTTCCGCCCGGGCATTATTTCATGATGGGCGATAACCGCGACAACAGCCTCGACAGCCGCTATTGGGGTTTTGTTCCGGATGAGTACATCGTCGGACGGGCGTTCTTCATCTGGATGAACTTCCGGGAACCCAGCCGCATAGGTGGTTTCCGCTAATGGCCGGACTGGCGTCCTTACAGGCTGCGCTGGGCCACGAGTTCAGCGACGCCTCTTTGCTTGAACAGGCGCTGACTCATCGCAGCCATAGCGCCAAGCATAACGAGCGCCTGGAGTTTCTGGGCGACTCGGTGCTTAATTTCGTGGTCGCCTCGCTGTTGTTCGAGCGCTTTACCAAGATAGACGAAGGCGACCTGTCGCGTTTGCGCGCCAGCCTGGTCAAGCAGGCTTCGCTTGCAGATATCGCCACGCGCTTGTCCTTGTCGCAGTATTTGCGACTGGGCGAGGGCGAGCTGAAAAGCGGCGGCTTCCGTCGACCGTCCATTCTGGCCGATGCGCTCGAGGCTTTGTTCGCCGCCGTCTTCCTTGATGGCGGGTTCGACGCGGCCCGCAAGGTCATCGCCCGGCAATACGAATCGATACTGGTCAATGTTGACCCCAAAACGCTGGGCAAAGATCCCAAGACGCTGCTGCAGGAACTCCTGCAAGCCCGCAAACTGGATCTTCCGCTCTACACCGTTGTCGCCACCCATGGCGCGGCGCATAATCAGATGTTCGAGGTGGAGTGCCAGATACCCAAGCTCGACATCAAGGTGTCTGCCGGCGGCTCCAGCCGACGCGCAGCCGAACAGTCGGCTGCGCAGTTGGCGATTGCCGCCATCGATGCCCTGACACCAGCCAAAGGCTCAGGTCGTTCGCGCGCACGCAAGTCGGCGCAGTTGTCCTTGCCGGTGGCCGTGTCCCAGGAGACCAAATGAGCAATCCCTTTCGTTGTGGCTTCGTCGCCATTGTGGGCCGACCCAACGTCGGCAAGTCCACGCTTGCCAATGCCCTGATCGGCAGCAAGATCTCCATCGTTTCACGCAAGGCACAAACGACCCGCCACCGGATACACGGTGTCCTGACGCGCGAACATGAACAATTCGTTTTTGTCGATACGCCCGGATTCCAGACGCGTCATGGCGGCGCCATGAACCGCATGATGAATCGCGTCGTCACCCAGGCGCTCGCGCAAGTCGATGTCGTCGTGCATGTGGTCGAGGCGGGCAAGTGGTCGGCCGGCGACGCGCAGCTGCTGCCTCTGTTGCCCGCAGACGGCAAGACCATATTGGTGGTCAACAAGGTCGACGCGGTGAAAAGCAAGAACGACATGTTTGCCTATGTCAGCAAGATCATGGCGCTCCATCCGTACTCTGCCGTGGTGCCGGTCAGCGCTTTGCGCGGCGTCCAGCTGGAGAACCTGTTGCAGGAGATCGCCACGCGCCTGCCCGAAGGCGAACCAATGTTCGAAGCCGACACACTCACCGACCGGCCCATGCGTTTTATCGTGGCCGAACTGATACGCGAGAAAATCTTTCGCCTGGTGGGGGACGAACTGCCTTACGGATGCACCGTCGTCATCGAGGAATGGGAAGAGGACGATACCGGCGCACGCGTCGCGGCCTGCGTGGTGGTCGAACGCGATACGCACCGGCCCATTTTGCTGGGCGCCGGCGGCGGGCACATGAAACGCATCGCTTCCGAGGCCCGCCAGGACATGATCAAGTTGCTCGAGAAGCCCGTGCACCTGGAGGTGTACATCAAGGTGCGCAAGGGCTGGTCGGATCGCGAAAGCGCTCTGCGCGAATTGGGATATGAGTAGACGGACGCAACGCGTCCAGGATGCGGCCGGTTACCTGCTGCATTCGGCTCCATGGCGGGAAACCTCGCTGATCATACAGGTCTTTACGCGCCATCACGGCAATGTGGCGCTGGTCGCCAAGGGCGCCAAAAGGCCGTACTCGGTCTTGCGCCCCGTATTGTCCGCCTTTCAGCCGCTTAGCCTGTCCTGGAGCGGGGCCAACGAAGTACGCACCCTGACGCGAGCCGAATGCGCCGGCATCCGGCCTTTGGGCGGTCGGGCGCTGATGTCGGCGTGGTACATGAATGAACTGTTGCTGCGGTTGCTGGCCCGCGAAGATCCTCACCCGGTCCTGTACGACGCCTATGACGCAGCGCTGCAACAACTGGCATTCCAGCAATCTGCCGCCAGCGCCTTGCGGCGCTTCGAGTGGATACTGCTGAACGAGACCGGCTATGGCCTGGGGGATGACATGCCTGATTTCGATGATCCCCAGGGAGAGCCGGCCTTGCGCCAGTCATTGCGAGAGCGTCTGAACGCCTTGCTGGGCCGCCCCTTGCAGACGCGTAAGGTGCTGATGGAGCTGCAACGCTATTGAATTCTCTTCCCGACGTCGTCGTTCTGGACACCTGTGTCCTGATCTCCAATGTGTTGCGCCGCATGCTGTTGCGCCTTGCCACCGAGGGCTGCTTCCGGGTGGCCTGGAGTTCGGTCATTGGCGACGAGTGGTGCCGCAATGCCGCGCGTTTATGGAAGGTGTCCGACGATGACATCCGGGCGCAGTGGCGCGAGCTTCAGCAGGCGTTTCCGGCGGCCGATTGCGGGGATGTCACGGCCTTCAAGAACGGCTTGCAGCGTAGCGACCCAAAAGACTGGCATGTGATTGCTGCAGCACGCGTGCTGAAGGCTCGCTGCGCGCAGGACAGTGTCGCCGTACTGACCCGTAATATCCGGGATTTCAACCGCAGTGAGTTGCGTGGCCTGAATCTGCAGTTGCTGGATCCGGACCAATTCTTCCTGCACTGTCAACAGCAATTTCCCGACGAAATGTCCTCCCTGCTGCGCAGCCTGCCGGACGATGTGGTGGCGCCGGGCGGCGTGCCGGACCCGGTAGACGTGATCTTGCGTCGTGAGCGCCTGTTCAGGCTGAATCGGCTTAGCGGGTATGCCGTATAAAAAAACCGGCAAGACTGGACGTCTTGCCGGTTTTTTGTGCCAGCCAGTGTCAACCGCGAGGGAGCGGCTGCCCGGCTGGTGCTTATTCGCGACTACCGCCGAATATGCCCAGCAGCATCAGCAGGTTGGCGAAGATGTTGTAGACATCCAGGTAGATGGCCAGTGTGGCGCTGATGTAGTTGGTTTCGCCGCCGCGGATCACCCGTTGCAGATCAACCAGCAGCAGCGCCGAGAAGATGCCGATGGCCAGCACTGATACTGTCAGGACCAGGGCCGACAATTGCAGGAAGATGTTGGCCACCGACGCCACGATCAGCATGATGACGCCAATGAACAGGAACTTCTGCATGCCCGAGAAGTCGCGCTTGCTGGTGGAAGCCACCGTAGCCATGGTGCCAAACACCACGGCCGTGCCGCCAAAGGCCAGCATGATCAGTTGCGCGCCATTACCCATGCCCAGCACGTGACCCAGCAGCCGCGACAGCATGACACCCATGAAGAAGGTGAAGGCAAGCAGCAGGGCGACGCCCATGGAGTTGTTCTTGTTGCGCTCAATAAGATACATGAGGCCAAAAGCGCCGACCAGGAAAACAATGACGCTGGTACCGGGGCTGGCCGCCATGAACTGGTTGACGCCGGAGCTAAGGCCCACCATCGCACCGAACACCGTCGGTATCAGTGAGAGCGCCAGCAGCCAGTAGGTGTTGCGCGTGACACGGTTGCGTACGATTTCGGACGTACTGCCGGTGTAGCCGCGAGTGGCTACCTGTTCGCGAAAATCGTTCATGGTGAGTTCCTTTAATGATTTATCAGTATGCTGTACTACGACCCTCAGTGTAGCCCTGAGTTCCTTGTAACGCTAAAGATTAACTGACAAATTGCTGAATGCGCAAGTATTACCACGCATAGTGCCGGCATTTACCGGGAAGGGCGGGCCGAATCGGCAGAACCGGCGGCGCGTCCGGAAACATCGTGGGCATTAAGCGTGTGGCCGGCCGATTGATACTGGCGCCAGCGCTCTCGGGCAGCTTGTTTGTCGTCATCGCGGTCCGAGACGATTTCGAGAATGCGTTCATAGCCTTCAGCAGTGGGAGGGCAACCGGCATCGAGATTGATTAGCCATGGAGGCAGGCCGGTAGCACCGCCCGGCAGTTCCGTTGGCAGGCTGCTGGTAAGCGTTACGGCGCTTTCTGCTGCCAGCGGGTCGCCGGCAAGGACATGCGGGATGAAGGCTGTGGGCTCGAAACTCCATAACAGGCGATCAAAGCGGGCAAGCTCTTGCGCATCTTGCGTATAGACGACCAGTGGGCGGCCTGCCAGGTAGTGCTTGCGCACTACTTGGCAGGCCATCCGCAAGCGGTCTGGCGCGCCGAAGGCAAAGTCTATGCGTACCATGCGGCTGGCTTAGTTTGCCTGCTCGATCAGGTAATGGACCAGGAGCGGGACCGGTCGGCCCGATGCGCCTTTCTCTTTGCCGCCGCGCCACGCTGTTCCGGCGATATCCAGGTGGGCCCATGGATAGCTGCTGGTGAAGCGCGACAGGAAGCACGCCGCCGTAACGGCGCCGGCAGGCGGGCCGCCTATATTGGCGATGTCGGCGAAGTTGGACCGCAGTTGCTCTTGATAGGCGTCGTCCAGGGGCAGGCGCCATGCAGGATCGGCAGCAGCCCGGCCGGCACGCAGCAGGCTGTCGGCCAAGTCGTCGTCTTTGCTGAATAAGCCCGAATTGACATTGCCCAGCGCCACCACGCAGGCACCCGTCAGGGTGGCGATGTCGATGACCGCTGCGGGCTTGAAGCGCTCGGCATAGGTGAGGGCGTCGCACAGCACCAGGCGGCCTTCGGCGTCGGTATTCAGGATCTCGATCGTGAGGCCCGACATACTGGTGACGACGTCGCCGGGCTTGTTGGCCCGGCCGCTGGGTAGATTTTCGCAAGCGGGGATAATGCCGATGACTTCGCGGTTAAGTTCCAGTTGGGCGACCGCGCGCAAGGTGCCCAGTACACTGGCGGCACCGCACATGTCGTACTTCATCTCGTCCATATTGGCGGCCGGCTTGATCGAAATGCCGCCCGAATCGAAGGTGATGCCTTTGCCCACCAGCACGATAGGCGCCTTGCGATCCTTGGCTGCCGGCCGGCGGCCGGCTGGGGTGTGCTTCAGGACGATGAAGGCGGGGGGCTCGTAGGAGCCGCGTGCAACTGACAGAAAGGAGCCCATATTGAGCGCCTCGAGTTGCTTGCGCTCTAGGACTTCGGCCTTGAGGGTCGTGAATTGCTTGGCCAGTTGCTTGGCGGTTTTGCCCAGATAGCTGGGTGTGCAGACATTGGGGGGAAGGTCGCCCAGCATGCGGGCCAGGTTGATCCCTTCGCCCAGAGCCTGGCCTTCGGACAGGCCTTGCTGGGCTTCGGCGGCCTGCCCGCGGGCGGTCCAGATGGCGATCTTGCGCAAGCGTGGGCCGGGTTCGCGGCTTTTGCCCAAGGTGGCATCGTAATGGTAGCCGGCACGGGTGCCGGCCGATGCGGCTGCACGGGCGCGTGTGCGTAGGGTAGTATCGGGGCATTCGATGGATGCCAGCGTGGAAACGCCTTCGGTCAGGCCGGCAGCGGCGCAGTATTGGGCGAAGACCAGTTCGGCGCTGCCATGTGCCGTGGCGTTGTAGTTTTCTTGCTTGCCCAGTCCCACCAATACGATTCTTGCAGCAGACACACCCGGAATATCGCGCAGCACGGCGTGGGTATTGCTCTTGCCTTTGAACTCCGTCTTGGTGACGGCGCGCAAGGCGCCCGCTCCAGCGCGGTCGATGACGTCGGCGGCGGGGCTGAGCACGCCGTCCGTGAAAACACCAACGGCCAGGGCGGCGGTCTTGATCTGGTGCAAGGAAGCAGTGGTCTGTGTGCTAAATTCCATTCGAGTTCCCAAGAGTGTCCAAAAGATGCTTATGATTATCCCGCATATTCTCTCATGTCACTATTCAAGCGTTCCGTCGTATCCGAAATCCTGAGCCATGCTGGCGTGGTGTTCTCCACCCTGCTTGTTGTTTGGCTCAGTGTGCTGCTGGTGCGATTGCTCGGAGAAGCGGCGAACGGTTCGATAGGCGCGGACGTCGTCTTTGGTCTGGCGACCTTTTCCAGCATCACGGCCTTGCCCGTCATTTTGTCGGTATCACTCTTTATTGCGGTGCTTACCACCATCACGCGAAACTTCAGGGAATCCGAGATGGTCGTGTGGTTCGCCAGCGGCCTGTCCTTGAAGGATTGGGTCGGCCCGGTGTTGCGCTGCGCCGTGCCCGTGGCCCTGATCATTGCCGTGCTGACGCTGCTGGCATCCCCCTGGGCCTATCGCCAGATCAGCGAGTATCGGCAACGCTATGAGCAGCGCTCCGATTTGTCCAAGGTGACAGCCGGCCAGTTTATCGAGACTGAAGGCGGCGACCGTGTGTTTTTTGCGGAGGAGCCTACCCGGCCCGGCGAAGAAATGGGTAATGTGATCGCTCGGGTCATCGATGAAGAATGGCTTAGCGTCATTACCGCGCAAAGCGCGCGCATCCAGACCGAAGAGAACGGTGATCGCTTCCTGGTGCTCAGTGAAGGGCACCGCTACGATCTGCAGCCGGGCAAGGCTGATTTTCGCCTGATTGATTTCGAGCGTTATGGCTTTCGGCTCGAAAGCAAGGCCGAAGCGGGCTCGATAGACGCCGTTCGGGCACTGGCCGAGAGCGAAATCAAGGCCAGGCCCACCGCGCAGCTGCTTCTGGACGACAACGATACCGCCCGCTCGCAGATCATGTGGCGTCTGGCGCTGCCTCTGGCTGCGCTCAACCTGGCCTTGCTGGCCATCCCCCTGGGCGCCGTCAACCCACGGCTGGGTCGCTCTGGCGACTTCCTGATCGCTGGCTTGGTGGGCCTGCTGTACATGAACTTGATCAACCTGTCGCGCGGCTGGATAGGCAACGGCCAGCTCAGTTTCGGCATAGGGATCTGGCTGGTCCATGCCGCATTTACCGCGCTGATGGTCTATATGATGTGGCGCAAGTTACGAGTCAAGGCGCCGCGACGATCTGCGCAGAACGTCGCCACCGCGGCTGATTCCTAGCCGCTGTCGCGGGGCAGGTATTGCAGCGTGCCGGCCTGCCCGTACAGCAGCGGCTGGTTCAGCTGCACCGATTTCTTCAGGAAGTCCCATAGCGCCATCACACGATTGGAATAGCGCAGGTCTTCATGGCAATACATCCAGAAGCTGCGCGTCACTTCAACATGATCGTCCAGCACCACTTGCAGGCGCGGATCCTGGGCAGCGATGAAGCAGGGCAGGATGGCCAGCGATTGCCCTTGCAGTGCGGCATGATATTGCGCAATGACGCTGGTGCTTTTGAAGATCACGCGCTGGGTTGCCACGATATCTTCCAGATAGCGCAGCCTATCGCTGAACAGCAGTTCCTCCACGTAACCAATGAAACTATGCGCGCCCAGGTCTTCCGGCGTTTTGATGGCGGGCGCGGCATCCAGATAGGCCTTGCTGCCGTACAGCTTCAATGCATAGTCGTGCAGCTTGGTACACAGATAGGGCCCGCGCTGCGGGCGTTCCAGTGAAATGGCAATGTCCGCCTCGCGTTTGGACAGACTGATGAACCGGGGCACCGGCATGATGTCCAGCGTGATGGCGGGGTAGCGCCGCTGGAAGTCTGTCATCAGTGGCGCCAGCACGTAATTACCGAAGCCTTCCGTGCAACCCACCCGCAAGTGGCCGGATAGCGTCCGCGATTGGCCCGACACCGCCTCTTGCGCCGTGATCAATGTGCCTTCCATCTGCTCGGCATACGTAAAGAAACGCACGCCTTCCTCGGTTAGCGTAAAGCCGGTGGACTTGGATTTGTCGAACAGCACAGTGTCCAGGTCGCGCTCGAGCGCACGGATGCGGCGCGATACGGTGGTGTGCTGCACGCCCAGGCGCTGCGCCGCCGCGCTGACGCGCTGCGTGCGGGCCACTTCCAGAAAATAGCGCAGTCCGTCCCAATCGAGCATAAAGTCCGTTGTGCATTAATTAGCATTGAATGTGCAAATATTCTCGTGGAAATAAGTTTTTTACACAACTACACTCGGGAAAGCGGCTGACACAAGCCGCCCTTCAGTGCCCCGAAGCACACCGAAGACGTGCCTCGCCGCACCCAAAACCATAAGACAACGGAGACCAGCATGAAAAAATTTGCGACGTTCCTGGCGGCGGGCTTGTGTTGTGCGCTTGCCGGATCTGCCTATGCCGAAGCGCCGCCGGTGAAGATCGGCATACTGACCGACATGTCCGGCACCTATGCGTCCATGGGGGGGCCCGGATCCGTGGCCGCCGCCAAGCTTGCCATAGAAGATTGCCTGGCAGCTGAATGCAAGGGCATGGATATCCAAGTGGTGTCGGCCGATAACCAGAACAAGGCCGATGTGGGTGCCGCCAAGGCGCGCGAATGGTTTGACCGCGACGGCGTGACCGCTATTGCCGACTTGACCAATTCTGCCGTGGCCCTGGCGGTGCAAGGCATCGCCAAAGAGAAAAACAAAGTGGTCATGTTCTCGGGCCCGGCAACCACGGGCTTGACCAACGATGCCTGCTCGCCTGTGGGGTTCCACTGGATGTTCGATGTGTATTCCCAATCGGTGGGTGGCGTCAAAGCCATGATCGATAAGGGCGGCAAGTCATGGTTCTTCATCACCGTTGACTACGCTTTCGGCCATTCGCTGCAGAAGGGCTCGGAAGACATGGTCAAGGCGCTGGGCGGCACGGTGGTGGGCTCGGTACTGCATCCGCTTAACGTGCCTGACTTCGCTTCCTACCTGTTGCAGGCACAAAGTTCGAAGGCCGACGTCGTGGCCTTTGCCAACAGCGGTGCCGACGTCGTGAACGCCATCAAGCAGGCGAGGGAATTCGGCATCGTTGAAGGCGGACAGCGTCTGGCGTCCTTGCTGATATTCCTGTCTGATTTGCGCGCGCTGGGCCTGGAGAATGCGCAGGGCCTGACTTACGTCGATGGCTTCTATTGGGATTTCGATGACGACACACGCGCCTGGTCGGATCGTTATGCGCAGGCCTTCGATGGCTTGAAACCGACCATGACCCACGCCGGCGTGTATTCCAGTGTCTTGCATTATCTCAAGGCAGTCGCGGCAACGCAGTCTACCGAAGGCGATGTGGTTGCGGCAAAGATGCGCGAAATCCCCATCGACGATGCCGTCATGCGCAACGCGTCGATCCGGCCGGACGGACGTGTCATACACGACATGTATTTATATGAAGTGAAGACGCCGGCCGAGTCGTCCAGCGAATGGGACCTGTCCAAGCTGGTGGCCACCATACCCGCCCAGGAAGCCTTTCAGCCGCTGGCCAAGTCAAGCTGCCCGCTGGTGAAGAAAAGTTGATTCATTACGCATCATGAATGCGCCAAGGAGACCTTAATGAGTGCAGTTCCCCGTATCCCGCTGCTGATCGGCGGCGAGCTTGTGCAGTCCAAAACCACCGAATGGCGCGATGTCGTGAATCCCGCCACCCAGGAGGTGGTCGCGCAAGTTCCTTTTGCGACCCAACAAGAGCTGGAACAGGCGGTCGCCAATTCCAAGGAAGCTTTCCAGACCTGGCGCAATACCAGCCAGGCGACGCGCACCCGCGTGATGCTTAACTTGCAAAAACTGGTGCGCGACAATGTCGAGGCCTTGGCGAAATCGATCTCGCTGGAACATGGCAAGACCTTGCCCGACGCCGAAGGCGAAGTGCATCGCGGCCTGGAGGTCATCGAGCATGCTTGCGCGATGGCCTCGTTGCAACTCGGCGAATACGCCGAGAATGCCGCCACAGGCATCGACGTATACACACTGATTCAGCCGCTGGGCGTATGCGCCGGCATTACGGCGTTCAACTTCCCCATCATGTTGCCCTGCTTCATGTTCCCCATGGCCATCACGGCAGGCAATACCTTCATCCTTAAGCCTTCCGAGCAAGACCCCAGCTCTTCACTGATGCTGGCAAAGCTGGCCCTGGAGGCGGGCTTGCCGCCAGGCGTGCTCAACGTCGTGCATGGCGGGCCGGACACCGCCAACGGCTTGTGCGACCATCCCGATATCAAGGCTGTCTCCTTTATCGGCTCCACGCACGTGGGCACAGAGATCTATCGGCGCGCCTCGAACGCCGGCAAGCGCTGCCAGGCCATGATGGGTGCCAAGAACCATTGCGTGATCTTGCCCGATGCTGATCGCGAGGTGGCGCTTAATCAATTAGTGGGGGCCGCTTTTGGCGCGGCGGGCCAGCGCTGCATGGCCACTTCTGTGGCCGTGCTGGTTGGCGAAGCTCGCGACTGGCTGCCGGACTTCGTCGAGCGCGCCAAGAAGCTCAAGGTCAGCATCGGCTCGGACCGCGACGCGGACCTGGGGCCGCTGGTATCGCCCAATGCCAAGAAGCGGGTGGAAGGTCTGATCGAACAGGGCACCAAGGAAGGCGCCGAACTGGTGCTGGATGGACGCAAGCTGAATGTGCCAGGCTACGAAAAGGGCAATTTCGTGGGTCCTACGATATTCAACGGCGTGAAAGCCGACATGGCGATCTACCAGGAAGAAATATTCGGGCCAGTGCTTTGCGTGGTCGGTGTCGACACGCTGGAAGAGGCCGTGCAGTTCATCAACAATAATCCCAACGGCAACGGCGTCGCGGTCTTTACACAAGATGGCGGCGCGGCGCGGTACTTCCAGAATCATATCGACGTGGGGCAGATCGGTATCAACATACCCATCCCGGTTCCGGTCGCATGGTTCAGCTTTACCGGTTCGCGCGGATCCAAGCTGGGCGACCTGGGTCCCAACGGCAAGCAGGCGGTGCACTTCTGGACTCAGACCAAAACCGTTACGGCAAGGTGGGTGGCTCACGCATCGGGTGTCAATACGACCATATCGATGAAGTAAGCTTATAACCAATAACAATATATTTCAGGTTTCTTATTACATATAATAGCCCTTCCTATAGGGCTATTTTTTTATGAACCTCCAGCAATTCCGTTTCGTTCGCGAAACGATACGGCGCAACTTCAACCTGACCGAAGCGGCTCGCACCCTGTTCACCTCTCAACCGGGCGTGTCAAAGGCCATTATCGAGTTTGAAGACGAGTTGGGGGTGAAAATCTTCGAGCGTCACGGCAAGCGGATCAAAGGCTTGACCAAGCCAGGACTGGTCGTTGCTGAGGTCATCGACCGCATCATGCGGGAAGTGGACAACCTGAAGAAGGTCAGCGACGAGTTCGCCCGCCGCGATGAGGGTGGCCTGACCATAGGGTGCACCCACGCTCAGGCTCGTTATATTCTTCCCAAGGTCATTCCGGCTTTTCGCGAGCGCTTTCCCAAGGTAAGGCTGTCGCTGGCTGAAGGCAACCCGCCGCACCTAGCCCGCATGCTGCTGCACGAACAGGCCGATGTGGCGATTGCCACTGAGACCCTGGCTCAGACGCCCGGCCTTGCCGCCTTGCCCTTGTATTCATGGGAGCACACCATCGTGGTGCGGCCTGATCACCCATTGGCCGAACTGCGCTCGAGCGAGGCCCGCGACATATCGCTCAAACAGCTGGCCGAGTATCCCATCGTTACCTACGACAGGGCCTTTTCGGGCCGGCGCAGCATAGACGAGGTGTTCGCCGCTGCCGACATCACGCCGGACATCGTCCTTGAGGCCATCGACGCCGACGTTATCAAGACCTATGTGGACGTGGGCCTGGGCATCGGCATTATCGCCGGCATGGCCTTTGACCCGCGCCGCGATAAAGGGCTCGTCGGTTTGCCCGCAGGCCACCTGTTCGGCACGCATACCACCCGCGTTGCAGTGAAGTCGGGCGTGTTCCTGCGGGACTACGTCTACGTGCTGCTGGAAATGATGGCGCCCGAGCTGACTCGCGAAGTGGTGCAAGAGGCCATCGACAAGACACCCAAGGCGGGCTGATCGGTAATGCTCCGGCTGTGACAGGCAACGATTCCCATTTTTATTGACAATGCTAATAAGAATGATTATCGTTACCGGACATCGTCATTTCGGAGCATTCAACATGTCTCACGTAGTCAGCGCAGTAGTCGTCGGGGCGGATCGCCTGGGTAATATTCCGGACTTGCTAAAAGGGCACAATATTGCCATCCGCCACCACATCAGTGGTCGCGATCCCTCGCATCAAAAGAAGACCTTGCAGCTACCTTCGGGCACCGAGCTATTGATCCTGCTTACGGATTTTCTGGGCCACAACGTGATGAAGACTTTCCGTGCCGCTGCGCAACGCGCCGGCATACGGGTTCTGGCATGCCGCCGCTCGGTGTGCAGCATGAAACAGGCTTTGAACCAGTGTGGTTACTGTGAAGCTTGCCCGTTGGCGGCCAATGAGCGCGAGGTGGTAGCGGCCAAGCGGCGAGCGCCGTTATAGCGCTTCTTCCAGTAGGCGACATCCATGCTTTCGATTCGCACCACCGCGCCCTTGCGGGGCGCATGCACGAATTTGCTGTCGCCCAGATAAATGCCCACATGCGAATTGCGATGGCCGCGCGTGTTGAAGAACACCAGGTCGCCCTTGCGCAGCTCGCTGGATTTGACCGAAATGCCTTCACGCGCCATTTGGGATGACTGACGCGGCAATTTCAAGCCCAGCGATTTCTCGGCGGCATAGGCCACCAATCCGCTGCAATCGAACCCGGTGTTGGGCGTTTCGCCGCCATAGCGATATTTGATACCCAGCATGGTGAGCGCCGTGCCGGCGAATGTCTTGGCCGTTTGCTGTGGCTCGGAAGTGGCGTATTGCCGTTCGCGGTTGCTTAGGTAAGCGCCCAGAGGGTCGGCTTGGGTTTGCGCCAGGTAGCGGTCGCGCTCCAGTCTTTCTGCACTGCTTTGCGCGTATTGCTGCTGATTGTCATTGGCGGCGCAACCGGCAAGCACCAGCGCCGAGGCGACAAGAAGGGTTTTTACGCCGCGAAGTAAGAGGTCAGTGGTCAAGTACGGGGATAGTCGGTGCGGCGGCATTAGGATAGGCGGAACATGAAGAATGCGGGCAAGTTTAACGAATCGAACCAGGTACGTAAAGCCGTTTTGCCAAAATTCCGACTTTACGGCAATAGGGTGTACGGGCTAGTCTATAGGGCGCAAGGCCTTACGGCCGTTCGCAATGCCATAATTAAATCCACAGGGAAGACATGAAAAGCAAACCCGTATTAAGCCTTACCGACGTGCAAGCCATCCTGGCTGCCGCTGCGCAGCATGCTGTCACGCATCAATGGGCCGTGACCATTTCGGTGGTCGATGACGGTGGGCATCTGCTTGGGCTGACGCGGCTGGATGGCGCTGCACCGATTTCGGCGCAGATTTCTCCGGCCAAGGCAAGGTCCGCAGCCTTGGGGCAGCGCGAAACCAAATCCTATGAAGACATCATCAATCAGGGCCGCACGGCATTTTTGTCTGCGCCCGGCCTGGATGGCATGCTGGAAGGCGGTGTACCCATTATTGTGGAGGGTCAGGTCGTGGGCGCCGTGGGCGTATCCGGGGTGAAGTCCAATGAAGACGTCGACATCGCCCGCGCCGGAATTGCCGCGCTGCAAGCATGAACCACCGTCCGACCCAAGCATCGGACGCCCCGCAGGATGAACGCGCCCCAGAAGGGCGCGTTTTGCGCTCCGCGCTCAACTCGGGGGTTACCCGTCGTGAGGTCTGGGCATGGGCCATGTACGACTTTGCCAATTCGGGCTACACCACGGTCGTCCTCACCACGGTATTCAGCGCCTACTTCGTCGGGGTGGTGGCGGCCGGCAGAGATTGGGGCACCCTGGCCTTTACCGGGGCCTTGTCGCTGTCTTATTTACTTGTGATGTTGACGATGCCCACGCTGGGCGCCCGCGCGGATGCCAGGGCGGGTAAACGCCGCTTGCTGTTCACCAGCACGGTGGGATGTGTGCTCGCCACCCTGCTGCTGGCCTTCACTGGGCCGGGAGACATCGCCTGGGGTCTGTTTGCGCTGGCCTTGTCCAATTATTGCTACTGCGTTGGCGAATCCATTATTGCGGCATTTTTACCCGAGATCGCCAAGCCCACCGCGCTGGGTCGTGTGTCGGGCTGGGGCTGGAGCTTCGGATATTTTGGCGGCATGCTGACCCTGGGCTTGTCGCTGGCGCTGGTATCGTGGGCCAGCGACGCCGGCCAAACAGCAAGCCAGTACGTGCCTAATGTGATGGTGTTGACGGCTGTCCTGTTTGCCGTGGCTGCCATTCCCTCATTCCTTTTTCTGCGCGAGCGCACGCCGGCCAGCCGGGCTCCGGCGCAGGGCATGTTCGCCCGGTTGCATGCAGCCTGGAAGGAAACCGGCCACTCCTATACTGACTTTCGCACATTGCTTGTGTGCGGCGCTTTCTATCATGCCGGCATTTCTGTCGTCATTACGCTGTCGGCCGTCTATGCCACGGAGGCGATGGGCTTCACGATGGCCCAGACCATGATGCTGGTCTTCACGGTGAATATTGCCGCTGCCGCAGGTGCCTTCCTGTTCGGCTATGTGCAGGACCGCGTCGGACACAAGCCGGCGCTGGCCGTCACCCTGATCGGCTGGATGGTAATGATAGGGCTGGCTTATGTGGCCGTGCAGCCCTGGGTATTCTGGCTCGCGGCGACCGTGGCGGGCCTGTGCATGGGCACCAGCCAAAGTGCAGGGCGTGCAATGGTCGGTGCGCTGGCCCCTGGGCAGCGTCTGGCAGAGTTCTATGCACTGTGGACCTTCGCCACCCAGCTCGCGGCGGTGGTCGGGCCCTTGTGCTATGGCATCGTGACCTGGACAACCGGTGGCAATCATCGCCTGGCCTTGCTGTTTACGGGTCTGTTCTTCCTGGTGGGATTAGCCGTATTGACAAGGCTGGATTTTGATCGTGGCGCCCGCGTGCGCGATACTATGGGTAAACCCCAAGCTGCCGCCCTGTGACAAAAATTGTCCGGTTTTTCCGAGCCTTGTCAGCATGATGTAAGCCTGGCGCGCTACGGTGGATCAAAAAACCGACAACATACTTTAAAAAGGAGCCATCAGATGTCAACCGAAATAGAATCCGTACTAATAGAGAATCGGGTTTTTCAGCCGTTTCAAAACCTGGTCGAAGGCGCGGCCATATCGGGCATGCAAGCGTATGAGGGGCTATGCGACGAGGCGCGCAAGTCGCCCGATGCCTTCTGGGACCGCCTGGCACGCGAAAACCTGGTCTGGCAAAAGCCTTACACCAAGGTGCTGGATGAGTCCGAAGCGCCGTTCTATCGTTGGTTTGGTGATGGTCAACTGAATGTCTCGGCAAACTGCCTGGACAAACACCTGAACACCCCAACCGCCAATAAAACGGCGCTTATTTTCGAATCGGACGATGGCAAGGTCACGACGGTGACCTATAAAGCGCTGCATGCTCGGGTGTGCGAGTTCGCCAACGGCTTGAAGGCCCTGGGGCACAAGACGGGCGAGCGCGCCATTATTTATATGCCCATGTCCATCGAGGCAGTGGTGGCCATGCAAGCCTGCGCGCGGCTGGGCATCATCCATTCGGTGGTTTTTGGCGGCTTTTCATCGAAAAGCTTGCAGGAACGTGCGGTAGACGTTGGCGCCACGCTCGTCATTACCGCCGATGAACAGGTGCGCGGCGGCAAGGCCATCCCCCTGAAGGCGGCGGTCGACGAGGCGCTGGCCATGGGCGGCTGCGAAGCAGTGCGGCACGTGGTTGTGTACAAGCGTACCGGTGGGGCCGTGCAGTGGCAGGAAGGCCGCGACGTCTGGATGCACGATGCCAGCGCCAACCAGCCGGCAGAATGCGAGCCGGTGGCGCTTGACGCCGAACACCCCCTATTTATTCTGTATACGTCGGGTTCCACCGGCAAGCCCAAGGGTGTGCAGCACGCCGCCGCCGGCTTCCTGCTGTGGGCGCTGTTGACGGTGAAATGGACCTTCGACTCCAAGGACAGCGATGTCTTCTGGTGCACGGCCGACGTCGGCTGGGTAACCGGCCATACTTATATCACTTATGGGCCGCTGGCCGCCGGGCTTACCCAAGTCGTGTTTGAAGGCATACCGACCTATCCGAATGTGGGTCGTTTCTGGGAAATGATCCAACGTCACAAGGTCACCGTGTTTTATACGGCGCCTACGGCGATCCGGTCACTGACCAAGGCGGCCGAGTCCGCGCCCGAATACCATCCGCGCGAATACGATTTGGGCAGCTTGCGCATTATCGGGTCGGTGGGCGAGCCCATCAATCCCGAGGCCTGGATGTGGTACTACACCAATGTCGGGCGCGAGCGTTGCCCGGTGCTGGACACATGGTGGCAAACCGAAACCGGCGGGCACATGATCACCCCCTTGCCGGGCGCGACGCCGCTCAAGCCTGGCTCGTGCACCTTGCCGCTGCCCGGCATCGAGGCTGCTGTGGTGGACGAATCCGGCGCCGAGGTGGGGCGCGGCAAGGGTGGCTTCCTGGCCATCAAACGCCCCTGGCCAGGGATGATACGCACCATCTGGAACGATCCCGAACGCTTCAAGAAAAGCTATTTTCCGCCGGAGCTAAAAGGGTATTACCTGGCAGGTGACGGCGCCCAGCGCGACACCGATGGCTATTTCTGGATAATGGGCCGTATCGACGATGTGATCAATGTATCGGGCCACCGCTTGGGCACGATGGAGGTCGAGTCTGCCCTGGTTGCTCACGAAACCGTGGCCGAAGCAGCTGTAGTCAGCCGACCCGACGCGACCACCGGCGAAGCCATCGTTGCGTTTGTGGTGCTCAAGCAAACGCTGCCGGCCGGCGAAGACGCTGATCGCATTGCCAAAATGCTGCGCGACTGGGTGGCCAAAGAAATCGGCCCTATTGCCAAGCCCAAAGATATCCGTTTCGGCGAGAATCTGCCCAAGACACGTTCGGGGAAGATCATGCGCCGCCTGCTGCGGGTTGTGGCCAAAGGCGAGACCGTTACGCAAGACGTCTCCACACTCGAGAATCCGGCCATCCTGGATCAGCTGTCACAGGCTCACTAAGCGTGTAGGCCGCAGCAGTCGCTGCGGCTGCTTGCTCGGGCGGGATGGGGTGATATATTGTGCGCATCATTACTTGCCCCTAATAATCAGGCTACGGCCTGATTTTTCTTTTCATCGTATCGCGGAGATTATCTTGAAAGCTGGCCAACCGGATCGCGGCGCGTTGGGGTTGATGGCTCTTACCGTTGGCCTGTGGGGCTTCAGCTGGATCGTGATGAAGACCATGGTGCCCTTGATCGGCCCATTCGATCTGGTGATGTGGCGTTACCTTATTGCGTTCCCGGTGCTGCTGATCATGCTGCTGGCCACCCGTCAGACGCTGGCCTTTCCGCCGCTATGGCTCACCTTGGGTACGGCGGTCTTCCAGACCATGGCCTTTCAGTGCCTTTCTCAACTGGCCCTGGTTACGGGCGGTGCCGGTCATGTGGTCATGCTGGCCTACACCATGCCATTTTGGATGGCTCTGTTCGCCTGGGGGCTCCTGGGCGAGAAGCCCACGAAACGTCACGTAGTCGGCTTTGTGCTGGCCGGAGTCGGGCTGACGGGCATCATTGCGCCCTGGCAGGGCCTGGGGTCACTGACCGCCTCTTTCATTGCCTTGGCCGGGGGCGTGTGCTGGGGGTTGGGCGCCGTCCTGGCCAAGAAAATGTTCCAGCGCCATACCCTTAACGTGCTGACCGTTACGATGTGGCAGATGCTGCTGGGGGCCGTCCTGACCTGGCCGTTTACCTTGATTATTCCGCAGCGCCCCATTGTGTGGGGATGGGAGTTAAGCCTGGGCCTGGCTTACATGGCCGTGGGCGCATCCGCATTGGGGTGGTGGTTGTGGATGTCGGTGGTGCGCCGCGTGAGTGCTTCGGTGGCGGGTATATCAAGCCTGGGTGTGCCGGTGCTGACGGTCATCCTGGCCTGGCTGCTGCTGGACGAGCGGCCTTCTGCGGCCGAGGTGGGCGGTATCGTCTTGATTTTGGCGGGGCTGGTCATCGTGACCTCGGCCGGCATGCGGCGCCGTTTGCCCGGCGCCGCCCGCCGATAGCGCCTACATGCCGTTGTAGACGGGGCCTTCGCCGCCTTGCGGCGCCACCCACACAATATTCTGGGTAGGGTCCTTGATGTCGCAGGTTTTACAGTGCACGCAGTTCTGCGCGTTGATCTGCAAGCGATCTTCGCCGGCATCTGTCTTGACGAACTCATACACGCCGGCGGGACAGTAGCGGGCTTCGGGACCTGCATACTTGGCCAGGTTGACCGACACAGGTATGGAAGCGTCTTTCAGTGTCAGGTGTACGGGTTCGTTCTCTTCGTGGTTGGTGTTTGAGATAAACACCGAGCTGAGTTTGTCGAAGGTGAGCTTGCCGTCCGGTTTCGGATAATCAATCTGCACGCATTCAGATGCCGGCTGCAAACAGGCGTGATCCGGCTTGCTATGGTGCAAGGTCCAGGGCATTTTGCCCTTCAGCAGCCATTGCTCCACGCCGGTCATCAGCGTCGCGATGGTACGGCCCTTCTTGAACCACTGCTTGAAGTTGCGCGCCTTGTTCAGTTCAGCATGCAGCCACGATTGCTCGAAGGCGACAGGGTAATCGACCAGTTCGTCGTGGCGCCTGTCGGCCAGGATCGCCGCAAAGGCGGCCTCGGCGGCCAGGGCGCCTGTCTTGATGGCCGAGTGGCTGCCCTTGATGCGCGAGGCATTCAGTACGCCGGCCTCGCAGCCCACCATCACGCCGCCTGGAAAACACAGTTTGGGCAGCGACAGCAGGCCGCCAGCGGTGAGCGAGCGCGCGCCATAGGCAATGCGCTTGCCGCCTTCAAAGGTGGGGCGGATGGCCGGATGTGTCTTGTAGCGCTGGAATTCTTCGAACGGAGAGAGCCATGGGTTGGCGTAATCCAGTCCCACGACCAGTCCGACCACTACGATGTTGTCCGACAAGTGGTACAGGAACGATCCGCCATAGGTGTCGGCATCGAGCGGCCAGCCGGCGGTATGAACCACCAGACCGGGCTGCGATTGCGATGGGTCGACTTCCCACATTTCCTTGATGCCTATACCGTAGCTTTGCGGATCGCGTCCTGCATCCAGCTTGTAGCGCTCTATCAGCTGGCGGCCCAATTGACCGCGGGACCCTTCGGCAAAGACGGTATAGCGTGCATGCAGTTCCATGCCGGGCTGATAGTGGGCCGTGGGCGTGCCATCGCGGGCGACGCCCATGTCGCCGGTTGCGACCCCTTTGACGGCACCGCTTTCGGTGTAAAGGATTTCGGTTGCGGCGAAGCCGGGAAACAGGTCCACGCCCAGCGCTTCGGCCTGCTCGCCCATCCAGCGCACGACATGGCCCAGGCGGACGATGTAGCTGCCGTGGTTCTTGAAGCAGTCCGGCAATAGCCAGCCGGGTGTCGCGCGGGCGCCCTTGCTGGAGAGAAATAAAAATCTGTCTTCGGTGACCTCGGTTTGTATCGGCGCACCCTTTTCTTTCCAGTCGGGTATCAGCTCGCTGAGTGCCTTGGTGTCCATGACGGCGCCCGAAAGAATATGGGCGCCCACTTCAGAACCTTTCTCGAGCACACAGACGCTGATTTCCTGCTCGCGCTGGGCGGCCAGTTGTTTCAGTCTGATGGCTGCGGCCAGGCCGGCCGGGCCAGCGCCCACGACGACGACGTCGTATTCCATTGATTCACGTTCAGCCATTGATGAGATCCCCCGTAACGATGTCTATGGCAATATGGCTGCGCCAGGCGCTGCTGTTTGGGCGTCAATTGTATTGCAGAGTTTGCTGCGTATCGAATCGTCGGGCCAACGGCGCCTGATCAGCGCAGTTATACTGATTGTTGCACTGATGACCGCGTAGGGTGTTAGCACATGCCAGCAAGCGTTTCCTCTTCACTACCGCCGCCTGGCGGCGTATTTCATACGGCCATGCCGGTGCGGTGGGGCGATCTCGACGCCCTCAACCACGTCAATAACACGGTATATCTGCGTTTCTTCGAAGAGGCGCGCGTGCAATTACTGGCACGAGCCGGCATCGTGATGCCGTCGGACAAGGTGGGGGTGTTGGCCCACGTGTCCTGCGATTTTCTGAAACCCCTGATGTATCCGGCCGTGGCGGTGGTCACCCAGACGCTCAAGCGGGTGGGGCGATCCAGCCTTGATATGCAGGTCTCCCTCGAGCGCGAGGATGAACCGGGTGTAATCTACGCCAGAGGCAATTATGTGCTGGTTTGTGTGGACGCAGCCAACGGCAAATCGGCAGCCTGGGACCCCCAGGAGCTTGCCCAGTTGGCCAGTGCTCTTACCTACTGAATATTTTCAATGTTAATTAAGGATAGGACTAATGGATAAAGTCTACGCAAGCGCCCAGGATGCGCTGAAAGACGTCGTTGCCGACGGCCAGACCATAGGCGTTGGGGGCTTCGGGCTTTGCGGCATCCCCGAAGCGCTGATCGCGGCACTGCGCGATTCGGGCGTTCAAAATCTTACATGCGTGAGCAACAACGCAGGCGTGGATGGCTTCGGCCTGGGCCAATTGCTGAGCACCCGCCAGATCAAGAAGATGATCGCCTCGTACGTGGGCGAGAACAAAGAGTTCGAACGCCAGTTCCTGGCGGGCGAACTCGAACTTGAATTTACGCCGCAAGGCACCCTGGCCGAGAAACTGCGTGCCGGCGGCGCGGGTATTCCGGCCTTCTTCACACGCACGGGTGTGGGCACCATGGTGGCGGATGGCAAGGAAATTCGCGAGTTCGACGGCGAACAGTACGTCATGGAACGCTCCATCGTTACGGACGTCTCGCTGGTCAAGGCCTATAAGGCCGACCGCAGCGGCAACCTGGTATTTCGCAAGACGGCCCGCAACTTCAATCCGAACGTAGCCATGGCCGGCAAGATCACCATCGTCGAGGTCGAAGAGATCGTCGAGACAGGCGCCTTTGACCCGGATGAGGTTCATCTGCCGGGCATCTACGTGCACCGCATCGTGCTCAACGCCAACCCCGAGAAGCGCATCGAACAGCGCACCGTCCGTAACACGCAAGGAGCATAACAATGGCCTGGAATCGCGATGAAATGGCAGCGCGCGCTGCCCGTGAACTGGAAGATGGATTCTATGTGAACCTGGGTATCGGCATGCCGACGCTGGTCGCCAACCATGTGCCCAAGGGCGTGGAAGTCTGGTTGCAGTCCGAAAATGGATTGCTCGGCATCGGGCCGTTTCCAACCGAAGACGAAATCGACGCGGATCTGATCAACGCCGGCAAGCAAACCATCACCACCTTGCCAGGCTCTTCGATCTTCGCCTCGGCCGACTCGTTTGCCATGATCCGGGGCGGCAAGATCAATCTGGCCATCCTGGGGGCCATGCAGGTTTCCGAGAAAGGCGATCTGGCCAACTGGATGATCCCGGGCAAGATGATCAAGGGCATGGGCGGCGCCATGGACCTGGTCGCGGGTGTGGGCAAGGTCGTTGTACTGATGGATCACGTCGCCCGCAAGAAGGACGGTACGGAAGACATCAAACTGTTGCCCGAGTGCACCCTGCCGCTGACCGGGGTAGGGGTGGTCGACCTGATCATTACCGACCTTGGCGTCATGGAAGTCGGCGAAGACGGCCTGAAGCTTATTGAAATCGCCCCCGGGGTTACCGTGGACGAAATCAAGGCCAAGACGGCCGCCAAGCTGGACGTTTCCAACGTTTCCTGATTTTTTCAGGTCTGGAAATAACGGCGCCTGCCCATCCGGGACAGGCGCCTTGTCATTCATCATCAAGGAACGACGTGCATCCGTCCATCTTTTCCCAGCGTATCCAGGCATTGCGCAGCGCCATGGCGATACGCGGCATCGACGCCTGCGTGATCTTGTCATCGGACCCGCATCTGTCCGAGTACCTGCCCGAGCGTTGGCAAGGCAGGCAATGGCTCAGCGGCTTCGATGGGTCGGCGGGTACGCTGCTGGTGACGGCTGACTTTTCCGGTCTGTGGACGGACAGCCGCTATTGGGAGCAGGCAGGCAATGCGCTGGCGGGCACCGGTATCGAAGTGATGCGCGCCGGCGCACCCGACGTGCAGCCGCCGGCCGGGTGGCTGGCTGACACGCTACCCGCCGGCAGCCGGGTCAACATCGATGGCCAGGTGCTCGCCGTGCAGGCCCATCGCCAGTGGCAAAAGACGCTGACCGATGCAGGCATCGCGCTGGACTGCAGCGTAGATGTGCTGGACGATATCTGGGCTTCAAGGCCCTCTGCCCCGCATGCGCCGGTTTACGAGCATTTGCCGCCTTACGCGTGCCGCGAGCGCGTCGGCAACCTCAAGGCCGTACGAGCCGCGATGGCGGAACACGGAGCGCAGTGGCATCTGCTGTCCACGCTTGACGATATTGCATGGTTGCTGAATCTGCGCGGTGCGGATGTACCGCATAACCCTGTGTTTCTGTCTTACTTGTTGATAGGGCCGGATAGCGCGCAGTTGTTCATTGCTTGCGGAAAAGTGGATGCCGCGCTCATGCAGCGTCTGGAACACGACGGTGTGCAGACCTTGCCCTACGAGCAGGCGGCCTCCGTGCTGGCCTGCCTGCCTGAAGACCAGACTCTGCTTGTCGACCCGGCGCGCAGCACGCTTGCCAGCCTGCAAGCTGCCGCATTCGTCGGCAAGGCGGAAGCCATCAACCCCTCGCAATTGCTCAAGTCACGCAAGAACGCGGCAGAGATCGAGCATGTACGTCGCACCATGGAGCAGGACGGCGCCGCACTATGCGAGTTTTTCGCCTGGTTCGAGTCGGCACTGGGGCGCGAGCGCATTACGGAATTAACCGTTGACGAACAAATAACGGCAGCTCGTGCGCGGCGTCCGAATTTCGTCACGACCAGTTTCGACACCATTGCGGCTTTTGGCCCCAATGGGGCCATGCCGCACTACCACGCCACCGAAGGCGCGCACGCTGTCATCGAAGGCGATGGCCTGTTGCTGATCGACTCGGGCGGACAGTATCTTGGGGGCACCACCGACATCACACGTGTGGTGCCGGTGGGGCAGCTGGGCGATGACGAGAAACGCGACTACACCGCCGTGCTCAAGGGCATGATTGCCTTGTCGCAGGCGGTGTTTCCCCGCGGAACTGCGTCACCGCTATTGGATGCGATTGCCCGCATGCCGATCTGGCAGACCGGCGCGGACTACGGCCATGGCACCGGCCATGGCGTCGGCTATTTCATGAATGTTCACGAGGGGCCGCAGTCGATTGCCTATCGTGCCACGGTGACACCGCATATGGCGATGGAGCCAGGCATGATCACCTCTAACGAACCGGGTCTGTATAGGCCCGGGCGATGGGGCATACGGATCGAAAACCTGGTGGTGGCCGTCCCGGCGGTCGAAACGGAGTTCGGTGAGTTCCTGAAATTCGAAACGCTGACGCTGTGTCCCATCGACACCCGATGCATCAAGGTGGCGATGCTGACCACAGCGGAACGCGAGTGGCTCAATGCCTACCACGACGAGGTGCGTCGCCGCCTGTCGCCACTGCTGCACGGAGACGCCTTGGCGTGGCTGACAGAGCGCACGGCTGCCCTCTGATCATGCGCGTTCGCAGGCGCCGTCGCCCGCTTGAAACCAGAAATTTCAAGCGGTACGGAAAATAAGCGGCCGGCTCCCGGCTATAATCCAAATTTCCCGCTCCTGCCCGGTCGCCCGGGCATGCACATAATGACTAAATACGTATTTGTCACGGGAGGAGTCGTATCCTCTCTGGGTAAGGGCATTGCTGCTGCTTCTCTGGCTGCCATCCTCGAATCGCGGGGACTGCGCGTCACCCTCCTGAAGCTGGATCCCTACATCAACGTCGATCCGGGCACCATGAGCCCCTTCCAGCACGGCGAAGTCTTCGTTACTGAAGATGGCGCCGAGACGGATCTGGATCTGGGCCACTACGAACGCTTCATCTCCACGCGCATGCGCAAGGTGAACAACTTCACGACGGGGCAGATCTACGAATCGGTCCTGCGCAAAGAGCGGCGGGGCGATTACCTGGGCAAGACCGTGCAGGTCATCCCCCACATTACCAACGAAATTCAAGACTTCGTCGCACGCGGCGCAAAGTCAGCCTGGGATGGCGCGACCGATGTCGCCATTGTCGAGATCGGCGGTACGGTAGGCGACATCGAATCGCTGCCTTTCCTTGAAGCCGCAAGGCAAATGAGCCTGCGCCTCGGTCGCAACAATGCCGCCTTTGTCCATCTGACGCTGGTGCCTTTTGTTGCCTCGGCCGGCGAACTCAAGACCAAACCCACGCAGCACTCGGTAAAGCAGTTGCGCGAAATCGGCATCTATCCCAACGCCTTGCTGTGCCGCGCGGATCGTCCCATCCCGGAAGAAGAGCGCGCCAAGATTTCGCTGTTCTCCAACGTGCCGCTGGACGCCGTCATTTCCGTATGGGATGCCGATTCCATCTACAAGATTCCGTCGATGTTGCACAAGCAAGGGCTGGACAATCTGGTGTGCGATGCGCTGGCGCTGACGCCTCCGCCTGCGGACCTCACCATGTGGGACCGCTTGGTCGACGCCTGGGAAAACCCCGAACACGAGGTTCGCATCGGTATGGTGGGCAAGTATGTCGACCTGACCGAATCGTACAAGTCGCTTAGCGAGGCGCTGGTGCATGCCGGCATCCATACCCGCTCGCGCGTGGCGATCGAGTACCTGGACTCCGAGCAAATCGAGACCGACGGCGTAGCCTGCCTGGAAGGCCTGGACGCGATTCTCGTGCCGGGGGGCTTTGGCAAGCGCGGCACCGAAGGCAAGATCAAGGCCATACGCTACGCCCGCGAAAACGGCGTGCCTTACCTGGGCATCTGCCTGGGCATGCAGTTGGGCGTGGTGGAATTCGCCCGTCACGTGGTGGGTCTGGGCGGCGCCAACAGCACCGAGTTCGACCCGTCAGCGCCGCACCCTGTAGTGGCATTGATCACCGAGTGGCAGGATCGCGAAGGCAAGATCGAGAAGCGTGATCAAACCTCCGACCTGGGCGGCACCATGCGCAAGGGCGCGCAGCGTTGCCCGGTCAAGCCGGGCACGCGTGCCAACGAGATCTACGGCAATGAAGTCAACGAGCGCCATCGTCACCGCTACGAAGTCAACAATGTGTATGTGTCGCGCCTGGAAGAGGCCGGTATGGTGATCAGTGCGCGCACACCCACCGAGAACCTGCCCGAAATCATGGAACTGCCGGATCACCCCTGGTTCATGGGCGTGCAGTTCCACCCGGAGTTCACCTCCACGCCGCGCGACGGGCATCCCTTGTTCTCCAGTTATATCCGTGCTGCAATCGACTATCAGGAGCGGCGCAAGGAACAGTCATGAAGTTATGCGGATTTGAAGCCGGGCTCGATCAGCCCTTTTTCTTGATTGCCGGTCCTTGCGTGATCGAATCGCGCCAGATGGCCTTTGATACCGCCGGCGCCCTGGTCGAGCTAACCGGCAAGCTGGGCATACCCTTCATCTATAAAAGCTCTTTCGACAAGGCCAACCGCAGTTCCGGAAAGTCCTACCGTGGTCCGGGCCAGGATGAAGGTTTGCAGATATTGGCCGACGTGCGCGCCCAGCTGGGCGTGCCGGTGCTGACCGATGTGCACACCACCGAGCAGGTCGCGGCTGTGGCGGCCGTGGTCGATGTGCTGCAGACGCCCGCATTCCTGTGCCGACAAACCGACTTCATCCACGCCTGCGCGGCAACGCTTAAACCGGTCAATATCAAGAAGGGCCAGTTTCTGGCGCCGCACGATATGGCGCAGGTGGTGGCCAAGGCGCGCGCGGCGGCGATCGAGGCGGGCGGCGACGGCCATAACATCATGGTTTGCGAGCGCGGTGCGTCTTTCGGCTACAACAACCTGGTGTCTGACATGCGCTCGCTGGCCATCATGCGCGAAACACAGGCGCCTGTCGTCTTCGACGCCACCCACTCCGTGCAATTGCCGGGCGGGCAGGGCACGACCTCGGGCGGTCAGCGCGAATTCGTACCGGTATTGGCGCGCGCAGCGGTGGCGGTCGGTATCGCGGGCCTCTTCATGGAAACGCATCCCAACCCGGATCAGGCGCTGTCCGACGGCCCCAACGCCGTGCCGCTGCACGAGATGGCGGCCTTGCTGGAATCGCTGCAAAACATAGACCGCTGCGTCAAGTCCAGCGGCGTACTTTCCTGACGAGTCCTTATGTCCACTGCGTATATCATTGCCAACGTATTCGTCAGCAACCCGGAAAAATACGAAGAGTATCGTCGGTTCTCCACGCTGGCGATGCGCGCCCATGATGTAAAAGTGCTGGTGCGCGGGGGCAAGACCGAGGTCCTCGAAGGGCGCGACCCGGGACGCACTGTGGTACTGCAATTTACCAGCATGGCCGCAGCGCGGGCATTTTATAGCTCCGCGCAGTACCGTCGCGCGCGCAATGCCCGCGAACGTGCGGCCATCATGCATATGTATATCGTCGAAGGCGTGTAGCTTACCGGCCCTCGCACAACGCAGTTGTCTTGTCGAGGCCTGCAATATGGGATTAAAATGATTGACCAGTCAATCGTTGATAAGTCCACCAATGCCGTCCATCGAACCTCTCAACGCCCCCGAGTCCGGTCGCATGCTGTCGGTCCGCCAGTCGCTGCTCGCCATGCTGGGGCTGTGCTTTGTCACGATGATGGTAGCCGTTGACCAGACCGTCGTTGGTACGGCCCTGCCAACTATCGTTGCCGAGCTGAATGGCTTCAAGCTCTACGCCTGGGTAGCCAGCTCTTACCTGCTGGCGTCGGTCATTACCATACCGATCTTCGGTCGACTAGGCGATTACTATGGCCGCAAGCCGTTTGTGGTCGCCTCCATTGTGGTCTTTACGATTGCCTCCATTCTGTGCGGCATGTCGAACACCATGCTGCAACTGGTGTTGGCCCGAGGGTTGCAAGGGGTGGGCGGCGGTATGCTGATAGGTACCGCCTTCGCCTGCGTTCCCGACCTTTTTCCCGATTCGCATGTACGCCTGCGCTGGCAGATATTGCTCAGTTCGGCTTTTGGCATTGCCAATGCGTTTGGACCCTCGCTGGGGGGTCTGCTGACCCAGAACGCCGGCTGGCGATCCGTTTTCTATGTCAACGTCCCGATCGGCATAGCCAGCCTGTTCTTTATATGGCGTTTTCTGCCCCACATCCGGCAAGTTCAAACTGGCGCTATCCACCTGGACTGGCAGGGCGCGATACTCGTCGCCCTGGGTCTGGGCGGCTTGCAGATGTTCGTGCAGTTCCTGCCTCAGCAGGGCGCCAACCTGCCCATGGTGCTGTTGGGGCTGGGCACCTTGCTGGTGTTCGCCGCGCTCGTCTACTGGGAAAAGCGATGCCCGCAACCCTTGATCCCCTTGGACATGTTCAAGAACAAAAGCCTGGCCGCACTTTTTTCGATGTCGGTGTTTGTCGGCTTCATCATGTTTGCCTTGCTGTTCTATCTTCCACTATTGATGCAAGGCGGGTTCG